>Ga0315336_1005635_pt1 | contig 13515 bp, 11 predicted proteins | sample ASW5metaG_FD_204512 | JGI IMG/M metagenome (GOLD analysis project Ga0315336, IMG submission 204512) | Ammonia-oxidizing marine archaeal communities from Monterey Bay, California, United States - ASW #5 | ecosystem: Environmental > Aquatic > Marine > Intertidal zone | place: USA: California...
ATCAATAATTTGGAAATCAAGTTTCCTACAGCAGCGCTGGCCGTGATCCGATTTAATATTAATCAGTGGAACAAGTTAGGTTTGAATGAAGGAGAGATGCTGGATTACGTCTTGCCACGTACACTCGCCAACCTCGCTGACTAAAGCCCCAGTTCTTTCAGAATTTGAGCACGATCGCCATCCAACTCAGGTGTCACACCTCGGGTTGGAGGATCATCATAAGCCGACGTCTTGATCGGATTTCCAGCCATTTTGAGCGTCTTGCCGGAGCCGCTGGGCGCCTCGACTACCATATTGCGCGCCGCGACCTGTGGCTCGTTCAGGACCTGCTCCACATTATTCAGGGGGCCGCAAGGTATCCGTGCTGCGTCAAGCACCGCCAGCCAGTGCTGTGAAGTTTTGGTCACGAGCGCAAGTTCCAATTCGACCTTCACGGCTTCATGGTTCTGGGTACGCAGTTCGTTGGTTTCAAAGCGCGGGTCGTCGGCGATTTCGGGCCGACCCAAAACCTCGGCCGCAAGCCTGAACATGTCGTTGGTCCCGACGGCGATGATCACGTACCCATCCGAAGTTCGATAGGCCTCGAACGGCGTGATCGACGGATGGCGGGCGCCGATCGGTCCGGGGATCTGGCCGGTTGCAAAATAGCGGGCAATGGCATTTTCCAAAATTGCCACCTGGCAATCCAGCATGGCAACGTCGAGCTTGATCCCTTTGCCGGTTTGCTCGCGGTCATACAAGGCGCCATTGACGGCGATTGCCGTAAATAGACCGGCGGTTATGTCCCCCACGGACGAGCCCACACGCGTGGGTTCACTGTTGGGATGGCCGGTCAGGCTCATGATGCCACCCATACCCTGTACCACCATGTCGTAGGCGGCACGTGTCTTATAGGGGCCGCTGTGACCGAAACCCGACGTGGCCGCATAGATCAGGCGCGGATAGCGGTCATGAAGGGTGTCCCAACCATAGCCGATCTTCTCCATGGTTCCGCCCCGGTAATTTTCGACAAGCACGTCTGCTTTTTCCAAAAGGGCTTCGAATATCACCCGGTCATCCGCGTCTTTAAGGTCAAGGGCGATACTTTGCTTGCCCCGATTGAGCGACGTGAAGTAGGCCGAGCGTTCGTCGACAAAGGGACCGATCCCGCGCGCGATATCGCCGCCACCCGGTTGCTCGACCTTGATCACCCGCGCCCCCATGTCGTGTAAGACCATAGTGCAATAGGGGCCGGCGAGAACTCGGGTAAGGTCGACGACAGTCACCCCGTCGAGAGGGCCAGTGCGCTTTTTTTCGGTCATTTCAGGGCGTTGCTCCGGTTATCTTAGCGGCGATGAAATCTATCAGGGGGTCATGCGGGGTTCAACACGCCGCTGATTGCTTGCCATCAACCGTTTGTGACTTGCGTTTTCGCCCGAAAAAGTGCCCCCTGGACAGGTCTGGGCCGCCATCCCGGGCCGTGAAACGTCGGGCCAGGAAACCTTCCGCCGAAAAATCGAAACTCTGTGACGGTGCCATCGCGCGCAAATGCCCGGTGATCGCCCCGGAAAGAAATCCGTGCGGAACTCAGACATACCGATTGTCAAAGATCTGGTCTTGGTGGGCGGCGGACACAGCCATGTGTCGGTGATAAAAAGCTTTGGTATGAAGCCGATACCCGGTGTGCGGGTTACGGTGATCTCGCGTGACGTACATGCGCCTTATTCAGGCATGCTGCCGGGCCTGATATCCGGGCACTACAGCTTTGACGATGTACATATCGATTTGAATCCGCTGGCCCAGTTTGCCAAGGCGCGTTTCTACCACGATACGGTGACCAGGATTGATTTGGTGAACAAACAGATCATGTGCGCGGGGCGCCCCCCGGTACCCTACGATGTCCTGTCGATCAATGTTGGCTCGACGCCTCGCATGGATGACATACCGGGCGCCGCCCAATCAGCAGTGCCGGTAAAACCCATCGACCGGTTCGGAGAAGCGTGGCAGAACCTGCACGATCGTGTGGTCGCGCACGAAGAGCCCTTGCGCATCGGCGTCGTCGGCGGTGGCGCGGGTGGGGTCGAAGTGCTACTGGCAATGCGTCACAGGTTGCGTGCGGACCTCATAAGCGCAGGTAGAAATCCGGATGGTCTCGACTTCTACCTGATCACACAAACACCCGAGGTACTGCCCAGCCACAACCCGAAAGTGCGGCAAAAATTCATGCGCGCATTGGAAGAGCGCGACGTACATGTGCTGACCGGCGAAACCGTGGTGCGGGTCGATGGCCAAACTCTGGTCACCAGCACCGGCACTCAATTGTGCCTAGATGAAATTTTGTGGGTCACAGCTGCGGGCGCGGCGCACTGGCCCGGCCAATCAGGCTTAGCCACCGACAAAGACGGTTTCATTCGGGTGAATGACGCATTGCGGTCGGTCTCTCACCCGGACGTATTTGCAGCCGGTGACATCGCCGCTGTCGACAACCACCCCCGGCCCAAATCGGGCGTATTTGCCGTGCGCCAAGGTCGGCCACTAGCCAACAATCTTCGCCGCGCACTCATCGGCCAAACTCTGAAGCCGTTTAAGCCGCAGCGCAAGTTCCTCAGCTTGATCACAACGGGCGATCAATATGCGATTGCTTCCCGGGGTAATTGGGCACTGGAGGGCAAGCTGATTTGGCAGTGGAAAGACTGGATCGACCGGCGCTTTATGGACAAGTACAACGTCCTACCGGAAATGGTGGACGACGCAGAGATCTCACTCGAACCCGGACTCGCCAGCGAGTCGATCGCTGCAGATTTGTCGAACGCCACCATGCGCTGTGGCGGATGCGGGGCCAAAGTGAGCGGCGACGTACTTCACGATGCACTGCGTCAATTAAAGCCCCGTGTTCGTGACGACGTTTTGGTGGGCCTCAACGACCCGGATGACGCGGCGATTGTCGAGGTGCCGCCGGGCAAAGTGATGGTTCACACGGTCGACGGGTTCCGCGCGTTTGTCGACGATCCGTATCTGTTCGGTAAAATCACCGCCAATCATTGCCTCGGCGACATTTACGCCATGGGTGCCGAACCGCAAACCGCGCTAGCGCTCGCCACTCTGCCGTTTGGGATAGACGACAAAGTGCGCGACGATCTAACACAGATGCTATTAGGTGCCCTGGAAACATTGGATGCTGCGGGCGCCGCATTGGTCGGCGGCCATACCGCGGAAGGCGCGGAAATGTCGCTCGGGTTTTCAGTAAACGGGCTCGCTGACCGGGAACATGTACTTAGAAAACGGGGCGCCAGGCCTGGCGAGCGCCTGATACTTACCAAGCCGTTGGGCACCGGCACTCTGTTGGCCGCACACATGCGGGGCAAGGCATCGGGCCGTTGGGTTGATGCGGCCTTAGAAATAATGGCGCAGTCAAACCAAAGTGCCGCCGACATCCTTCGCGTCCATGGCGCGACCGCCGCCACCGACGTCACCGGCTTTGGTCTCGCTGGGCATTTGATTGAGATGCTTTCGCCTTCTGGCTTGGCTGCGGAGATAAATGTAGAAGCGTTGCCGGTATTGGCTGGTGCGCGAAGAACAAGCGGCGCCGGATTATTGAGTAGTCTTCATCCCAAAAATAAAAAGGCCGAAAGGATGGTCCAGTCCGACCCCGCCAGTGTCGGCCATCGAAATGCTCCACTGCTCTATGATCCACAAACCGCCGGCGGACTGCTCGCCAGTGTGCCAGATGGAGAAGCCGAAGGATGTTTGGGCAGGTTGCATACGGCTGGGTATGACACGGCGGCAATCGTAGGCTCGGTCATACCCATGACGCATGAAGACTATATCTTGCACCTTCGCGCACAAGACTGAATAGGCGCTTGCGCTTTAGCATATCGCAGCCTACGGTTTTGCTAAGTGGGATCGCACTAAATTAATTCGTTCAACAAAGTTGGGAGCCAAAAATGGTTCGCCTTAAAGATACTGACGATGCGCTTCGCGCGGCCCTTGAAGGGCTGGAGTGCAGCAGTTACGACACCGCGCCATGGGTTGAAGGACCGCCCCTGAGTGAGCGCCGGATCGCAATCATTTCGACCGCGGGTCTGCAAAAACGCGGTGATCAACCATTCGGCGTGGGCGCCGACGACTATCGAGTGATCCCTGGTGATACCGACAGCGGTGATATTGTGATGAGCCACATATCGACAAATTTTGACCGCACGGGCTTTCAGCAGGACATCAACGTCGCCTTTCCTATCGATCGCTTACGGGAAATGGCAGATGAAGGCACTATCGGCTCGGTCGCTGAATATCACTATTCGTTCATGGGCGCGACCGACCCGGACAACATGGCGCCCAAAGCGAAAGAGCTCGCTGGACTGCTTAAGAAAGACAATGTCGACGCGGTGCTATTGGCGCCTGTTTGACCCTTTTGCACGCGCGCCGTGGGCGGGCTGGCACACTACATCGAGGAAGCCGGGGTTGCGACCACTCAGATCAGTTTGGTGCGTATCCACACCGAGGCCATGAAACCGCCGCGCGCCCTGTGGGTACCGTTCGAGCTCGGTCGCCCGTTTGGCCCACCGGACAATGCCGAGTTTCAAAAACGCGCGCTCCATGCGGCACTAAAATTACTGGAAGCCGAAAGTGGTCCGGTACTCGAGTTCTATTCTGAGGATGCACCCGCAACACAGGGAGAGCAGGAAGGTTGGACGTGCCCAATCAATATATCGCTGCCCGAAAAGAAACTGGAAGGCGCGGACGCAATCCAGGCCGCGCTCAGCAGTGAAGTTGCTCAGCTGGCGACTTGGTATGATCGCGCCCTTGAGAAACGTGGTGGCCGCACGACCGTGGGAGTGAGCGGACTTAAGATCGATCAGATCGTAAAAATGCTCTCCGACCTTTTCCGAGATGACGTTCCCCCAAGCCCAAGCGAGGAGCATTCATTAACCGACGCCGTGAAGCTCGGCACCGAAGACTTGAAGGCCTTCTACACCGAAGCCGCTTCGGCGCAGCCGGGTGATGCGTCGGGGACCCAACTGGTCGACTGGTACTGGGGCGAAACCACGGCCGGCGAAACCGTACTCAAACTGCGTGCACTGTGTGGCGGCAAGGATGACCCCGCCATGCAACTACTGGGCAATGTGCTTTTGGTCCCGACGACGCAACTTCACCGCGCCTCCTAACGGGGGTGCGGCGTTGACGGTCCAAAGCAGACGGTGGGACTAAAATGCCATCAAACACACTGAAGACATTAATCGGGTTTCTGCGATCCGTCGTCGAGAGACGGGCGCCATTTAGTGCGACAAGTGCCTCTGTCGACGATATCTACAATTATCTGAAAATCGAAAACCTGTTCGCCACATCTGGGCAGCCCGACGAGCATGAATTTGGGCTGGTCCGGGATGCGGGTTATGAGACTGTTATCAATCTGGCCCCAAGGAGTGTGTTGGAGAACTCGCTAACAAATGAAAGTGCGCTGCTCACTGATCTAGGGATGAATTACATTCACATTCCCGTCGATTTCATGAAACCAACTGAAGAAGATTTCGCGACGTTTGTGCGCAGCCTCGAAGAAAATGCCGGACGAAATGTATGGCTTCACTGTGCAGCCAACATGCGGGCTTCTGCGTTCACCTATCGGTACCGCCGTTCGGTACTCGGAGAAGATGAAGAAACGGCTCGCGCCGATCTTCACAAAATCTGGGAGCCGTTCGGCGTGTGGAAAAAGTTCATCGCCCAGTGAAGGGGCGAGTTTGAAATTGTGGGCTGTAATGTGGGGAAAGATGGATGAAAGTCAGAGGACCGCACCCTGACAAGGCCCTGACGGCGGTCCGTGTTCGCGCACTCAAAAAGCCGGGACATTACACCGATGGGTCTAGCCTAATTGTACAGCAATAAGGAAGATCGAATGTACGGTGACAAAGTCAAAAGTTGTTTGGTCATGTTGTGCATTGTCTGCCTGGCGAGCTACGCATCCACAGCCCATGCGGATGCGCCTTACATAGATCCGGCTGACGACCACAAACACTTCGGTTCTCCATTTACCGCGCTCTTCTGGACACCAGAACAAAAGGTTGCGGGCTTCCGAAACTCGGACAGGATATTCTGGACCAGGACGATTGAGGCTAGCGGGTCGGCGCATCCACTGCCACATGCAAAGCGCGATCTGAGCGACGTCGAGATCAAACGTGACGACGCGACTATGACCGTAAATGAGTATTTCACAAAACAGAATGTTGCCGGTCTGCTGGTTATTAAGGACGGGAATATTCTTTATGAGCGATATGGCCTCGGCAACAACGAAGACAGTAAGTGGATCTCATACTCTGTCACTAAGTCCGTGGTTTCAATGTTAATTGGCGCCGCAATTCGGGACGGCTATATCTCTAACGTAGATGAGAAAGTCACAGATTATCTGCCTCGCCTGAGGCGGTCGTCATACGATCAGTCATCGATTGCCAATCTCTTGCAGATGGCGTCAGGCGTGAAATGGAACGAAGACTACGCCGACCCGAAATCTGACGTCTCTATCGCGTCTTGGAATACGATTGGTCTATATGAATACTTGCGAAACAAGCCACGCGATGCCGAGCCAGGTGAGAAGTTTAATTACAACACGGCCGAGACAAACCTTGCCGGGACGCTCCTGCGCTCCGCGATCGGCAACAATCTTTCGACCTACCTATCCGAAAAGATCTGGCAGCCGTTTGGGATGGAATCTGAGGGGTCATGGAATCTTACCGAGCAGGGCGGCGGCGAGGCTGGTGGATGCTGCATCAATGCGACGTTGCGAGATTATGGCCGCATCGGATTGTTTGCTCTGGCCGATGGGCGCCTCGCCGATGGAAAAGAAGTCCTACCAGCGAATTGGATGAGAGACTCGACCCGGCCGTCGAAAGGCTATGAAGGCTATGGCTATTTTTGGTGGCTCGCTGGGAAAGATGCGTTCAGCGCAAGTGGCATTTTCGGTCAGGGAATTTACGTCAACCGCGAGGAAAACGTGATTATTGCCTTACACAGCGCAAGGGCCAAGGCGAGCGACGATAAGGATTGGGCATGGCAGGACGCGCTATATGAAGCGATAACAAAGGCCATCAAAGACTAACTGGCCGCCTACGGTTGAAAGCTGAGGACAATCTGCGCGGTCAGGCCGACAGAAGAATGTGGCGCGGGAAATTGGGGGAAGAGGTGGGAATCGAACCCACCAGGCACGTCTACACGCCCCTCACTGGATTTGAAGTCCAGGCGCCCCACCAGGAGACGATACTCTTCCGTGGGCGACCCTATCAGATCACGCCCGCCGACCCAAGTCTGCGCCAATCACCTTTGCGTTAAGGCCCGAACACCTCAGACGCGGGCTTACGGATGCGGCGGTCATTACCGGTACGGTGAGTTAGACCTGTGCGGTCAAAGTATTCGAGCACATCAATGGTGATGTTGCGGCCAATGTCCGAGCGGTCACGGAAATCGGCCGCGGTAAACACGCCGTCTTTAGCCTTGGCCGCCACTTCTTCGGCCATTGTGGCCAATTCGCGAACAGCCTCGGGCAGGAAAAAGCGATTGTCGGTCACCTTAACCACGAACCCCTTCTGGGCTGCACGTTTGAGAAACGTCCCCAGTTGCACATGATCGCGACCCATGGCGTCAGCGAGCGCCCGGACTACCGGCGGCTTGAGGCCATTTTCCTCAAGTATATCTTCAACCTCGCGCAGCAACGCAACCTCGGCTTCATTGCGCTGCGGCGTATGGCCCGGCACGTGTAAAACCACGCCGTCGCGCACCAACCCGCCGGTCTGGGTGAGCGCCTGCACTGCTGCCCCGAACACCCAAGCGGTAACTTTCTCGGGCAGTTTGCGGCGTAATTCTTGCTCGTTGGGGCCGAGGCTTTCGGGTTGCTGTTCGTGCCACAAGCGTACCGTACTGACAATTTGTTCTCGCAGTTCCTGCCAGCGTTCATTGCGGAGGCCAACCAGCCCCGTTGAGCTGTCGATCTTCGCCATCGGAACTTGTTCAAACAAAGTTGCAGTTTCATCAGGGGTCAGGTTCCAAGCGCGCGCAAACTGCCCAAGGTCTACCCCATCCGGCGCATTCGTCAGCAAATCCCCTAAGGCTACTGCGGGGTCGTCTTGCTCCATGGCAGCCAATGTCACCAGCCGATCTGGCCGCGCCCGCCCCCGCCGGGGTGAATAGGGATCGATCACCACGCCACCCGCGACCGTGCGTTGGGCCGACTGATCGCGAAGGATCAACCGATCACCGCGCGCCGCGCCAATCTCGTCGTCCAGCACCAGTTGCACCAAAGCTGTTTCACCTGGCTGAATGGAGCGCCCATCAAGCACGGCCACGCGCGCCGACGTGTGAGCGGCGCCCAGATGGACATGTACGGGGGTCCAATGCTTGAATGCCCTGGCCTCTGTTGCCAGGACTCGGATGCGGGCATCTAGCCGATCGACCGGTCCGTGTGCCGAGGGTGCAACCAGCCAATCGCCCCGGCTGATCTGCGCATTACGTAGACCGCTCCCGGTAATGTTAATCGCGCACCGCTCGCCTGCTTTTGCCTGTTCGGCCTCTTCGTCAAGGGCGTGAATGCTCCGCACCCGAACCTCGACACCCTTCGGTGACAGTGTGAGAGTTTCGCCCAATGCCGCTACACCGGAAAACACCGTGCCGGTCACCACGCGCCCGACGCCGTCCAGAACGAAACTGCGGTCGATAGCGAGCCGGAAGTTGCCGCCCGCACTCCGCCCCGCCGCATGCTCGGCGGCCGCACGCAAGGCTTCGCGCAAAGCAGGGATGCCATCACCAGTTTGACCGGAAACCGGAAATACGGGCGCGCCTTCAAGGGACGTGCCGGCCAGCATATTTTCAATCAGCGCCGACACTTCGGCCACCCGCTCGGGCGGCACTCGATCTGTTTTGGTGAGAGCCACTAAGCCCTTCGACACGCCGAGCAAATCGAGAATAGCCAGGTGTTCTTCTGTTTGCGGCATCGGCCCGTCATCAGCCGCAACAACCAGCAGCGCCAAGTCGATCCCGGCCACGCCCGACAGCATGTTGCGGACAAAACGTTCATGCCCCGGCACATCGATGAAACCGACGGTCTCGTCGCCACCCAGGTCGTGGTAGGCAAAACCAAGCTGGATCGACAGGCCGCGCTCTTTCTCCTCCGGCAGGCGGTCGGTATCGACGCCGGTCAGCGCCTTGATAAGAACGGTCTTGCCGTGATCCACATGGCCGGCGGTCGCGACAATCATGCGTCCACTGCCCCGGCCAGCCCCGGCAGCTGATCGACGAAAGTTTTCTCGTCACTAAGACAGCGCAGGTCGAGCACAAAAGCGCCGTCTTCAATGCGCCCGATCACCGGCACCGGCAGTGCCCGGAACGTTGCGGCGAGGCGTCGCAAGGCCGCGCCTACTTTGCGTTTGGATCCAGGTGGCGTGATCCTAAGGGCCGCGCTTGGCAATAAATCAGCGGGCAGCGCGCCGCTGCCGATCTGACTGCGGGTTTCGATCACATCGACGTCAGCGCTATCGTCGAGCACTGCCACAAGAGCCGGCGCGATGCGTTTCGCCATTTGCTCGATCTCGTCCACCGGGCGTGCGAGCAGAGCAAGCGCCGGGACGCGCTCGGCCAAGCGTTCAGGATCGCCATACATCCGCAGCATCACCGACAGCGCGGCGATGGTCATTTTATCGACCCGCATCGCGCGCTTCATGGGGTTACGCTTGATTTTGGCAACCACATCCGCACGACCGGCGATGATCCCGGCCTGCGGACCACCAAGCAATTTGTCGCCGCTGAAGGTTACCAGATCCGCACCGTTGGTCAGTGTCTCGGCAGGCGTCGGTTCATGGGGCAAACCAAAGCGTTCCAGATCAACCAGCGTGCCAGCGCCCAAATCAACGACAAATGGGATGTCATGTTTATGAGAAAGTGCCGCCAGGTCTCGTTCGGGAACTTCTGCCGTAAAACCTTGAATTTCGTAATTGCTGGTATGCACCTTCATCAACATACGGGTGCGGGGTCCAATGGCGGCTTCGAAATCCTTCAGGTGCGTTCGGTTAGTGGTGCCAACCTCGACCAGTTTTGCACCCGCCCGCGCCATTACATCCGGAATACGGAACGAGCCGCCGATCTCGACCAATTCGCCCCGCGATACCGGCACCTCTTTGCCGCGCGCAAGGCTGTTTAACGTCAAAAGCACGGCGGCCGCGTTGTTATTCACGACAGTTGCTGCTTCAGCGCCGGTCAATCGGCAAATCCAATTTTCCAAATGATTGTCCCGGTCGCCGCGCTTGCCGGTGTCCAGATCATATTCCAGATTGCTCGCCCCCGCCGCAACTGCCGCAACCGCATCGATGGCTTCCTGAGGCAACGGCGCCCGGCCCAAATTTGTATGCAAAACCGTGCCGGTCAAATTGAACACCGGGCGCAGGGACGGCGCGGCCAATGCTTCAAGTCTGGCTTCTATTTGGCCGACCACCGCATCGTCCGAAATAGTATCACCTGCACCTTCGTCAACAGCCAGCAGCCCGCGCAAATCTGCGGTAACTTGGCGCACGATATCGGTCACCAACTCGCGGCCAAAACGGTCGAGCAAATTTTGAGTGCCTTCTAGCCGCAATATTTTATCCACCGAGGGAACTGCGGCACGGGCTTGGTCGATAGGTTTTTCCATGATTTTTTCCGTCCTTTCTCACGGAAAGGACCTGAAGGCTAGGCGACCAGAGATTTCCGGTCAACGAAAGTTATTGTGATCACGAAAGAAACGGCTGGAAGATTGCACACCCCAAAAGGGAACGCTATTTTGACCACAACGGATTTAAACGAGAGTGAATATGAGCACAGCACTCGGTGACAAGCCACTTTTGAGCAAGATATTGACGCGGGATCGCGTCGCCATCTGGATCGGATTGGCAGGCATTACACTGATGTCATGGCTGTATTTGTTCGATATGGCCGGAAATATGGGGGGCATGAATGCCGCCGCTCCCATGGTGATGGAGCCAGTTTCCACGGCATGGACGGCTACCGATGCCCGCATCATGTTCGCCATGTGGTGGATCATGATGATTGGCATGATGCTGCCCAGCGCGGCCCCCATGATCCTCACCTTCGCGACCATCAACCGAAAAAAGCGGGAGCGCGAGCAACCGTTCGTCCCGACGACCATTTTTGCATCGGGCTATCTGGCGGCTTGGGGAGGCTTCAGCATCTTCGCCACAGCCGCCCAGTGGGGCCTTCAGGAAGCCGCTTTGATCACGCCTATGCTGGTGGCCAACAATAGTATTTTGGCCGGTGCAATATTTATCGGCGCGGGGATCTACCAGTGGACACCGCTGAAACACATGTGCCTAAAAAACTGCCGCTCGCCCCTAAATTATATTATCAAAAGTTGGCGCGGCGGCCACCGAGGTGCATTTGTAATGGGGTGGCAACACGGTCTTTATTGCCTCGGCTGCTGCTGGTTAGTAATGGCGATCCTGTTCGCCGTCGGGGTTATGAACCTCATCTGGATTGGGATCATCGCGGCCTTTGTATTTGTTGAAAAGTTGTTTCCAGCCGGCGAATGGATCGCCCGATTGAGCGGCATTCTGATGATCGGCGCCGGCATCTATTTGGTGGCAATCGGCTGAATTAAGCGGGATTTATTCCAAGATTTGTGGGTAGTTCTAAAAGTGATCTTTTACTTTCACTTCTGCTCTGTGACCTGAAAGTGAATCCAGCGGAGGGGAGCTGCCCGTTTCTTGCTGATCTATGTAAACTGCAGCTTTTGAGCATGTAAGTCTGAAGGCAAACCGTGAAAAAAAGAATACGGCTTCGATAAACACTTTAACTCCGCAAGTGGTCAAACATCCCGTGCTTTCCCCGAAAATTAATCGCACCATTAGTCGATACGCTTATCTAGGCAGTCCCATGGGCGATATTCTTATTGCCGGGACCGATGAAAAATTGAGCTTGATTGGCCTACCGCTCGGCTCGGAAAAGCAAAAACCCCAGCCCAGTTGGGTGCATGACCCCAAGGCTTTTACTGATGTGGGCCAGCAAATCACGGAATACTTTGAAGGACGCCGCCAAACCTTCGACCTTCCGCTAGCTTTTGAAGGCACGGCGTTTCAAAAGATGGTCTGGCGGGCCCTGCAGAATATCCCCTTCGGCCAAACCGTTTCGTACTTTGAACTTGCTTGGCGCATTGGAAGGCCCAGTGCCAGTCGTGCGGTCGGCTCAGCCAACGCCCGTAATCCACTGCCGATAATTCTTCCGTGCCACAGAGTGGTGGGTAAAAGTGGTGCCCTGACCGGATATGCAGGTGGCCTGCGCTGGAAAGAAAAACTTTTACGTGTGGAAGGCGCCTTGCCGACCGAAGCCGATACCGGCAGTTAGTGCGGCCGAGACCAAATCAGAAACCAAAACTAAATTGGCGGAACATTTCTTCGGTAGACTTTGGGATATTGGAACCCTTGACATTGCCCGGATTTAATTCTATATTTCGAAATATGTCGAATATTCTTACAAAACCTAATCCGGCGAAATTGGCTCATTACGCATCTTTGTTTAAGGCGTTGTCGAACCCCCACCGCCTTAATATCTTTATGCGGCTCGCCTCTTGTTGTCAGCCCGGCACCCGTTGGTCGAAGAAAGCGGAACGTGCTTGTGTGGGCGAAGTTGCCAAAGATTTTGATTTGGCCCCGTCCACGGTCTCCCATCACCTGAAGGAATTGGTTCAGGCGGGTCTCATTCGTACCGAGCGTGCGGGCCAGAACGTGGAATGCTGGGTTGATCCAAAAATCGTTGACGAACTCGCAGACTTTTTTGAAGCGCCCCAAAAGTGTTGATGCCTTACGGGCGACAACCCCTTTTTTATTTAAATAGTTCGAAACCTATCGAACTTTCGAAGGAGAAGCCAAAATGACAAATCTCAGCGAAGACACCATCCGCACCTCGGTTCGTGAGAACTACGCGGCGGTTGCCAAGCGCTCGGGTGGCTGTTGCAGCGGCGCCCTGTCGACCGACGCTATACCCCCGATAGGGGACGCCAACAAAGTATCGTCTCAACTGGGCTACAGCGAAGAGGACCTCGCGTCCGTGCCCGACGGGGGCAATATGGGTCTCGGATGCGGCAATCCAACAGCAATTGCGGCGCTTGAACCCGGCCAAACCGTGGTTGATCTGGGCAGCGGCGGTGGCATCGATTGCTTCCTTGCGGCGAAGCAAGTTGGCCCCACCGGCCAAGTGATCGGCGTTGACATGACGCCCGAGATGATCGCCAAGGCCCGTGAAAACACTAAAAAAGTAGAAGCCGAAAATGTTGAGTTTCGACTCGGCGAAATTGAGCACCTGCCGGTCGCAGACAGCATGGTTGACGTGATCCTGTCCAATTGCGTGATCAACCTGTCGCCTGACAAACCGCAGGTTTACCGGGACGCGTTTCGCGCCCTCAAATCCGGCGGACGGCTCGCTATTTCGGACGTGGTCGCGCTGGGTGAACTGTCCGATGACGTAAAGCAAAACCTCGCCGCCATATCCGGCTGCATGGGTGGCGCGGCCCAAGTG
>Ga0315336_1005636_pt1 | contig 13501 bp, 13 predicted proteins | sample ASW5metaG_FD_204512 | JGI IMG/M metagenome (GOLD analysis project Ga0315336, IMG submission 204512) | Ammonia-oxidizing marine archaeal communities from Monterey Bay, California, United States - ASW #5 | ecosystem: Environmental > Aquatic > Marine > Intertidal zone | place: USA: California...
GACTTACGAGCCGCTGATCAATTCGCTCGGCATCGACGTGGTGGTCAGCCCCCGCAACATCACCATATCGACGATCCTGCAATACGTGCGGCGCGGCCGCATCCATTCCGTCCATACGCTGCGCGAAGGTTTTGGCGAGCTGATCGAGGCCGAGGCGCTGGAAACCTCAGAATTGGTCGGCCGTCCCCTGAAAGAGGTAAAGCTTCCACCCGGCGTGTTGCTGGGCGCCATCGTGCGGGACGGCGAAATGATCTGCCCGCGCGGCTCGACAGTGGTGCAAACCAAGGACAGGGTGGTCCTGTTCGCCGCCGAGGACGTAATCCACCAGGTGGAAAAGATGTTCTCCGTGCAGTTGGAGTACTTTTGATGGCAGCCAAACGAAAACCGGCGGGCGTCATCGGGGTACTGGGCGGCATGGGCCCGATGGCGACGGTCGATTTTTTGGCTAAGGTCACCGAACTGACCCCGGTGTCGAGGGATCAAGACCACCTGCCCCTTATCGTTTATTCGGTGCCGCAGGTGCCGGACCGCTCGGCCTCCATCGTCGAAGGAAGGGAATCGCCGTTGCCGGCCATGATTGAGGGCCTGCGCACGTTGGTGCAGGCGGGAGTCGAATGCATCGCCATCCCGTGCAACACGGCCCACCACTGGTACGACGACCTGGCACGAGAAAGTTCCGTTCCGGTTCTCCATATGGTCGACGCCACCGGCGCCGCCATGCAGCGCCTGAGCGTCCCTAATGGCCCGGTGGGGCTTCTCGCCACCGCCGGCACCCTTGCTGCCGGCATCTACCCGGCGCGGCTCATCCGTCACGGCTACGAGTGCGTGGTTCCCGACGACGGCGACGTGGAAACCCTGGTGACGCCCGGCATCGGCCTGGTGAAGGCGGGGCGGGCAGCTGAGGCCGAGGAACTCCTGCGCACCGCCGCCGACAACCTTCTTGGGCGCGGCGCGCGCGTCGTCATCCTCGCCTGCACGGAAATCCCGGTGGCGTTGAAGGACGACGACGCTTCCGAGGGGCGTTACGTGGACGCCACCCGGGCCCTGGCGGAAGCCTGCGTCCGCTGGTCCCGGGGCGACGACCGGCCGCCGCCCGGGGCCCGGGAAAAGCGGCAGCGGCAAAACGCATGACGCGAATCGCCTACGTCAACGGCCGCTACGCGCCCCACCACGAGGCGGCGGTCCATATCGAAGACAGAGGCTATCAGTTTGCCGACGGCGTCTACGAGGTGATCGCCGTCCGCCGCGACCGTCTGGTCGACGAAAACGGGCATCTCGACCGCCTCAATCATTCCCTTTCCGAACTTCGCATCGGCTGGCCGTTGTCGCGGCGGGCACTGAAATTCATCCTCCGCGAGGTGATCCGCCGCAACCGCCTGAACGGCGACGGCATGGTCTATCTTCAGGTGACCCGCGGCGTGGCCCCCCGAAGCCATGCCTTCCCCGATCACCACGAAAGCGCCCTGGTGGTGACGGCGCGGCGATTAAGGTTTCTCCAAGGGGATGGGGTGGACGTGATCACTATTCCCGATATTCGCTGGAAGCGCTGCGATATCAAGTCCATATCCCTTCTCCCCAACGTCCTCGGCAAGCAGCAGGCCAAGGACTCGGAGGCCTTCGAGGCGTGGATGGTGGACAGCGGCGGCCAGGTGACGGAAGGCACGTTGTCCAACGCCTGGATCGTCACCGAAAGGGGTAAGCTGATCACCCGCGACGTCAGCCGCGCCATCCTCAATGGCATCACCCGCCAAGCCGTTCTCCGGCTGGCCACGAGGGCCGAGATCGCTTTCTCCGAACGCCCGTTCACCGTCAACGAGGCGAAAGCGGCGCGCGAGGCCTTCATCACCGGCACCACGGTCCTCGTCACGCCGGTTGTGCGCATCGACGGCGAGCCTGTCGGCAATGGCCGGACGGGCAAGTTTACGGCCCAACTCCTGGCCTTTTACGCCCGCCACATGGATAACCAAGGTAAGGAAACGTGACGGCGGTCTCCGGGCCTAGTGGCCAAGGGGCGGGGCCGAGGGCCATCCTGTTCGATTGGGACAACACCTTGGTCGATTCCTGGCCGACCATCCATGACGCCCTGAACGTTACGCTCACCGCCTTCGGCAAAGAGCCCTGGATCCTCGATGAAACCCGAAGCCGGGTTCGAAAATCCATGCGCGACAGCTTTCCCAAGCTGTTCGGAGACAAGTGGCGGGACGCCGGCAACGTTTTTTACGAACGCTATGCCGCCATTCATATGGATAAGCTACGCCCCATCGACGGCGCCCAGGGGATGCTGGAAAGCCTTTCCCGGACGGGTATCTACATCGGTGTCGTCAGCAACAAGAAGGGCGATTTCCTGCGTTTGGAGGCCGAACACTTGGGCTGGGACCGGTTTTTCGGCGCCATGGTCGGGGCCCTGGACGCGGACCGGGACAAACCGGCCGCCGATCCCGTCGACCTGGCGCTGGCGACAAGCGGCATCGCCAGGGGGCCCAGCGTGTGGTTTGCCGGCGACGCCGATATCGACATGGAATGCGCTTATAATGCTGGCTGTACCCCCGTCCTGGTCCGCGATCCGGCGCCCAGGCCCGGCGAATTCAACGCCCATCCCCCGGCCCGGCACTTCCGGGACTGCGACGCGCTTTGCAAGTTTATTAATTCCTTGTAAGATTATTTTGACGTCGAGGCCCCCCCGGCGAGGGCCGTCGGACGGGAGAAGGGGAAAGCAATAACTAATTGATAAACAGGGAGAAACTCGCAATCTATCCCCTGATTGGGCGGGTTCAATAAAATAAAGGGGGTGGCAATCATGTCGTCCGATAAAACGCAAAGCGTGCAAGATGTATTTCTGAATCACATCAGAAAACAAAAGACGCCGGTGACCATTTTTCTAGTCAATGGGGTGAAGCTTCAGGGAATCGTTACTTGGTTCGACAATTTTTCGGTGCTATTGCGCCGCGACGGGCATACCCAGTTAGTTTACAAACATGCCATTTCAACGGTCATGCCTTCGATGCCTATTCAATTGTTTGAGCCGGAAAAAGAAGAAAATGTGGAGGCAGAGGCCGAAGCATAATCGGTCGAGCTTTTGACGGGATTAGACAAACCCGATACACGACAACCCACCACCGAGCAAGCCGCCCGGAAAGGGGAGGGTTGTGTTGTCATTCATCCGAGCGTGAAGAGTTTGTCGAAAGCCGACCGGGAGGAGCAGCATCTGGCCGAAGCGGTCAGCTTGGCGCACGCCATCAATCTCGACATCGTTCACGCCGAGATCGTGACATTAAGAATGCGTCGCCCGGCAACGTTGTTCGGCGCCGGCGCCATTAAACGCCTGGGCCAGATTATTAGCGACGAAGCAACGGATTCCCCTGACTCCATCGCCGTTGCTATCGTCGATTCTCCGCTGACCCCTGTGCAGCAACGAAACCTGGAACAGGCTTGGCAATGTAAAGTCATCGACCGGACCGGGCTGATTCTGGAAATCTTCGGCGAACGCGCCCGAACTCGGGAGGGCCGCCTGCAAGTCGAACTGGCGGCGCTGAACTACCAGCGAAGCCGGCTGGTCAGAAGCTGGACTCACCTGGAACGCCAGCGCGGCGGCGCCGGTTTCATGGGCGGTCCCGGCGAAACCCAGATCGAAACCGACCGCCGTCTCATCGCCACCCGCATCACCCGGCTCAAGCGGGAATTGAAAGACGTCAAACGCACCCGTCAACTGCACCGGCAAGCTCGTAAGCGCGTGCCGCGTCCGGTGGTTGCCCTTGTCGGCTATACGAATGCCGGCAAATCGACCCTGTTCAACTCCTTGACTCAGGCCAAGGTGAAAGCCGTCGACCAGCTTTTCGCGACACTGGACCCGACCATGCGGGGGCTGGACACGCCGTCGGGACAAACCATCATCCTTTCCGATACGGTAGGGTTCATCTCGCAATTGCCCCACGAACTCATCAGCGCTTTTCAGGCAACCCTGGAAGAGGTCGTCGAGGCGGATGTCATCGTCCACGTCCGTGACGTCGCCAATGAAGACACCAAAAACCAAAAAGCCGATGTGCTGGCGGTGCTTCGGGATTTGGGCCTGGGCGAAGCGGTTGGGGATACGCTGATCGAGGTGCTTAACAAGATCGATCTGTTGACGGCGGCGGACAGAAAAGCCTTGGCAAACCAGGCGGTGCGCTCCAACATCCCCATGGTTCTTGTTTCAGCGGCGACGGGAGAAGGCTGCGAGACGCTAATCACTACCATCGATGAGCGGATCACAGAGCACTTCCGGACTGCCGAGGTTTCGCTGGCCCACGATGACGGAGCGTCCCTGGCGTGGCTCTATAACCACGGCGACATCATTGAACGCCGGAACGAAGAAGACGCCATCCACCTGATGGTGCGCATGGACGCCGCCAACTGGGCCCGCTTCGAACGACGCCGCTCGTAAACTTTCAGGCCAAGGTTGACTTATTGAACATCTACTAGCAGTCTTTCTCTACTAGTAGAAGGAACCGGATCATGGCCAGCGCCGAGACCCAGAAAAAATGGCGCCGCAAACACCGCCTGGTGAAAAGCCAACTCAACGTGATGGCGAAGAAAAAAACCCATGACAATCTGGATGAATTCGTCGGCACCTTCCGCTTGCGTGGCAAGGGCGAGGCGGTGACCTTCGCAACCTTCGTAACCCAAGCGTTGATACAGCGCGCCGATTTCGACGCCAAAGCGGCCGGGATGCTGGATGATTTTACCGACGCCTACCACCGTGACCGGGACATCCACGCCAGCTAGAATATTAGCGGAATCTTTAGTTTTTTTGATAGCATTGTTGGCCCACCCTAAATTTTCCCCGAGACCCTCAACGATATCGAAAATGTCGACGAACAAAAAATAAAAGGGCAGGAACAGATCATGCGGGTTGGTTTTGTATATCCTGCCTGGATGGAATCCTACGGAATTTTCGGTTATTTCGCACGCCGCAACTCCAGCTGGCCGCCGCGGCAGCCAAACGGAAACCGAATTCGGCCATCAGGGAACGCCGAAAAGCTCACATTTCTAGGTTCCCGACTGGTCCAGTAGGGCGGAAAAATTTTTTTCAGGCGTTTTTTTGTGGCAACCCGATGGTGTCCTTGACGATATAGCGGGGCCTTCCGCGGGAGTCCTTGTAGGTTCGGCCGACGTAAATGCCGACGAAGCCAAGGCAAAAAAGCAGGCTTCCCCAAAGGAACAGCACGAACCATACCCAAGCCATGCTGCCGCCGAACAGGCCCGCAAGCAAAAGACCGAAAAGAGAAACAACCGAGATGCTACCGCCAATCAGGAAGATCAAAAAGATCGGCGCCATGGAAAACGACGTCAGGCCGGAAATAAAAGTCTTGTAGGGGTTTAGGCTGTTGAAAAGTGTGAAATGCGTCACCCCGCCGACGCGGGCGGCTCGGTGATAATACACCGGCTCTTGTCGGTAGCCGATAAACGGGATTAGGCCACGAAGATAGGGGTCCCATTCGGGTAGTTTCGATAGTTCATCACAGACAAGCTTGCTGAGTAGCCGGAAATTTCCGGCATTCACCGGCATATCAATTTCCGAAGAAGCGTTGATAACCCGGTAGGCCTGGCGCGTAATCCACATTCTCAAGGCGTTTTCGCCTTCGCGCTGGGTGCGGATCGTATAAACCACCTCGGCCCCATCCCGCCACTTGGCGATCAGCTCCGGGATCAGCCCGGGCGGGTCCTGAAGATCGGCATCCATGTAGATCACGGCATCGCCGGAGGCGTAAGAAATCCCTGCCAGGACGCATTCGTCGACACCGAAACGGCGCGACATGTTGGCAATTTTGATGCGTTTATTCCCGACCGCGCTTTTTTTCAGGATGGCGAGCGATTCGTCGGTGGAATCGTCATTGACGAAGATCAGTTCGTAATCAAGCCGTTCGGCGGCAAAAACGTCCTCCAGGCGAATGATCAACTCCGGCAGGACGTCGGCCTCGTTGCGAAAGGACAAAACGACGGAAATTAGGGCCTTTTTCTGGGCGGGGCTCTTTTTCGCCCCCACCTTGGATTTAGCCGGTGATTTTGCCGGTGATTTTTTCGCCGCCATCACTATCCCCTAGAAAACCCCCTCGGGTATGGTGAGTATTCCCCAACCTGAAACGCTGTCAAGGCGCTCAAGAGGGGACAACCAGAGAAATTAGCGGTTTTCCAGTCCGCTGGGCTCGTAAAGAACGATTTTTGAACCGACGTCATCGATGCCGAAATCGACCCAGACAAGGTCTTTCAGCCTTTCCTTGACCACCTCTTGCTTGTCGGGTTCGACAAACAACAATACGAACCCCCCGCCGCCGGCGCCAAGCAACTTACCGCCGATGGCGCCCGCATCCAGGGCCGTGTCATAAATTTCATCGATTTTCGGTGTCGTTACGCTGTCCGCCAATTCACGCTTCAACTGCCAGGACCGGTTCAGCAAGTCACCGATCTCGCGAATCGGGCGGGAATCAGATTGAAGCACGCCCTGCGCCTCATCGACGAGTGAGGTCATGGTTTTCAAGTGCTCCTGGCGCTGGTCGAAGTTGTCGATCTGCTTTTGGGCAATTTCCGAGGCAAACCTGGAAAAACCGGTGAAGAACAATAACAGGTGATCAAAAAGCTCCTGACGGCGTTCCCCGGGTATAACCAACGGGCGCACCTGGAAATCCCCGGCGATAGGAAAATCGATGCGGTTAATGCCGCCGAACGCGGCCCATACCTGGTCCTGCGACCCGACGGCCTCGCCGATGACCCGCTGTTCGATGCGAATCGCCTCTTGAGCCAGCTTTTGCTTATCGATCATGGCCCCCCTGAGGGCATAAAGCGCGTTCAGCATCCCGACCGTGAACGACGACGACGAGCCCAGGCCCGAGCGCGCCGGAAGATCGCCGTCGTGGTGGATTTCTAGCCCGGTATCGACCTTTTGGTCCTGGAGAACGGCCCTGACGGCAGGGTGCTGGATATCGGCGATATCGTTGACACATTCGACCTCTGAATAAACAATTCGGTGACGGTGTTCGAAAAACTGAGGCAGCGGCCGGACAGAGATGTAGCAATACTTGTCGATGGCGAAGCCCAGAACGGCGCCGCCGTGTTGACAGTACCACTTCGGATAATCGGACCCGCCGCCGAAAAGCGACACGCGAAAGGGAGTGCGGCTGATGATCATTCCGCGGCGTCTCGTTCTTCCAAAATTTTTCGCTTCAGGCGATGGCGGACCATTCCCTCAATATGCTTGCGGGTGTCCCGACCAAAGGCTTGCGTCACCATGTCAAGATAGCGGGGATTGGAAAAATAATCATGGAAGGCCTGATCGCGGAACCCCAGCACTTCGGCGGCGGAAAGATGATCCGTGGGCAGCGGCTGACAATCGTGGCTGTGCTGCGAAAAACCGGACCAGTTCTCGGGCAGGGGCAGATTTTTGGAAACCGCCTGTACGTACAGTGGTGAGCCAGGATAGGCCATGGCCGAATACAGGTTGATGAATTCGCAGTTGAGTTCCACCGCCAGATCGTACGTCTGCTTCATGGTGTCGAGATCATCGTCGGGCAGGCCGAAGATGAAATTGCCGATAACGTAGATGCCGGCTTTCTGGATTTTGCGCACGATGGCGATGATGTCATCTTGGGAGAACCCCTTTTCGGCGCCGTCGCGCACATGGGCCGAACCCGACTCAATTCCCAGCGCCAGCCAGCGAAAGCCGGCGTGCTTGAGTTTATCCAAAATCTCAGGCTTGACCGTATCAACCCTGGCATAGGCCCATATGTTGAGGTCGTAATCGCGATCGATCAAAAGGTCGCATATGGCGTTCACGTGGCGGTCGTTGAGCACGAACATCTCATCGATGATCTTGAAGGTCTTGACCCCGTAGGTGTCGTGCAGCAGGGCGATTTCATCGACCACCGACCGGGGATTGCGCATGCGGTAACGATTTATATCGAATGGCGAATTGATGCAGCAAAACACGCACTTATAGGGGCACCCCAGGGTCGTATAGATCGAGGCATAGGGCTGGCGCTCATCAAAGTCGCCGAAGCACTGCCAGTTATGGGCCCGGTATTTGTCCATCGGCAACAGATCCCATACATTGCCGTGCAGATCGCGATCCAGGTCTATGATCAGGGCAGCGGGCGGGTTGATAACGGGCTCACCATCCCGCATCCAGGCTAGGCCTTCAACGTCTTTAAAGCCGCCGGTCCGATCATCCTTGAGCGCGTCGAGTAATTGCGCCACCGTCACCGGGCCTTCCCCCTTACAGACAAAGTCCACGGCTTCTTCCTTCAGCGTGCGTTCGGGCAGGGCCGAGACATGCCCCCCGACCATGATGATCGGTATGTCTTGGTTTTGCTTCTTGATCGCCTGGCACTTTTCACCGGCGCTCGCCATCTGCTGGGTCGAGGCAGAGGGTTGATGACCGAAGACAACCATCGCCACCAGCCGCGGCGCCAATGCCTTGACCTTTTCGGCAATGGCGGCGGTTTCCAGATTATCCGCCTCGCAATCAAGGATTTTGACGGAAAAATCCTGGTCACGGACGTATCCCCCGATCAAGCGGCACCACAGCGGCGGCTCAACCGCCGTCAAATTTATGCCCAGTTTTTGATAGATTTTATACCGGCCGCCCGGATTGATCAGCAGCAAATCCAGTTGGCTTTCATTCATGGTTTCAGTCATGGTTTTAAGTCCCCGGCGGCGGCGGGGCATCGCCTTGTCATTCAGGCCCTTCATTCAGTTTTACGTCATCGAAATCATGGCCCTTCTTTTGCACCACCCAGTAGCCTTCGTAGCACGGGACATCTTTTTGGAAAAACTCTCCGACGGCCAGGGCAACCCCAGGATGGAAAGCAACGCCCGATGCCGGATCCACGGCCATATCCAAATCCAGGTGGCGTTTAACGAAATCAACATCAACGCCGCTGAGTTGCATTTCAAGGTCATCGCCGCACAAAAGCCCCCCGTCCTTTAGCAGGGGCAGGGCGTTTTTAATATCTTTCTTCACCGCGCCAGCCTCATGGTCTCCATCAATATAGATCAAATCGAAGCTGTTATCCTTCAACAAAGGCAGAATTTCCGCCGAATTCCCCACCAATTGCCGACACATGGCGGAAACACCGGCAGCCTTGATGTTACGCTTGAAGAGTTGAAAGATTCTGCCGCTGGCAAGGGCGTGATTCATGATCCTGAGCCGCCACCGGTGATTCTTCTTCAAATCCAGATAACTTTTCCAAGGATCGAGGGAATATACGGTCGCTTCCTTGAAATGATGTTTTTTTAATGCCTGACCCCATTGGATGGCACTGGCCCCCGCATAGGCGCCTATTTCAAGAATACGAACCTCGGTCGAAGAAGGAGGCCGGCCTCTTTGTTCCAGATCCTTCGCCAGATAATCGATGCTTTGGGCCATGTACTTAAAGCGGAAAGGGTTACCCTGGGACGAAGCCAGCCAGATCCCATGGTAAGGCCGGCCCAGAAGTCGATGCCACTGATACGACAGAAAACTGAACGGCAGAAAAAGAACATGAAAAATGTTGTCCAGAATCGTCAGGATTCTCATGTCCTTGACAAGCGACAGCACGAACAATTTCAACCGGTAGGTGACATTGAAGCGCTCAGACATGGAAGCAATCCCTCATCACTCCCTTGAATGACCTTGCCGGGCAGGCCCGACACGTCCGTTCCCATGCCGTCATATCTTGCACACCCAGGCATCGAAAAACTCAAATGACTTAGCTTTGGCATAACTGCCCAGAAAGGCGTCGGCAAAAGACGTATCGAGCATACGCGCGCCGTAGTAGCCGATCATCGTGAACGGGGACTCTCCCTTAGGTATCAACCAAATATCCGTGTTGCAACCCCGCACCATGGCCAGAAGGTCATCGCTTAGGGGCACGTTCCATTTGTTCAACTCCATGGCCGGCGCACCAATGGTGTAAGGATGGTCGGCCAGAACCAAAAGGGTTCTGTAATAAGTGCGGGGATAGGTTTTGATGTCCTGACCGATTCCCATCTCAATGGTGCGGTCCGGATAGGCCGCCATGATGGCGCGAATGTCCGACTGAACGTCGGCGACTTCCTGCCAATGAAGGGCGCGGAAAAACCGTTTCTGTACCGGAACGCCGACGATCATGATGACCGCGACCAAAACGCCGGCAACGCTCCAGACCATGGTTTCCTTCTTTTTGATCCGCCCGGCATGGCGCAGGATCTGATCCACCAAGACGGCGAGAAACGGGAAGAAGTAATGGGCCCCGGCCCCGGCCTTCGTCGCCGGAAAAAGAACCGCGACCAGACAGGTAACAAAGACCCAGAAGTAGGTTTTTTCCGCCAACGCGATCCGCTTTCCGGACCAGCGCCGGACGGCGAGATAAAACAGGACCGGGGCGGCGTAAATGGCCCCGTAACGAACGAACTTGGACACGAATTCAATGGCGTTCCCTTTTTTGGTGTGCAGGACGATCCATTCGGCGAAGGCAGACAACGAAAAAACTGAAAAGGCAAAAGGCAGCAGAACCACGGCCAAGCCGGCAACCACCATTGCCGCGAACGTCTTGAAGCCGCGCTGTTCTTTCAGGCAGTGAAAAACAACCACCGGTGCGAAATAAACCCCGGCGTGAAGTTTCATCCCGACGGCAAGGCCGGCGGCCACGGCAATGACGGCGGACATCACCCATTCCGGTTTCTTGGGATCGGAGGCATTGGCCGCCCAGACGGCAACGACGGCCAGCAACGTCATGAACGAATCCGGCCGGTTCCACAAAGAAAAAGGAATATGAAACAACACCAAGGCGGCGGCCAGAAGAGCGCCCAAGGCGGCGGCCTCAAATCCCCGCCGGCGGTGCGAAAGGAACACGAGAACCGGGATCAACGGCGCGGCCAGGAAGGACGCCGCCTTTCCGGCCAGCACGGACGGCCCGATAAGCCAGAACGACACCGCATGCACGATATAGGTCAGGGGACCATAGACGTTGCTGACCAGGGCCGGGTCGCTGAGGCTCAGAAAGGCTGGAGCCCCGTCCAGAAGACGCCAGGAAATTAACGCAACACTGGATTCGCCATGATCCAGGTAGCCAGGATAAATCAGGTAGGATGCCGCCACCAGCACAACATTGAGAAAACCGAGACCGGCAAAAACGCCTAGGAGCCCTTTCCGGTTCCGGCTAAAAAATTCCACGGCCCTGGATTTTGCGGAAGGAGACTTCATTGTGCCGGGGCCTTGGCCGCCATCATTTCGCCGACGGAAGCGATGATCAGGCCTTCGTCAAGCCGAGCGACGCACGGGAACATGCCGTCCTCAGCCGGAAGGATGCACTCGCCAAGGCATCCCTCGCACGGCATAGGACGATAAATGAAATGGGCGTTTGCGGGCGTGATGGTCGGATCATAAGGGATGATTTCCCCGACGAAAGCGGCACTGGCCAGGCAAAGCGTCGGCGCGCCCACCGCCACCGCCAGATGCATCAGCGCGGTATCGACCGATATCACCAGCTTGGTGGCGCGCAACAGCTGAACAAGGTTGGCGAAGCCGGAGCTATCGAATTCCACGCCCGGCATTTCCAAAAGCGGTCTGTAATCGCCATTGGCTTCAAGGTCGTGCTCCGCGCCGGTAATGACAACCCGCGTTCCCGCGGGCAGGCTTTCGATGATGCGCCGGAAAAGGGCAGGGGGGCTTTGTTTCCTTTTTACCGCCGAAAACGGCTGAATGACGACCACCGGGCCGTCCACCGTTGCGTCCGGTGCCAGGATATCGCCGGCAACACGGCAAACCGGCGGCGGGCTTTCGGTTCCCGTCAGCCAATCGGCAAATTTGGCCCAGCGGAGAACCTTGTTCAAATTTGGAGGGCCGCTGTCAAACAGTCGCCCGTAAAGGCCGCGGTTGCGGTTGAGCAGGGTATCGTATTTTCGCCACGGACGCGGCTCCATGGCCGCCGCGTCGGGAGCCTGGGCAGCGGCAGCCAAGGCTTCGTCCAGGTCCGGGTGGCGCAGGTAATCGGTATGAACCAGCAAACGGTAGTGGGTGTCGAACAGATTGTCCGTGACCTCGCGGCGATAGACCATGTCCCGACGCAGGCGCTCGAATTCGACGCCGATGGCCGAAACGTTGGACGGCATCAGGAACGCCATCTTCATGGCGTCGGACCGAAGCAGCACGTCGACGGGCTCGTTATCCCGCGCCAGGGCGGCGAAGCGTTCCACGACATGGGCGAACAGCACCGTATCGCCCAGCCCGCCACTGGAAATCAACAACACGCCACGCGGGGGCTCGTTGCGCGGCGTGCGGCGGCGCTTGTGGTTCCACCACCAGTCATAAATGCGGTAACGCTTCAGCAAGATGCAGGGCCCTTAGAGATTTTTCGACGGCATGAAGGAACGATTCGCCTGCATGTTTATTCCACAATTCCCCTCATCGCCAGCAATCCCGTGAACGCCGCACCCTTGAACGGCCCCTGCCGGTCGGTTAAACGTTCTCGGAAATGGAGTTGTTTCTAGAAGACATCAGGCGCCGAAAGACGTTCGTTGCCCGGTTGGTGGGCTTGTGCATGGCCGCGTTTGGGCTTGGCATTGCGATTCCAATCGTCTTTTCCTTCGTCGCCCGCATCGTTCCGTCACTGGCGCCGGTTCTCAGCGTCGAGGGCAACGAGCTCGGCCTCAACGTCGTCTATTTCCCGGTTGGAATGATGGGCATCGCGGTGCTGTGCCTGACTCTCGAAGCGGTTCTCCTGGGATACGAACACTCGACCGTGAAACGGGTCGTATTGAACGACACGCCGTCGGTCCGGACCGACGTGTTTTATCTGTTGTTTCGCGTATCCGGCCTTTTGATGATCTTCAGCCTGATTTTTTCGCTCGGTTCCCTTTACGTGGTTACAGATACCATCAAATCGAAACTCGGATTAGCCCTTCTTGCCGATGTGGACAGCGTCGTCGTCCAGTTCGTGGCCTGGGTGTTGATCTTTACATTTCTCAATTACTGGGCCCACCGCCTTTTGCATACCAGTTTTTTCTGGGACATCCACCAGGTCCACCATTCGGCGGAACATTTCAACGTCCTGTTGCCTTATCGAAACCACCCCGTGGAATACATTGTCGCCACGCTTTACGGCGTCGGCGCGACGGCGGTCCTCGGCATCAAGCCCGAGGTGATGATGGCGTGGCTGGCCATCAACGCCGTTTATCAATCGATGGTGCATTCCCATTACGATTGGAAGGGGCGGTGGCTGGAATACATCTTCATCACCCCGGCCGTTCACCGGATCCATCATTCAACCGCGCCCGAGCATTACAACAGCAACTTCGGAATCCTCAGCATCTGGGACCGGCTGTTCGGCACCTATATCCCGCCCGTGGGAGAAAAAATCAATTTAGGACTTCCCGACCCTGACCAGCGGAATTTCAACACCGGCCACTTCTTCGCCGAAATCATGTCCTGTGTCTGGCGTTGGCTCGGGCTCAATCGCTTAAGGGCCGATTAGTCACTTTTCCATCTGATCAATAACTTTTCTGGCGATCA
>Ga0315336_1005637_pt1 | contig 13495 bp, 12 predicted proteins | sample ASW5metaG_FD_204512 | JGI IMG/M metagenome (GOLD analysis project Ga0315336, IMG submission 204512) | Ammonia-oxidizing marine archaeal communities from Monterey Bay, California, United States - ASW #5 | ecosystem: Environmental > Aquatic > Marine > Intertidal zone | place: USA: California...
CATCAACGCCTACTCGAAAGACGCCAAACCGTTCCGCTGGAAGTATTCGAAACCTTCACGCCGCATCCGCCATGGTAAAACTATCTCTGCGACAGTCCACTAGGCGGACCCGAGGGTGGCGTCAACACCTCGTTTGGAGGCCGTCGAGGCGACCAGCTTCCGAACGTCGTGGAGGGAGTCAAAGTCCTGGCCCTCAATCCGTTCGGCAACGTCATCGTCGAATGCCCGCTGCTCTACCTCAGCCCACACCAGATCAACTTCCAGTTGCCCTACGACGCCTTCGGCCGCACAGCCGTCTGGATCGTCGTCGAGAATAGCGGTATTCGCAGCGAGCCACAACAGATCACCGTGCAGTCCTCCGCGCCGGGTATCTTCAAGACGGATACCGGCTATGCGGTCGCGCAGAACCAGAACAGTCTGCTTAACTCAGACGCCAATCCTCTCGGCGATGGTCAAGTTCTCACCGTCTATTTCACGGGACCGGGCGTCGTAGCTCCTGCGTGGGCGTCGGGACGTGCCGCACCCGCCTTCCATCCAGTGCGCGTCCCGAGTCCGACAACGGTAACCATCGGCGGCGTACCGGCGACGATTCAGTTCATCGGCCTGGCGCCGGGCATGGTTGGCGTCGGACAGCTCAATATCTATGCGGGAGACGGTACACCGAGCGGCAAACAAACGCTGCTCATTACCATCAACGGCTTTATGTCGAACCCAGCCGACGTAGCCATCCAATAGACCCACCAGTCTCCCATCGGTCAAATCTGCCGCTCCGAATGTTAGGGAGCGGCGGATGTTAATCCGGCGGCCCGCGGGCCCAGCCCGCGGAAAGACTCCAGGTCAACGAAGAGCGGTTCCTGCGCGAGGGCATCCTCCTGCCCGTTCGACCCGACCTATGAGAAGCTAGACGGGTCGCCTTCCCCCCCGAGTCTTCGACCGCAGGAGCCCTCCCATGCCACACCCACTAAGTCATCTTGTCTTCCTGGCGCTACTCGCCGCTGCAACCCTCCAAGCGCAACCCCTTCCGAACACCCAACCTCTCACCTGGGAAGGCGATCTGGCCACCCGCATGGTTGCCGACATCGACCGCTATCTCATGACCGCCACCGAGCATGCCGCAGCTGGCCGCGACCGCCACTGGACTCCCGACTACGCATCCCGCAAAGCCTACGAAGCCTCCGTCCAACCCAATCGCGATCACTTCCGCCACATCATCGGCGCTGTGGACGACCGCCTGCCCAGCCAAGGGTTCGAACTCGTCGGTACAACCAAGCAGCCCTCTCTCGTCGCAAGAAACCCGGCGTATGAGATTCACACGGTCCGTTGGCCGGTCTTCCCCGGAGTCAACGGCGAAGGCCTTCTGCTTCAGCCCATCGAACAACCGCGCGGCCACATCGTCGTTTTGCCCGACGCTGACACATCTCCCGAGGCCGCCATCGGCCTCACCCCCGGCGTACCTGAAGCGAATCAACACGCGCGCCTGCTCGCCGAAACCGGGTTCCGCGTCGTCGTCCCCACGCTCATCAATCGCGCCGACAACTGGTCGGGGCACCCGCGTATCCGCTACACCAACCAGCCTCACCGTGAGTTCATCTACAGCATGGCGTTCGAAATGGGCCGCCACATCATCGGCTATGAAGCCCAGAAGGTGCTGGCCGCCGTCGACGCTTTCAAGTCGGAGGCCCCCCAAGCACGCATCGGCGTCGCCGGCTACGGTGAGGGCGGTCTAGTCGCGCTCTATAGCGCCGCCATCGACACCCGCATCGACGCCACTCTCGTCAGCGGCTACTTCGGCCCGCGCGAAGGTCTCTGGAGCGAGCCGATCTATCGCAACGTCTGGCGTCTGCTCGAACAGTTTGGCGACGCCGAGATCGCCCGCCTCATCGCGCCCCGCCGCCTGATTGTTGAAGCCGCACCCCCACCCAGAGTCACAGGACCGCCGCCCGTCACGCCAACTCGGCGCGGCGCCGCCCCAGGCAGCGTACCCACACCCTCCCTATCCGAGATCAAGGAGGAAGTCGATCGAGCCCAGCCAGCCTTCGCCAAACTCGGCGTGCCGGACAACCTTCAATTCCATCGCGCCCCTAAGGGAGATCAGAAACCAAAGGTGCTGGATGCCCTCGTCACCTCCTTCGGCCCACCTGCCTCTACGAAGACAAACCTTCCCCCTCCCCAAGACCGCCGCCGAGCCTTCGAACCTTCACAACGCCTCCGGCGTCAGTTCGACGAGCTCGTCGAGCATACCCAAGCCGTCGTGCGCGACTCCGAGTTTACCCGCCGCCGCTTCTGGGCTCCCGCCGACCACTCTTCCACCAAAGCCTGGGAACAGAGCGCCGACCGCTATCGGAACATCCTCTGGGACGAGGTTATCGGCCGTCTCCCCGATCCCACCGAACCGCTCGAAGCGCGGTCACGCCTCACTTATAAGACCGACAAATGGAAAGGCTACGAAGTTGTCCTGCCGGTCTGGCAGGATGTGTTCGCCTACGGCATTCTCCTCGTCCCAAACGACCTGAAGCCGGGCGAACAGCGCCCCGTCGTCGTTACGCAACACGGCCTTGAGGGCCGGCCGCAAATGCTCGTCGACTCCTCAATCAAAGGGCCCTACCACCACTACGGCGCTCGCCTAGCCGACCGTGGGTTCATCGTCTTCGCGCCGCAGAACCCCTACATCGGCCTCGACGACTTTCGCGTCTTGCAGCGCAAAGCCAATCCGCTCGGCAAGTCGCTCTTTTCCTTCATCCTCGGTCAGCATGACCAGATCCTGAAATGGCTGGACACGCTGCCCTTCGTCGACGGCGACAAGATCGGCTTCTATGGTCTCTCCTACGGCGGCAAGACGGCGGTGCGCGTGCCGCCACTTCTTGAGAAATATACCCTCTCCATCTGCTCAGCTGACTTCAACGAATGGATCTGGAAGAACACCAGCGTCGCCCACGGCCACAGTTACGTTTACACCGGCGAGTACGAGATGTTCGAGTTCAACCTCGGCAACACATTCAACTACAGCGACATGGCCAATCTCATGGTGCCGCGCCCCTTCATGGTCGAGCGCGGACATCATGACGGAGTCGCACCCGACGAATGGGTCGCCTATGAATACGCCAAAGTCCGCCGCCACTACGCCGAAATGGACCTAGCCGACAAGACCGAGATCGAGTTCTTCCTCGGCCCCCACGAGATCAACGGTCAAGGCTCTTTCGACTTTCTCCACCGCCACCTCGGCTGGCCGACACCCTGAGCAAAACTACCAACTCGATCCATCCTAAACCGTGAGGAAGCGGTCACGCCCCGCAAGGAGCCCTGCATTGAGCACCTACCCCAGCGCCGTCCAGCACGCCATCCGAGCCCTCACCGCGCTCGCGGCACAACCCAAGGACTCCCTCGTCATGGCCCGTAAGCTGGCCGTGACCGAATCCATCCCCACTCCGACTCTAGCCAAGACCCTGCAGCAACTCGCCAGGAAGGGGTTACTCACGTCCGGGAAGGGTCGCGGCGGAGGCTTCAGCCTGGCCCGTCCACCACGGTACATCACGATTGCTCAAATCATCGAAGCAATCAAAGGCCGCGCATCCCTCTATAGCTACTCGCTGGGCTACAAGAGCTGTCGTCCTAAGCAGCCATGCTACATGGATCGCCTGCTCGCACCCACGCGAGCCACCACCCTTGAGCAGCTCAACCGCACTACGTTGCAAGATCTGGTCAGGACGCGCGCCCGCCTGCGCAAGAATCAACGCTCCAAAAAGAAGGTATCCGCCTAGGAATAGGAATCCCTAAGAATAAATCTCCTTGATCCGGTCCGAGTAGCGCTTCTCAACCTCTCGCCGCTTCACTTTGAGCGTCGGTGTAATCTCGCCCCTCTCGATCGAGAACTCTTCCTCCAGCACCGCCACCTTCTTGACCTGCTCGTGCCGTGCCAAGCCTTGGCACACTGAACTGACCTCGCTCTCAATCATGGTCACGATCTTCGTGTGACGAACGAGCACGGCGCGATCCGACACATCGATCCCCTGCTCCGCCGCGTAGCGCAGCAACTTTTCGAAGTTCGGCACGATCAGCGCACTGGGGAACTTCCGCCCCTGCGCCACGACGACAGCAGTAGCTACAAAGGAACTCGTCTTGATCTGGTTCTCAATCGGCTGCGGTGCGATGTACTTGCCCCCAGACGTCTTAAAAAGGTCCTTCTTACGGTCCGTGATGCTTAGATAGCCATCTTCGTCGAGCTTGCCGATGTCGCCCGTGCGGAACCAGCCGTCCTGCAGCGCCTCCGCGGTCTTCTCCTTATCCTTGTAGTAACCGAGCATGATATTCGGGCCCCGTACGAGGATCTCGCCGTCACCCGCGATTTTCACCGTCACGTTCTTGATCACCCGGCCCACCGTGCCGAACTTCAGGCTATCCGGATAGTTCAGTGCGATCACCGGCGACGTCTCCGTCAGTCCATACCCTTCGCAGATCTTGATGCCGACGGCAAAGAAGAACTCCGCGATGTGCCGTGGCAGTGGAGCCGCCCCTGACACGAAAAAGCGAATCCGGCCGCCAAGCCGCCCGCGAAGCTTCGAGCAGACAAGCCGGTCCGCGATCTTCCACTTCAAGCCAAGACCCGCCGGGAGCGCCTCGCTCTTCAGCCGATAGGGCGCCGTCGCTTTCCCGACCCCGACGGCCCACTCAAACAACCCACGCCGAAACCCCGAGGCCTCCGCCACAGATGCCTGCACTCTGTCGTGAACCTTCTCGAAGAACCTTGGCACGCCCACCGCAACCGTGGGTTTCACTTCCATCAGGTTCTTCGGTACCGCGTCGATTGACTCCGCATACGCCACCGTCGCGCCGTCGTAGTAGAACGCATAGTCCGACATACGCTCCGCCACATGCGATAGCGGCAGAAACGATAGCGCCGTGTCGTCTTGGTTGATGTCGAGTCCGTTGTCCCGGACGTTGCTGCCGAAGTTGCGGTGCGTCAGCATCGCTCCCTTCGGCGTTCCCGTCGTACCCGAGGTGTAGATGATGCTCGCCAAATCCTCCGGCTGAACTGCACTCATCGCCTGCTCAAACTCTTCGCGCTCTTCGCGCGCCAGCGGTTCTTCACTCAGCAGCCGTCCGAACGTGACAATCCGCTCGTCCTCCGTCTTGTAGTCGTCGAAGATAACGACGCCCTCCAGCAAGGGCAGCCGGCCCCAAATACTCAGAACCTTCTTAAGCTGATCCTCGCTCGAAACAAAGATCACCCGCGCTTCCGAGTGCTCCAGCAAATAGTGAATCTGCTCCGCCGGTAACGTCGGATAGATCGGCACACTCACAACGCCCGACGCCATCATTGCGAAATCAGCCACCGCCCATTCCCAGCGATTCTCTGACAGCAGCGCGCAGCGGTCCCCCGCCCCAATCCCAACGTTTTTTAACTCGAAGTGCAGCCGCGCCACCCTCCGATACACTTCGCTCGAAGCGATCGGCTGATAAGCCCCGTCCACCTTCGTAAGAATCATGTCCGGCTTGTCATACGAAACCGCATGCCGGAACAACCGCGCCAAAGTCTCAGGCATGCGTCCTCCACCAACTGTAGGGGCACGGCATGCCGTCCCCGCAGCCCCACAAGGGCGGACACATGCTAGAGCGGTTCAAATGAAATCTCATCACCAACACTGTAAACTGTAGGCTCGCTAAGGGGAAGCCCAAACCGTTATGAACGTTAAACAAGCCGCCGAAGCTTGGCAGTTCGACATACCCGATGACGAGCTAACAGCTATCACACCCATCCTGGAAGATGTCGTCGCCAAGACCGCTCAGGCCCTCGATAAGGACCTAAGCACCACCGATCCCATCCACTCCTTCCGCCCCACCGGCCGCTAACCGCGCTGCCCCAATCAAGACATGAATCTCACTATCACCGACCTCGCCCCGCGCATCGAGAGCGGCGAACTCTCGCCAGTCGAGCTCACCCAACACGTCCTCGACCTCACTGAAAAGAGGCAGCCCCGCCTCAACGCCTTCATCACCGTCACCGCTGAACACGCCCTCGTGCAGGCGCGCCAGGCCGAGCAGGAAATTCGAGACGGCGACTATCGCGGCAAACTCCACGGCATCCCCTACGCCGCGAAAGACCTCTTCTACACCAAGGGGATCAAGACCACCGTCGGATCGAGAATCCTTGATGACTTCGTGCCCGACTTCGATTGCGCCATCGTTGAGAAACTGACCGCCGCCGGCGCCGTCATGATCGGCAAGGCCGGCCTCCACGAATGGGCCTACGGCATCACCAGCAACAATCCCCACTACGGCTCCATTCGCAACCCCTGGGATCTCGAGCGCATCCCCGGCGGATCGAGCGGCGGCTCCACGTCCGCCCTCGGTGGAGGCCTTTGCAGCTTCTCGCTCGGCTCCGACACTGGTGGCTCGATTCGCATTCCCGCATCTTTCTGCGGACTTGTCGGACTCAAGCCCACCTTCGGACGCGTCAGCCGCTACGGCGTCTTCCCTCTCGGCCACACATTGGACCACGCCGGTCCCTTCGGGTTCACCGTCCGCGACACCGCCCAAGTCTACAGCGCAATGGCCGGATACGACCCACGTGACGGCAGTTCCGCCGACCAACCCCTGGGCGTGCCCACGCTCGCCGCCGAGCCATCTCTCGCGGGCCGGAAGCTCGGCGTCCCCGAAAACTTCTACTTCGACGACCTCGACCCCGAGGTCGAAGCCGCCGTCCGCAAGGCCATTTCCGTCCTCGATGGCCTCGGTGCCGAGCTAGTCCCGATCAAAGCTCCCGACATCGCCGAATTCAACGAAGTCGCCCGCCTCATCCTTCTCGCCGAGGCCTCGTCCGTGCACGAGAAGCGACTCACCGAACGCCGCGCCGACTTCGGTGACGACGTTCGCGCGCTTTTCGACCAAGGCCGCTTTGTCCGCGCGACCGACTACCTCAACGCCCAGCGCCGCCGCCGCGATCTCATCGACGCCTTCAACGACCTACTCAGCCAAGTCGACGCCATCGTCACCCCCACCATCCCCGTCCCTCCGGCGAAGATCGGACAGAACACGCTGACCATCCGCGGCGTCGAGCACAACGTGCGCCTCGCCACCACCCGCATCGTCCGCGCCCTCAATCTCACCGGACTGCCACTCCTCTCCGTACCCTGCGGCTTCACACAAGAGAACCTCCCCATCGGCCTCCAGATCATCGGACGTCTCTGGGACGAGGCCGGCATTCTCGAAATCGGCCACGCCTACGAACAAGCCACCGACTGGCACACCAAGCGCCCCGCCATCGCCACCGAATGAAGAACTAAGGTCGCCTTGTACTCCAAACCCCCAAATCAAGCTCAGAGCCGCGGCCGTAAGGCTGCGTTGACCAATCGCGAGCCCCAATCGACCCCGTCTAGCGAATGAAGCGTCTCGCCGTCGGCCTAGCCCTTCTCCTAGCCGTCCTCTCGCCGCCAGCCGCCGCAACCGACACCCCTGAATCCGCCCTCCAGTGGTCCCGCCTTCCTGACCTCCCCGACCCCCTCGGCCTCGGCGGACCCTTCGTCGGTACATCCAACAACGCACTCATCGTCGCCGGGGGATCCAACTTCCCCGTCTCCCCCTTCCAGGGCGGAACCAAGCAGTGGAAGCGAGCAATCTACGTCCTCAAACCCGACTTCGACTCCTGGCAAACCGGCTTCCAGCTCGATCATCCACTAGCCTACGGCGGCAGCGTCTCCACCGAACAAGGCTTCATTCTCCTAGGCGGCAGCGACGGCAATCGCAACTACGCCGAGGTCCGGGTAGTTCAATGGCAAGACGAAACCGTCGTCCAAAAGAAACTCCCCGACCTCCCCCAAGCCTGCGCCATGACCGGCGCCGCCCTGCTCGGCACATCCATCTACATCGCCGGCGGACAAGCAGCCCCGGACTCCACCCACGGCATGGCGAACTTCTGGCGTTTGGATCTCAGCCATCCCGAGCCCACCTGGGAAATCCTTGACCCCTGGCCCGGCCCCGCACGAATCCTGCCCGTCGTCTCCGCGCAAGACGGCGCCGTCTACGTCTTCAGCGGAGCCGAGCTCGTCACCGCCGCCGACGACTCCACCACGCGCCGCTTCCTCACCGACGCCTACCGCTACCGTCCCAACACCGGATGGGAGCCGGTTGCCGACCTTCCCCGCCACGCCGTCGCGGCCTCCTCCATCGCCGAAGGACAAAGCCACATCGTCGTCTTCAGCGGCGATGACGGTGAACTCTTCTTCCGCGCCCAAGAGCTAGGCAACAACCATCCCGGCTTCCCCAAAACCGTCCTCGCCTATCACACCATCACCGACACCTGGACCGAACTCGGCGAAATGACCGAGGCCCTCGTCACCAACGGAGCCGCCCGCTGGAACGGCCGCATCATCATCGCCAGCGGCGAGGACCGCCCCGGCCATCGCTCCCCGCGCGTCCACTCGCTCGAAACCCGTTATCAGCCCAGCGGCTTCACCTCCCTCGACTACATCTGCCTCGGCGCATACCTCGTTGTGCTCATCGCCATGGGCATCTACTTCTCGGGCCGTGAGAACACCACGGCCGACTACTTTCTCGCCGGCGGCCGCATCCCCTGGTGGGCAGCCGGCATCAGCCTCTTCGGCACCCAACTTAGCGCCATCACCTTCATGGCCGCGCCCGCTAAAGTCTTTGCCACGGATTGGGCCTACTTCGTCAACACGTTCGCCCTCATCCTTATCGCGCCCATCGTCGTCTACCTCTACCTGCCCTTTTTCCGCCGCCTCAACATCACCACCGCCTACGAATATCTGGAGCGCCGCTTCAACCTCGCCACGCGTCTCTACGCCAGCGCCTCCTTCATCCTGTTTCAGCTCGGCCGTATGGCCATCGTCCTGTTTCTACCCGCCATGGCCCTCTCCGCCGTCACCGGCACGAACGTCTATGGCTGCATCGTCGTGATGGGCATTCTCAGCACTATCTATACCGTTCTCGGCGGCATCGAAGCCGTCGTCTGGACCGACGTTCTACAAGTCATCGTCCTGCTCGGCGGAGGACTGTTGTGCCTCATCATCATGGCCTTCGATATCGACGGCGGCGCGTCGACAATCCTTGCCATGGGCATGGCCGACGACAAATTCAAAGTCATCCATTGGGGATGGGATTACACCACCGCCACCATCTGGGTCCTCGTCATCGGCAACCTCTTCATGAACCTCGTCACGTACACATCCGACCAGGTCGTCATCCAGCGTTACCTCACCACCCGCGACGAAAAACGCTCCGCCGCTTCCATTTGGACCAACGCGGCCATCACCTTCCCCGTATCCTTCATCTGGTTCCTGATTGGGACGGCGCTCTACGTCTTCTACAAACTCTCGCCCGAGCGCCTAAGCCCCAACCTACCCACCGACTCGATCTTTCCGCACTTCATCTCACAGCAACTTCCCTCCGGCGTCACCGGCATCGTCATCGCCGCCCTGTTTGCCGCTTCCATGTCCACACTCGACAGCAGTTTGAACAGCGTTTCCACAGTCGTCGTCACCGATTTCTACGGCCGCTTCCGCCCCGAATCCACTGACGACACCCGCCTGCGTTTAGCGCGCTGGCTCACCGCCGCGCTCGGACTCATCGCCACCGCCACCGCCGCCACGATGGCGATGTACGAAATCCAATCACTCTGGGATTTATTCAACCGTCTCCTAGGGCTGCTAACCAGCGGCATGGCCGGCCTGTTCGCCCTAGGCATGTTCACCCGCCGAGCTAACGGACGAGGCGCGCTCATCGGAGCCCTCATCAGCGCCGCCGTCATCTACTGGGTCCAAACGCAGACAGCCATAAGCTTCTTCCTCTACGCCGCCATCGGAGTCCTAACCTGCGTAGCCGCCGGCTACACCGCCAGCCGTCTCCTCCCCGACCACCCCAAACCCCTCGAAGGCCTAACCATCTACACCCAATCCCCACCAGACCCCGCCAAGAGCTAAATCGCTCCCAACCCAAGCTCAGAGCCGCGGCCGTGAGGCTGCGACGATCGACCAACTAGTAGCCGAACGGCAAGCCGAGGTCGAACGGCTCTCCGTACACCTCGTTTCGAGCTACAGCTAAGATTAAGGCTATGGAAGGCGCGGTACCGCGAGAGTCGTCGCGCTGATCAGCGTCCTCAATGAGCACCGGCACATCAATGCCTGCCTGGAACATCTTTTCCGGCAAGGAGTGGAGGTGTATCTCATGGACACTGGGTCAACTGATGGAACCCCGGAGTTAGCGGAGCGCCATCTGGGCTCGGGGCTGATTCAAGTCGAGCGGATCTCACGTCCCCAGCACTTCAGCCTGCCGGCGATCCTGCGTCGCAAATAAGAGCTGGCCGCCACGATCAAAGCAGACTGGTTCATCCACCACGATGCCGACGAGATCCGGCTGGCGCCCGATGGGGAGATCACGTTACTCGAGGCAATCCAGAGAGCGGAGAACGAGGGCGCGAATGCAGTCAACTTTCTGGAGTTCACCTTCATCCCGACGTTGGATTATCCCGACCATGATCACGGGCGCTTCTACGACACGATGCGCTGGTACTACCCGTTCCTGCCCACCTTTCCCCACCACCTGAACGCCTGGAAGGCGCAGCGGCAGGCCGTGGACCTCGTCACCAGTGGGGGGCATGCGGTGCGGTTCGCGGGACTGGCAATGCATCCCGTGTCCCTGCACATGAAGCACTACCTGTTCCTCAGCGTCGCCCACGCCATGGAGAAGCACTCCCAGCGCTCCTATGACCCGGCTATGGTGGCGAAGGGCTGGCACGGGTGGCGCGCGCGGTTGCGGCCCGAGATGATCCGGCTACCGCACTCCAGGCAACTACGGTTCCACGCACCGGGCGCCACCCTGGATCCGTCGACTCCGAGGACGGCCCATCACGTGGTGGATTGTCCTGCCGTGGCCGCCGGTACGAACGCGCCGCCGGCCTGAGGGAACATGAACATCGAAAGCACCTTGGTGGACCGACGGGCGACCGGGATCGGGATTGCTCCGGTCGAGGCACGCGCGAATCCATTCGTCCGCGCCTTCGCCGACTGCCTCCGGCAGGAGGGATTCCCCGTCACCGACTACGCCTACTCCCCCCTCATCGCCCCGGACATCCGGGTGCTGATCCTCCATTGGCCAAACGACTTCTTCCTCGATCACACCCCCGCGCGCATCCGGCAGCTCGAGGACGTGCTGGACAGCTGGAATGCAGCGAGGAAGAGTGGCCGGCTCCGCACCTGCTGGGTTGTCCACAACGTCCAGCCCCACGATTCCCCTTCATGCAACGTGGTTCTCGTCCGCCGATTTCTGGAGTCCCTCGACGGGAGGATTCACCTCTCCAGCTGGTCCCGTCAGGTGATTCAAGAGACCTACCCATTCCAGGTCCAACACGAGTTGGTGACGACCCACTGGGACTACCGGCGGCAGTTCGCCACGCCACCGAAACCGATGCCGCCAACCGAGTACCTGATTCGACTGGGCTTCTTTGGCCGGATTCGCCCGTACAAGAACATTGAGGCGTTGATCCACGCCGTGGGTGCGCTCCCTTCTGATGCCGTCCGGCTGCGGATCATGGGATCCAGATTCGATCCACGCTACTGCGACGAAATCGAACGCTTGGCCGGACGGCACCGGAATATGGAAGTAGACGCGCACTCCGAATTTATCCCAGAGGAAGAGATCGAGCGGGCCATCGACTCCTGCCACGGGATCGTACTGCCCTACCACAGCATCCTGAATAGCGGATCGGTGCTTCTGGCCCTGTCCCGCAATCGACCAGTGCTGGCCCCAGCCACCGGAAGCCTGCCTGAAGTCCAGGCGGGAGTTGGGCCTCGTTGGCTCCAGCTCTATGAGGGAGAAATCCGCCCCGACGTGGTGGAGTCGTTCGTCACCGATCTTCGTCGGCCCCCGGAAGGGACATGCGACCTCGGCGCGCATGACTGGGGAGCGATCGGTAGGGCGCTCTCCGGGTTCGTAGAGAGGATGTGCTATGGCCAAGCCACCCACTGAGCCCTTGCCTCCCCGCAACCCAGTCCGGTACTGGCGACAGGAAAGCCCTGGGGGTCTCCAGAATTTCGGGGACTATCTCACGGAGTTGTTCCTCGCGGAGATGCTGGCGCTGCCCCGGTGCCCTGCCGACGCCTTCCACCTGATCGGCAGCGTGATCCATGAGCCCAAGCTATACCGGACGTTGGACGAAGTGGGAGCCGACCCTGCGACGGCCAAGGTGGCCTTCTGGGGCTGCGGGCTGCGTTCGGAGACACCAATGTCAAAGGCGGCTCGAGAGCGTAGCGCTTTCTTCGGCGTGCGGGGCCCGCTGACGCGGAGTATCCTCGGGCTTCCAGCGGACACGGTCCTTGGAGACCCAGGCCTCTTGCTTCCATTGCTGCAGCCCACACCCCTGCAACGACACGGCCGCACGGTCTGCATCACCCACTTCAACGAGAAGCGCCCTCCATCCGAGCTACGGGCCGAAACGAGTGCGGATGAAGTCGTCACCGCGGCGATCGCACCTCGAATGGATGCCATCCGGAGCATGATCGACCAGATTGCCGGCCCGGGGTTCATCCTGAGCGGCAGCCTGCATGGAGCCATTGCGGCCTGCGCCTTTGGCGTTCCCTTCGCCTTCTACGACTCCGGCTACATAGACGTCCCCTTCAAGTGGCGTGATTTCGCGGCATCCGTCGGGGTCCCTTGTGCCTTTGCCTCCAGCGTCCAGGAAGGGCAGGCCCTCTACCGCGACAAGATCGCGCCGGCGCTTCGCGTACCGCCCCTGCTCCCAATCCTGATGCAATCGCCCTTCAGCGTGGTGCCCGAGGTACTCATAAAGGCACTGCGCACCGATGGCCGACGCCTCGGGAGCGATAGAGGCGAGGCCAATCACGACCTCATCGAACCAAGCGGCTTCCGTGCCATGCGAATGGCCGCCCAATCGCGGTGGTCGGACGCGTGCCACGTCCAACACCACACCGGATCCGGGACCGACTGATGCACATTGAGAGGAGTGCGAATGAACATATTAGATCGTGCAAAGCAAAAAGCCATGATGGTCGGGCGAAGGCTTTTGAATCACACAGGCATCCGAAGGACAAAGGTCTTTGCAGTTGGCTTCAATAAGTGCGGCACTACGTCGATGCACGTTCTATTCGAGTCGTTGGGCCTTTCTTCTTACCACGGCACAAAATGGCGCAATTGCGATGATCTCACATTGCTTCGTGCTTACGATTGTTTTAGCGACGACATTCCAACGGACCTCGCCAAGCTTGATCGGATGTTTCCCAACTCGAAGTTCATCCTTCAAGTGCGGAAACTTGACGCCTGGGTCTACAGTCGGCTAGCAGCCCGTGTCTAAAAAACCATTTGGGGGCAGGGATGTTTTAGCGCAGACTGGTGCCATGGTGACCTGCCCCCTGAAAACGAATCCGCATTTTGAGAGAGAATCGAAGGATTCGGGTGTGTGTAAGGAGGCAGGAAATGACGAGGAAGCGATACACGAGCGAACAGATTATCCACAAGCTGAGGGAAG
>Ga0315336_1005638_pt1 | contig 13494 bp, 8 predicted proteins | sample ASW5metaG_FD_204512 | JGI IMG/M metagenome (GOLD analysis project Ga0315336, IMG submission 204512) | Ammonia-oxidizing marine archaeal communities from Monterey Bay, California, United States - ASW #5 | ecosystem: Environmental > Aquatic > Marine > Intertidal zone | place: USA: California...
ACCTGTCAACAGTTCGTAGGCAGTTACTCCAAGGGAGTACTGGTCCGCTCGCCAATCGTTTTCTCGTCCCTCAAGACGTTCAGGAGCCATGTAGGCGAGAGTCCCAATAATTTCCCCACTCATTGTAAATTGATCATCATCTTCGATACGGGCGGCTCCGAAATCTGATATTTTTGCAGAATTGTGTTCGTCCAAATAGAGGTTATGAGGTTTTAGATCCCTATGAATAACTCCATTTCGCAGTGCGTGATCGAGGCCTTCGATTACGTCCCGTAGAAGCTGCGTCAAATTGTTCCCTTCCAGCGGCCCATTTCTGCGGAGCGAGTCGGCCATGGAGCCGTTCTTCATGAACTCAAAGGCCATAAAGGGCTCGGTATCTGATTGGCCGTGATGAAGTAACCCGACGATCCGTGGATGTCGAATACCAGCCAGTATTTCCCATTCCCGATTGAATCGGCTCCGCAACATCGAATTCAGCTGAACCCGGTGGTTGCCTACTTTTATGGCTGCCAATTGGCCGTTCTTTTCTCCGAGATAAACATACGACATTCCACCTTGGCCCAGAACGCCCCGGATTTTATACTCCTCGAATAACTGGGGATACCTCGGGAAGACGTCGATTATTCTGCGCGGCGGGGCATGGTGCTCCCTATTCGAAATTGCAGTGAGTGATGCTCCGAGCCGTCTGCATAGTCTATTAAGGAAATCTAATTCGTTTTTTGTAAAATTTTTGTCACCGACTTTTGGTCCTAAAGACAAGCTCCCAATCAACTCGTTGTGGCTACGAACGGGTATGACCAAGTCGGAAGATAAACCATGCAATACTTCAAGTGCGGTCGTTTGGATTGTATTGGAATCGATCTGCTCTTCCAGGTCGCGAACGAAAAAGAGCCCTTCGTTTGATGCGATAGTAAGGATCGCGTCGCCGTTTTCCAGTCCATTCAAATCACGAAGTCTTGGACTCTTGTTTCTATTTGGATTTTCTTGAGTTTCCAACTTTTCAATGTCGATCAAAAGATCAGTCGCGGTGATTTGTAGCGTGTCCTGCAATTCGCGGTCCAAAAATTCGTAGATTTCGTTCACGGAATTCGCGTCAACTGTCAAATCATGAAGGGCGTCGATGAACTCTTCTTCCGCTTCCGGTGTGTATTGACCCAAAAGAGTGAATCGCTTACTCGCTATGGTATGCAGGACGAGTAACAAAGCCGCCATGACCGTCATGAAAAATGCCGAGCCGATAACGGACTGCCCTGATTGACTATTTATTAACTGAAGAAATGTTCCAACGAAGACGTAGCCGATGAATCCTGTTGTCAGTAAAAAAATGTAAGCCACGGCTTCAAGGAAAAAGCGACTCAATTGAAGAATATTTTGTTTTACAATCCCGTACGCGATGGCAAGCGGGAAGAGGACTTGTGCAAACTCCATGAATGGGCCAATCGATGTGAGATTTTGTAGAATTGTCACGCGTAAGAGGTGATAAATGGCAACGGGCAAGAACGAACAGACCATGGAAACGACAAGTATTTTGGATCGACGACGGTCAAGCGTCGGGATCGGTATGCTAATCAATCTCAAAATCAGGTTAGAGCCAATGCAAAAAGAAATCAATGCCAAGTTGTAGACCAGCCAGCCGAAGAACAGCGGCATTCCGAGGATTCCGGTAGATGTTGCACCGTGAAAGAAGTATGCGCTGGTCAAGCTGAGGGAAACGGCGACCGCGATGCCATAATAAATGACACCTCTGGTTGTGCTCACTCGCAAATGTTTGGGGAAAAGCAAGACCGATGCTAGTAGGAACGATGGAATCATAGTCGCAAGAAAAATCCAGCCCGCTTGTTCTCGCTGCGAAATTGCCATATATGACAAAGTTTCTCGTGTTACAACAAATGAGGCCACCAGTCCCAATGCCGTCATGCATAAAACGGCTGCCTTTGAAAGTTTTTGTTCAGCCAATAGGCGTAACGATGCGAACGAGACTAGAAACATAGCACCGGTAGCCATCAAGCTCACTTGCGCCACAAAATAAGTGCCCATTTCAATTGGAAGCCTGTAATCGAATGGAATGGAACGTGAGATTGAGAAAACGCCCAAATTTAATCCAAAGAAAACGAATCCCCAAGCGCCAATGGACCCTCCTCGGAGCCATGATACAGTCAATGCCGTCACGCCGACCAAGATGCCGGAAAGGAGCGTCATCGAACGAGCCGTCCAATTCTCGACCGTGTACAACATAATGGTTTGATTCCCATCGCTATTCTGAACCTTCATCGCGGCGCTGCGTGTCGCATATCGTTCTGTCACTTGTTGCAGTTCTTCATTGTTTTCAAAAGGACGGCCATTCATAGATAATGCCAATGAGCCAAAGAGGTTTTCTGTGCCTTCCGGTCCGTCCAGAATTTTCCTATTCTCGTCAATCTCGAATCGGGGATGTTCAGAGAGTTCTTTCCAAATCATTTTAATTTCTCGAGGTGTTTTACCATCCTCGTTCGTTTCGAAAATCAGAGAATCGTTTCCGTACCTTTCGTAACGGAGCGCGTCTCGTACATCTTCTTTTTTTGTGACCGTAATCTGGTTTACTGCAAGCAAACGGTCTCCGTCACTCAGGCCGATTTTTGATGATTCGGTAGGAATTACAGATCTCACAATCAATTCATCATCCAGTGGAATCCGTGGTCGTGGATTGGTCGATGCGTGGTAGAGGCGTGCGGTTTCCGTGATGGCGAAGAGAGCGAAGCCGATGGTGAGGACGAGTCGGAGAATTCCGATGCGTGCGGGCTTTCGGTTTGACGTTTTGGGCTGGGGGAGCAGTGATACGGTGTCCTCTAAGGAGGTATCAGACGATTCACTGTTCTGCTGTGATATCCAATGTAGCAACTTGACGTTCGATTTTCTGAGACTTGTCTATTGTGGTATGATTGTAACTGTTTGGATTATAGGTAGTTAAATAAGGGAAGGCAAGCTAGATGCGGTTCCATCTTACGTGCCAGGAAGGCGGTTCCAAAGGGCAGAGTTGGGGACTGCAATCTGGAATCATGTTGCTTGGTCGGGGCAAAGAATGCGATATTGTCGTGCCTGATCCCACGATTTCACGGGCTCATTGCAAGTTTGTCATCGACGACGACTCCGTGACGTTAAGCGACCTGGATAGCGCAAACGGAACTCAAGTGAATGGGGACACCATTTCTGAGCAGGCGGTGAAGCTTGGCGACCAGCTGATTGTTGGCGCAATTCCCTTCCTTTTAGTGTCCGGGGACGATCCGGCTCCCACGGCAACTGAGGAGACGGAGTCCATTTTTCTGACGAAGACTGATTCCGTATTATTAAACGAAAATATGGATCCCTCTGAAATCACGGACAATCCCGATACCGTGATGGACCTTTCGAGTATCGGTTGGCTGGCGCGCGAGTTGAGCCAGGCGAAATCTCGCGATGAGTTGATAAAAGTATTGGTTCGTCGTATTCGGCGTCGCTTGAGTCCAGTGGCGATTCACCTGATTGATTTTCGGTCTGAAGAACCCTCGGAACAACAATTGTTTGGAAAGCAGGGGCATCCCTGTTTACCTCCGGAAAAGCGGATGGAATTCGCGCTCCCAATGCTGGGAGCTGATTCGGAACCCAAGGGTCAGTCGGCTTTTGTCCACGACAATCGACAGATGACGCGTTTGGCCACGGTTCCTATCATATTCACAGGCGAGGCCATTGCGGTCATGTCGGTGGAGATCGACATTGACAGTCTTCCTGACGACGAGCGTTTTCTGGATTTTCTTCTCGCAGCGGCGACCACGTTTGCTCCCTTTTTGCAAGCAATTGAACGAATCGAAAGTTTAAGGGAGCAGAATCGAAACGTTTCGCGATCCGGAAACGGGACGATTTTTGCAGGAGAGAGTACGCTTGTCTGCGATTTGTTGAAGCAGGTGGACAAAGCGGCGAACGTCGATTTGAACGTGCTTATCTCTGGCGAGACCGGCGTCGGGAAAGAACTGGTCGCACGACTTCTGCATGAACATTCACCCTCTTCCGATGGGCCATTCGTTGCCGTCAATTGTGCGGCGATGACGTCGGAACTTTTTTTGAGTGAATTATTCGGTCACGAAAAAGGTGCTTATTCTGGTGCCTACGATGCCAAAGTGGGTTTCGCGGAGCTTGCGAATGGTGGCACGTTGTTTTTGGATGAAGTGGGAGATTTGACGGCACAGAACCAAGCGGCTCTGCTACGGTTTATCGAGACGAAATCGTTTTTCACCGTTGGCGGACGGAAGGAAATTTGTACCGATTCGAAGGTTGTGGCGGCGACGAACAAGAACTTGAAGGCATTGGTAGGAACCGGAAACTTTAGACTGGATTTATACCATCGGTTAAGTGCCGTGAGCCTTCATGTACCGCCGCTACGAGAACGTCGCGAGGATATTCCCATCATCGCAGAACTTTTCTACGATCAGGCGCTTAAATATGCCAGGAGACCTTTACTCGGTTTGACCGAAGACGGGCTTCAACATCTGCGAGGTTTGGATTGGCCCGGTAACGCCCGCGAGTTGAAGAATGTGATCGAAAGAGCGGTAGCTTTCGCAGCGGATGAGAGTATTACGGGCGACGATCTACGAGAGATCGTATCGGATGCCGAGCCGGAAGAAGTCGCTGTTCTTTTTGATTCGACACCGACGTTGGAGCAGCTCGAGAAAAACTATATCGAGCGGGTATACCTGGAGTGCGGTGAAAATGGTGTGAAGGCCAGCAAAGTACTAGGAATCCCCAAGAGTACGATGTACGACAAACTGGCGTATTACGGCATAAGTGGCCCGCGTTCCAAGAAAAACTAATTCCGGCATTCCGGAATCATGGATTCCGAATTTCGGAACCAATGTGTTTTGAATCAATGATTCGGGTATCGTCTAATTTCATAACCTATTAATATAAAGTAGGTTATGACTATTTCAGGCGTCGATTATCGATTGGCATGGTTCTTTCTCTCTATAGTTCAAATGAGCTTGGGGAATGCCATGGAAAACGCGACAACGATCAGTACTCATTACTGTCGGTTGGAGTCTGACACACCGCAACCGACCGATTTGCCAGGAGTGGCGAGTAAGATAAACAGTCTTGCACGTCCGATCATCCCGGATCATTCCGTATGTTGCTCGAGCCTGGTCCCTTTTCCTATTTTGAAAGTCGTCGACCGTCCGCTCCCTCAACCGTTCATTTTGCAATCCCGTCGCCGCGCGGCTATTACAGCCTGGGAATTAGAAGGCTTTTGCATGTTCACGGGGATGAGTGCCGCGGATTATCTCGAAATCACCTGTCTATTGGCATTGACTCAGTTAAAGGCGTTGTCAGTGAATCCTTTGATGGAGCCGGAAGATTTTCTTTGCGACAGCCCGGACTCCTGTCTTTGGATTCGACGCGATTCCTTTCAAGAGCACGCGTTGTTGTATGAAAAACGAGAAGTCTGCGAAGGGTGTGTTGATTTTTATCATCGGCTCGGCGTAGACGAGGAGCTCGTTGCGTTGCTCAGCAAGACCGGCCAGGAAGATATGATGTCGCGCTATTCAGAATTTTTCTTGCAATTGCGTGGAGAATAATAACAACGTTCAATATTTGTTTGATCGTTGTAGAAATATGAATTACGAATATCGCTTTGGTAACGGCAAAGCACGATGCAAAGGAGTAGGGCGTCGGGTATGGCTAGAATTTTGGTAGTCGAAGATAATGAGTCTCTTTCCACAGTGCTGCGAAGTGCGATCCAGAATACCGGTCACAACGTGATTGAAGCGCGAAATGGCATCAGTGCGGTAAAGGTCATTCGCACTGAACCCATCGACCTCATCATCACAGATGTATTCATGCCCGGGATGGATGGTTTGGATCTGATCCGCGAAACCAAGAAAGAAGCGCCGGATATAAAAATCATCGCAATGACGGGTGGTGGCGAACAGTTTGACGAGGAAACATGTATCAAAGTCGCACTGACGTTGGGAGCGGATTGCGGCGTAGAGAAACCATTTGAAATAGTGGAGTTGCTAGACCGGATCGCCGAGTTATTACCAACCGAATTCGTTAAGGGCGACGAAAAAGTAGGCTAAAAGTGCGTTGACATCTTATCGACGCGTTGGTTAATCCATAACACCGCTGAAGCGGTCCTTTTCTTGAAAACATTGAAGTTTTGAATGCTTTCGGGTTGATACTCAATCTTTCTTCCACCTGTGAGCGGGAACCCTCAACGGCGGAAACGTTAACTTTTGCATTCGTTGACCATATCCGTGTTATGATAGGGACCGTACCATTTAGGTAGGGCGTGGTCGCTCGTTGCCCAAATTCATACATCCAAATTTATACTTGTACACGGGAGGAATAACATGTTGGAAACAATCGATTTACGCAGCCGGGTGGCGGTGTATCAACAAATCGAAAATCACCTGCAATTCGCGATTGCGTCCGGGGAATTGAAAGACGGAGAGCGACTTCCTTCTGTGCGTGTAATGTCAGAAAAGCTGGATGTCAATCCAAACACAGTGGCTAAGGCATATCGCGATTTAGAAGTGATGGGATTGCTTTTCACACGGCGGGGTTTGGGCGTTTTCGTTGGTGATGGGGCATCGGCTAAATGTAAGGTCGATTGCACGACCAAAATAATTTCCAGATTTCACGAAGTTGTGGCAGAAGCTGAAGCCGCCGGGATGAACAAGCAGAAACTGACGAAGACGTTAAACGCCAGTTTCGGACTGAATGTGAACCCCTACAGCGAAACTCCAAAAAGTGTTCTGGCGATTGCCAAGGAAAAATAAGGCGGCCTAAGTGCCAATAAGTTTGGCGTTTCTCGGGGTTTATGTAGAATGATTGGTGTGTAGAATCTGATTCCACGCCTAGTTTTCGGGGCCGCGATCATTCTCATTAAAATGACGTTCCCGCCGATCTGAACCTGCGGAATCTCGTGTCATTCGTTTCATCGTTCGTCGCTTCCGCTCCACTTTTCGTCCCGTGGCCGAAAACATATGGACAAGTAAGACAATTCGTGGCATTGCGCGTTGGATCTTGGATTGGCGGACTAACGGTGCGCAGGGAGAATTAGAAAGCGAACGGGGCAAACGTGGAAACATCGGACACCGAAATCCTGCTGATCGATGACGGCAAAGTTGACGTCGAATGCGTGTTGCGTAAATAAATTGAAGCTTTCAAATCCCGTAACTGTTGCCAACGACGGTATCGAAGGACTCCAGGCGTTGAGAGGTGAAGGTCGATCCGTGAAATTTAAGAAGTCTGCTGAGTGCCTTTCGAATCGACACATCATCATCGAGAACGTAGACTAGGCCTTCTGACGAATTCACGCGAATCTCCCATTGGCTCAATTAGTTTGTCACTGGGCATTTTTTTAATTCAAGACTTAATTGAATTGTACGTTAATAGTACCAGAATGGAGCATTAGTTTGAACCGATTCCTCAGGACGTAAACCAAAATATACCGATCTTCTTTGGCTTGAAAGGTGCGGGAAGGCTCGTCTATTTCGATCCAACTGTCTCCATCGTGTAAAATACTGGAGTTGCATTGTTTAGATGGGTTTAAGCCTCCTTGCGAATTAAACGATGTAATGCGAATACCAAATTGTCTTCCTATAGCGGCCGTGCCAAAAGAACAACGGCTCGTGACCCCAACTGTCGGAGTTCCGATGAATCCTGTTTCGACCCTCAAAACACCCGCGTCTCCCGATGAAGTTCTCGTGAATTTACCGAAGAGTCACGTTCCATTGAACGAGCGGGTGGCACTACCGATGTCACGTGCGGAAATGGAAGCACGTGGGTGGGATGAAATTGATATCGTGTTTGTAACCGGTGATGCGTACATCGATCACCCGAGTTTCGCCATGGCGATATTGTGTCGCGTGCTGGAGGCCGGGGGATACCGAGTCGGAATCATTTCACAACCGGATTGGGAGTCGGTGGATGACTGGCAGCGTTTCGGTCGGCCACGTCTCTTTTATGCCGTCAGTGCCGGTAATATGGACTCAATGATTAACCATTACACGGCGAACAAAAAAGTGCGCAATGACGATGCGTATTCGCCGGGCGGGAAAATTGGCTTACGGCCGGACCGCGCCACACTCTCCTATGTCCAACGGGCACGCCAGGCGTACAAGGGCGTCCCAGTTATTGCCGGCGGAGTCGAAGCCTCGTTGCGTCGTTTGGCGCATTATGACTACTGGTCTGACAAGGTCCGTCGTTCTATTTTGCTGGATTCGAAAGCCGATCTCCTGGTGTTCGGGATGGGCGAAGATATTATTCTCGAAATCGCCAACCGTTTGGACCACGGGGACGACGTTCGGTCTTTACGGGACTTGCGTGGCGTGGCGTATGCGATGGGGGCTTCCGAGACGCCACCCGAAGACGCGATTACGCTTCCGAGTTACGACGACGTCGTGGCAGACAAGATGGATTTCGCCGACGCGACGAAAGTGATTCACAACGAAACGAATCCGTACAACGCGCGTCGACTCGTTCAGTATCACGATCAACGCGCTGTCGTGTGTAACCCGCCACGTTTCCCGATTGGTCAAGAGGCGATGGACGCTATTTACGGTCTACCCTATACTCGCAACCCTCATCCGAGTTACACCGAAGCGATTCCGGCGAGTAACATGATTAAAGATTCCGTGACCATCATGCGTGGATGTTTCGGAGGGTGCACGTTTTGTTCCATCACCGCCCATCAAGGCCGCATTATTCAATCCCGCAGCAAGGATTCCATCATCGATGAAATTAAGTTGATGACCAAAGACCCCTCGTTTAAAGGAAACGTGAGTGACATTGGCGGACCAACGGCCAATATGTATGAGATGAAGTGTCGCAAGCCTGAAGTCGAAGCCATCTGTCGGCGTCAGTCTTGTGTGCATCCAAAGATTTGTAAATTGTTGGGTACCAACCACGGCCCCGTTATTGAATTAATGGAAGAAGCCCGCAACGTACCCGGTATCAAGAACGTAAAAGTAGCAAGTGGCATTCGGATGGACCTGGCGCGGCGTTCGCTCAAATACATGCGGGACCTGACACGCCATCATGTAGGCGGTCTGTTGAAGGTGGCTCCCGAACATACCGACCCGAACGTGTTGAATTTGATGCGTAAACCATCGGGCGATGACTTCGAAAAGTTCACGGACGTGTTCAAGAAAGAATCGGCGAAAGCGGGGAAGAAGCAACACATCGTGCCCTACTTCATCGCCAGCCACCCGGGGAGCGACGTTCACGCGATGATTCATCTGGCCGAGATGCTCAAGCAGACGGGGTATCGACCGGACCAGGTGCAAGATTTCATTCCAGCGCCGCTCGATGTGGCGACGACCATGTACTACACCGGCATCGACCCATTTACGAAGAAGCCGGTCCACATTGCGAAACAGATGCGCGACCGAAAATTCCAACGCGCACTGATGCAGTTCTTCAAACCCGAAAACTACTTCGAAGTCCGCAAAGCCCTTATGGAAGCCGAACGAACGGACCTAATCGGTAAAGGGCGCGAATGCCTGATTTCCGATACCCCGCCGCGAGAAGCCTACGACCAACGACGCGAAAATGCCAACAAACGGTTTCGCGGTGAATACGTTCACTCAATTCCCGGTGGCTCGAAGAAAAAAGGCAAAAAGAAACAATCACGAGGCACGCACTAGGCCTCCGATAGCTACCAATACCTACTAATTGTGTCGCATTCGTCGCGCGCCGTAGTTTAGTTCCGTCCACTGTCATACAATTGTTCCTGGGTAAGTTCGCGTTTTCACACGTGTGTCCATGACACCAGGAGAACGCATTATGAGTACCGAATTATTAACGCTCGCCGAAGTATGTAAACGAGTAAGGCTCTGTAAGACGTCCGTCTACGAGTTGATTAAACAGGGCACCTTCCCGAAACAAGTGCTGATCAGCGCAAAAAGAGTCGTTTGGGTCGGCTCCGAAATCGATGCATGGATTGAGGAAACCATCGCACGTTCCAGGCGGAAAGGGGCGACCCATGAAACAGGATGATTTGCAGGGGGTCAAAACTGAACTAAACAACCGTATCGAACAGACCGCTCAACATCTGTTGCCGCAGGGGAAGCGCAACGGCACCCATTGGGTTTGTGGGGATGCGGAAGGTACACCGGGCACGTCGTTCAAATTGTGTTTGGAAGGCGAGAAGCGCGGGCTCTGGCACGACTTTGCCACTGGGGACTCGGGGGACGTCCTCAACCTGTGGTGCCGGAGCCGGGGAATGGGCATCGCGGAAGCACTCACTGACGCGTCGAGTTGGCTGGGGGTGTCACGGACACCTTTTGGAGCGACGTCGTCGCGGCATAGCCCTGCGAAAAAAGTCATGGTGCGTGCGACTGCTCCGGACGGTAGGGAAGGCGAGGACCTATTCGTTTATCGCGACGCACTCGGTACGCCCGTTATCTACGTAAAGCGCATCGACCAACGCGACGGCTCCAAAACGTTTCGGCAGTGGGGAAGAGGACCCGAAGGGAAAGGTTGGGTACCCAGTTTACAGAATACGAAGAAGCCCTGGCCGTTGTTCCGCCTCAACGAATGGGTGTGCGACGAAGACGAAACGGTGTTTGTTCACGAAGGCGAGAAAGCGGTGATGGCGGCAGTGAACGCCAAACTCTCGGGCGTCCACACGACCACACTCGGCGGGTCGCAAAATCCAAAACAATCGGAATTGATGCCCTTGTACGATCGCGATGTGGTGATTGTGCCCGACAACGATGACCCGGGCATCAAGTACGCCGCGACGCTGTCGGAACTATTGCAAGACGATTGCACATCGGTCAAAGTACTCCAACTTCCGAACCTACCACCGAAGGGTGATGTGGTCGAATGGTTGGCGCAGGGCGGGGGTTCTGCGGCTTGGGATGCATTGACCACCTCCGCACGCAAACCCGTCACCAAAGGCGAGGAACGCCGCTTCGCGTTGGACGCCGCACTCAAGGCCGTTCAGGATGGCGACTTCGGGGCGCACTGGGAACCTCGTGTTATTCGGGCAGCGCAGGAGTGTTTCGAAGAAGACAAGGCCGCCTACCATCGGTTTCGCGCCAAGTTGAAAGTCTGTAGTGGTCATGTCCGTATCGCGGAATGGAGCAAGGCCGTCGAAGGGTCGTTACGGTCGCTCAACGACGATACCCATGCACGCCAGCTGGTGGCCTATGTACGGGAAAACGCTGAACTGTTTCACGACCAGGACAAAGTGGGCTACGCGACGTTTCAACAACGAGACCACCGCGAGACCTGGTCGTTAAACTCCAAAGGCTTCAGCGAATGGATGGGAGGCCGTGCCTTCGGCGACTTAGAAATGACGCCCGGCGATTCCACCATCAGTACCGCACTCAACACCCTCAACGGCTTGGCAAAATATGGGGGCGTGCAATACGACGTCCATATGCGCTGTGCCAAACACGGCGACGGCTACATCATCGACCTGTGCGACGAACGCTGGCAAGCCGTCTACGTGGACGCGACCGGTTGGAAAGTGATGGAGTCTCCACCGGTCAAATTCATCCGCCCCGACAACGCAACAGCCCTCCCGGTGCCGGCATCACGGATGCCTTTTGGAGCAACTTCGTTGCGGCATAGCCCCGGAGGTGAAGTCGTTGAACCATATAACAAGGAAGACCTCGCCTCCGTTGTGGCAGGGTCTCCCGACCCAGCCACCGAGCCGGACCCCGTAGGGGTCTCCAGCCCGAACCAAGAAACTACACGCACGCATATGAATCCAACGTCGGAAAACAAAAAAGCATTTGGACGTTCCAATGGAACTCCTAACGTGTTGGAGGAACGACGACACACGGAGACCCGTTCCGGGTCGGACCAAGCGCCTGGGTCAGGAGACCCTGGCGCAACGAGTGGGCTGAATGCCCTTCGCGACTGTATTAACTTACCGGACGAATACTGGACGATGCTGATCACGTATATGCTCGAATGCTTCCGGCCCGAAACGCCGTACCCGGTCCTCGAGCTGAATGGCGAACAGGGTTCCGCGAAGAGTACGACGCACCGCATCATCCGTCAGTTGATCGACCCGAGCCGAATCCCGTTACGCGCCGCGCCCAAGGAGTTGTCCGACATCTTCATCTCCGCCGGCAACAACCACGTCGTGGCACTGGAAAACATCTCGGTCCTCAGCGACAAAATGCAGGATGCCTTATGCACGTTGGCCACCGGCGGCGGCTTCAACACACGCCAACTCTACACCAACGGCACCGAATTCGTCATCGACGTAAAACGTCCCGTCGTCCTCAACGGCATCACGACAGTGGTCACCCGGTCCGACCTCATCGACCGTACCCTCCACTTCGACCTGCCCAGAATAAACGAGTACCGCGACAGCACCAGCATCGACGACTTCTTCGAACTACACCGGCCCTCTATATTCGCCGGACTACTAGACGTCTTCTCGAAAACGTTAGCGATACTGCCGACGGTCGAGCTGGACAACCCACCAAGGATGGTCGACTTCGTAAGGCTAGGCGAAGCCGTGCACCTGGCACTGGGAGTATCCGATTCCTTCAACGAAATGTTCAAAGCAAATCGACGACAATCCTTACTCTTCTCCCTGGAATCCAGTCCAGCAATGGAAGACCTCCTTGGCATCATCAGGTTCAGACGGAAATGGGAAGGCACCTACAAAGAATTGCTGGATCACATCAGCGCCGACGGGAAAGACCGAGGGATTAAATCGGCTAAAGGGATGTCCAATTTATTGAAGCGATATGCGCCAGCCTTCCGAGCGCAAGGAGTCGACGTGGAATTCTTAGGCCACGGACGAAACGGCAATATCGTCCGCATACAGGCTATGGAGGAACTCACCGACGTTCACAACGTTCACACCCACGCATTCCCCTTTAAATAGACGAGATGAATGTGAACATACGAAAATGCTCTACATTCACCCGACGATCACGTCATGCGACACGTTCACCCCCAAGTGCACAAACCCGCATGACGTTCACGCCCACGTTCACAGTCACAACCCAATAGAAGACCATACGTTACGAGGGAAATAGACCCCGTTGTGAACGTTGTGAACGTGGGTACCGACCTGGGAAATGTGTGTCGGGGGGTGTATACATGCGCAAAAAGGGGTGACTGTCCCCTCTTTTGTCCCCTCTTTTCCAAAATTGAAATCACATCAAATCATCAATCGGGTGGAATTACCGCTAACAACGTAAACAACACGCAAATAGCGGAATCCAAGACTCCTGAAGGACTGCCGCGTTGGTTTAAGTTCGCGAGTGCAATTATCGGTACGTTTGCGGCATTGATCGGAATCCTACAATTCATTATTGGAGGTTAGAGATTATGAAAGAACAAGAAATAAATATTACTAGCAATTATCAATCGGGTGGAATTACGAAAACAGGGGACAGTCACCTGTTTTGGATATGCGTCAGTCTTTTTGCTAGTGTGTTGGGATGCCTCGACTCGCGCGGATAGTTTTACCGGGAATGCCCCACCATATCACGCAGCGTGGGAACAATC
>Ga0315336_1005639_pt1 | contig 13494 bp, 11 predicted proteins | sample ASW5metaG_FD_204512 | JGI IMG/M metagenome (GOLD analysis project Ga0315336, IMG submission 204512) | Ammonia-oxidizing marine archaeal communities from Monterey Bay, California, United States - ASW #5 | ecosystem: Environmental > Aquatic > Marine > Intertidal zone | place: USA: California...
GGGCTGCTCGAGGGCGGACTCGGCGCCGAGGATGGTCGGCTCGGCCAGCTCGATACGGACGCCGGTCGCGGGGTCGTTGAGGTCGGCGATGCACGTCGGATCGGCGATGACGAGCGCGAGCAGGTCCATGGCCTGTCGCTGCTCACCCTGGCGGACGATGTCTCGCAGAGCGGGGCGGAGGGGGACGAGGAGAACGCCGGCGAGGGTGAGGGAGAAGACGGTGTGGAGGAGCATGAGCTTCTTGCGGATCCGGAGGCCGGCGAGGAGGCCGCGCTGGCGCTGAGGGGCAGGGGAACGCCCGATGTCGGCGCCGACGGTATCGGGCAGCGTCCGGTCCGAAGATTGCTTGGTGTGGTGATCGGTCATGGGCGGGCGGGGCGTAGACTCTCCCTTGAAACCTACACAGACCAAATCGTTCGAGGGGAGAGGGCGTCCGGCAAGGGGCCCCTCCAAGGGCGGGGGCGAGATGGACGCCCGGGGGCGGGTCTTTGCACGCCTGACCGAGGACGCGGAGACGTTCCCGGAGATCTCGCTGGCGCCGATCGACCCGGGCGGGCTGAGCTCCCGGGACGCGGGACTGGCGGGGGCGATTCATCACGAGGTCGGGCGTCGCTGGGTGACGCTTCGGTACGTGATCGAGCACAACCTGAACCGCCCGTTCCTGAATCTCGACGCGCCGGTGCAGGCCGCGGTTCTCGGCGGGGCCGCTCAGATCTTGCTGCTCGACCGGATCCCGCCTCACGCGGCGATCGATACGTCTGTCGAGTGGGTCAAGGGACACAACCCGAAGGCGGCGGCGCTGGTCAACGCGGTGCTGCGAGGCGTTTCTCGCCTTGTGGGCGATCGGATCGATGCGTGGGACGACCGGCGGGACGCGATCCCGCTGAGCGACGGATCGGCGCGACAACTGAACGAAGCGATCCTGCCTGAGGACGCGCTCGAACGTGTCGGCGTGGCGACCGGCGTGCCCGTGTCGCTGCTCAAGCGATGGGGTGAGCGAGTCAGCGCCGAGGATGCTCGGGCGTTGGCGCTGCACACGCTGTGCGATCCGCCGATCGTTCTGAATACCGGCTTTGCGCACACAGGTCTGGACGATGCGCCACTTGAGGCGCACGAGGTCGAGGGGTACTCGGTGTTCACCGGGAAGCGCTCGGAGCTTGGCGATCTGCTCTCGTCCCGCCAGGACATCTGGGTGCAGGACGCGGGGTCCGGGCAGGCGATGGACGTAGCACGCGGGGGCGACCCCAGGATGATCGTCGATCTGTGCGCCGGCAAGGGCACCAAGACACGCCAGCTCCACGCGATGTTCCCCGAGGCAAGAATCCTTGCGACGGACGTCGATCGCGGACGGTTCGCCGCGCTGACGCGCGTGTTCGCGGGGAGCGAGCGGGTGCGGGTCGTTGATATGGACGAGCTGCGACAGAAGGCGCACCAGGCGGCGGATCTGGTTGTGCTGGATGTTCCCTGCTCGAATACAGGTGTGCTGCCGAGACGGGGCGAGGCGAAGTACCGCGTCCGCAAGGGGCAGCAGGACCGGCTTATGGCCATACAGCGACAGATTGTCGAGGACTCGATCCACCTGCTGAATCCGGGCGGGCGCCTGTTGTACTCGACGTGCAGCCTGGAGCCCGAAGAGAACGAGGCGATGGTCCTCTGGCTCGGGGGGTCGTTCGGGTTCGAGGCTGATCGAGAGCAGCGGACGGAGCCGAGGGGCCTGGCGGGCGAGCCCGGGCGGGTGTACCAGGACGGCGGGTTCGCGGCGTTGGTGGGGCGGGGCGGTTGACGGCGTCGGATCAGGAGTGTTTGGCGCCGGATCTGGGCTTGAGAGAACTTGATTGGGTTCTCTCGGGCGGGGTTGGCTCGCTAGACTCCCCATCCCCGGCGCGGGGCGTGCCCGAGTGAATGCGTACGGAGAGGCGGCCAGTGAACCTTCTCGACATCATGACTCCAGAGTGCATCAGGGCCCCGCTTGTCGCGACGGACAAGCAGGGCGTGATCGGCGAACTGGTTGACCTGCTCGGCGAGCAGGGACTCTCCAAGAACCCCGAGGCGCTCAAGGAAGCCGTGTGGACGCGCGAGCAGACACGGACGACGGGCATCGGTCACGGGCTGGCGATCCCGCACGGCAAGTGCTCTGGGCTTAGCGGCCTTGCGATGGCGATCGGCAAGCCGGCGGAGCCGATGGACTTCGAGGCGATCGATCAGCAGCCGGTGCGGCTCATCGTCCTGCTGGCGAGCCCGCCCGACCGGACAAGCGATCACATCCAGGCGCTGGCGCGGATCAGCCGGCTGATTTCGCTTGAAGCGTTCCGTGAGCGCGTGTACGAGGCGGAGAGCCCGGCGGAGATCTACGAGTTGCTCAAGGAACAGGAAGCCGTCGCCTAGGCGGCGCTCGACGCGCGGGCCGGGTTGGTCTGGCGCGCGGGCGTGTGCTCGGCGATGGTCGCGCCCACGGTCTCGAGACGACCGAGGCAGCGGTCGCCCTGTGATCTGAAGATGACATACGGGAAGAGCGTAACGAGGGCGACGATGAGCCCGAAGGCGGTGGTGTAGAGCGCCTGGGCGATGCCCGCGGCGACGGCGGCCGGGTCGGTCACGGTCTCGGCGCCGCCCAGGAGGCGGAAGCTCTCGATGATGCCGGTCACGGTGCCCAGGATGCCGAGCAGGGGAGCGGCGGTGACAATCGTCGACAGGACGACGCTGAAACGTTCGATGATCGGGCGCGTGTCCTCGATGAGTTCGAGCGCGGCGTTCTCAGTCGCCCCGCAGTCGGCGCCGGTTCGGGTGGCGTGGTCGAGCAGGCCCGCGACAAACCGCATGTAGATCGAGCCTGAGGCCTCGGCCAAGGCGATCGCCGCGGGCGTATCGCCGGCGCGGACTTTGGCCATTGTTCGAGTCAGACGGCGGCGCGATGAGCGTGAGTGGGTCCGGAACCAGAACGCGGTGCGCTCGATCGAGAGTGTCACGGAGACGAGGCTCAGCAGCAAGAGCGGGTACATGACCCACCCACCGCCGTTGAAGAACGAGATGAGATCGCTGAGGACCGGCATCGGGAGCGATGGTAGCGACGGGGATCGGTGGGCGTGCCACCGACCCTACGATCGGGCGTGAGCACCGATTCCCAGACAACGGCGAGCGTTCCGGACGCCCTGCTCGGGCCCGCGCCCGCGATCGACACGTTTCTGCGTGGCTACGTGGATTCCCTGGGGCTGGCGCCCGGGCTCGATGGCGCGGTCCGGTACGCCCTGCTCGGTGGGGGCAAGCGGGTTCGCCCGGTGCTGGCCTGGTGGTGCGGGGTCGCGGTTGGGGGGACCGGAGAGGACACACTGCCCGGGGGCGCGGCGGTCGAGTTGGTTCACGCGTTCAGCCTCGTTCACGATGACCTGCCCGCGATGGACGACGACGACCTGCGACGCGGGAAGCCGACGCTGCACGTGCGCTCGGGTGAGGCCATGGCGATTCTCGCGGGCGACGCGATGCTGGCATTGGCGTTCGGCGCCCTGCGACGGGCGCCGGCGGAGCATCTGGGCTCGCTCACCGATGAGCTGCTCACGGGGACGAACGCCATGATCGGCGGGCAGATCTACGACACGCTCGGTGGGCTGGACAAGTCATTGACAGACATCGAGCGGCTTGAGGCGATCCACAGGAACAAGACCGGGGCGTTGATCCGGGCGGCGTGCCGCATGGGCGGGACGTTGGGCGGGGGCGATTCGGAGGCCATCGAGCGGCTGACCACGTACGGCGAGGCGGTGGGGCTGATGTTCCAGATCGTTGATGATCTGCTAGATGTCGAGTCGTGCGATAAGCGGACCGGAAAGCGGACGGGCAAGGACGCGGATGCGGGCAAGCTGACGTACCCGCGGGTGCTGGGTGTTGATGGGGCGCGCCGGGAGATCGCTCGGCTGGGGGGCCAGGCGCGGGAATCGCTCCATGCGTTCGGCGGGAGGGCTGCGGCGCTCTCGGACCTGGCGGGGTACCTCGAGCGGCGCGGGGCGTAATCTGATCGCCTGAATCCGAGGAAAGAGCGAACGGGGCGCCTTGATCTGGGTACTTGACTGAAACCCGCCCGTCATGGGGGCTGGTGGACGCTGGGGGCGGGCGCCGGTAGACTTGTTTCAGGAATCTTTGAAAGTTCCCGGGGCGTTCCGCCTCAGCTGGGGAGCACGGACGGATGCCGATTCTGGACACACTGACAGGGCCCGAGGATCTGCGCAAGCTGCCCGTGGACCGCCTGCCCGAGTTGGCGGCGGAGATCCGCGAGTCGATCATCGCGCAGGTCTCCAAGACCGGCGGTCACCTGGCGCCGAACTTGGGTGTGGTCGAGCTGACGATCGCGCTGCACTACGTCTTCGACTTCGCCTCCGACCGGCTGCTGTTCGATGTCGGGCACCAGTGCTACCCGCACAAGCTGCTGACCGGGCGACAGGGCATGATGGACAAACTCCGGACGCGCGAGGGCATGGCCGGGTTTCCCGAGCCGCTCGAGAGCGAGTTCGATCTGTTCCGGGTCGGGCACGCGGGGACGGGGATCTCAACGGCGGTCGGGATGGCCCGGGGCGACTCGCTCACGGGCGAGGCGTACGACCCGGAGACCAACCCCGACGGGCGGCGGATCGTCACGCTGATCGGGGACGCCTCGATCGCCAACGGTGTGGCGATGGAAGGGCTGAACAACGCGGGAACGCTCAAGCGTCAGATGCTTGTCGTGCTGAACGATAACGGGATGTCGATCAGCAAGCCGCAGGGGGCGCTGGCGGGGTACTTCGACCGCGTGCGCGTGAGCCACACGTACACAGATTTCAAGAAGGGCGCGCGCAAAATCCTGGATCGGATTCCGGGCGGCGGCGTGCTGGCCGAGGCCTACCACCGGGCGGGCGAGATGACCAAGGCGATGATGGCCGAGCATTCGTGGTTCGAGCACTTCGGGCTCGTGACGGTCGGGCCGATCGACGGGCACGACATCCCGACGCTGATCGAGTTCCTCGCTGAGGCGCGGGATCTGGACCGTCCGATGGTGCTGCACGTGAAGACGGTCAAGGGCAAGGGGCTGGACGTCGCGGAGCATGACGCGACTCGGTTCCACTCGCCCAAGGCGTTCCGCGTCGAGCGGGACGAGAGCCTGGGCTGCCGTGTAGAAATGTCGGGCGGCGGGCGATCGTTCACGGCATCGGTCGCGGACGCGCTCACCGGCGTGATGGAGCGCGACGAGAAAGTTGTCGCCTGCACCGCTGCGATGGCGGACGGGACGGGGGTCGCTCAGGCACTCGAGCGGTTCCCGGATCGGGCGTGGGACGTGGGTATCTGCGAGTCGCACGCGATGGACATGATGGCGGGGCTGGCCAAGACGGGCGCCAGGCCATTCTTTGCCGTGTATTCGACGTTCCTACAGCGGGCGTTCGACCAGGCGTTCCAGGAGGTCTCGCTCCAGGGGCTCGCGGTGCGGTTGCTGCTGGATCGCGCGGGCGTGGTCGGCGGCGACGGCGCGGTGCACCACGGGTTCTGCGATGTCTCGCTGCTGAGAACGCTTCCGGACGCGCTGCTCATGGCGCCGATCGACGAGGCGAGCCTCGTTGCAGCGATGGAGCTGATGCGTACTTATGACGACGGGCTGAGCGCCGTCCGGTATCCACGGGACACGGTGTCCGATCGGCTAACGGACCGGGCGTGCCCCGCGTTCGAGATCGGGCGGGCCCGCCTGCTCAGCGCCGCGTTCGCTGATCTGGACGAGCGTCGCCCCGATGTCGCGGTGCTCGGGTATGGCACGTCCGCTATCGACGCGTTGGAAGCGGCGGATGAGCTCGGCGACGAGTACAAGGTCGCGGTCTGGGACGCGAGGTTCGCCAAGCCCGTTGACGGGGCGCTGATCGAATCGCTGCTGAGCCGGAAGATCCCCATTGTCACGGTTGAGGATCACTCGACGGTCGGCGGGTTCGGCGCGGCGGTGCTTGAGTGCGCCCAGGAACGCGGGCTCGACGCGTCGGGCGTGACCCGGTTGGGGCTGCCCGACTCGTGGATCTTGCAGGATTCGAGGTCGAGCCAGCTCGCGGAGGCGGGGATCGATCGGGCGGGTATCGCGCGTGCGATCCGCAGTGCGGTGGGCGCCGGCGCCTCGGCCCCGGGCGAGCGGGCGGACGCTCGGTTTGAGTCCGACGCCCCGGCACGCCGTGACGAGGCCAACGTCTAATCGAGATTCTGGGCGAGAAGGGAATCGGCGCCATGGGACGAGCCGTTCTGCTGCTGGTGAATCGGGGCAAGCCCGGCGCGGCTGAGGCCGAGGCTCGTGTGTCGAAGCTGATCCGGGCGCACGGGACATTGGTCGAATCGCGCGAGGCGATGTGCGACGAGACGCCCAGTGCGTGCGAGGACATCGACCTTGTTGTGGTGCTCGGCGGTGACGGGACGCTGATGACGGCGGCCGGGCGGTACGCGCCGTGCGGTCGCCCGGTCCTCGGGGTCAACATCGGGCACGTCGGGTTCATGGCGGGGTTCGATCTGGACTCGGTCGAGCGTCACGCGCCCGCGCTCTTCGGCGGGGGGGCGCTGACGACGCGTCCGGCGTCGATGCTCCGAGCGGTCATCGTCGGCGCCGACGGAAAGGCCGGCGAGCAGCTCAGCGCGGTGAACGACTTCGCGATCACGGCGGGCCCGCCCTACCGGATGATCGCCCTGGAGATCCACATCGACGGCCAGCCGGGCCCGTTGGTCAGCGGTGACGGGCTGGTGGTCTCAACGCCGATGGGATCGACGGCGTACAACGTCTCGGCTGGTGGGCCGATTGTGGCGCCGGGTGTGCCGGCGGTGGTGATCACGCCGATCGCGGCGCACTCGCTGAGCTTCCGCCCGATCGTCGTAGGACACGACAAGGAGATCTCGATCCGACTGCTCGACGCGAACGAGGAGAACAGCGGCGGGACGGAACTGGTCATCGACGGGCGTGGGCGCCATCGGCTGCGCGCCGGTGAGCGGATCGACTTCCGGGGCGGCGGGACGGAGATCGAGTTTGTTGGAGACCCCGACGTCAGCTACTGGCAGACGCTCATGCGGAAGATGGGCTGGGCGGCGCCTCCCCGTGGGCGTGACGGCGGGTAAAACTCCCTGCGGGAATACATGGAGAGAGCGGCGCGTTCAGCGTGCATTGGCGGGCTGATTCGGCCCTTCGAGAGGACACTGCATGACGAACGAATCGGGCGCGGCGCAGAGCGCCGAGGCGATGGCGCTGCGCTGCATGGAGATCTGGGGCGGGAACCACGGCGTTGATCAGGCGGCGAGCATGCCGGGGATCGACGTGTATGTCCACTCGACGCCCTATCAGGGCGGGGACTCGGGCGGGGACATCTATTACATCTCTCAGTGTGGGGCCGGGAACATCGCGCGGGTGGTGCTGGCGGACGTGGCCGGGCACGGCACGAGCGTGGCTGATCTCGCGTTGTCGTTGCAGCGGCTGATGCGCAAGAACATCAACACGATGGACCAGACTCGGTTCGCGCGAGATCTCAACAGTGAGTTCGATGCGATCAACACGGCGGGCCGATTCGCGACGGCGCTGCTGGCGACCTACTGGGCGCCGACGAACCACCTGATCCTCGTGAACGCCGGGCACCCCCCACCGCTGCGGTACAGCCAGAAAGAGGGGCGATGGCTGGCGATCGAGCGGGGGAGCATCGATGGCGAGGAGGTCCCCAACCTGCCGTTGGGGATTATCGCGCCGACAGAGTACAGCCAGGACGCCATCGGGCTGGATCCTGGCGATAAGGTGCTGATGTACACGGACGCGCTCGTCGAGGCGGACATGGGCAACGGGGCGCAGCTCGGCGTGAGCGGGCTTCTGAACCTCATCGAGAAGGTTGATCTCTCGGAACCCGAGCGGATCACGTCGCAGGTTCGCGAGCGGGTCCGTGAGATCCGCGGCGGAGCGGACGCGGAGGATGACGAGACGCTCATTCTTCTGGAGCACAACGGCGTCGAGGCGCCGCGGCAGTCGCTGGGAGAGAAGCTCTCGATGCTCGGACGGATGGCCGGGCTGGCGCCGGTGTTCCGGGGTGAACTGGCGAAGGGGTAATGAGGGTTACTCCTCGGGGTCGTCCTCGACGTTTTTGAACGCCAGGCCTGGCACAAAGAGCTCGTCGGGGTTGATGAGCGCAACGAGCGTGTCGCCCGGCTCGGGCTCGGGCATACGCGACGCGGTCGCGATGATGAGCGAACCGGACTTGCGGACAACGAAGAGCGGGAGCGTGTTGGGCCCGTAGAGGGTGCAGTAGTCCTCGTAGGTGAACTCGTCGGAGAGATTCGTGGTCTTGATGACCCAGCCGTTGGCGATGCGAGACTCGAGCAGTGCGAAGTGGGCGCCCTGCTCGAAGAGTGGGCGCCCGAGGCCACGGCTGGTCTCGGTGTCCGCCTTCTTTCCGTCTTTCTTGCCCTCTTTCTTGGCCGACTTCTTCCTGGCGGCCTTCGAGGGCAGTCGGTAGAGCTCGGACTTGTCGAAGAGTTCCGCGAAGCGTTGGAGCGCGAGCGCATTCACTTCATCGTTGGGCGTAACCGCCAGAGCGCGACCGATGCCGCGGAGGTCGAGGTCATCGATCACGTGCTCGGTCAGGATGTTTTCGTGGACCGCGGGGAGATGGGACATGCGGGCGGCAACGATGTTGGCGCGGTTGGTGTCAACAAGAAGGACGGGCACGCCGCGTGACTTGAGATTCTCGCTCATGGCGCGGACCCATCGGGGAGCGCCGATGAAGACGATGCCTTGGGGGTTCTGGTCGGAGACGCCCAGGGCACGGGCGAGCGGCGTCGCGGCGAGGCCGTAGATGGTGACGGTGCCGACGATCACCATGAAGGTGAGCGGCACGAGTAGCTCTCCACCCGCAATTTCTCGGCTCTCAAGGCCGAGGGCGAAGATGGAGGCGCCGGCGGCGGCGACGATTCCTCGCGGCGCAACGCAGGACATGAACAGGCGTTCGTTCCAGGTCAGGCCCGAGCCGATGGTCGAGAGCATGACGCCGAGTGGGCGTGCGACGACGATGAGCACGACGAGCAGGGCGGCCATGGCCCAGAGATCGACCTGTAGGATCTGTGCGAGCTCGAGGCGGGCGCCGAGCACGATGAAGAGCGTGCTGATCAGCAGGACGCGGATGTTCTCTTTGAACTCGATGATGTGGCGGATGTCGGCGCGCTTCTGGTTTGCGAGCACGACACCCATCACGGTCACGGCGAACAGCCCGGACTCGGCCTGGAAGACGTTCGAGACCGTGAAGGTCGCGATGACAAGCATGAGCGAGAAGGGGTTCTGGAGAAAGTCCGGGATCCAATAGCGGCTCATGAGCCCGAGCAGGAGAATCGCGGCGAGGGAGCCGAGCCCACCCCCGACGATGACGGTCTTGGCGATGCCGAAGGCGATCGGCGCGGCGGTCCCCTGGGAGGCGTCGCCGATGACGATGGCCTCGAAGACGAGTACGGCCGCGAGCACACCGATTGGATCGATGACGATGCCCTCCCAGCGGAGGATCGGGCCGACGGCGCCGGCGGGTCGGATGTGCGAAAGCATGGGGCCGATGACGGTCGGGCCGGTGACAATGATGATGGCGCCGAAGAGGATGGCGATCTCAATGTCGAGCGAGAAGAAGAAGAGGGATGCGGCGGCCGCGATCGCCCATGTAACCAGGGCGCCGAGTGTGACGAGCGCGACAATCGAACGACCGACGCCCTTGAGCTGGCCGAAGCGGAGCGTGAGTCCGCCCTCGTAGAGGATGAGTGCGACGGAGATGCCAACGAGAGCCAGCAGGAGGTCCGAACCGAAGAGCTGGTCCGGGCTCTGGACGAGTCTCTCGAACTTGGATCCCGCGACGATGGAGCGTGTGATCGGGCCGGCGAGGATGCCGATGAGCAGCAGGAGCAGAATCGACGGGATGCGGAGCTTCCAGGCGATCCACTGGGCGGAGACGCCGAGGACAACGATCGCGGCGAGGACAAACGGCAGCACGACGGCGTCGCCGCCGGTCTCGCCGATCGTCAGAAGTCCTGGCTGCAACATGGCTTGAAACACGGCGCCTTCCTGTGCCTGGTCCTCGTCCGTGAGGAGCCGCCCGTTCCTGGGGCTATGGGAGCGAACCCAGGGTATCCGGGCCCGGAGGGCAGGGACGGCCTTGCCAAATCCCCGCGAGCGCCCTTGACATATCTATACATTGCCGTGTATATTTATGCCATGGCGAGACAGAGACGACGCGAGATTCTCGGAGAGCTGCTCAGGTCCCAGCGCATGAGCGATCAGGACGAGCTGGTCCAGGCGCTGCATGAGCAGGGCGAGAACGTCACGCAGGCGACGGTGTCGCGTGACCTGGCGGCCATGGGTGTGGTGAAGGGGCCCGCGGGGTACGTGCTCCCGTCCACACCGATGGGTATAGACGGGCCGGGCGAGCTGAAAGTGGCGATCAGGCGTCACTCGACGCTGATCCGCCAGGCGGACTCGCTCGTCGTCGTGCGGACGGCGCCCGGGCACGCGGGGCTGATCGGCGACGCGCTCGATCGGTGGCCGCCGCAGGGGGTGGTCGGCACGATCGCGGGCGATGACACGGTGATGATCGCGACGACCGGAACCACGACGGCGCGCCGGGTGACCGCGGCGCTCTCGAAGCTGCAGCGCGGGGAGAACGGCGAGCTATGACGCCCCCCCACTTCATCACAACGCAGGACTGGTCGGTCGATGAGATCACGAGACTGATCGATCGGGCCCGGGCGCTCCGCGCCAACCCGGTGCAGCGCCTGCTCAAGGACAAGACCGTCGCGCTCGTGTTCTTCAACCCGTCGCTGCGGACGCGGACGTCGTTCGAGGTCGGGTCGTTCCAACTCGGCGCCCACGCGGTGGTGCTCGAGCCGGGCAAAGGCGCCTGGGAGATGGCGTTCGAGACGGGCGAGGTGATGGACGGGGCGGCGGAGGAGCACGTGCGGGAGGGGGCGCGGGTGCTCAGCGAGTACTGCGACCTGATCGCGGTGCGCCGGTTCCCGCTGTTCCGGGACTGGTCGGAGGACCGGCGGGATCACGTGATCCGCGCGTTCGCGGAGCACGCGAGCGTTCCCGTGATCAACATGGAGACGATCACGCACCCGTGCCAGGAACTGGCCCACGCGATGGCGCTGGGGGATCGGCTGGGAGAGCTGCGCGGGAAGAAATACGTGCTGACGTGGACGTACCACCCGAAGCCGCTGAACACGGCGGTCGCCAACTCCGCGGCGATGATCGCGACCCGCCTCGGGATGGACGTCACGCTGCTCTGCCCGGATGAGCGGTACGCGCTCGACGAGCGGTACATGAATGCGGCCAAATCGAACTCGGAGTTGTCGGGCGGATCGTTCAAGATCTCACACGACATCGAGGACGCGTACGATGGCGCCCACGCGGTCTACGCGAAGAGTTGGGGTTCGCTGGCGTTCTACGGCGACTGGGAGCGAGAGAAGCCGGTCCGCGATGCGAACAAGCACTTCATTGTGGACGAGGCGAAGATGGCGCGCACGAGTGACGCGGTCTTCAGCCACTGTCTGCCGGCGAGGCGGAATGTGAAGGCAACGGACGCGGTGTTTGATTCGCCTCGGTCGATGGTGATCGAGGAGGCGACGAACAGATTGCATGTGCAGAAGGCGCTGATGACGACGCTGCTGGGCGTCGGAGAGGAAATCCAATGAGCAAGACCGCTGTACTGGCGTTTTCTGGGGGGCTCGACACCAGCTTCTGTGTGCCGTACCTGAAGGACCAGGGGTGGGACGTTGTGACCCTCTTCGTTGACACGGGGGGCGTGTCCGTTGAGAAACGGGCGTGGATCGAGCAGCGGGCGATCAGCCTCGGCGCCAAGGAGCACGTGACGCAGGACGCGGGCGACGAGCTGTGGGAGAGCTTTGTTACGCCCTTTGTGATGGGCGGGGCGAAGTATCAGGGGCAGTATCCGCTGCTCTGCTCGGACCGGTATGTGATCGTCTCGCGCGCGGTCGAGCTGGCCCACAAGATCGGCGCCCGGGCGATCTCGCACGGGTGCACGGCGATGGGCAACGACCAGGTCCGGTTCGACCAGTCACTCGGCTGCCTGACCGACCTGCCGATCATCGCGCCGGTGCGGGACATTCAGGGGCTGACGGCCGAGCCCCGCGTGTACGAGATGGAGTCTCTCCGCCAGCTCGGGTTCGAGGTGAGTGATGACGTCTCCAAGTACACCATGAACGAGAACCTGCTGGGAGTGACCGTCTCGGGCTCTGAGATCGATACGTTCGGCCCGCCGTCGGCTGAAACCTACCGGCTCACGGCGGCGCCCGATCAGCTGCCAGCTGGCGCACTCCGAGTGCAGATCGGCTTCGAGAAGGGACAGGCCATCTCGCTCGACGGACGCCCGATGGGCGGGGCTGACCTGCTCGCAGAGCTGAACTCACTGCTCGGCCCGTACGGCGTCGGGCGCGGGATCTACACGGGAGACACCGTGGTCGGGCTCAAGGGGCGGATTGTGTTCGAGGCGCCCGGGCTTGAGGCCCTGCTCACGGCGCACCGGGCGCTTGAGGAGGCGGTACTGTCGCGCGAGCAGAACCGGTTCAAGCCCAGTGTGGCGCAGAAATGGACGGAGCTGGTCTACTCAGGGCTCTTCTATGAGCCGCTGCGGGAGGATCTTGAGGCGTTTGTCCGGTCCACGCAGAGTCGCGTGAGCGGCGAGGTCGTCGTCGAGGCCGAACGCGGACGGTGTGACGCGGTCGCGATCGAGTCGGAGCACGTTCTTCAGCGAGAGGGCGCCGTGTACGCCCAGAGCGCGGACTGGTCGGGCGCGGACGCGATGGGGTTTATCAAGCTGGGCGGGCTGTCGAGCGCCATGGCGGCGGCGGCCGTGCGGGAGGCGGCGTGCTCGAACGCGTGATCGACCACCTCCGGCGCCTGGTCGCCTGCGAGTCAACCAACCCTCCCCGTACGATCGGCGTTGATCACGGGGTTCTTGTTCATGCGCGAAAGACGCTCGAAGCGGCGGGGTTCAGCGTGCGCGCCCAGGATCTGGGGGGCGGGTCGGTGAATCTGCTCGCAACCCGCGGGGCGCCACGGACGCTGGTGAACTGCCACCTGGACACCGTCCCGGCGGATGGAGGGTGGGAGCGGAACCCGTTCGACCTGCTCGTCGAGAGCGATCGTGCGATCGGGCTCGGGGCCTGTGACATCAAGGGCGCGGCGGCGTGCATTCTCGCGGCGTGCGAGCGAACAGACGGAGACGCCGCGATTCTCTTCACGACCGATGAGGAGGCGGGGTCGAGCGCGTGCGTACGGTCCTTCCTCGAAGAGGGCGCGGGGGCGTTTGCGGGCGTCGTGGTCTCTGAGCCGACGGGATGCCGTGCGGTGCTCGAGCACCGGGGCATCGTGAGCTGTCAGGTCGAGTTCCGGGGCCAGGGCGGGCACGCGTCGCTCGACGGGTCGCGGAGCGCGCTGCACGACGCGGTGATCTGGGGCGCTCGGGCGCTCGAGGCGGCGACGGTGGCGGG
>Ga0315336_1005640_pt1 | contig 13481 bp, 10 predicted proteins | sample ASW5metaG_FD_204512 | JGI IMG/M metagenome (GOLD analysis project Ga0315336, IMG submission 204512) | Ammonia-oxidizing marine archaeal communities from Monterey Bay, California, United States - ASW #5 | ecosystem: Environmental > Aquatic > Marine > Intertidal zone | place: USA: California...
CCGCCAAATTCGACAAATTGCTCGACACCGGCTTCTGCCATATTGCCAACCGATTCCCGCCAGCGCACTGTTCCGGTCACTTGCTGGACGAGCAGTTCACGGATTTCATCTACGTCAGAGACCGGTGCCGCCGTGACATTGGCAAAAACCGGAACGACGGGAGAAAATATGCTCGCTTCTGCCAGCGCTTCTTCCATCGATTCCGCAGCAGGCTGCATCAGCGAACAGTGAAAGGGCGCCGAAACTGGTAACAAAATACCGCGCTTGATGCCATGTTCCTTGGCGGCCGCAATAGCCCGCTCGATCGCGCCGATTTTTCCCGAGATCACGACCTGAGTCGGGTCATTATCATTGGCAATCGTACAGACTTCACCTTGTGAGGATGCATTCGCCAGCGCCTGTGCCTTTTTGATATCGGCACCCAGCAAGGCCGCCATGCCGCCCTCGCCTACCGGCACCGCCTTCTGCATCGACAGGCCGCGCAGTTTCAGCAATTCCGCTGTCGTCGTAAGGTCCAGAGATCCGGCCGCGCAAAGGGCGGTATATTCGCCGAGACTGTGACCGGCAACATAAGAGCACAGATCGCCGAGCGATTTGCCGCCGTCTTTCTCCATGACGCGCAAGGTCGCAATGGCATTAGCCATGATCGCCGGCTGCGCATTTTCGGTGAGGGTCAGCTCATCCAGCGGACCGTTACACATCAATTCGAACAGATTCTGATCCAGCGCGTGATCGACTTCTTCGAACACTTCGCGAGCGGTGCTGCTCGCTTCGGCAAGCGCTTTGCCCATGCCAACCGCCTGGCTGCCTTGTCCCGGAAAAATAAATGCGCGCATGATGACCCCCAGTTGCAATTTGTGATGCGGAATTAGGGAGGATTGACCGGTCATGCAAGTATCGCCGTCACGCGGTAAAAGCATTGCGTATTTTTAATCGTCTGATTAAACCCCTGTCATGAGCGATGAAACATTCCAGGAAAGACTGGCAATATACTGCGCCAAAGCCTTTGGTGCAGGCGGTGAACTTGGCGACGTACAGCGGCTCTCGGGCGGCGCGAGCATGGAAAGCTGGGCGTTTTCCTTTGGCGGGGAAGATTATGTTCTGCGCCGCCTGCCCGGCGGAATTTCTTCGGATAACGACGGCTTGCGCGCCATCCCGCTCGCTACCCAGGCGGACATCATCGAACTTGCCTGCAACGCCGGAGTGACCGCTCCACAGGTTCGTGGACGACTGGAGCCTGGTGATGGACTCGGCGAAGGCTTCATCATGATCAAGGCAGAGGGAGAAACCCTGCCGCATAAAATACTCGGCAATCCAGAATTTGCGGTAGCCGAAGCACAGTTGACGGAGCAATGCGCGCGGGAACTGGTGGCGATCCACAAGATTCCGCAGGCTTCCCTGCCCGCTTCCCTGGAATATTTTTCTCCTGCCAAACTGATCGAGGTCCAGAAAAACACATATCACGAGATCGGCGGCCAGATTCCGATTTACGAATATGCTTTCCACTGGCTCGAGCAAAACGCGCCTGACGCCAGCGACAAATATCTGGTCCACGGCGACTTTCGCATGGGAAATCTGATGATCGACCATCAGGGCCTGTCTGCGGTGCTCGACTGGGAACTGGTCCGGCTGGGCGATCCGGTGCAGGATATTGCCTATCTGTGCACACCGAGTTGGCGATTCGGCCATTATGAGAAGGAAGCCGGCGGCTTCGACAGCGCGGAAGCCTTCCTGCAGGCCTATGCCAAGGAGAGCGGCGCAGAGGTTGATCCGGACCGCTTCCGCTTCTGGCTGATCTATTCCACCCTCTGGTGGGGTGTCGCTTGCATGGTGATGGGGCAGATCTGGCGGAGTCATCGCGACCGCTCGCTGGAGCGCACGGTGATCGGTCGCCGCGTATCCGAGGTCGAGGTCGACCTGGCCCTTTTGTTCGAAGAGATTCTGCCCGACGCATTATCGACTCCGCTCAATTGGTCGGCACCCGAAGCCGAAAGCATCACCGGCGAAACCGATTATGGGGAATTGCTGACGGCGCTTGACGAATGGAACGCGAAGCAGGTTCTGCCCGGCTTGACGGGTCATGACAAATTCCAGTCCCGCGTCGCCGGCAATGCGCTCGGTATCGCGCAGCGACAGGCAGAATGGGGTCCGGGTTTCCGCGATGCCGCCAACGCGAGACTCGCCGCTATCGGTTATGATCATCGACAGCTTTGTACCGGCCTTTCAAAAGGCGACATTGCGATCACCAGTCCCGGTGTCTGGGACCATCTGCGGCTATCCGCGCTGGAGCGGCTGTCCATCGACCAACCCAAATATGCCGGCCTCAAGGTCGCGCTCAACAAATGGAGACCATCATGACCGCTTTCGAAATTCCGCAGGAAATTGAAGATTATCTGGGCGTGCTGGACGATTTTATCGAGGCTGAGATCAAACCGCTTGAACAGCGCGATGACAATATCCGTTTCTTCGATCACCGGCGCGAAGATGCTCGAACAAATTGGGAAGATCAGGGACTGCCAACCGAAGAATGGGAAGCATTGCTGGGTGAAATGCGGCAGATCGCCGATGCGGCTGGCCATTATCGCTACGCTTTGCCCGAAGAATTTGGCGGCCAGAATGGCACCAATCTCGGCATGGCGCGGATCCGCGAGCATCTCGCGCACAAGGGTCTTGGCCTGCACAATGACCTTCAGAACGAAAGTTCGATTGTCGGCAATCTGGTGCAGCCATTGATGCTGCGCGACTTTGGTACCGAGCAGCAGAAACGCGATTATATTCCGGAAATGCTGGCCGGCAAGATGGGCTGGTGTTTCGGGCTTACCGAAGAAGATCACGGTTCGGATGCAACATGGATGGACACGACCGCCGTTCGTGAAACCCGCGACGGCGTCGAGGGCTGGCTGATCAATGGCAACAAGATGTGGACCACCGGCCTGCATAAGGCTTCACACGTGATGACCTTTGCCCGGCACAGCGGCAAGGATGGCGATGCCAAGGGTATCGGCTGCTTCATCGTGCCGGTTGAAGCGGAGGGTTTCGAGATTGGCGAATATATGTGGACATTCAACATGCCCACGGATCACCCGAAATGCTCCTACACCAATGTCTGGATCCCTATCGATGCGGTGCTGGGTGATCTCGACATGGGGCTCGCCTGCGCTCAGCATTTTGTGCACGAAAACCGCATCCGCCAAGCCGCATCGTCGCTCGGCGCTGCGCAATATTGCATTGATGAATCGGTAAAATATGCCGGTGAACGCAAACCTTTCGGCAAGCCCTTGTCGGTCAATCAGGGCATCCAGTTCCCGCTGGTCGAACTGCACACAGAGGCCGCGATGCTGCGCCAGCTGATTTACGCGACCGCAGCGAAGATGGACACGATGCCGAAACCGGATGTCGCCAAATATCTCTCCGCCCAGGTCAGCATGTGCAACTATCGCGCAAACCGGCTGGTTTGCGATGCAGCTGATCGCGCGATGCAGGTCCACGGCGGCATGGGCTATTCGCGCCACAAGCCGTTCGAACATATCTATCGCCATCACCGCCGCTACCGGATCACCGAAGGCGCGGAAGAAATCCAGATGCGCAAGATCGGCGGCGACATGTTCGGTTTCTTGAACAGGAAGAAATAGCTTCTCGCGCAGACATGATATCCCCGCCTGCTGTGAAGCAGGACGTTGATGCCCGGGCAGGATCGGAGCCAGCCCTCGGTCCTGGCCAAAAGCCAGTACTTGCGCTGAAAAAGGGCCAAAATACGTATAGATGAAATATTGAATGATTTATACTATTGACAGCTCCCTTAAATGAGGCAATCCGGTCAATATTGGCACAATGTCAAGTTGGGGAGATTGTCGTGAGGAAAATACTGCTTTTGGGCGCCATGTTGACTCTGTCCGCTTGTGGCGGAAGCGGAGGGGGCATTGCATCTACGCCGACTCCCACCCCGACACCAACGCCCACACCGGGGCCCACCTATACCAAATTTGCCGACCTGACCGGAGACCGGGTTTTCCAGACGGCTTCCGTAACGATGCCGATTGTATCGAGTGGAGAAGGTGCGATAAATTCTCCCTCCCAGGCTTTTGGCAGTGGCTATACAATCGACTTTGACGCGACCAACAATAGCTATACCGTTTCGGGCGTGCTGAATGTCGCGACGGGTGCGCCAGTGACGCATAGCCAGACCTTTGTGCAAAGCGAAATAACGCGAAATGATGCCGATGCGCTGATCTTCAGCAAGCCCTCTGCCGGCCAGCCCAATGTCTTCATCATCAGCGTTCCCAAGGTGAACAGCGTTCCTCTTACTTATACCCGGATCAGCGCATGGAATACGGGTACAACTTCAACGCCGAACGTTTTCGCATTTGCAATGTTGGGCGTTTCCACCAAGACCGGCGATGTTCCCACCACCGGCAGTGCTACCTATAAAGCCGGGGTTGGCGGTGTCGCGTCCACGGCTTCTGCGGCCGCTGCACCGGTATTTTATGACTTGTCCCATTCCACCGCGACATTGTCGGCGGATTTTGCCACTGGTGCGATCGCAACCGATCTGACCCTGAACGGGGTCTTGTTCAACCCGTTGACCGGCGGCCCGACCGCAGGACAGCCTGACGTTGCGCTGGGCATATTCAACGGCACCGGCCTGTTGAACGCAGGAGCAAATACATTTGGTGGTTCCTTCTCACCGGCTAGCGGCTCAGTTTCGCTGGGCTCCAGCAATTTCTTCGGAGCCTTTTTCGGGCCGCAGGCGCTGGAGTTCGGCTATGTATATGATCTCCGGACGGTCAACGGCGCCTTTGGGGATCTGGCCGCGTCGGGATATGTATACGGCATCAAGCAATAAATCAGCAGGGCGGTACAGAGGTTTTCGCGGCAAGAAGAATTAGTCGCCAACACCCATTTTATTTAAGGACCTCTGTGTCTATCATCATGAAGAATATCCGGTTTGTGGGGCTCCTGTGCCTTGTCCCGGTAGGCGTCACTGCTCAATCGGTAACAGCACAAGTATCGAAGCAAAGCTTGAGCCCTGCAGAGCTATTTGACTTTGCGGCGCACGCACAATCAGAAGGGAGTTTTGAAACAGCCGAAACCGCCTACCGCGCCCTGGCCTCCAATCCGGATCTCGAATTGCGCACCGAAGCGCGTTTTCGCCTCGCGCTGATGTTCGCGGGTCAGAATCGCAACACCGATGCCGCCGTTCTGCTGCGCCAGATACTCGACGAGAAACCCGATGCCGCGCGGGTCCGTCTGGAACTGGCACGCATCCTGGCGCTGATGGGGGATATGTCGGGCGCGGCCCGTGAGCTGCGTCAGGCGCAGGCTTCCGGTCTGCCGCCGGAAGTCGCCCGGCTGGTCAGCATCTATACCAATGCTTTGCGCTCGCGAAAACCCTATGGCGCTTCCATTGAAATCGCCCTCGCCCCGGACAGCAATATCAACCGCGCGACCCAGTCGACGACACTCGACACGATCATCGCGCAATTCGATCTGTCGGAAGACGCGCAGGCTCAGTCGGGGATTGGATTGTCGTTAAAGGGGCAAGCCTATTTTCGCACCGGGATCGACAAGCGGTCCAATCTGCTCGTCCGGATCTCGGGTGATGGTGATCTCTACAAGAAAAGCCAGTTCAACGACATTTCGCTGGGTATACAGGCAGGCCCGGAAATGCGATCGGGGAAAGACCGGATCAGCCCGAGTGTGGGTTACAGCTATCGCTGGTACGGTAATGATCCTTATGCGGACACAGTCAACGTCGCAGTCAACGTTCAACATCCGATGGGAAACAAGGCCCAGGCGACGTTCAACGGCTCCATCGGCCACAGCAATAACCGCCGCAATGATCTGCAAGATGGCGAAATCTATGCAGCGTCATTATCGTACGAACGGGCGATATCGGCGAAAACTGGTGCAGGATTGTCGGTCAACGCGGTGCGTCAGGATCTGCTCGATCCCGGCTATGCAACGTCATCGGGTTCGGTCAATATATTTGCCTATCGAGAACTGGGGCAAACGACGGTTGTCGGCTCACTGGGTTACAGTCATCTGGAGGCCGACAAGCGACTGTTCCTGTTCCCGCGCAGGCGGATCGATGACCGTTACAATGTTTCGCTCAGTAGCACGTTCCGGCAATTCACCTTCAAGGGCTTTGCCCCGCTGCTGCGCCTTTCCTACGAGCGGAACAAGTCCACCGTCGGCATCTATGATTTCGATCGCGTTGCGACCGAGATAGGTATTACACGGGCATTTTGAATTTCGGTGGATGAAAGCGGGTCGCGGACATTTCGGCCGGAAATTCCCGCTTATTTTGGTTTGATCTGGGTAGCTTTCCAGTCTGCGACGGTGCTGAACGCGGGGACCGAAAGCGAATCCTTGTCGATTTTCGTCGTCGGAACATATCCCGCGGGCATATTTGGGACTTCCAGACCGGCTTCGGCGATCAGATAGGGCGATACGCGTCGGCTGGTGCACAGCCCGCCATTGCCGTCACTGACCAGTCGCGTTTCAAATTCAATCCCCTGCTGATTACCGCTCGACCGGCTGACCGTCGCCACGGCAAGCTGTCCATCGCCAAAGTCGATCACGAATTTTGTGCCGACCGGTACATTGTACAATCCGTCAACCAGAGCGCCGGTGACCGACAGGTTGCGAATGACGATGGAATAGACATGATTTTCATGAATCATCCGCACCTTGCGGTACATCGACAGACGGTCATTGCGATGATGGACTGGCCCGGACGGTTCAATCGTCCAGGTTCCACCTTCCAGATTTTCGACAAGCGCCTCGTTGCTGACCGCTTTGCTGTAGACGTGACCCTGAACATGGCTGACGTTCAACTTGTTGATCAGATCAATTTCGTCAAGCGTCTCGATACCCCCGGCCGTCGTATCCATTCCAAGAGCTTCCGCCAGTGCGACAATGGCGGTAATGATCGCGCCATTGCGCGAACCCGGCTCCGTTGCGCCGCGCACGAAATTTTGATCGATCTTGATCTTGTCAAAAGGCGCGGTCTGCAAATAGCTCAGCGAGGAATAACCGGTTCCGAAATCATCCAGAACCAGACGGACATCCCTGCTTTTGAGAGCTTCGAACATGGTGTTCGTTTCATTGCTTTCCGCCATGAACACGCCTTCGGTGATCTCAAGCTCGAGCCGTTCGGCAGACAGGCCCGATGCGCTGAGCGCCGCGTCGACTATTGCTGGAAAATTATCATTGGCAAACTGGCTTGCGGAGACATTCACCGCGACCCTGGCTTTTCCGGGCCATTTGGCTGCATCTTCACAGGCTTTGTTTATGGCCCATTCCCCCAATTCCCAAATAAGATTGGCTTCTTCGGCGATCGGAAGGAACAGTTCCGGAGAAATCTGGCCGCGTTCCGAATGGTTCCAGCGCATCAGCGCTTCGAACCCCTCGACAATATTGGTCTTGGTGTTGACGATAGGCTGGTAGGCGAGTTCCAGTTCATCCTTTGCTATCGCGTCGCGCAAATCTTCTTCCAGCAAGCGCCGGTCTTCGGCGGATTGCTTCAGGTCTTTGGAATAGAAACGGAACCGTCCGCGTCCATTGCCCTTTGCCTCATAGAGAGCGAGATCGGCGCTTTTCACTATATCGTCGCTCGACAGCCCGTCGAACGGGGCAACCGAAACACCGATTGACGCACCGATGATGCACCGGTGGCCATCGACCGAATAGGGCTGGGAAAGGCTGCTGATAATTTTGCTGGCGAGATCTCCAAGAGTTCCCCGATCATCACAATCCGGCAACATTATCTGGAATTCGTCACCACCTAGGCGGCAAACTTCGCCGCTTTGACCCACTATCTTGAGAAGCCGCTCTGCCACCTGTTTGAGTAATGCGTCACCCGCAGGATGACCCAAAGTGTCATTGATCTGCTTGAACCGGTCGAGATCGACCAACATCACGGCACACGTCCGCTTTTGTTGCCTGTAGACCGCGAGTGTGGCCTCCAGTTTCTTCGACATGCTGGCCCGGTTGGGAAGCCCGGTGAGAGAATCAAACATCGCCAGTCGCGAAGTATCCTCGGATGCTTTGCGTTGCGCGGTTACGTCGCTGCCGCTACCGCGGAAGCCCAGAAAGTCGCCTGACTTGTCATAATGGGGCCTGCCCGAAATCGATAACCAGCACTCCCCGGCCGTGTTGCCAGCTTGCACTTGCAGGGCGTTAAATTGCATTTTCTTGGTGAAAATGAATGACAGGGACCTGGAACCGGCATCATTGTCCACAGGCTTCAGAAACAGCGAAGCAATCGGCTTCCCAAGCAGTTCGAGCGAAGTGCTGCCAAGCACCGCGGCAACAGATTCCGTAATATAGGTTAGATTTCCCGATGCATCCGTCGACCAAAACCAGCCTTGCTGGCTTTCCTCGAAATTTTGCAGCAGAAGAAGAGCATCGGACGCTTTGAGATTGGATGTTTCAACCGGCGTCTGCGCCCCGATCCGGGAGCCAATCTTGCCAAGAAAGCCCCGAGAGCCGGAGCGAGCAGCTGGCACAGCCTGATTTTCATTACCGATGGATGTATCGACTTCCATTCGTGATTTCTTCTCGCTTAACTATTTCATCCATAGATATAGGCCCGAGGTGTTGCATATTGGTAAACACTTGTATGTGCCGAAGCCGCATTCCGGGTTGCAAGTGCGGCTGACTTGCGATCGGGTGCACAATCCAGGCTCGTATATACCGGAATATTATGCTGTCGTTCTCCGTCGGAGAACAATGGTCGAACCGGGAAGCGCGATGGCGGGAATTGTCAGGGATCAGGCAGACCGTCCCGACCGCGATTTCGTCGCCAACCAACAGCAGCGAAGCTGTCTGGCATCGGATTTTCGATGACCAGCGGACCGGCGCAAAACCACCCTTGCTTTCCCCCGCCAATTCCGCCATAGGCGCCGCTTCCGCTTGGTTTGGCCTGTCCAGACCACCGGAAAAAAGAAGAAAGCCGGAGGGGCGTGTCTGCATGGTGCGGCGTCAGCGATCGGCGGTAAATGAAGGAATGATTGCATGCCAATGTATGAGCATGTCTTCCTCGCACGACAGGATCTGAGCCAGTCTCAGGTTGATGCTCTTGCGCAGGAAGCCACCAAAATTGTTGAATCGAATGAAGGCAAGGTCGTTCTGACCGAAACCTGGGGCTTGCGTACGCTCGCCTACAAGATCCAGAAGAACCGCAAGGCACATTATGTCATGCTACGTCTCGATGCACCGGGCAGCGTTGTCCTGGAACTCGAACGCCAGACCCGGATCAACGAAGATGTCATCCGTTTCCTGACCATCCGCGTCGACGAGCATGAAGAAGGCCCGTCCGTGATGATGCGTAAACCCGAACGTGATCGCGAACGCAAACCGCGCCGCGACGACAATTAAGCCAGAGAAGGAGTTAAAACATGGGACGTCCATTTTTCCGTCGCCGCAAAAGCTGCCCCTTTTCCGGCAAGAACGCAAAGCCCATCGACTATAAAGACGTGAAGACGCTGCAGGGATTCATTTCCGAACGCGGCAAGATCGTACCAAGTCGTATCACCGCAGTTTCCGCCAAGAAGCAGCGCGAGCTTTCCAAAGCTATCAAACGCGCACGCCATCTCGGCCTGCTGCCATATCTCGTGAAGTAGGAGCGAAACAATGGATATTATTTTGCTTGAACGCGTAGAGAAACTGGGAAGCATTGGCGACATCGTCACCGTTAAAAACGGCTATGCTCGCAATTTCCTGCTGCCCAACAAAAAGGCGCTTCGCGCCAACGCGGCTAACAAGAAGATCTTCGAAGCCAATCGCCAGCAGATCGAAGCGGACAATGAAACGAAGCGCACGGAAGCCGAAGCGGCATCCGGCAGCATCGACGGCAAGCAGATCGTATTGATCCGCGCATCGTCTGCCAGCGGCCAGCTCTATGGTTCCGTGTCGGTACGTGACATTGTCGAAGCGCTGAATGCTGACGGCAAGGGCACCGTGGTCGAAAAAAGCATGGTCATTCTGGAAAAGCCGATCAAGACACTCGGCGTTTTCGATGTTCGCGTTCGCCTCCATCCGGAAGTCAACGTCAACATTCAGGCCAATGTCGCCCGTTCGGATGACGAAGCTGATCTTCAGAAGGACGGCGTCGACGTAATCCAGCAGATGTTTGAAGAAGATCAGGCTGAACTGGCCGCAGCTGCGCTTTCGCCTGACAGCGAAGATGACGGTGAAGAAGCTGTTGCAGCCGATGCAGATGCAGAAGCCGCTCCGGAAGCCACAGAATCAGCAGAACAGGACGATTCCGAAACCAAGGAATAGTCTCTTCTGACTTTGATATAGAAAGCCCGGATCCGGACCATCGCAAGATGGCTACCAGATCCGGGCTTTTTCTTTGCCGGCTGGTTTGAGCAGCGATTCGCACGCCCTTTGATAAGATTGCCAGACGTGCAGACCTATTCAAGCAATTCAGCTCGCCGCATCGGTCCTTGAACCGAGCATTGTGATTTATGTGGTCAGCAGAAGCTGACAGCGAGCCTCGAGATCAAGCCTCCACTCAATAGCCCATCAGACTCATCACTTCCTCACGGCTGCGCGCATCATCAAGGAAACAGCCGAGCAGACGACTGGTCGTCATCGACACACCCGGCGTACGTACGCCGCGCGCGGTCATGCAGCTGTGGCTGGCTTCGATCACGACGGCGACTCCGTCAGGCTTCAGATTCTCCCAGATACATTCGGCGACTTCCGCCGTCAGTCTTTCCTGCACTTGCAGGCGGCGCGCGAATCCGTGGAGCACACGCGCCAGCTTGGAGATACCGACGACCTTGTCGGTCGGCATATAGGCGATGCTCGCCTTGCCGATAATCGGTGCCATATGGTGTTCGCAATGGGAGTGAAACGGGATGTCTTTGAGCAACACCAGTTCGTCATAGCCGCCGACTTCCTCGAAGGTCCGCGCCAGGTGCATGGCGGGGTTCTCGGCATAGCCTTCGCAATATTCCTTCCACGCTCGCGCCACACGTTTCGGCGTGTCGATCAGCCCTTCACGCTCCGGGTCTTCTCCCGACCAGCGCAACAAGGTCCGCACCGCTTCCTGGACCTCGTCGGGTACCGGGATTTTCTGGGCTTCGCGCTCCGCAAGCGCGTCGACAATGGATTGGGAATAATCGGCCAAGACAGGTCCTTCAGTTCATCGGTTTTGTTGCCGATAAACTAGGCCAGCATCGGGCCCCGCGCAAGTGCACCTTGGGGCATGATCCGATAAAAGAAGGAAAGGTGGTGCGCCCAGAGAGATTCGAACTCCCGACCCCTTGATTCGTAGTCAAGTACTCTATCCAGCTGAGCTATGGGCGCTAACCAGACGGTGCAGATAGGGGGTGAACTCACCGCTGGCAACCCATAATTTGCGTTGCCGGCCCTACAATCAAAACAATCTTGCCTCGTTCGCACTCACCGCCGGATACGGAGGCCTGAATGAGGCAGAATTGTCTCGCCGCCTGCACTCCGCATCCCGTGCGGGGGGTATAGTGATCTTCAATTTTTGCCGCGATGAATTGACGATGCAATATCAATCTCGTCTGAGTTTAGATGTAAATTCTACATCGGCGCTTTCTCGCTGGGCTTTCGCCTCTCGTTCTAACATCTCAGTAAAATCCTTAGCGAAGCGAACAACATTTTCGTCCGGATCGTCCAACCAATCCTTAATGTCGGTAATTTTAGTTTCATAAGCTTCAGCAAAGCCATATTCCCCAGATACTACTCCAGTTGACAGCAGTGCTGACCGAAGTGATTGCTGAATTTTTTTGTCTTCATAATTTTGGATTATGATTGCCCGTGAGACTGAGTGAAGGAATGTTTCACCTTCATAATTTCTCAATATCTCTATCACAAATCGGGCGTCTTCGTCATTGCCGTTTTCTAATAGTTGAATCAGGTTTTTTCCGAACTGTTCGTCAAATTTGGGGAAAATTTCGGCAAGAAATTTACCGCCCCGATACTGAAATAATGGGTCGCCAGCATCATACCAAGATCGAATCTTCTTGATCAGTAAATCAGGATGCTTTGAAAGGCCTTCGTGCAACTTATACAATTGAAAGGGAACGGCTCGGTAGTTTGATCGCTTGTCGTCATGGCGTATACGAGCGCCAAACAGATCAATCACCCCTTCTGGATCCACGTCTACGAGCGGCTTCAGGATTTCCTCGGCTCGATACGAAATTTGATCAATTATCAGGAGTGCCGAAAAGACCAGATTGCGGTCTTCCTCTGAAAGTTCGGAGACCAGCATCTGAGCCTCCTTGTTGAACCAGATATGATCTATCCATTGTGTTGAGCCAATATCATTGAGGCTCTTCAAAACCGGTCGAAAAATGCCTTCAACTGTATATTTCGGATCATCAGCATATCGCGTACATGCAACCCCTATGAGTTCAGTCAGCGATCTAACGTTCTCAGTTTTTATCGCTCGCTCGATGATCAATTCTATAATGTCGTGGTCTAAATCATCCACGGACAAAAATAGTTTCGTTGCAGCAGTTAATTGCTGATCTTTGGCTACGAGGTTCAAAAGACTTCTTTTGCAATCTCCCTTCAATGGGCTTTTCCAAAGCCCTCGATAAATAGGTATCGTAAAAAACTCTAATGAATCTAAGTCTTCTATTAATAGAGACAACGCTAATTCCGGATTTTGAAACGCCAGCTTTTCCAAAAAATCATAGAACTTAGGAAAGGTGGCGAGATCGTTAGATTCTGTGCGAGTGTAATCTAGTATCCGCGCACGCCAGATGTCCCAGTTGTCGTTATTGATGCTTTGAACATACTCATTGATTTTTATGTCTCGAGCTTCTTCAATAGCCTTGTAATCAATTCGATCTTCTCGTGCATCCTCCCATCGATCGAAAATTCCTTCAAACCCAATCAAATTTTTATATATTGAATATTCTGTATTCTTTTCAATCAAATCTCGGATTACTAATGTACTCGCTTTGGTCTCGTCCGACGTTGCATGATAATGTAGCCAGTAGGTGTCATGTTCAATCTTTTGAACGATTTGCATTTCTTCTGTTGGTAGAATTGATCTCAAAAACTCCAGAATTTCTAGTGTGTTTTTGTCAATCAACGCCATAAGTTCTGAGGCTACTTTTCCGTGAGATGGTGTCGACGCAGCACTAAACAAAGTACCCAACAAGGAGCGCTTTTGTACGCTTTGGTCAACAGTTTTGTAGGCTTTGAAAATCAGAGCCATTGCCCTTTGACGGATACCCTCGATATCACCACTTGCTGGAACAGCACCGAATTTCAGCGTTACTTTTTCGTAGTCCCAATCGTTACCTTCCATATTGGGTGAGAGAAGTTGGCTCAATATTGTCGTGAAACCGTCGATATTGGAAAGTAGATCGATATCAGAGTAACTCTCCAACACTTCAAGGATTTCCATCTGGGGACCTGCACCTAATCCTTGGAAATTTTCCCCTCCAAAATAAAGATCCAAATCAAATTTGGCACAACTTACA
>Ga0315336_1005641_pt1 | contig 13477 bp, 6 predicted proteins | sample ASW5metaG_FD_204512 | JGI IMG/M metagenome (GOLD analysis project Ga0315336, IMG submission 204512) | Ammonia-oxidizing marine archaeal communities from Monterey Bay, California, United States - ASW #5 | ecosystem: Environmental > Aquatic > Marine > Intertidal zone | place: USA: California...
CTGGACGAGGGCGAGATCGTGACCCTGGCGACCGATGGCGATTCCGAACTGGGGGGAGTTGATTGGGATTTGCGGGTTGTGGATTTTCTGCTGGAAAAATTTCGGCAGCGATTTGCAGATGCTCCCGAGATTGACGAGGCGGGGATGAACCAGGCCCGTGACGCTGCCCAGGCTGCCAAGCATGCGCTGACTGACCAGCTGGAAACCAAAATCGTCTTTGACTGTGCCGGTCGGAAGCTCGAAGTCACGCTGACCCGCAGCGAATTTGAATCTCTCACAGCCAATTTCCTCGAACGGACCATGTTTACAACCCGCCAAACACTCAAGGCGGCGGGATTACTTTGGAAGGACGTCGACCGGTTGTTGTTGGTGGGTGGGTCGAGCCGGATGCCAATGGTTCGGACGGCAATGGAGACCATGTCGGGATTGGTGCCGGACGCCAACGTCAGTCCAGACGAAGCGGTTGCCCGCGGCGCGGCGATCTACGCACAACACCTGCTGGCCGTGAAAAATATTCAGAGTTCGGTCCATCAGTTATCGATCACCGACGTCAATGCACACAGTCTGGGAATCGAAGGTATCAATCAAGCAAGCCTGCGCAAGGAAAACGCAGTCGTTATTCCCAGGAACTCGCCGCTGCCGGTTGAAGTGCATCGCACATTTGTCACCAAACATGATAATCAACAGTCGATCAAAGTGCAGTTGCTCGAAGGGGAAAGCACCTTGCCCGGTGAGTGTCGTGAATTGGCGACGGCAGCCATCAGGAATTTGCCACCAGGTAACCCGGCGGGCACCAAAATTGATGTTGTGTACCGCTTCGATGCGAATGGACGGCTTTCGGTCCGAGCCAAAGTTGAAGGTACGGGAGGGGAAGCACGGATTGAACTGGAGCGGCTGCGTGGACTTGACGATCAGCGGGTCAACCAGTGGAAGCAGGTCATTTCTCTGGATGGTGGGTTTGAGTCGATAGGCAATTCGATGTTCGAAGTCATGGACCTTCAAGAATTGTTCGATGAGGCCGATGCGTCACCAGTAGATGAAGAGCCTGACAGCAAACCGGCAAAACCGACGTTCGAGCCGGCTATCCCCTACGGGGCACCGCAAGCTGCTGCCGACACGCTGCGGGGTGAGGTCAAGGGACGTCGCGAAGCACGTGTCACAAGTTCCCCCGATTTGCCCACGTTCAGCGAAGATTCGGACACCTCCGGCAGCGGTATGTTACCGCTTGTGATCAACGTGATCGGATTTGTCGTTTTTAGCGTGTTGGGTCTGGTGATTGGGTATTATCTGGTGTGTTTGATCAACCCGGAATCAAACGTTCTGAACTGGGACCTGCCTGGACTCAAACCACCTGCCGGGTAGTAGCCGCCCGGTAAAAGTTCGCCAAGGTTTGCATCACATGCCTTTTGCTATGGGATGCAGAGTCAGGTTTTGGATCCCAACTTCTGCCAACGTTCATTCATAGCCAGCCCGCAGCAGCATCTCGTAATACGTCGGGAACCAACCGGAGCGAGCGTGGCGCTAGTGGACTGCAAACTGCCGCCAGCCGGAGAATGCCGACTTGTCTCCTGTGGAATCGGCACGGGGTAATTTTGCTGAAGACACTGTGGCTGATTATTTTTCGTGATCGTACAGCGACTTTACCTCCGCAGCGGACAAGGCCCGGTTGTAGATGCGGACGTCGTCGACTTTTCCAGTGAATCGGGTTGAGGTTCCCCCAGACCACCAGTGCCGGCCGATTGCGTTTTTACCTGCCACATAACCCTTCACCATAGAAGCATAATGGCCCGGCTTTTCGTTGGTGCCCACGTGCACACCATCGAAGTAAGCTTTTGAACCGTTCACATCAAAAGTTACGACGTGATGCGTCCAGGTGTTTCGGTAATTCGAGGCTGGTCCCCAGTGTATCTGGTCGACATTAAATTCGGCTGGATCGCCGATCGAACGAAATCTAAAGCTTTGTCCAGAGCTGTCCTGGTGTCCCAGGTTGATATACGACTCTCCCTTATCGGGCGTGACCATGTTTTCTTCATTCAGCCAGATACTCATCGTGATTGCGTTCCAGTCGTTTACCGGCATGTCGGGTAAAAGAAAATGGCTTCCACTATCACCTACGTACTCCCGGCCGACCAGCCGGGTCACCATTCCCCTCTCCGGGTCTTTGATCCATTCCGGGTTATTCTGCGGACTCGCATGGCGGTCGTTTCCGCTCAGATCATTGGCGTCGCGATCAAAGGGGTAGTAGGCGACGAGGCCCTTGCGGAGGTTGGCGGGCAGTGAAGATGCAACTTCTCGGATCATCCCACTCTCATCCAGCACATATCCCGCTTCTTGAATCCGCTTTTCAAGTCTATTTTTTGCAAGTCCCTGCTTGTCGCCCACAGCAAGTTCATACCAATACACGGCTCTAGCTTTGATATGATTCTTGTACTTCGAAAAACGCGGCGGTGGAGTCAGGTTCCACCAGCGGTCTCCCACTGACTGGGCGTCCTCCAAGTTAGTCTGGCCGTCCAAATCAAGCTGGGCAATTGCTGAAATTTCCTCTGAACTGGAAGCTGCAAAATAACGTAGCCCCTGCTCCCAATCTCCCTGCTCAAAACACCAGTACCTGCCGAGCTCTAAAAGCTGGTCTGAGTGATCAGCACCCGGTACTTCAAGCTCCTTAGCCAGTTTCATCATCGCGTCGTGACGTTTGGCTTTACTTCGCGCCTGGCCGGCAAGTTTTCTGAGTTCACGCTGGCGATCTCGGTTTCCGGCGGCCTGTTTGCTGGCAAGTTCATAAAGTTTGTCAGCTCCGACATAACGATGTTCGCTTTCTGCACGCTCGGCCAGTGGCAAAATTAAGGGTAGGAGTTGGCCGCGCATTTGCTGGGCCTCGAGACCGCGGTATTTTTTGGAAATTTGTTCCGACCAGGCTTTGACGGCGGTTGCGCGAAGCACCAGGTCATCGACCTTAAACTGTTGGGCCAGGTCGTCAATGATCTGTGTTGTCAGAGTAGGATCACCGCTTTCTGTGGCAATTTGGATCGCTTTCTCGAGCAGCACAAACCTCGTTGGCGGGTCCTCTTCTTCGCGGTGGGCTGAGTAGATCTCTTCGGCCAGTGCTTTCAGCGCGGCCTGCTTGTCGGGGGTAGGCAGCTCATAGGCAAGTTCAAGTCGTGCCTGGTAAATCGGATCTAAGAGTAGGGATTTTTCCTGCGCCTCTTTGTCGGGCACAACGTGGCGAAGATCGGGGGGCTGACTATCTGAGATTGTTGTGCCCGGCTGCCGGTTCCCGGCAGGTGGTAAATTAAGTTCCGGTTCAACAGTGGGATTCTGGTTCGTTTCGATATTCTGGTTCGCAGGTGAGTCGGGATTAACCAGGGTTGTCAGCGGATTTATCGTGACCGATGTAAGCGGTGGCAGGTCTTGGTCGGTAAAAGGTTGAGCTGGTGATTCATCTGCTATTTGTTGAGCCGATGACTCATCTGCTGTTTTTTGTTCGCTGCGTTGCGCAGAGTTGTCGGGATCTTTTTCTGCCGTGGCGGTTGTCAGCGGCTTTTTCGTGACAGGTACATCCGCTGGCAGCTCTTGGGCCGTCAAAGGTTTAGCTGGTTGCTTGGGAGCTGTTTTTTGTTCGCCGGGTTGCGCAGAGTAATCGGGATCTTTTGCAGCCGTGGCGGCCGGCGGGGTAAAGATCCCGATGAAATCGTATCTCGGATTGAATTTAACCAGCAACACATAAGCGACCGCCGCCGGCATCGCTACCAGGATGGCGAGATTCAACAGCCTGGTTAGAACCCGAACTTTACGACGCCCTTTTCGTTGCGAGGTACTTTGCGGTGGGGCGTTGACCTTGATCGATGGTATTTGTGGTGTCGACTCGACAGGCGACGATGCCATTTCTTTGGGAACTGGAGAGAGCGTCGCGCGCAGCTGCCGGTCGTAGGCGGTTTTCGCTTCAGCGCCAAGCAAGCACAGGCGAGCCTCGGCCAATTCGTTGAGCAACTGTTGGGAAGTCGACGCGTGCGGGCCTGCAGAAAACGACTTGAGATGTGCCATCTGCCGGTCGGCGGCATAGGCGATCACATCGGCATCGTCTTCGAACAGCGCCAGTCCGAGCAAACGATAATGGTTCACCGGACGTTCGGTCGGAGGAATCCCTAACCATTTGTGGTACGGATCGAATTCAGAGGTCCCGCCCATGTTGACATATCCTGAGGGCCCTGTCGGTGAACCACAGTAGTTAGTTTGATTACCGGTGTTGGGCAACTACACAGGTGAAATTTCAAACGTTTCGGGTTTTACTTGCCGATCGGCCGTTGTGGCAGACGACTCAAGAACTTCCCAGCCAGATACTTCCACCGCTGCCCCCCCTGATTTGCGACAGCCGCGTGACCAAAGGTCTCTCTCTTTTCATCCTACCAGAGAGTCAAATAAACCGACACCGTACTTTTGGAAACCTGCCTGATAGCTGACTTGGTGTTGCCCCTCTGCAGACTGAAAAAATACCGTTAATCGAACCACGGGATCTGCTTTTTGCACCCGACAAAAAACCGTCTGGAACTGAGGGCCTATTCCCGAATCATCACGACATATGTCTGGAAGTTCGCCGGTTATGCTCTTCGATGACCTGGCAAAGGGTGTCGATGTCGAAATCGGGTCCCTGGCAGTAGTCGACGATCGTTTTTTCCGAAGCCAGGAACTTGTGGACAAAAACAAGTAGGTCTTCCAGCGGGATTTCCTGGGGGATGGTCATCACGCCATGCTCGTCGCCGTGGATCAGGTCACCCGGATGCACGACGAGTGACCCAACCTGGACCGGTTCGTTGATTTCGACCCAACGAGTGTGGGCATGCCCGACGACCGCAGCCGGGGCGAAGAGCTGGAAGCCCAACTGCTCGACCTCCGATAAATCGCGTACGCCCCCATTGGTGACGGCGCCCACCACCCCCAGCTGTAACATCACGCTGGCGGCCACGTCCCCCCAGGCGCAGCTTCTGGCCGGCGGATTGTCGAGGTCCTGTGCGACCATGACCGTAGGGCTGGGGGATTTTTGGGCCAGTTCCCACACATTGCGCCACGCGACGACCGGCTCACCTTCGATGGGTGGGTCGGCACCAACCACCTTGCCGGTGCAGGCATAGCCGATCATGGGGCCCAGCGAAGGGAGTAGCGAGCGGATCGAAGGGTCCATAATCCCCTCGGTGCGGGGGCGAACGTCAAATTTCTCGATCGCGTCGTAGAGAATCGGTGTGCGGATTCTTGCTAATTCGATAAGTATTTCTTGTTTGGTCAAATTGGTGTCTCCAGTACGCGAAGTTAGTCAAGTTGTTAATCCTGGCATGTACACGTTTCAAGTGGTGACAATCGCAACACTTGAAAATGCCTTGGCAGGTTCAGTGTCACGGCTTGAGGCTGGACACATTATGGCGGAGCGTTATTTCGTGCTCAACCTTTTTCACGACACTGGGCTTCGCGACACTGGGAAATTCCTTGTCCGGCAGACAGGAGGACATCGAGCCGGGAGGTGCCGGGGGAATTTTCCGCATGTTCTTCGATTCGCGAGAAAAGCAGGAGCGAAGAACAGCCTACACGCCATTTGCTAGCGGAAGCGGCAGCGACAGCACTTGTATTCAGTGCCGGTATTTGGAGCTTTGATCGCTGTTAATTTTTGACGCCTGCATCGATTTTGCGGATTTCGTAGATTTTAACGGCAGTGTGGGGTTTTGGATGCCGATAAGGTCCCACAGTACATTGTCCAGGGGGGCCTGAGCCGTTGACGTGCGCTGGCTGTTTGGCCGCAGGTAAGCGCACGCCAATCTGCACTTACAGACCTGCGGAAGGATATCCCTGTGATGAACTTTCCAATTACGACCGGGCTGAATTTTCGTGTCGCGTCGACGACACTTCTGGCTACCCTCCTGGTTAACGGTTACGCCGTTACCTACTGCGTGGGTGCAGGATCAAGTGAGACTGCGAATCTGCAATGGCGACGCGCCTTGATGGCGCGGAGCAACGACTCCGTCGCGCCAAGTGCTCGTCCGAGTCCGCAGATGGTTCGTTGGCAAACGGAGCCTCGTTTTGTTGACGACAAGCAGCAGGCCGTCCCTCGGGGTTCCTTTTCCGAGGCGGGTGAAAAACGCGAGATATCGGCCGTTCACGCCACTCATTTCACCGACCAGTCGACGGCTGAGCCGAATGGCTTTGCGGTCCCGACCGCGGTCAACCAGATTGCACGTCCGGCGACGAACCAATCGGTGGCCGGTGGGCAACAACGGGGTGTTGAGCAATCAGCAAAAAAACCGTTACGGCAATCTTCGGTTGGCCACCTGGCAGATCCGTACGATCCGTTTGACGATGGCCGACAGGTTCACGGTCGCCAAGACCAATTTGCCGGGACCATCGATGAACGTGGGGAGGGTCCCCGAGTTAATCGGGCGGAGCCACCGGAACCGGTTGCAGGTGGGCAGGTGGTGTTTGAGTCCGACCGAGTCGTGAAAAAGCAGCCTGCAGCGGCGGAAACCGACGGCACGGTAGCCATTCAAAGCAGCCTGGACCAATACGTGTTAAATAACGGCGAAGAAGTTTTAAAACCGGAGGAATACCCATCGGACTTTGACTTGTCAGGTCCGAACTGCGATTGCGTAGAATGCTCTTGCGAAGTACCGGCATGCTGTGATTCAGTTCAGTGTGGCTGTGGTGATTGCCGTGGCCGTCGTGGCTGGAGGAACTGGGGTTGGAGTGTGTTTCCCGATACCCGGGAGCTGGTTCTTTTTGGTGGTGTCCAGGCGTTTAAAGGGCCACTGGATCGAGACCGCGACAGCGGCAACTTTGGCTTCCACGAAGGTTTCAATTGGTCGGCGAAGTTGCCGTGGTGGTATTCCAGCAGGGTAGGTTACCAGATTGGTTACCAGGCCGTGCACAGCCAGTTGCACGGGTCGGAGCAAGGAGAAACATCCGGCGGGCATACGCAGAATTTTTTTACAGCCGGTTTGTTCCGTCGGCCCGAGTGCGGCGGTGTGCAGTACGGCATTGTGTGGGACACCTTGCGGGATGACCGCGATCACAGTCTCAGCTACCACCAGGTGCGGTCTGAAATTGGGTTGGTGAATCCTTACGGCCGCGAAATTGGTTTTCATGCCACAGCTCACACGAATGACGCGAGCAACACGGCGACTCCCTATCAGGCGCTCGACCAGTTCTTCTTTTATTACCGCATTCACAGGCAACGGGGTGGCGAACTACGGTTTCTTGGCGGTTGGGCCCGCCAGGGCAAGGGTATCGTAGGTGCCGATGGTATTATGCCACTGAGCGACCGTTGGTCGCTGGCGAGCCGGTTCCGCTACTTGATACCAGAAGGAGGCACCGCGGGGACGGACGCCGAACAGGAAGGGTGGAACCTGAGCATGAATCTTGTTTGGCACCTTGGATGTCGGGCACGGTCATGTGATGCCAACCGCTATCGCCCATTGTTTAACGTGGCCGACAACGGGTCGCTGATGGTCGACGACCAACCGTAATTCGGCGGTGTTACCGTTGAGCATTTAGTGGAGTTAGCCCGACGTAAAGCAGCCGGTCGTGACGGTCTGCTAAGCGCGTTTCCAGGCGGCGGCCTCCTCGCCATCGAGGCGTAACGTCAAGCATTTTGCGCTGCCTCCGGCCTTCACAAACTCGTCCAGCGGCGTGGCGTGAGGTCGGTAGCCTCGTTTTACCAGTTCGGTATGGAGTTGGTCACAGCCGGTATTGGTAATGACCTGCTGGCCGATAACCACGGCGTTGCAGGCGAATCGTGCCGCTTCGTCCGGATGGACGGTGATCAATTTGGGGATGTGTTCTTGGAGAACGGTACGCCCGTATTCGTCAAAAGCAGCGGGGTAATAGATTGCTTCATCGAAGGCAAGCGGACAAAAACAGGTATCGACGTGGTAGTATTCCGAACGGACAAGTTCCAGGGGAATGACCCTTATTCCGAGGAGGGCACCGATTGCCTGCATTGCTTTAGCATCACTTCGCATTCGGTATCCCGCGTACAGTGTGTCATCGCAAAAGAGTGCGTCACCGGAACCTTCGAACGAGGTGTCCTGCGGTGAGTCGAGAACTGTGTAGCCGGTCGATGCAAGCCACCTGCGGAAGTGCAGTTCCTCTCCTTGGCGTTGTGGGTGTTTGAAGCGGGCCACAATGGCCTGCCCACGGTAGATCAAAGCGGCGTTGGCCGTGAATACCAGGTCGGGCAGTCCTTTCACCGGCTGCAACAAGGAGACCCGGGCTCCCGCCTGCTGTAGTTTGTCGTGTAAAAGGTGCCACTGCGCCATTGCAACGGTGTGGTCGGCTTGTCGCTTGGTGTTCATCCACGGGTTGATCTCATACTCAATTCCGTAATGATTGGGCGGGCACATCAGGATGTGGGGCTGGTTTGTCACGGCGTGTTCACGGTTGGTTTCCGCTTGTGGAGTTGATTTCCTGGACCAACGCTCGGAGGAACGGTTCCACGTCGGTCACGAGACCTATGGTTTGAAAACTTCCCCGGTCCCCCAGTTTGATGACGGTCGATGGATTGATATCGATACAGACAACTGTGACCCAGGCAGGGAGTAGATTTCCAACAGCGACGGAGTGGAGCATGGTTGCGACCATCAAGCAAAACGTGACATCGCGGACGGCCTCGCGCATTTGTCGCTGTGCCTGAAGGGCGTCGGTTGTTACGTCTGGCAGTGGGCCATCGTCACGAATGCTTCCCGCCAGCCAAAAGTCGACGTCGTGTTTGATACATTCATACATAATGCCCGATCGGATCACCTCCTGTTGGACGGCCGCTTTGATCGAACCGCATCTGCGAACTCGATTGATCGCCCGCAAATGATGTTCGTGTCCTGTTTCAGCCGTGTGAGCATCTTCCAGGTGCACTCCGAGACTGGTCCCGAACATAGACTGTTCCAAATCGTGAGTTGCCAAGGCGTTGCCGGCAAACAGTTTGTGGATGTAACCTTTGCGAATCAATTCGCAGACGAACGGCGCGCTGCCAGTGTGTACAATAGCTGGTCCACCCACCAGCAACGTCTTGCCGCCGGTCCGTTTCACTTCCATCAGTTGGCGGGCAATGGCTCGGACCATGGCACCTTTGGGCTTTTCGGTCGACACCGTACTGGACATGAACCCAAACTCGGTTGCTGATTCGCTTCTTTCCAGGGGAAAGACCCGCACACCGGAGTGGCCTACCACGATCGACATGCCTTGGTGGACATCGCACATGGGAATGCAGCGAGCCTTGCCGGTGGCAGGTTCAATGACGATACCACAGTCCATTTCCTGATCGTCAACTTCAACCCAGTCTCCTACCAGTCGGATTTGTGTCTGCTGATTGGTGGTCGCATAGAATCCTTCCGGGAAGGTGCCATCGATATCCGCCTTCATTTGTCGACAGTCATTGGCAGAAGTTGGCTGCGCCCCATGGTCGGCAACCTGGTTCAAAATTGCGTTCAGGATCGGTTGCGCCGAGGCTTGGACTTCGATGAGCGCAAAGCTCGGGTCATGGCGATTCTGGCCCACAGAGATTTGTTTGATTTGAAATGCGCCGTTGTTGGAAGTGATGCAGTCGAGTACTTTCGGCAAGATCAGGCTGTCGATGATATGCCCGGAAACTTCAATTTCTTCGCTGAACAAACGTGGTGACGAGGTCGTGTCGGCCATAGTTGTAGAACCCAACGAAAAAAGAAGGGGGGAAAAGAGGGGTTAATGTGCGGTAGGGACAAAGGAGCCCGTTGCCCACGGATCGCCGGTAAGACACCTTTCGGCGACCGCAGCCGGGCACTATAATATGGCTTGTTTTATCACCCGAATAAGCGTTTTATCACCAAATAACCACTGCCGCCGAGTTTTCTGGCAGGTTTACTCGCGAAAGCATTGTATTCGACGATGGAAGACGAGAGCAAAAAAGAGAATTGGGATGCGTTGGCAGGTCAGCTTGGTGCCGATCTGCCGGACCCCCCAGAAACGCCGGAACTTCCGGAAAAGAGAGCCCCGGCCGAACCGGCTGAGGCTTCTGTGCAGCTTCCGGCTGACCCGCCCCGGCCCGGACCGAGTGGGTGGGACTCTCTGGCAGAGGAGTTTGGGATCGCCACCCCAGAGCCGGCCAAAACTCCAGAGCCGGCCGATTTACCAGAACTGGATGAAACCCCGGAAACATCACCAAGCGAGTCACTTGTGGAAAATCCACAGCCACCGAACTCGACGGTGACGTCACAAGCGGTTTCCGAATCGCCTGCCTCTGTGGCTGAGAAGTCAGTTGCGAAAAATACCCCGTCGGCCGGGGCCGATGTGGCCAGCAACGAAGATTCTTCATTTGGGGCGGGTATTTCCAGTCCCGTTGACGACTGGTCGTCTGTCGCTGCGGAAATCGAACCAACGCCCCCAGCATTGGCGGAAACGGGCAGCTCCGAATCAGCGGATCCGCAACTCGGTCATGACCAGACACCTACCACGGAGATTCCGGCTGCAGAATCGGTCGCCCCGCCCGACCAGGGTTTCGAATCTTCCGATGCCGGAGCCGATGCTGAAATGCCCCATCAATCTACCGACGAGGCGCCCGAGCCACCACCCGCGGCTGACGAGGGTCGCACCACCAGTTTTTGGGAAAGCATCTTTGGACCCCGACAGGAAACACCGCTACCGGAAGGATCCCCCCAGGACACACCAATGCCTGAAGTGGTCGAGACAACGACCACCCAAAAGCAAGAGGTCGTTTCAGATCAACCTGGCAAGGAGTTGCTGGTGGATGACCCTACGGATCGCGGTCGTGAAGACACCGAAGCAGGCCGTCCGCGACGCCGACCGCGACGTCGTCGGTCCCGATCCGACAAATCTGCGCAGCCGCAACCTCCATCGCCCTCACCAAAAGCGACCGATTCGCCCGCCACAGAAGCAGCCGATGATTCAGCCGATGATTCAGCCGATGATTCAGCCGATGATCGCACGGTTGTTTCTCCAGGAGAGGCGGGTTCAAAGCCACGTTCGAGCAAAGCCAAACCACCCAGCCACCGCAATATTCCTGCTTGGGAAGATGCGATGGCATTTATTGTGGATGGCAATCTACAGACTCGAACCGAACGTCGGCAAACTTCTCCGCGAGCGGGTGGCCGTGGGCGGCCTCGAGGGCGACGCAAGAAGAAAAGCTGATTCTGCCAGCGGCGTTGTTCTGTAGTGGGTCATTTTCGGCCCTTCTTAAAAAAAATTGGGGGCCCGGTTTCGAAAACGATTGCGAAAATGCCAAATAAGTTGACTGGTTGTTGAGGTGTCCGAGAGAAGAACTCCTTCGTGGAACAGGTATTTTCAAATCGAATCTGGCCATCCAGCCGTGACTGGCCCCCGTTTTGTCCGGAATTGTTATACAAAACGAAATGTTGCCATAGCCGGAATTTGTGCTGATACTGAAAAGAGAACTATTTGAGGTGCGACCTGTGCGGTCATGAACGATTCGCCGGGTCGCGGCCAGATGTAGGATCTGGCCGACACGCCACCACCTTCGCACCGCTCTTTTCCAACCTTCGCTTTGGTGTTTGCAACCAGGCGCTCCGAGAGACTCTTTCACGTCTCGCCCGTCGTGTGCATCAACCCCGGCTTTTGCAGCTGGGTGTTTCCGTTCTGCCAGCACAAGTGCTGTGCAACGTGGAATGTTTCATACGGCACCGGTCGACGTGGTGTCTTGGTGTGCCGGGTGTCTTGATTGCCCTTCGACCCTTCGGTCGTTGCGTTGATGGTTGGTAAGGTGGATTAAGAGCGGTTCAGGCACGCACAAGCGGATTGGGACTGAAGTGGCTGGTGAGGGTTTTTAACCAAACCACCAGGTGACGGAAATTGCCTGCCAACAGGGACCGAGGAGTAGGAAGGTTTTGCAGCGACAAGAGCTTAGTTGGGTTCGCAAGACATAAGCCTTATTCACGGTTGCCCTTGGGAGAGATGGGCACGGCACGATTTGCGTTGTTTAAAGGAGGAATTGACGATGGGCGATGGCCGTAAGATCATTGATTTGATTTCCGAGCGACAGGATCGCGAGCAATTTCGCCGCAAGACCTGGGTGGGATCGTTTGAAGGTTATCTCGAAATTGTCCGGGAGAAGCCTGAGGTCACGCGGTCTTCGTACCAGCGACTCTACGACATGATTCTCTCGTATGGGGTAGAGGTGAATGATAACGGTCGCGATAAGGAGTATCACTACAGATTCTTTGACGATCCCGAGAATGACGGTCGGGACGCGGTGTTTGGACTCAGAACTCCACTGCATCAACTGGTGAACGCGCTCAAGAGTGCAGCCAAGGGCTACGGCATTGAACGTCGTGTCTTGCTTCTGCATGGCCCGGTCGGCAGTAGCAAGAGCACTATTGCCCGCTTGCTCAAGAAGGGACTGGAACGCTATTCCGTCAAGGACGAGGGTGCGCTCTACACGCTTGGATGGATCGATGAAAACGAACCAGCGAATCCGGAGGAAATTCAGTGGTGCCCCATGAATGAGGAGCCGCTGCACCTCATTCCGGGGCGGTTTCGCCCCGACATTGAAGCACGCCTCAACGACGGGCGGGGGGAAGATGATTACCAGGTGCGCATCAACGGTGAACTCGATCCTTTCTGTCGCTTCCTCTATCACCAGCGGCTCAAGAAATACGATGGTGACTGGACACGAGTTATCCAGGATGTGCGGGTGAGGCGGGTCATTCTCAGCGAGAAGGATCGTGTTGGTATCGGTACCTTTCAACCGAAAGACGAGAAAAACCAGGATGCGACCGAACTGACTGGCGATATCAACTACCGGAAAATTGCTGAGTACGGTAGCGACAGCGATCCGCGGGCGTTTAATTTCGACGGCGAGTTCAATATTGCCAACCGTGGAATCATTGAGTTTGTCGAGGTGCTTAAGCTCGATGTGGCATTTTTGTATGACCTCCTGGGAGCGAGCCAGGAACATCGGATCAAGCCGAAAAAATTTGCCCAGACCGATATCGATGAAGTCATCATCGGTCACACTAATGAGCCAGAGTATCGCAAGCTGCAGAGTAACGAGTTCATGGAGGCGCTCCGCGATCGCACCGTCAAGATCGATATCCCCTACGTGACCACCCTGTCCTACGAACAAAAAATCTATGAGAAGGACTACAACACCGATACGGTGAGGGGTAAACACATGGCACCACATACCATTGAGGTGGCAGCGATGTGGGCAATTCTTACCCGGCTGGAAGAGCCAAAGCATGCTGGGCTCACGCGTTTGCAAAAGTTGAAATTGTACAACGGTAAAAGCTTGCCTGGTTTTACGGAAGAAAACATCAAGGAACTGAGGGATCAAGCGGTGAGCGAGGGGATGGTTGGCATTTCGCCGCGGTACGTTCAGGACAAGGTATCAAACGCGTTGGTAGCGCACCCCGAGGCCCGGAGTGTCAATCCCTTCATGGTTTTGAATGAACTGGAATCGGGCCTCAAACACCACAGCCTCATTAACGATGAGGAG
>Ga0315336_1005642_pt1 | contig 13474 bp, 10 predicted proteins | sample ASW5metaG_FD_204512 | JGI IMG/M metagenome (GOLD analysis project Ga0315336, IMG submission 204512) | Ammonia-oxidizing marine archaeal communities from Monterey Bay, California, United States - ASW #5 | ecosystem: Environmental > Aquatic > Marine > Intertidal zone | place: USA: California...
CGGATTAGATTATTTTTCAGACTATTATGAGCCAGATGATCCATTGTTTTTCTTTGAGAACAAAGCAAATCGTCAGTTTCTTCCCGGAGATAAATATCAATTTCATTATGGCTCTGAACAGTTTGTGGATGTGGAGGACCGGCCGGTCAATGATGAATTGTTCAAAGTACTTCACGGTTTTCTTATGCAAACAGAAGCCCCACAAAAATATCCAGTTGTCCAATTTTATCACTGGAAAGAGATATCTGGTGACGAGACAACGCCACCAGAGGAATTGGTTGCAATTGCAGAAAATCCGGATGCACCCGAGGAAATATTGTGGGAGATTGCAAAAAACCCAAACACACCATTAGAAACATTAGAAAAATTAGCTCAATCTGACAACAAGTATATTAAGAGATCCGTTCAAGTTAATTCAGCACTTGATATGGACCTGGCAATCAAATTGTTTGTTGATAATCCAACAGACGAGCTTATGTATTCTCGCGGTGTTGACGACTTAGTGCGATTTGCGAATGACGGAAAAATCACAGTTGAAGCATATAATCAAATATGGAATAGTGTTCTTAATAAACGGAAGCATAAGCCTCGTGCTGTACCATCAGAAGTTGCAAATCTTGGACGGATATATGAGCGCAAGATCAGAATAAGGATAAAGAAATGAAACTCCTATTTGAAAATTGGCGAAGGTCTCTAAATGAGTGAAAGATTTAAACTTTTTTACCTATAAGGCAAAATTAATAAAAGTTATAGATGGTGACACCATCGATGCAAAAATCGATTTAGGGTTTGATGTGTGGGTTAAAAAGAGAATTAGACTTTTTAACATTGATACTCCAGAGGTTCGAACAAAAGATCTAGCAGAAAAAAAGAAAGGTCTAACAGCAAAAAGCAGATTAATAGAAATACTAAACGAATCAAATAATGAATTTTGTATTGTTTCCCATGGTGTTGGAAAATACGGAAGATGTTTAGGTGAACTATTTATAGGTGAAAACAACATTAATAAACAATTAATTCTAGAAGGGCATGCCGAGGAATATAATAAATGAGCCATCTAAAAGATAACAATACAACATACTTAAGCCATTTGCTGTTCGCAGGAAAAATTGGCCTCACACTTCTTTTTGTTAGCATGTTATTCTTACTGCATGCGGTTTTTCCAATACGCAATGTACCAGAAAAATGGAACCTTAAAAAAATGTGTATTAAGTTTAGTTTATGGGACGAAGAAGTAGAAAAGAAAAAGGAAAAGGAGAACTAATATATGTCTAGATATGGTGACGGTGCAGATATTTCTGGTTCTTTAACTGTGGGGGGCGAAGCGGAACTTGGCAGTGGTGACGATGATATTGATATTGATGCCGGTACACTCTTCGTCGACGCAGGCAATAATAGAGTGGGAATTGGGACAGAATCCCCCTCGTATACGCTCGAAGTTGCCGGTAACATGGGCGTTAACGAATATATTTATCACAATGGAGATGCCAACACGCTCATCAATTTTGCTGATGATAAAATAATCCTCAAGGCTGGCGGCAAAGCCATGATTACTATGGAGGAAAAAGCGTCTTCACCCCACGAAGTTACTATTAACGATGGAAGTAACAATGTCGACTTTGTTGTCAAGGGTAATGGCTCCAACGCAGGAAACCCCGGAATGAACTTTGATGCATCTACAAACAGATTGGGGATTAATGGAGTAGGTAGTCCCTCTTATGAACTAGATGTTGCTGGCGATATTGGGCTTAGTGAATATATTTACCATAAAGGTGATGATGACACTTTCATCAGATTTGAAACTGATCAGATCACCGTCAAAGCTGGTAACGTAAGTTTTATCAATATAACTGAAGATGACTCCCAAGATAAAATTAGCCTCAACGAAGGCCGCGATGACGTAGATTTCATAGTAAGGTCTCCCAACAATGCGTTAGCCCTTTATCTAAATGCCGGTAATGAGGTTTTTCACATAAATCACAATGAGACGGTTTTTAAAACAAAGATTCATAGCACCAATGGCGAAGCCATAACAGTAGACAACAATGGGGTCATTTTAAATGAAGATGGCGCCGACGCCAATGATTTCAGAGTAGAATCCGACACCGATACTCATATGTTATTTGTTAATGCTGGTAATGATAATATTGGTATAGGCACGAGTTCACCGAGCACATCGGCTATATTAGAGTTATCCTCAAGTAACAAAGGACTCATGCTGCCGCGAGTTTTGAGCGCTAGTAAACCTACCGCCACTTCTGCTCTTAACGGTTTGATGCTCTATGAGGAGGATACCCATCGTCTAAAGATCGTAGCTAATGGTGCATGGCAAACAATCAGTTATGAGTAAATATTATGAAACTATTATTTGAAAATTGGCGAGAATATAAAGCTCCTATACTCTCCGAAATGATTAATCCTGCAACAATTGACAAAATTGAAACTGCATTAATTCGCGCTGGTGGTGAATCTTATATTGTTGGAGGCGCTGTGCGAGATGAGCTTCACCCAGACACACCATCGTCAAAAGATATTGATTTTCTTGTAAGAAACCTTGAACTTCATCAAATTGTTAATGCTTTATCTCATCTTGGAAAAGTTAAAGAAGTTGGGCAAGCTTTTGGTGTTGTAACCGCTACAATTGATGGTGAAGAGTTTGATTTTGCCATCCCTAGAACCGCCGAGACTAAAACCGGTGAAAAACATACCGAATTTGACGTGGAGACCGATCCCAATGCTCCAATTGAAACAGATTTAGGCCGTAGAGATTTTACAATTAATGCTTTAGCCAAAGATGCTGAAGGGAACATTATTGATTTATTCGGGGGCCAAGAAGATCTTCGAAACAAAATCATTAGAGCTGTTGGCGATCCAAATGACCGTTTTCGAGAAGATCCACTGCGCATGTTACGAGCAATTCAATTTGCAACTCGATTTAATTTTGATATTGAGCCTGAAACTGCTGCTGCAATTAGAAAAAATCTTGATAAACTTGATTCTGTTTCTGAAGAGCGCATTTTATTAGAACTTAAGAAAGCTTGGACTAAAGGATCTGCAAACAGCGTTCATCTTATTGAGCTTTTATACGAAACAGGTATTGGTGAAACGCTTTTTGGTTTTTCATTTCGGCCGCAAAGTGTTGTGATAGAGGGAGAAGAAAACAAAATTATAGGCAATTTTATAGCCTTTTTTCTAAATGGCGGAGATTATGAAAAATTACGACCCACTAACGAAATGGTTCAATATTTAAAACTTGCACAGGCGGCAATTGAAAACGACACACCTGTGCACGAATATGCGGGAAATCAAAGAGATAAGCTTCCATTAATAATAGATGTTCTTGACCAGCTTGATTATAGAGAAAAGGCCTTAAATATTCAGCGTGCATTAGAATTACCATTAAGCGCCAAAGAACTAGATATTACTGGTCATGATTTGATGAAAGCTGGCTATAGAGGTCAAGAATTAGGCAATATATTAAGAGATCTTTTAACAGCAGTTCATAATCGAGAAATTGAAAATAATTATAATGATTTAATGGGGTATATAGCATGAAACTCCTATTTGAAAATTGGCGACAGTATTTAAAAGAAGACAAAGATGTAGATTCTGTTGTTAAAGTTGTTATTTTGAACGATGAAAATAAAATTTTAATTTTAAAACGAAGCGATGATGAAATGTGGAATTTACCGGGTGGTCACATGAAAGAAGAGGAAAATGAAGAAGAGGCCGCAAAAAGAGAAGTCTCCGAAGAAACTAATTTAGATATCGAGAATTTAAAATCAATTGGCGAAAAAGGCAAAATAAAGTACTATGAATCTAAGGCGTTTAGTGGTATAATAGAGTTAAACGAAGAACACACAGAGTATGTGTGGGAGAACAGCGAGGAGATTGCAAACAAGGATATGCATCAAAAAGATAAAGATATTGTAGCTGAAAAGTATAATAAATTAGAAGAGTTTGATACGAATGTCCCGGGCCAAACGCTGGTTTATGGAGATCCCAATAATGCCGGTGGATTAAATACAAAGCCTAAAAAGTTTGCTGATGATGAAGAAAATGAAGGAAGTTAATAAATTAGTAAAAGAATGGAAGAAATTTTTATTAAAAGAAGACAAAGATAAAACCTACCAAATATATTGTGATATGGACGGTGTTTTAGTAGATTTAGTTGGCGCCGTTTTGCAAACAGCACAAAAAGATACCGAGAACGAAAAATTAAGAAAAGGTGTTGAAAAAATTCTAGCCATTGATTGGAGATGGACGGAAAAGAATCCAAAATACCAGAGATCTCTAGATTATATTGATAACATGGTGAGTAATGACGTAGAATTTTGGGCAACATTGCCCCCAACATCAGATAAAGACGTTTTGTGGAGTTATATTTCACAATATGATCCAATTATCCTTTCTCATCCGTGGGATGGAGAGTCTGCAGAGGGGAAAAGAGTGTGGGTTTCGAATTTAATAGACCCTCAACCAATTGATGTGATATTAACAGGGGATAAACACAGACATGCTACAACAAAAGATGGCAAACCCAACATTTTAATTGATGATTTTGAAAAATACACCGTCCCATGGGAGCATGCAGGGGGCATTGCCATACTACATACTTCTGCAGAGGACACAATAAACAAACTTAAGGCTTTAATGGAGCAATAAATGAAGAAATTATTTGAAAATTGGCGAGGATTAATTAAAGAATCAAGAGGTCCAAAGGATTTTCACTATAAAATTACACAAAGTGCCAAAACAATAGTGATTTTGCCCTTAAATTTGCAAAATAATGAACCAGAACCAGGAAAAGCAGAGGGAAATGCAGAGGTTGTTCTTGAAAAACGCACAGATATTCCCAATTGGCAGTTGGCATGGTCTAATGCACCTGCTGATTCAGAGGGTGTTGGTACAATAATGTACCTAATGGCACTAGAATTAGCCGAAAATGAAGGCTTATCCCCCGATGATTACGAACAAAGTGATGATGCACTACGTGTTTGGGCCAAATTTATGCCCGAAAACAATAGATTTGGTGTTTCAAAAGTCAAAAAAGAGCAATTTGCCCACGATAACGATGAAAATCCCTTCTTTTTTGTGTTCTATAAGCCGAATAGAGCCATTCTAAGCCGCTTTAAGGACCGTATATCGTATGAGGAGGGGGCGGAGGAAGAAAAGCCCGTCAAAGAGCCTGATATTGAGCCGTTTGACGTTGAAAACGACTGGGATTCTCTCTATGATGACGAAATATTGCAAGAAGAAGAGCCTTATCAGAAGAAAGTGAAGAAAAAACACCGCAAAATGAAGGTTAGACTGATTGGAAAGGGCAAAAACAAGCATAATGTGGGCAAAAAGATGAAAAAACCATCTTATAAGCGATCAAAAAGCGCTCCACCGGGCGCTGGTGGCTCTTAGTGACTAGTTATTGATAGCGAGGGAAGTTTTATGCCAATTATCACCGAAATTTCCGATTTTGACCTCGAAATGATCAATATTCTGATCAAAAAAGAGCGCGAAGAGCAAAATAACGCTTTTGGGCGCCCGTTTCTTCAGATACCAGCCCCAAATCCGCTAAATTGCCCGAAATTACGCGAGATAACAGAAGAAAAACAAAATAACGACGAAATAATCATTATTGATATTTAAAAACTAATTAAACTGTATACTTTTATTTTTCCCGGAGTTATGCAACATATGCCCTATAAGAACCTTGCAAGAATTATATTAGAAGAGTATTATCAGCTGATAGGCGAATCGAAGGACAAGTTGATTAAGCCGTTGGCAGTAACACGCGTCCCGAGGGCACGAATCCCGCGAATTCCCTTTATTAACCCTGAGTTATTAAAAATTGGGGCAGCGGCACCAAAAGGGGCGCGCTCTGTAGGCGATCCGCTTCCAGGTGAATTTGTATATGAACCCTATGATCCTGCCGTATTACAACCGGTGGAAGAAATAACTCCAGCTGTTGGAGCACCACACGTTGAACCACACGGGCAGAATGTCAAATATTTAGGGACGAGTGAAGCTCCCGGCGGACCTGCAGATTTAAGTGTAATAGAGGACGAAGTTAGGCGCTACCTGAAACAATTGGAATTCGCTGACATGGTTCGAGCGAACCTCACGGGGAACAGTAGGGAGAACGCGGCAAATTGGAACAGAATGGACTTAGAACAATTGACGCCGGAAGGACCATATAATAATATTATGAAGAATATTACAGCAGATGTAAGGTCCGGTGATATTTCTGCAGAAGAAGCTGCTTCCTTTTTACGTGAGTATGAGCCACAAGGATTAATACAGTGGCAAAAACATAAAAACTATCTTGATCACGTTGAAATTGAAGCCAGAAATCTGATAGCATTTGAAAAGTTGTCACCCGAGGGCCAGAAAGCGGCGATGAGATTGGATAAGGGTGGTATGCCACGAGGCATGGCCATGCGGTACCGCGGTACTCCTGCGACAACCAAGAAAACAGCCCAAATGCAAGGACAGGCAAAAAGCTTTAATTTTAATTTTCAAGAGGACGTTTTGTCACGTATGAAAGAGCTAAGGGATGTTGGTTTTCCTGCAGCTTATGACGAAGGCCCAGCAACTGCTGAAGCTGCCGTTTTTGAACCTAAATCTGATTTGGAGCGTTTAGTAACCAGTCAATGGAATCCTAGTATATATAGATTGCGAAAATTTCGTACAGGCGTTGAAGCGACAGAAGAATCTGCATTATGGAGGCAGCGCGACGCAGAGACCCATAGGAAAGAGGCCGAAGCGGCTGGAAGAGTATTACCAGGAAGAGATTATGGTACGTACGCGCTAAATAGAGTAACAGATTATGTTAAAATTAAGAGATTTCCTTTGCGCGGCGCGGAGTTTCAAGAAATGTCGTCGTATGTTGGTCAGGCTTCAGAAAACATATATGTTGATTTAGTACTTCGTGGAGAACTAGGTAAAAACATGACCCCTACTGAACGTTTTGAACACTTAAAAGATATGAAAAAGTGGTCTCTGATTACTGTTAAAAGTCCGACTGGTTTTGTCGGTGGATATTCCAGTGGGCGCCCAATTCAAGAATATCCGGATGCAGATGGGCGCTATTTTGAAGGCGGGGCCTGGATCGGCAGCCAAAGTCAGCGCCCGGATCTGTATCCGGATATTAGAGTTGGTGATCGGTATACAGGCCATGATGCGGGATTTGATCAAATTGAGGAATTTCTATTGCCCGGCAAAGCGTACGGGGAGACAACAAGGAGGCGCGCGCGGAATGTGATAGTGAACACGTTTGGGTTTCCTTTGAGATCAAGCGAAATGAGAGAGGTACATCCACAAGTTTTAAGGGTGTATCGCGATATGTTAGCGAACACACATTTGGCTGATCTGCCACACAGCGCAAAGATCGGGGACGTTTTCAAGCGCGATGACGCGCGGTGGAATGCGCATGTTGAAGAAGTTAACCAACTTGTGAATCAGTTGCAGCCACCTCCCCCACAACCGCGTCGATCTGGAAGGAAGACAGAATTTGGGGGAGAGCCCGGGCTGCAAACACCAGAAGAGATCCGGGCACGGCAAACCCGGCCGCGGCAAAGAAGGACAAGGAAGACAGAATTTGACGAAGCTAAAAAAATAATACAGAAAGAGTACCAAAAGTTGTTATTGGATATCAAGAAACGATGAAAAAGAAGCTTAATATAAACATCAAAGAAAAAAATAAGAAACTTCTGAATGAAGGGCCTCCACCAATTAAAAATCCAGTACCAGCAATACGCAACATTGTTAAGCCGCCTAGGCTACCTGTTATTAATCCTAACGTTTTAAAATTGGGCCCGGGAATAAAAGCAGCAGGATTACCAGCGGCTGGTAATAAAGCAGTAAAAGCATCAATGCCTGGTGAATTTGTATACAAACCTTATGATCCTGAAGCTTTAGAACCAGAAGTTCGTTTGATGCCAAAACCGCCGGAGGGGTCCGATGTCGGGCGAGTGCAACAGCCGGATTACGATTTACCAGGAAGCGAAGTTACACCAATGGCACCAGTAGAAACTCCAGCTATAGAACCATGGGAATCCCCATTGCGTTTAGATGATCGTCAGCCGCTAATCGCTGCAAGAGAAGAAGAAAAACTAGTTAATGATTTAAAAAACTATCTAGCACAAGAATATTCATCAGGGTTCTATAAGGAAAAGTGGTTAAATGCTGGAATACCAGAAAAAATATATGATGAAATGATTTTGCCCCGTGTAATAAATAAAATCAACACTACACCTATTTCTATTTCAAGCCAAACACCAGAAACATTAACACCAGAAAGGTGGGAGAACGCGAATGGGGTATGGATGCCCCCTGCGGCGACCAAAACACAGCACGGGAAAATACAGATAAGACCGATGCAGCAGATAAGACAGCATGGCGGGCACTATCCTATGGTAACGTTGGCTCATGAAGTTGGTCATGCTTTTTCTCATGATACATTCATGTCTGCCATTTTTAATAAATTTAAAACAAGTAACTATAACCCTTTACAAACTTATTTGGGAGATAGAGCAATGATGCGAAGTGGTTTTTCTCCTAATACAATTGCATTCAAAAAGGCGCATGGAAAAAGCGCAACGCAGCTGGATATTTTAAAACACTTTCCACCTGAACGTCAATTTCCACATTCTCTACATATGCCTACCTCCATGGCTGAGTTACAGTCTTACGAGTTAGACAGTTTGCTTGATTTTGGGCAGCGCGCAGGCGGTCGCGAACCTATGACGCCCGGGCATCTTCTGGGATATAAATGGTCTAGTGTGGGACAACACATGCAGCGAGGAGGAAAACTCACTCCAGAGTGGGCTGAGCAAATGAACAGTGAAATGACGTGGCGCGGGCACATAGAAGAAATTTATGCCGACGTAAAAGCAGTTGACGCTGTTTTAAAACGCCCAATGACAGGGAATGATGTTAGAGAAACCTGCATGGGAGTTAGCACTGCTGGTTCGGCTGCAATAAATGCTGTCCCTTCGTTTAGAGATTTCTTAAATTGTAGAAACCCTGAAAAGGCTGCTTCTATATTCAACAAAATAGTTCAAATTGCAATCGTTGGCACTGGAGCAGCTGCCGCGGCTTCTGGTGGTGAATCTCAAAAATTGAAAGAAAACACACAACACAAAATAAACAGAATTGTTTCTGAAGAAATTGAGAAAATGTTGTTAGAGGCGCCGGTAATTCCCGCTTCTTTTGCCGATTATTTAGATACGCCTCATGCCAGCACTCTTCGAAGAAAAATGGATTTCCTAGGAACGAAACATTCTCTCCCATACCCTCAAAGCATGGACGTGCGGCCGAAGGAAAAAGTCGGCGGCGGTTATACAGACGAATTTGGATTTGAACGTCAAAAAGGTTCGCAGCGAGTGGCGCCCGGAGAACAGCTTAAGCACGAGATTGCAATGGGCGGCATGAACTGGAAACAAGGTGTTCCGGGATATTATTTACCATGGGGCGGCCCTAAAGACCCTAGGAATCCCGGAGGGGCGCCAAGAAGTTGGATATATCAAGGACCTGGATCACGAGAAGGCGGACGGTCGCGACCGGTACCTCCGCAAAGAATGGGCGGTTCTGACGCTCTAGATCCACGTGGATATTTTCAAAGATCTGGAAAAGGCAAACGAACTTGGGCTGGCGTGCCACATGGCAAAAACAAGGGTATACGATATGGCTATATTCCAGGTTCAGAAATGTTAGCACCTATAAAAAAAGATGCGCGAAGGAAAACAATAGATCAAAACCTAGAAGACGAAACGTGGCAAAACTACAGAGGTCGCTCAAGTTTTTTCAGTGAAGATTCCGGAGATCTAGATTTTCCAATAGTGCGTACGCATCGTGATCCGAAGACCGGAGAGCATCGCCAAACAACAATAGTGCCTATGATAACACCAGAAAAATCAGACTGGCGAGATAACTTTATTCCTCCATTTGTTGGTGCTATGCCAACGGGATATTCTTCAGAAAGGAAAGAAGAGTTGATTAATAGAAGAATGCGGAAGTGCGCGCAAGATCCAAAGTGCGTAGAAAAAATGAAAAGATCATATGAAAAGGGCCGACATTTTCCCGGAGCTTACGAAGGGTTTGGGCAAGTGCCCTTTATGTGGCCGGGCCTAGAAGGTATAACAGATTATTGGACTGGAATTCAGTCTCCCGGTGAGCATCGGTCACAATTGCCAGATGAGATTGAGTACTTTCGAGATATGGGTGTACACGACAAAGCGGCGCAGAAGGTTTTCGGGGGGACAGTAAATGTTCCGACGATGCGAGGCCATGGCCATGATCCTCATATTGGGAGAACTCGTACTCGGAAACGCGGTTTTGGTGAACTACAACCCAAAGAAAAAGAGGTCGCTAGTTTTAATTATTGGGAGCGCGGAGAGAATAAAAATAGAATTCCTGAACTTTTAAAAAAGCAAAAATCTGGTAATCTTACCGATAAAGAAAGGTTGGAATTAAAAGGCTTGGCCTATATAAGGGAGTTTGGTAAAATCGCCAATAGATATGCTAAATGGTCAGGTGGCGGCTATGAGCATGCAAATCCAGGATATGCAGGCGATGTCCCGCATCAGTTTAACGCGCTCGATCTTATAGAGTTTACGCCATATGGAATTCCCGCAATTCTTGGACGTGGAGTGGCTCGTGGTGGTATACAGAACATATTACGTGACATACGAGCGGGTAAATCAGTGCCAACCGGCCTTGGTGGGACGATGGATCCATGGTATACATCTCCAACTTTGCACGGTTTAGATCGACAGGTCGGGAAAGGAGTAAAAGGGTTTAAAGATTGGAGAGGAAGAGGTGGGCATTTACCATGGTGGCCACTTAAAAACGCACCCATTAAATATCCTCAAACGGCAGGGGGAGTCGCACCAGGCCCAAAAGCTTTAGAGAATTTTGATATGGTTCGGGCGACCGATGGAAACATTGTATATGTGCCAAAGCGCCCAGCCAACAGAGGCAATTTATTGTCCCCTAAACTTCAGCCAGAAATTGTAGTTAAAGAATCTTTAGACAGCTTGAAAAACGTTGTACTAGGAAAATTACAAAACTTATTGAACGAAGAAAGGTTAAATGAAGAAAAACAACATATCGCAGTTGATATTACATTAAAATATAACAATGACTTCTCATTCTATGGTTACGTACTAAATCAAATTAGAGCAATTGATGGAATTACAATTGCTAAGGCTGATGAAGCAGGGGTTGTAGATATCTCTCCGGAGCGACAGCAAATTTTATTACACCTTAAGTTTATGCCAATTGGATCACTTTCACGCTATTTTTGGTATCTAAAAAATGAACTAAAGAAGATACAGGATACCAGTGGTGACAAGATCGACAGCGTTCAAATTCGTGGTATCCCAAGACAAATAGATTAATTTTTTCACAAACTAAAGAAAACGCTTGTTTTTTTATTGTTCTGTGGTATAGTTATATATAGAGGGTTAGTACGTTGTTAATTAAAAAGCTACTTTCTTTAATACTTTGCTTCTTTATAATTTTATTTTTTATCGTTTCATGTACAAATGAACAAGGAGGGGGCAATGGGAAGAATGATGAAGATCTATATGCGTACCCCGAAATTTCTACAAAAGATACTTCTGAAGATTCTGAGGACATATCTGAGCCTGAAGACGCGTCTGAAGAAGTAGAAGAAGACACTTACTCTGTTTGGACCGATCCTTGTGTTGATTGCGCATGGTATTTTTGTGGCAACCTAGATGTCATATGGCAAAAACAAATTTGTATCAACAACTGTGATGATCCCCCTACAATTGTTTTTGAGAGCGAATGCGAAGAACATTTAGAGTGCAATCCCGCACAACTAATCTTAGAAGCAAATATTCCATGTACAACAGAAGACGGATATCCAGGCACGAAAGACAAACTTTGTAACAAAGGACAGATTCAATATACAGACTGCGAAACAAGCTGCTCAGAGGAGATCTGTGACCTCTTAGACAACGATTGCGATGGTGACATCGATGAGGGCGTAAAGAACGCTTGTGGGGAGTGTGGGGGCGTCCCAGAGGAGGTTTGTGACTTCATAGATAATGATTGTGATGGAGTAATTGACAATGGTGTCGCAAATGCGTGTGGTGGATGTGGAAAAGAACCAGAAGAGATATGTAATGGAATAGACGATAATTGTGATGGTGAAATTGATGAAGGTCAATTAAATGCGTGTGGAAAATGTGGACCAGTTGATGATGAAATTTGTGATGGTATTGATAATGATTGCAACGGATTGATTGATGAAGATTTGATAGGAAAGTGTTCTACAGATTGTGAAGAAAATTTAAAATACTGTGTAGGTGGTCAGTGGATATGTACAGCAAAACAACCGCAGCCGGAAGTGTGTAATGGTTTAGATGATGATTGTGATGGAAAAGCAGATGAAGGGCTAGATTGCTTGTGCACAATACAGGACATCGGTGTTTTGTTCCCTTGTCAAGAGGGTCCTCTCGTTTGTGGCGCGGGATATAAGACCTGTGAATGCGTTGATCCCAGCGATCCAACATGTGCCGAACTCCAGTTAACAGAATGTTTAGCCGTCTGTCATTGGCTTCCACAAACTACTGCACCGGGCGCAATTTGCGATAAATATTTAGGCGAAGTAAAACCAGAAGAGTGTAATAATCATGATGATAACTGTAATCAACAAGTGGATGAAAACTTGTTTGCAGGTTGTTATAGTGGGCCACCAAAAACAATGTATGTTGGGATATGCATACCGGGCGAAATGACGTGTTCTGCGGGCAGTTGGGGCAATTATGATGATAACGCCCAGTTTATTAAAAAACTGTGCTTAGGAGAGGTTACACCGCAGCCAGAGGATATATGTAACGGTACAGATACAAACTGTGATGGTAAGATTGACGAAGATAAAGAACTAGAACCTACAGATATTTTATTTATTGTTGATCTATCAGGTTCTATGGTCGAAGAAATTAACGCTGTCATGACCGCCCTTAATAAATTTGCTGCGCACTATAGCGATTCAGATGTAGTAAAATGGGGCTTAGTTTTTACAGCTTCCTTTAATATGGGTTCGTGGAGTGAACAAGTTGTGTTGCAAACAGATCTTGTAGACTTTCAAACATTTATTAGCACATTCCAAAACTCTGGATTTAGTCTAACCGGAGGAAATGAACAAAATTATGATGCAATATATCTCGCGATTCACAATTTAGTAGCAGACGCTGATCTACCTTATAAGATTTCTGATTTGCAATGGGGCTGGGGTTCGGTCGAATCGACACCTCCCAAAGAACAATGGAATATTAGTTGGCGTGATGATGCTAAACATGTTATAATTTTATTTTCCGATGAGGAAGGTCAGTCCTATTTTGAACCGCTTCTTACGGAGGCCGATATGGTTCAAATGATCGGCGCTGCAAATGAATTGGCTGTTTATACTTTTACTTCTCTGATGGTAATGAACAATGGTTGGGGG
>Ga0315336_1005645_pt1 | contig 13472 bp, 11 predicted proteins | sample ASW5metaG_FD_204512 | JGI IMG/M metagenome (GOLD analysis project Ga0315336, IMG submission 204512) | Ammonia-oxidizing marine archaeal communities from Monterey Bay, California, United States - ASW #5 | ecosystem: Environmental > Aquatic > Marine > Intertidal zone | place: USA: California...
CACCCCGATCAACGAATTGCTGACCAATTTCGTCAAGATCCACAGCGGCGATGAGCCCGAACGCCGATCGACCGATGGGGCCTGTGAGAACTGTGGTCTTACGTTCGCCGAATTCCGCAAGGATTCACTTCTGGGTTGTCCCGATTGTTACAAAACCTTTGAGCAGCCGTTGTCGAACCTGTTGGAGCGGGCACACGAGGGCGGGTCTCACCATATCGGGAAGGTCCCAAGGCGGGCCGGCGCGGGCGAGCAACGACAGGCGATGCTGATGCGGATGCGCAAGCAACTCAACGCAGCCGTGGTTGGTGAGGATTACGAACTGGCGGCGCGTCTGCGGGACGACATCAATCGTTTCGAGGAGAAAACTTCTTGAACCTGACAAATTACACAGACCACGCGGGGGAGTGGCTGCGTGGCTCCGGGCCGCACAGCGACATTGTCATTTCAAGCCGTGTAAGACTCGCGCGGAACCTTGCGGGTTTCCCTTTCGTTAAACGGTCCAGCAAAAGACAGCGGCACGAAGTCCTGGCGACCTGTAAAGAGCGGATCGTCAGCGATCGACTGGCACCGAATATCCTCTGGGTGGACCTGCCGCAAAGCCCGACGCTTGATCGACAGCTGCTGGTCGAACGTCATCTGATCAGTCGGCAACACGCCAACGCAACCGATGATGCGCCACGCGCGGTCGCGGTCGGTGCGGATGAGACGTTTGCCATCATGGTCAACGAGGAAGACCACCTGCGTATGCAGGTGCTGCGCAGCGGCCTGCAACTCTCCGAAGCGTTCGACCAGATCAACCGCATCGACGACATCCTTGAAGACCAGATCGACTACGCCTACGCCAAACGTTTCGGCTACTTGACCGCGTGCCCGACCAATGTCGGGACGGGTCTGCGCGTCAGCGTGATGCTGCATCTGCCCGCATTGAAGATCACAGGCGAGATCGACAAGGTCCGACGCGCTGCGCGCGATATGCACCTGGCGGTTCGCGGATTGTTCGGCGAAGGCTCCGAAGCGTTAGGCGACCTCTATCAGATCTCCAACCAGACAACGCTGGGCAAGTCCGAGGAAGAGGTCCTTGCGGACTTCCAAAACACGATCGTGCCTCAGATTATCGCCTACGAGCAGCAGGCAAGGCAAGCCCTGATGCGTCACCGCGAGGCGGAGTTCGATGACAAGCTCTGGCGTGCCTGGGCTATCCTGACTCATGCGCGGGTGATGGGCGGCGAAGAGGTGTTGTCACTGCTGTCGCATCTGCGCCTGGCCGTGAATCTAGCACGTGTCAACCGCACGGACATCCGGACGATCAACGAACTGTTCCTGCTGACTCAGTCAGCGCATCTCCAGAAGATCTCTGGGTGCGAGATGGACGCCCCGACCCGCCGTGCGGCGCGGGCAAGATTACTGCGGCAGCGTCTTGCCGGCAGCGACCGATCGTAAGTCCTTATTTAATGATCTCGATCACTTCATCAAGCCCATTACGCAGGTAGTGATCGAGTAATTATAGAATCGACAGCGATCCATTCGTGCCTGAATTTAGGGGTATTTCTTTCCCCCGTGTTTCCACAATACCCTCGGCTCCGAATTTCTCTTGCCAACGGGCGGATTTTCCTTACACTGGTTTACATCATGTCGGGTCATAAGTCGCCGGGGGACGGGGCACTTAGATCAGGAGTAATATGGGGCTTCGCGAAGACATCATGACGGAAACGGTTGATCAACTGCCGTTGCGGCGCGCGGTCACGGTGACGCCTGAGACGTCGACCGAGCAGGCGATTAAGCTGATGCGCGAAAGTCAGCTGGGGTGTGTGTTCGTCGTCGATGAGTTCGACCGCCCGATGGGCAAGTTCACCGAGCGTCAGGTGCTGAGCCTGGTCTGCGATTGCGACCCTTTGGACGGCCCGGTTCTGAACCACATGGTGCCGATCCCCGATTGCGGCTGTGTGAAGAAGTCCGACCCGATCGCCAAAGTGCTGCATGGCATGCGGGAGACACGGCTGCGGTTCCTGTGTGTGATTGATGACAAGGGTAAGGTTGTTGCGCTGACCGGCCAGAAGGGCTTGATGGAATACATCACCGAGCACTTCCCCCGTCAGATCAAAGTACAGATGATGGCCTCGAAGCTGCACATGAATTCACGGGAAGGGGCTTAGCCATGGGACGTAAGCGCAACCCCGTTGAACCGGGCGAGTTCGAGGACCCGATACACAATTACGATCCGCCGTCTTATGCCGACGAGTTGGAGCGTGTGCTCTGCGATACCGAGGTCGCACAAATGCGGATCCAGCCGTTGGCATGTGTTCAGAAAGACGCGACCGTGCAAGACGCATTGGATGTGATGAAGAAGCACGATTGTTCAAGCGTCGTGGTCCAGGATGGGAGCAAGGCGTTGGGCATCTTTTCGGCTCGCGATGTGCTGAACAAAATTGCACACGACCCATCAGCCCGGGCCAAACCGATCACCGGTTACATGACAGAACATCCCCAGAAAGTCTATGCCAGCGACTGCCCGGCGAAGGCGATCAACCTGATGGCTATCGGCGGCTTCCGACACATCCCCGTGCTCGACATCGATGAAAACGTCGTGGGCATCCTCGGCCCGCGCAGGACGACTCAGTTCCTGGAAGAGCACCTGATCTGATCGAAGGCGCTTGACGGTTGTAGCGCAAGCCCAATTAGTCTTCTACTCTTCAGGTGGGTCTACTGTGATTGTGTTAGTATTGGGATCAAACGAGGATATAGGTTCAAGTTCCTCTTCCAAAATCAGCAATATCGAAGCTTTTATCTTGTCGTAATCAGGCTTATTCTTGAAGAAGCCGTGGGTTCGATGTGCCCCGTCAGCCAGATATTCATCTAGATGATATATCCGCTCATCCTCTTCGATGTGACCTTCCGTGATGGCCATTTGAGTCGTGCTCTCGTAACTGCCCACGGTGACCAGGGGCTCAATGGTCTCACCGTCTCTGGTGACTTTGAACTTCCATAAGAGCGGGCCGAAATGCCAATCCGCTTCCATATCGAAGTATTCGAAGACGTATACCCGACAGTCCTCAAAATCAAACTGATCACGAATATAAAAACTTGCATTGGTTAGCTCCGGGGCCTCTTCGCTTTCTCGTAGTTCGTAAAGTTCCGCGATGGCGCGTTCACGCTCAATCTTATGGCTGGCTCCGCATGCAGAATATGCCTGGATAAGTTTCTTTTGTACTTCCCAATCGTATGGTGCTAACTCTTTCAGCCGCGACCAAGGCGAGATCGCTTTCTGGGGTTCGTTCGCTAGATACAACTGTAGCCCAAGGTTGTATAGTGCGACTTCGTTGTTTGGTTCATCTTCCAATCGGGCTTCGAGTTCAGCGATACTAGGCATCTCCGCTGATGCCGATACGGCCAGTAGGAAGCAGAAGAGTGTTGCGCAGATGTATTTCATTTTCGAATCCTCATGATGGAGATAATGTATTACGGAAACACCGAAGGAATAATCTGATACTGGATTGTTAGGCATTCAGTCGCTGATGAAACTTTCTGCCTGACGTATACGCAGACAGACTTTGCCCGATCTCAATGAAAATTCAATCGAAATTATTGTAACTCTGCGGACCAAGTGAACACAAGGTTCTGTTGTCTGCATTTCAACAAAACATAGGGCAATTCGGTAGGTTGCTGGACAACTGAGCCCAAGTGAGAAAACGTGCTAAGTCAACATCTTGATCGCTTTTCGCTGTGGATTCGCCAGCGGCAGGTCATCGAGATTGGTGGTGTTGCGCCAGAGGCCAATGTCTGGCCGCAGCCGCCCGGCGGTGGCGGTGCATTGCCAGAGGTGGAAGCGGATCGTGCGGTGAGTGGTCTGATGGGTGAAAGTATCTAGACGTGTTGGGTCGGTGACCGTCAGGCCTGATCGGGATTGCAACCAACTCTGTAATGATCCGGTGCCTGCGGTTTCATCGAATTCTTCTGCGGTGGGCAGCTGCCACATATTCGACCAGAGCCCGTTGATGGGGCGTTGCTCTAGTAGGACACGGCCTCGTCGGTGGACTGCGATCACGTGATGATCGACTTCGGTGGGGGCTTTGCGCTGAGCGGGGACAGGCACCTCAGAAACGCGGCCTGCTTGCCGGGCGCAACACTGTTTCGCCAGTGGGCATGTATCACAAGACGGGTTGGCTTTGGTGCAAACCAACGCCCCCAGTTCCATCATGGCCTGATTGAAGTCGCCGGGGCGGCCGGGGGGGACAAAGGCTTGGGCAAGGGACCAGAGCGTCTTGCGGGTGTCGGTGGCATCGATAGGTGAGTCGATCAGATAGAGCCGTGCGAGGACGCGGGCGACGTTGCCGTCGAGGATGGGGGCACGGGTGTTGTAGGCGATGGAGGCGATGGCCCCTGCGGTGTAGCGGCCGACACCGGGAAGCGTCAGCAGGTCGGTGACGTTGTCCGGGACCTGGCCGGCATAGTCGTTGACGATCGTCCGGGCGGCGGCGTGGAGGTTGCGGGCACGCCGGTAGTAGCCAAGTCCCTGCCAGAGTCTAAGGATCGTCTGCTCTTGAGCGTTGGCCAGGTCCTGAACCGTCGGGCAGGCGGTGATAAACCGTGAGAAGTAGGGGATGACCGTGGCGACCTGCGTCTGTTGGAGCATCGCTTCGCTGACCAGGACGTGGTAGGGGTTCGGGGTCTGGCCCGGCTTAGCACGCCATGGCAGGTCTCTACGGTGCTTGTCGAACCATGCGAGCAGGCGCCGACGGACCGTGGGTACGTTGCCCAGCCGGTCGGTCGAGGCGTGTTCGGGATTGGCAGGGGCTTTCGTGGTGGGCATAACGATGATTACAGGTCAGGGCGGCGAACGTCCGATCATAACAAAGCACCTGACCGGTCACAGACCCGGGGGGTGGACTTGTGACTTGGATCCGTGATATTTCTGACAGGGCCGACACGCATGGTAGCCAGCCGACAGACGCTCCCCCCGGTTCGTGACTCTGTTACGCATAAATTCCAGATCATGGGCCACGAGGGCTATCTGACCATCGGGTTGTTCGATACGAGCATGCCCGGCGAGGTCTTCATCAAGATGTCCAAGGAGGGCTCGACGCTGTCAGGACTGATCCAGGCGTACTGCCGGGCGTTCTCGCTGGCGTTGCAGTACGGGCTACCTTTGGACGAGGCGGTCCGCCGGTTCAAGGGCATGCGGTTCGAGCCGATGGGGACGACATCGAACCCGGATATCCCCGAAGCGATGAGTATCATCGACTACGTCGCCCGGTATATCGAGCTTCACTACGTGGCACACAGCAAAGACCGCACGTCTGTGGCGGAATTCATAGCCGAATCCTTCTAGCTGCAACCGCCTATTAAGATTGCTAATAGCATGTCAACGCGTACGGTCTTGACCCTGTGCGCCGCTGTCGCTACTGTCTGGTCATCGGCCCACGAGCCCAATCCTCTATGGATGACCAGACCAAACATAAGTGTGGTGTCTTCGGTATCTGGGACGACCCGGACGCTGCGCATAAGTGCTACACCGCGCTTTATGCCCAGCAGCACCGTGGGCAGGAGTCGGCGGGGATCGCCGTGACCGATCAGGGGGTTCTCAACTCTCATACGGGGATGGGTCTGGTCGCCGAAGTCTTCGACGACAAGATGCTGGCACGCCTGAAAGGCGACGCCGGGATCGGGCACAACCGCTATTCCACCACCGGCGCCAGCCGGTCCTGCAACGCCCAGCCGCTGCTGCGTGAATACGTTGGCGGGCAGGTCGCGTTAGGACATAACGGCAACCTCGTTAACGCCGACCTGCTGAGGCATGAGTACGAATCTCGCGGCCACATGTTCCAGACCACCACGGATACCGAGGTGATCCTGGTTTTACTGGCGTCGCATCACCTGGCTAAGGAAGACCCGATCGCGGAGGTGCTGCCTCACCTTCAGGGGGCGTACTCGCTGGTGTTTCTTTTCCACGACCGGATCGAGGCGGCTCGGGACCCCTGGGGTTGGCGTCCGCTGGTGCTGGGGCGCACCGAAGCCGGGGCGCCTTGTGTGGCCAGTGAGACGGTGGCGCTGGACGCGATCGGCGCGAAGTTCGAGCGTGAGGTCAAACCCGGAGAGATCGTGACGCTTTCGGATAAGGGGGTAGAAAGTCGTATGTTCGCCGAGCCCCAGCCGCCGGCCCACTGCATCTTCGAGCACGTCTACTTCGCGAACCCGTCGTCGATTCTGTTTGGTGACACCGTCCAGGTCGTACGGGAACGGCTTGGCGAGAAGCTCGCCGAGGAAGCGCCGACGGATGCCGACTGTGTGATCCCGATGCCCGACTCCGGGCGCAGCTCGTCGATGGGTTACGCCCGCGCCAGTGGTCTGCCCTACAAAGAAGGCATCGTCCCGAACCGCTACGTCGGCCGAACGTTTATCAAGCCAAGCCAGGCGCAGCGTGAGGTCGCTGTCCGGCTGAAGCTGAACGTTGTCGGTGAAATCGTCAAAGACCACCGGCTGGTTGTGGTCGATGACTCGATCGTTCGAGGCACGACCACGCGCTACAAGATGGAGCAACTCCGTCGGGCCGGGGCTAAAGAAATCCATCTGCGTATCAGCTGCCCGCCGATCAGGCACGGCTGCTACTTCGGCGTAGACTTCCCGGATGCCAAGGACCTGATCGCCAATGAGAAGAGCGTAGACGAGATCGCCGAGTTCCTGGGCGTTGATTCGCTTTACTTTCTGTCGCTGGAGGGCATGCTGTCCTGCGTGAGCCTACCCAAGGATCAGTACTGCACCGCTTGCTGGTCAGGGCGCTACCCCATCGATGTCCAGCACCCCGTGAACAAGCTGGACCTTGAGCGCCATCAGCTACGGATGTTCACCGAGGGGAAGTAGGATCGTTTCGCTACGGGTGACCTGTCCGCAGAGCGTAGCTCTGCGGCTAATAATGAGACAATATCTGTAGTCGTTATTTTGTAGGGGATTGCAAGTCTGTCAGCGCAGTACGTAGAGCTTGCACGTATGACTTGCGGAGCGTGAACCAGCCCTTGTAATCGGCGCCGTGGTCGGGATCGATCGTAACGGTTGCCAGCTCCGGGTCATCACCGGATAAAACACGGAGCGTGACTTTGTCCCCATCTTGTGTGGTGGCTTCCAATGTGAAGTCGATCATCTCCGGGATGATGTGTAACGGGGCGACGTATCGCTGTACCCGCAGACCCGCGAGGGTGTCAAAGGTCTTGGCTGCCATCGCCTGATCTACCTCGCCGTGATCGCTGATGTATTGCTGCCCGTCCCGCGAGAGGGTCACAGCGACAGAACCGCCATATAGCCTGATCGATTCAATCTGGTTAACACTGGGCAGATGCAATGATCGATCCCGGTATTCGGCAGTCAGCAGATCAACAAATGGTTGTGACAGGATGAATCCGTTACCCGCGCCGGTCACCGTCGCTTGGCGCGATACGGGGTCGGTTTGCAGTTCGGTCGTGGTTCCATCTTTCAGTTCGAGCGACAACGCGGTCCAATCAGCACTGGGTGTTACGGGCTCAGCAAGCCAGTCAGTAGCACGCAGTGGGTTCAATCCGGCGATGAGTGCGTCGAGCGTCGTATCCTCGAAATCCGTGTGTTCAGCAAGTGTCCAGCCGGACTCGGTATCGCCTGTGGTAAACTCGTAGGTGACGTTATCGCCGCGGCGCAGGCTGATGCGGGAGATTTCTTCCGCAGCCACATCAAGGATCGTCCGCTTACGCAGGCTCAAGCTCGGGCCGGTCAGTTGCTGAACCAGGTCGCCACCTTCGACGATGTAGCCGACGCCCTCACCCTCGGTGATGAAGGTGTGGTTGTCGCCTGTCCGGTGGATGGCCAGCTTTACGTCGCCTTCGGTCGCCGTGCCCAGAGTGACTTGGGCGACCGGTTCGCCGAGATCGTTAAGTGCCGTGGTGTAGGCGGTGGATTCCAGCTCGCAGAGTTTCCGGATCAGTGCGTGGGTGGTGCTGTAATCGATCTCGAACGCGGGCTTGGGCTCGCCGAAGCGGTAGCCGGTTTGGGGATCGCGCAGGATGTGGAGCGTGGTCTCGCCGTTCTGAGTGACGGTCAACCCGCGCACGTCCTTGGCATCGACGGTTGACACACGCGGGTCGCGCAGGTCGTCCGTGTTACGTTTCAGCGAGTCGGCTGTCGCGGCATCGATGGTGAAGACGGCAAGCGTCGTTTCGCCGTCGCGGGACCAGGTGGCATATCGCGCTTTGCCCTCCAAGTCGGTCCGGCCAACCTTCAGGCGGTGCGTGAGCGTATTTGATGTGGATGTATGGTCGGCTGAACCAGATACATCCGAGTATATTTCCGGGGACACGGGGGTCTGGAGGATCAATTCCAGGTGCGGGTTGTCCAGCCCATAGAGATTCAGGTTATCCGGGTTGTCTTCGATGAATCCGGTGATCCATACCCCACTGAGGGTTGTGAATAACTCACTGATTGCCTCTTGATTCGTGCGTTGAACCGTGTCGGTGTCGAACCACCATGTGCCTTCGAGCTTGTGCAGGTCGATCAGGTCGCCGTCGCTTGTGTGAAGGGTGATCCGGTCGGAACCAGCGGCGTCAAAACTACCCAGAGACTTGCTGCGCCAGTCGTTGGTTTGTTGATCGAGCAGCGTGCCGAAGATTGCGGGCTCGACGACGTAAGCGGTATCTTCGCCCTCGACCTGAGCATAGCCATGCCCATCGACGGCGAGCCTGCCTAGCTTGAGCGTCCAGGTCTTGTCCCCGATGCCGACAGTCACGACGGCGCGTGGTTTTTCCAGGCCCATCTGCGCGACGGAAGGCGTATCCGCAACTTCGTCTGTCGTGTTGGGGGCGATGCGTTGAACGTATCTGAGATCAGCGAACTGGTTGGCCACCGCATCGGGGGTGTAGCTATCCAGCTTGAACCTGACGGGCTTGGTTTGATACCACTGATCGCCTTGCTTCTGCGCGGTGATGCTTCGACCGCCGCGTGTCAGCTCGATACGGTCGATTTGATCGCCTGTCAGTGCGTCGTCTGTGAAGACCGGATCACCGATCGAATCGATCGTCTGATTATCCTGTTGCAGCTCGTGAGCCTCGTAACCGGTCATGTTGCCGTACTCGACGAAGTAGAAGTACCCGCCGACGATGGCTAATAAAATGAACAGCACGATAGTCGTCTTGAAATTCATCGTATGCTTCCGATCTTAAGCGCGTCGTCGTGTCCACCAGACGCTGAGCCCGAGGATCAGCACAGCCAGAGGGATCCCCGCGAGCAGGGCGAACTGGTACCACCATTGCGTGCCGTCTGACATCGGCCTGATGCGCGGGACATCCTGCGAACGCGGGCTCGCTGCGATAAGGTCTTCCAAACCAGCGAGCCAGAACACGCTGTTGACGAACAGCTCGCTGTTGGCGGGGAAGGCGGCGCCTGTGAGTTCGGCTGTGCCGGGACCGAGCAGGCCGTAGCTCGTGAAGACATCGCTGGGCCAGGCGTAGTCACCCGAAGTCACCAGGCGTTGCCCGTCACGATCAGAGGCTAGCACGACCGTATATGCTTCAGCACTTTGTGCTTCAGAAAACTTGGCGTTTTGAACCGCCTGGGGTGATGACAGGTCGCTGTGCGCCCAAAGACGCGGGCCTTCGATATTCAACAGCGCGTGGTGCGCAGTGTTTTCAGCTTCACCTGTCAGGATTGGGCAGACCACGCGGACGTGTGCCTGCATGCCCTGGAGCGCTGTGGTGATTGGCAGATCGGTCGGCCATGAGTCGATGAGGTATTCGGCTGAGGTAGCGGTCCTGCGGTTGTCCTGCTGGACCTCTTGAAGGATGAGCCGGTCCAACTGCGGTGTGATCCCCCAGTCGTTAAGCATGTCGGTAATCGGGTTCGCGATGCCGACGGAGGCGGACGGGTCGGCGGCGAGCATGAGGAAAGCGCCGTCGCCTTGGGGCAGGCGTTCGGTTAAGAGGTCGGCGATCTGTTGGCGCGGGTTGGCGGCCATCATCATGGGGTTATTCATCTGGCTGCCTGGCGTGGGCAAAATGATCCAGATGGTCTTCTGACCGGGCTCGGCCTTGGGGCGTGGCTGAGGCGGGGTGGGTTGACCCATCGCACTCATTTGCCCGGCGGGGTTCCACTGAGTCACGCGGAAGTCCGCGTTCTCCAGGCGTTGCGCTACAACGTTGTACTGGCCTTGTTCCCCCAACGCGGGCCCGCTGCCCGAGAGGACGAACACCACCAATGGCGGCTGATCCAAAGTCATGCTCAGCAACGCACCGGTGAGTTTCTCTTCGATGAGGTACTGAGGCTGGGATCGGCCTGTCTCCTGCAGTTCGCGTGTAACTTCACGGTACATCTCGCTGACGGGCAGGACTTTGACACGGTCTTCACCTAAGACAACAACAGATGCGCCGCTGGTCAGGGCGTACAACGCCTGGTTGTATCGCGGCGAGGGCTCGGCGGCGTCCATCTTTTCAATCGGGGTTGTCAGATTGTCCTGAGCCTGTTTGCATAGCTCGGCGATCTCAAGCAACCGCTCCTTGTCTGCGTTGTCGATCTGGTCGGAGCGTACCAGCTGCTCGGCACGTTGGGAGATGACGCCCAGCACCGTGTTGTAATCGGTGAGTACAGCTTGGATCTGCTCCTTGATTCCGGCGTAGTTTATCAGGACCTGGTCAAGCAATTCATCGGTTTGCTGCCCGGCCTGCTCGGCGGTTTCACCGACCTGCTTGCATCGGGTCGCAGCGAGTTGATACAGGTCTTGTGCGGGGGTCGGGGCGACAGTGCTGTCGGTGCTGAGCCCGGACGTCATCACCATGATCAACTTGTTATTCAGCTCATCAATATTATTCAATGCAACACGGCCCAGCGTGATCGCTTCGATAGCGGGGGCGAGTTCGTCGTCGTACGCTTTGGCGATGGCTGCATTGAGGCTCTCGGCTTTGAAGATATCGCCCCGGGCGTCCAGGTGTTCGGCTGTGAGGTTGTCCCCGTAGCGTGCGTATTCATCCACCAGATCGCGGACCCTGCGGTAGATAAGTGAAGCCTGCTCACTGGTGACTTCCAACTCACTGGGCAAAAGGGTGTAGACCTTGAAGTCGCCATCGAGTTTGTGCAGGACCGCTTTGGACTGTGGCGACAGGCTGTAGCTGCTGTCCTGGGTGAGGTCCAGGCGTAGGTACTGCCAGCTGGCGATGAGGTTGACGCCGATGACGATGCCGAGAACAGTAAAGACCTGCAACACGATAATCAGTCCGTTCCTCATCCGGCGGAACGTCTGCGTCTCGGGGTTGGTTGTATTTGGCTTGCTTCCCATGTCGTTTCCGTGTGGACTTTCATTGCTGTGGCGCGTTCAGCGCCAGCGTCGGCTCTGGAGGGTGCGCATCGCGAAGAACAGAAACATGGCTGTTCCGCTGACGAAGAAGACGACCCGACCAAGGTCTATGATCCCCTTGGAGAAGTCCTCGAATTGGCCGAACACGTTGATGTAAAACAAAGCGTGTTTGAGCCAGGCCCGGTCGGCGACCCAGTCGGCGCGGGCGAGCAGCACAGCCAGGGGCGAGAACGCCAGCACCATCGCAATCGTCACGAGGAAGGCGATGATCTGGCTTTGCGTAGTCGCTGAAGCGAAGGTGCCGATCGCGAGATAGAGCCCGCCGACCATAAGCAGCCCGAGCATCCCGACCAGGATCGGTCCGAAGTCGGGGTTCGAGTTGATGCTCAGCACGAGGATCATCAACGCGACCGGGATCATCAGCGTCAGCAGGAAGCCCATCGCGCCCAGCCACTTGCCGATGACGATCTGGGTATCACTGATGGGCAGTGTCATCAACGGTTCAATCGTCCCCGAGCGGTACTCTTCACTGATCAGCCGCATGCTGATCGCCGGGACCAGCGGGACCATCAGCCAGAGGATGGACCATTGGAGGTTGCGCATCTCCGCCGGTGCGCCGGACCCGAAGCCGGCTAGAAATAGTAAAGCGGTGCCGAACCCGAACAGCCCGAGCACGACGTAGGCGACCGGGCTGTAGAACAGGCTGGTGAGTTCGCGTTTGGCGATAGTGGGTACGTGGAACATATATGTCAAGGTTCAGGGTGTTGGGTTTAGGGTGTAAGGGATCAACATCGTTAAGCGGTGGCACGCTCTTTCGCGGGGTTGGGTTCGCTGAAGAGTTGCAGGTAGTAGTCTTCGAGGTTGGGTTTGCGTTTGGATGCCTCGCGGACGGACAAAGACTTGCCGGCAAGCGCCTGAACCAGTTTGTCCTGTAGGTCAGTGTCACCCGAAGGGGCGACCTCGGCGTGACACCAGCCATCGTGCGGAGTGACCTGGACATCATGGACGCCCTGCACCGATGCGAGTGTGGCCTGTACTTTCGTTGCATCCGCGTCGATATCCAACAACACGCGCGATCCGCCGTGGACCTTGGCACAGAGTTCGTCGGTCGTGCCATCCGCCACCAGTTCGCCTTCTTTGAGGATCAGCACGCGGTCGGCGGTCTTCTCGATTTCGGGCAGGATGTGGCTGGACAGCAGGATCGTGTGCTTCTCACGCAGCTCACCGAGCAGCTCACGGAAGTGCTTGATCTGGTTGGGGTCCAGCCCGGCGGTCGGCTCATCCAGGAAAAGCACAGCTGGTTCGTGGATGAGGGCTTGTGCGAGCCCGACACGTTGGCGGTTGCCCTTGGAGAGCTGGCCGATCAGGCGTCGTCGTATGTGGCTGAGCCCGCATCGGTCGCAGACCTCTGCAGTCCGCCGGACGCGGTCCGTGCGTGGCATGTTCAGCAGCCTGCCCCGGTAGTCCAGGTATTCCTCGACACGCATCTCCGGATACAGCGGGGTGGACTCCGGTAGGTAGCCGATCTCCGCCCGTGCGGCCTCGGAGTCGTCCAGGACGTCGTGCCCGGCGATCGATGCCGAGCCTGAGGTCGGCGGGAGGAACCCCGTGAGCATACGCAAGGTCGTACTCTTGCCCGCCCCGTTAGGCCCGAGGAACCCGACGACCTGCCCCTTAGCGATCGAGAAACTCAGCCCCCCGACGGCACGGGTCGGCCCGAACCATTTAACCAACTGTTCCGCTTGAATCATGCTGTGTTCCCTGATCGCCCCCGGGAAATCCTCGGTACGCCATCCATGCCGTCCAGCCCGTTGCGGGCATCATTATAGTCTGACTTACGAGGCTGATTGGGTCAAGGTTCGCGGGTTATCAATCGATCACATGATCTTGGATGACTTGCATAAACGCCGGCCCGTAGCGTTTGAGTTTGGTTTGGCCGACGCCCGGGATGTCCAGGAACTTAGCGTCGGTGGTGGGGCGGTTGCGGGCCATAGCTCTTAGGGCGAGGTCGCCGAAGACGACGTAGGGGGGGACGTTCTGCTCGCCGGCGAGTTCGCGGCGGAGGGTGCGCAGCTCGTCGAATAGTTCCTGGTCGACGGGGGTCAGGGGGATATCTTCTACACCGCTGCGTGAAGCCTTTGATTTACCTGTCCGGCTGCTCCCGGAAGTCGCCACC
>Ga0315336_1005648_pt1 | contig 13469 bp, 8 predicted proteins | sample ASW5metaG_FD_204512 | JGI IMG/M metagenome (GOLD analysis project Ga0315336, IMG submission 204512) | Ammonia-oxidizing marine archaeal communities from Monterey Bay, California, United States - ASW #5 | ecosystem: Environmental > Aquatic > Marine > Intertidal zone | place: USA: California...
CATGCGTGGGTAAGCGGGGTGGGGAGGGGGAGGGGGATGCAAGAACAAGCGAGCGGGGCTCACCACAGCGCAATATAGATCACCAGCAGGATCACTCCCGCCACCGCCGTCCAGAATTCGACCCTGCTGTACCATCGTTTCCCCGCCGCGCCGGAGGCAGCCAACAGCCCGCGACGGTAAACGTACGGAGCCACCACCTCAGCGTCGGCGGGCCGCGTCAGGAGACTCGCAACGACCATGAATACTGCTGCCACCAGCCACAGCACGGCAGCAAAGTTGAACAGGTGCACCCGTGTCGCCATCAGCGGTAAGTCCAGATAGTTGTCGTTCAGGTTGCCGAAGACGAAGGGCACCGCCACAAACGGCGCGACCAGGACAAACACGGCCGTTGCCGCCCAGCTCGTCGTCCGCTTCCACAGCGCCCCGAACGTGAAGACCAGCATGATCGGAATCGCGAGGATGCACCAGGCGTTCTGTGAATAGACGAAGATATAGTCGTAACTCCCCGCCACCAGTGTGAGCGGATAGGCAATCGCCAGCGTCACGAGTCCGACGATGCGCCCTGTTCGCACCAGATCGCGGTCGCCGGCATTCGGGCGCATCCATCTCTGATACAAATCGTTTGTGAACACGCTGGCCGTGGCGTTCACAATGGCGGCGACACTGGACATGATGGCACCGAGAACAGCCGCGATCAGGAAACCGCGGACACCGGGCCCCAGCAGCTCCATCACCAGTTGCGGGTAGGTCGCGTTCGCGTCGGACTGCCTCGTCAGCACCCCCTGATCTGCCAGATCCTTCGCGATGTATCCTGGAAACGCGAAGCAGAGTGTGAGCACGGGCGCCAGAAACGCCGTCAGCAGAACCCCCATGCGCCCGTGCCTTTCGTCCCGCGCACCCAGACACGACTGCACGTAAAATTGGTTCGTGCAGCAGTACCAAACGTTAGTCGAAAGCATCAGCAGCACCAGCCCCGGCCAGGGCACATACGGATCGCTGATGGGCCGGACCAGATGATCGAGATTCGACTCCCCCATCCGTTCCAACAACCCACCGAGTCCGCCCGGTACCTTCGAGAGACCGGCTACCGTTAGCGTCAGCCCGCCGATCAACAACAGCGCGCACTGGAGTGTCTGCGTCCACGCCACCGCCAGCATCCCACCCGCTACCGTGTAGGCCCCCGTGAAGACGATCAGAATCACCGCGCCCCACCGTGGGTCGAGCCCGACAAAGTGATGCAGCGCCGTCGTCCCGAGCGCGAGAACCATCACCAGCGTGATGCACGCGTTGTTGAACACGGTATAGATCGCGAACAACAACCGCGTCGTCTTGCCGTAGCGCCGTTCCAGATACTCCGGGACCGTGGTCACGCCGCTCCGCAGGTACAACGGCAAGAACACGAAGATCATCAGCACCAGTGAGGGGAACACCCCCAGGTCCCAGTTCGAGACCACGATCCCCGCGTCGCGGGCGTAGCCGACCTCGCCCAGCATCTGCTCGGCACTGATGCTGGCCGCGACCATGGTCAGACCGATCACCCACCAGGGCAGTGATTTTTCGGCCACGAAAAAACCGCGCGACGACTTTTTCGCCTTCCGTGCCGACCAGAGCCCGACCGCCAGCGTAACCGCGAAATAGGCCCCGATCAGAACATAGTCCAACGGAATCAGCTGGTCCCGCATATCGATTCGACCTGAAAAGTTGGCGCGTCCGACTCCGGCGCTTGGCAAAGTCGGCGAGCAATATAACCGCCCGCCAGGCCAATTGCACCCCAGGTGCGGCCGAAGGCCGACGCCTTCCCCCTGCTGTGAGCGGGTCTCCCGACCCGCCCACGCAACGGGCCGAAGGTCCAATGGGTGGGGCGGTCGGGAGACCGCCCCACAGCAAAGACTCGCCGCCTCCTTTCAGGAGGCTTCCCCTTGCCTCAAACCAAGCCTCGGGCGAAACTAACTGCCTGTCTAAAATCCACTCCATGAGCCGCATCGCCACCCTCGCCATCATCTCAGCGCTGTTGACTGCGCCCTCCCCGGCAGCAGAAGCCGGGGTCGTAGAGCTCCGCGCCGTTCTGATCGAGCACGAGGGCGGTGTCGGCGTCGAGTATCGGTCCGGGGAAACGCTCGTCGCGCGTTCGACGACCGCGGCGCCAGCGGGGGTGGAGCTCTTGCTGCCGGGGGCCGCTGCGGCGCCAGCGGTATTCCTCGCCGCAAGCCAGAGCGATGGAGGGATCGAACTGGGTCCGGCCAAGGTCGGCCCTCTGACATTGCGCTGGCGCATCGCGCAGAAGACGCCGTCGCTGGTGGAACGGACCCTGGAGGTGAGCACGTCGGCGGCTCAGCGCTTCGCCGTCACCTTTCCACTGGAACTGGCCCTGGACGGCGAGCTGGCCTCGTTCTCCGGGCCGGAGAAAAGCCGCGCGCTGTTTGACACCGTGCGGGGATCGGCCAGGACGGAAACCTTCCCCGTGGCGATGCTCCGCACCGGCGGCAACGTTTTCGGTCTAGCCGCGGACTCGCCGGGCCTGTGGGAAAACCGCTGCCAGGTGCTGCTGGATCCGCCCGCCAGACGGCTGGCTGTCCTTACCGGCGATGGGCGAGCCCCCTACCCGCTCATCATCAAACCGCCTGAGGACGCGAGGGACACCTACCAGTATCAGATGGATGGATGGCAGTCGCTCGCCGCGGGTGAAACGCGGCGCTTCACCACCTGGGTTTTCGCCAGCCCGGCCCGCACGCACTATGACGCGCAGGTGGCCGCCCATCTCGCCGTCGCCAACGGCAAGGGCTGGAACTCCTCCGTCCTCGAAGCCGTCCTGCGCAACACCTCTCTCTACCTCCTGCGACGCAATCTCGCGCGCGACGCCGACAATCAGCCGCGCGACGGGCGCTACATCTTCATCTCCGGCCCGGGTTACGGGTGGAAACAGTGGGTCAGCGACGGCTTCTACACCGCCCTGGGGCTCGACGATCCCGAGAAAACCATCGAATCCAACCGCGCGGTGTTCTGGAGCCGCATGGATTACGAGGACAACTCGCAATACTACCTGATCTGGGCGGTACTGATGAAACGCGCCGGCGGTACCGTCAACGAGTCCCTTGCCCGTCGCGCCTACGAATTCATACGGCGCCACGAAAAGGACGGCCTCTACATCCCGCCGTCACTCCCCGGTTCGCCCAACCCGAAGGGTTGGAAGACCTATCACGACGTGCTGCTTTATGACAACGACGACTGCCCCGCCAGCAACCAGGGGTTCCACTGCGGGGCGTTGCTCGCGGCGAAGGAGCTTGGACTCGGCGTCACCGACGCAGAGATCGAGCGGGCCATTGCGGGCTATCGTTCCCTGTTCAACACGGAGCGCGGGTTCCTGCCCACCAGTCGCAAACAGCGCGGCACTCTTGGCCAGGACACTTTCTACGGTGCGACGCTCACCTACGCCGTGTTCGGGAGGAAGCTGCTGACCGATGAGCAAGTCCTGACCCACCACCGCACTTCGGAGAAGGTCAAAACGCCCTACGGCCTGCGGGTCATCTCCGCGGCCGATGGCTCCCTCCTCCCCGGCCATAGCGGCGTCTATTGCTACGGTGGCTCCTGGTTTCTGAACGACGCCGCCAATTACCTCCTCGCCGGCGTCCACGGTCTGCCCGCCGCCGAAGTCGACGCGCTGCTCGTCGAGCGAATCATGCTGGAGATGGCGCACGTGCCCGCCTTCAACGAATCCATCAGCACCGTGAACGGCCAGCCTCACGGGCACATCCTCTATTCGTGGAACTCCGGCTTCTGGTGGCTGCGCAAGCAGATCCGCCACCGACTCGGCAGGACCGGTCCGGATCCCGTGGGCGCCGCAGTGGACGCCCACCTCGGCGTCGTCCGCGATCAGGGTGTCCTGCGCCTGGAGCCCGACCGAAAGACAAGAGCTCCAGGGACCAAACATAGCACTCACGAATGACGAGCCCGTTATTGCGAGCGAGAAGCACCGCTGCTACGATGCTCCGTTACGGCCGTAGGAATAGTGAATAGTAACCCGCATGAGCAGCCTAAAAGAAGTCAGTCAACTTGAGTAAATAGTGAATGAGGAATTAATGAGGAATCATCAACCACGGTACGCTCTTCTTCCATTCTTCGTTCTCTGCTCACTGTTCACTGTTCACTATTCAGTTCTCGCGGCTACGGAAGATGACGCGTCTTGGGACCCGGTAAAGAGCCCTCCCGGTCCCGAGTACGCCGAAAGCACGCGCAAGTTTCAGGGCATCCCGGGCATCGAGCGCGCCCCGAACGGAAGGTTCTGGGTGGCGTGGTACGGGGGTGGCGTGGGGGAAACCCACGATAACTACGTGCTGCTCGCAACGCGCGCCCCCGGTGAGGAAAAGTGGTCGGAGGTGAAGCTCGTGATCGACCCGGACGGTGGCGGCCCCGTACGCGCCTTCGATCCGTGCCTCTGGCTGGATCCGTTGGGGCGGCTCTGGCTGTTCTGGGCGCAGGAGGGCGGGAGCCGCCCCAACCTGGATCCGTTGGGGCGGCCCTGGCTGTTCTCGGCGCAGGAGGGCGGGAGCCGCTCTGTCGTGTGGGCCATCGTGGCGGAGGATCCGGGCCTCGAGCACCCGACGTGGTCGCGGCAACGAAAGATCAGCGACGGCGTCCTGATGAACAAGCCCCTCGTGCTGTCCAGTGGCGAATGGCTCCTCCCGGTCGCGGACTGGGGGAGTGCTGAGAGCGCTGGGGTCAAGAGCTCAACGGACCAGGGAAAGACGTGGAAACACCTCGGCGCAGCAAGCGTTCCCGAGGAGAAACAGCGCAGCGCCGACGAGCACATGATCGTGGAGCGGAGGGACGGCAGCCTCTGGATGCTCGTACGCACCGGCTACGGCATCGGGGAGAGCACCTCGACGGATCGCGGCAAGACGTGGAGCGACGTGGCCCCTTCCAGTATCCAGCACCCCACGGCGCGGTTTTTCATCCGACGCCTGGCCTCGGGGAAGCTTCTGCTGGTCAAGCACGGGCCGATCGAGCACCGCACGTGGCGTTCCCACATGACCGCGTACCTGTCGGACGACGACGGCAGGACATGGAGCGGTGGCCTCTTGCTCGACGAGCGGGAATACGTCTCGTACCCCGATGGCGTCCAGGCACCCGACGGTACGATCCACCTCGTCTACGACTACCACCGCAGGAGGGACAAGGAAGTCCTGCTGGCCACGTTCCGGGAGGAGGACGTCGCGGCCGGCGCGCTGGTCTCGAGCCAGGGGAGGCTGCGCATCCTCATCAACAAAGCAACCGGCGTCAGCACAGGGCCTGAATCGCGAGAAGGCAGTATCTACGCGACGCTGGATAACTTTATGCTTTTCCGCGACAAGGGCCTCGAGGTGGTCGATGACCCTCTCGCGGAGGGTGGCAAGGCGGTGCGCCAGCCGTGCACGAGCGGGGCCTGGGGACTCCAGTGGCGCGGCTGCTTTCCGCAAAATATGAATCCGTTCAAGCGGCATCGGCTCTGGGTTCGCATGCGGGCCGACAAGACGGGCGATGAAGGGCCCGCGGCCAACGTCGGGATCTACCATACCTCCGAGAAGTACTATCCCATCCAGCGCGGCATTCCTGCGAAGGACGTTCCGACGGACAGGTATCGCTGGATCGACCTCGGCCGCTTCACGACTTCGGAAGGTTACGTGTGGGTCGCGCCGGTCGAAAGTGAGAGTGTGCAGTTCATCTACGTGGACAAGATGGCCTATGCGTGGGACCCAGATCCTGAGCCGCATCCGGAATGGGAGAACTCGCTCGAGCCCCAGGGCATTCCCGGCCCGGAGCTGACACTGGCCAGCTGGCAGAAGAGTCTCTACAGGATTGTCCTGTCGGCGACTCCGACGACGCAGGAGGAAAAGGCGGCTTACGACCTCTCCATGTGGCTCAACATCCTGGGCAAAGCCCAGTTCCCTATCGTGCGCGAGGGGGATGACTTCGTACCCAGCGGCAAGGAGATCAGCATCGGGCGAACAGAGCTGGCACTACAAGCAGCTCTTCCCGAGCTGCAAGTCGATCTGGAGGACGGCGGCTATGCGATCGCCGTGCGCGACGAGAGACTCTACCTGCTGGGCGGCAAGCGACGGGGCCTCATCAACGCCGTCTACGCCCTGCTGGAGGAAGACCTGGGCTGTCGATGGTATGTCGACGACGCTCACGTGATCCCCTGGGCGTACGTGCTGAGGCGCAAGGTGGCTCCGAGGGTTTACGTTCCCCCACTGAAGCATTACCGCGATCCGTACTACACCTGCTCGCAAGTCGGCACATGGTCCCTGAGGAACCGAACGCTCGGCCCCGATGGGCGCATCGTGCAGCCGCGGAAATGGGGAGGGGGGCCCAAGGCTGCCTTCGGTTTCCGTCACACGTTCAACAACATCATCTCGCGTACGGAGAGTTTTGAGGACCACCCGGAGTACTTTTCGGAAGTTAACGGGAAAAGAACCCCCCGGCAGCTCTGTCTGACCAATCCCGATGTGCTGAAGATCACCATCGACCTGGCGCTGGGAAGCCTGAAGAAGGATCCGGACGTACGAGTCGTCGACGTGTCGCCGAACGACGGCGCGGGAGTGTGCGAGTGCGAAAACTGCAAGCCCATCAACGACGCCGAGGGGACGGACATGGGGACGCTGCTCATTTTCGTCAACGCCGTCGCCGACGCCATCCGGGATGATTACCCCGACGCCCGCGTCACCACGCTCGCCTACCTGAACACCAAGATGCCTCCCAAAACCATCCGGCCACGGGACAACGTGTTCATCTGGCTTTGCACCGACGACCACAACTGGAGCAAGGGGCTACTCTTCATCTGGGAGACAGAGAAGTTCCAGACGGCGCTCAAGGAGTGGAAGAAGATCGGGACGAACATGATCATCTGGGACTATCCGATCTACCACCACAGCTTCATGGTCCCGCTGCCGAACATGCCCGTCGTGACGGACAACATGCGGTGGTACGTGAAGCACGGCGTCACAGGCATCTATCATCAGGGAGAACACTGCCCCACTCGCGGCGCGGATCGGGAGCTGATGAGGTCCTGGGTGTGGGCCAAACAGCTCTGGGACCTTTCCTACCCGACACGAGATCTCGTCCGGGATTTCAACTACGGGTTCTACGGAAAGGCCGCCGAGCCCATGCAGCAGTACGACGACATGCTCTGGCAAATGTGGGAACGATTGCACAGTGTGGGACCGGAGAAGTATGTCAAGCTGCACAGCGGCTTCGAGAACTTCGGCTACTGCTTGATGAAGACGCCGAACTTCATCGAGGACGCCTCCCGAGTCTTTGCGCAAGCGGAGAAGCTGGCGGGCAATGACACGAGACTGCTGTCCCGGGTGGAGCTGGCAAAGCTCCCCATCATGCGCCTGGCCCTCGAACGGGGCCCCGGCTCGGATAAGGAAGGTTATCTCGCGATGGTAGATGATTTCGAGCGCATTGCGCGCCAGCACAACGTCACCAACGTGATGAGCGGACTGCGCGGGCCCTACCTGGACGAGGTGCTGAAGACCTGGCGAGACGTCGTCAGCGGAGACTAGGAAAAGAATCCTCCAAAGCGTTGACGCAGGGTCGGTAGGAACCGGCGTTTCTTCAAAACGTGCAGGTCAGCCCGCCGTCCACCGTCAGGACCTGCCCGTTGACGTAGCTGGATTCATCGGACGCAAGGAACAGGATCGCCGCTGCGATCTCTTCCGGCTGACCGGCTCGAGCTAGCGGGATACGCCGACCTTCAACGTAGGTCTTTCTGAAATGCTCGGTCTCGAGCTCATGGACCCCTTCGTACACCGACATGGGCGTATCCACAAAGCCGGGGGCAACCGCATTGGCCCGGATGTCGTGCGGGGCCAGCTCCACCGCCATGCAGCGAGTAAACTGGTTGACCGCAGCCTTGGCAGCTCCGTAGCTGGACGCCAGCGGCTCCGCCTGGGTGCCGTGAATGCTGGTCACGTTGACGACCCGCCCGGCGGTGTTCTTGGCGATCATGGCTCGGCTGGCCTCGCGACTGAACCGGAAGCACCCGATCAAAATGATGTCCAGCATGCGCCTCCAGGCCTCGAAGTCTGGATCGGGAAAGCCGGTCGGAATAAAGGAGGCCGCGTTGTTGACCAGGACATCGAGGCGGCCGAAGCGATCCACCGCCGCTGCTACCGCCGCTTCGGCGACCTCTTGTTCCCGCACGTCGCCCGCGACAATGGCGATACGCTCCGGCTGACCGATCCCGGCGGCGGTGGCTTCGAGCTTTTCCCGCCGGCGACCGACGATCACGATCGAAGCTCCCTCTTCGACAAAGCGCGCGGCCGTCGCCGCGCCGATGCCCGTGCCAGCACCCGTGATAATGGCCGCCTGGTCTTTCAATAGTGCCATGGGTTTTCAATCCTGTTGATATTACTCAGAATATTCCGACCTTTCTTTACTTCGTGCCCGACCCCGACCCCGATCCCGTACCCGTTCGGGAGAAGGCACGGGGAGGGGCAGGGGCATCGGGGTCGGGCACGGGGTCGAACGTAAAGACTAGCATCTATATATCCATGGCCGCCTCCATATCCGGATCGATCTTCCGGGGCGTCGAGCACAGCGATACGAAGAAAAAGACCGTTATCGACACGAGAAGGGAAAAGGCACCTCCATCGAACTCATAGGGGAGTCGGATCTTTAGCAATAGGATGCCATAGTTGACCACAAGGGCCGAAAGGATCGCCAGATTGCACGCCAGCGCGGTCGCTCGCTTCCAGTTGAAACCGATCGCGACCGTCGGCACGATGGCAGCAGCGAAGGTCGAGAATCCAACAACGCCCAGGAGGGCAATCATTTCGCCCGAGTACAGAGCGAACAGCGCGGCTACCGTCGCGATGATGACCGTCGCCGTCCGCGCCCAGAAGAGCTCGTTCTTGAGAGATTTTCCGCGAATCGCCCGCGGTATGTCGTGGACCACCGCCGCGGCGCCGATGTTCAGGAAACCGTCAGCCGTCGACATGATCGCTGACAGCAGTCCGGCGAAGACGACTCCCGACAACAGGGGATGGGCGTAGCGCTGCAGGAATTCCGGCGCCGCCTCGTCAGCGTTGTTCAGGGGCGCATGGCCGCCTTCGACGACGAGCGCGCGCATGCACAGCCCGATACCCACCCAGAGGAGTGCGGACAGGGCGTAACCGAGCACAGAAACCGGTAGCATCGAGCGAGCGTCGTCCACGCGGCGGGTCATCATGAACTTGGTGATCACGTGCGGCTGTCCACACGTCCCGACCGCGAGCAAGAAGTACCACGATAGGCAGCACACCATGCTGCGTGTGCCCCAAGGTCCGATCGATTCTGGATCGTCTGCGAGCAGGGTCTCCGCCATGCCTGTAAGGCCGCCATCGAAGGTCGCAATGGCCGTAGCAAAGACTAACAGCGCGGCGACGACCATGATGAGGCCCTGAAACAAGTCGGTGTATACGGAGGCGATGATGCCTCCTGTCACGCAGTAGAAGACGAGCACGGCGCTGCTCAAAGCAAGGCAGACCCCGAGCGGAACGTCCCCTATGAATGCGACCTCCACGAGGATGTTCTTCAGCACCCAGGCCATCGCGAGGATCTGCGTCCCGAGGTAGCCCAGGACGCCCAGCAGAATGGCGATGGCGGTTAGAAAACTCAGCGAGCGACTCTTGTAACGCGCACCGACCGCGTCCGGCAGTGAGATCGGATCGCGCACCGCGGCGATCACGCGCAGACGCTTTGCGAGCAAAAAGAACGCGAGGGCGATGCCGGCGATCATCGCACACAGGATCCAGAACGAGCTCGCGCCCATCTTGTAGACGAGTCCGGGGCCACCCACGAAACCCCAGCCACTCATCAGGCTCGAGAAGACCGCCACGCTGGCCACGAGAAACCCGAGGTGACGGCTCGCCATGAAAAAGTCCCGGGTGCTGCGAGTGCGCCGCATGGCCCAGAGGCCAATCCCGACGCAGAGCGACATGTACCCGATTACGAATAAGAGAATGATTTCGGGGCGAAACTTTTCCATCAACCCAGCTTTTCTTCGTTTGCTTCGTTCAACGCGGAGAGTGTCGCTCTCAGGTGTCTTCCTGCTGTTGGCTTTGGCGGCTCATTTTCACGAGCTCGTTGAACTTCTCGACGGCGCGCGGTGACAGGATCCAACGATTGAAGAAAATCACGTAGAGGACGACGAAGAACGCCGGAGTGATCCACGCCACGAAGACCAGCGACGTGGCTGTGGGAAGCGGTCCCCAGAAATCCGTATTCGGTGGGTCAACGAGAGATGCGCGGTACGACAGGAAAATCGCCGCCAGGACGACCTGGAAGAGCAAGAATCCGAGCAAGAAGAGCCCTATGAATTTCGCGCGTTCTCGCCCCGCCCCAGCGGTCGCTACCGACGACTGCGTTCCCCTGCTGGCTCCCCAGGCGAGGAGGTAGACGATCGCGGAGGCGAGGAGCGCGATCATCAACCAGCCATGGACCAAGATCGCTCCGTGACGCTCGGCACCGGCCCCTCCTCGGGCCATCTCATGACTCTGCTCTCGCTCCTTGCCATAGTCGGGATGCGCGACGCCGTCGACGTTCGCCGGCTCCGGGAGGAGGAAGATTGCGAGAGTGACGACCCAGAACGCCGCTATCAAGAAAGTCGGAATACCGTACTGAACGAGTCTCTCACGCATAGTAACAGATTCCGCATTATCGTTGCGCAGGGGAAGGACGGCAAGGGGGGACAGCGGACCCGATTCGATGGCGACTCGCTGCAGCCTGCCATGAAGTCATTAGAAACCCGAAGCGTCAGCGAGGCTCTCCCTTTCCTCGCTGACGCTTCGGGTTACTATGAGCGTGACTTGGACGCCTTCGAAGGTGCGACCTGGACATGGATCTCACACGACAATGCCTACAAAAAGAATCGTCTACTGCTTCATGGGAATTTTCCTCGCTTTCTCGATTTTTTCGATCCACAACGCGATCGTCTCGAGAAAGTCTTCCCCACCCAATGTCCTGCTCATCTCGATAGACGACCTGAATGACTGGGTAGGTTGTCTCGGGGGGCATCCTCAAGCGAAGACTCCAAATCTCGATCGATTCGCTTCTCGAGGGACTCTCTTCACCAACGCACATTGCCAATCCCCCGTTTGCCAGCCATCGCGGGCAAGCTTGATGACCTCGAGTCATCCGTCTTCAACGGGTCTCTATTTTCTCAACCCTGGAATCGCTGCGTCCCCAGTATTGATGGGTGCGGAGACCATCCCCGAACGTTTCGCCAAAGAAGGATACAAAGTCATGGCGGCGGGGAAAGTCTTTCACGGTCCTGAAAATCAACACTATTTCTCAAAGGCAGGAGAATACGGCGGAGATCTTGGCGCCTTCGGCCCAAGCGCCCCAAAGAAGATCAGCTATCCGAGGGGCCATCCGCTTTGGGACTGGGGAGCGTATCCGAACAGCGACGAAAGGATGCCCGATTACAAGATCGCTCAGTGGGCTAAAACACAATTGGGCCAAAAACACGACCGCCCGTTTTTTCTTGCCGTTGGATTCTGGCGACCCCATGTACCGATGCTGGTTCCTCCAAAGTGGTTTGACCTTCACCCGCGCGACGAAGTCGAGCTACCAAAAGTCCAAAAGGATGATCTAAGAGACATCTCGACCTACGCAAAAACCTTGATAGCTCTCGAACACGTATCTCCAACGCACGAGTGGATGGTCGGCCACAAGCAATGGCGTCATGCGGTGCAATCGTACCTGGCGAGTGTTTCCTTCGTCGATCATTACGTCGGCGAAGTCCTCGCCGCATTAGAGAAGAGTCCCTATCAAAAAAACACCGTCGTCATCATCTTTTCCGATCACGGATTTCATTTAGGAGAAAAGGCCCACTGGGCCAAAAGGACTCTCTGGGAGGATGGAACGAGAGTGCCGTTCGTCATCGCCGGACCGGGCTTACCCACTCAACAAACTTGCCACCGACCGGTAGGCCTCATCGATCTCTACCCCACCCTGCTCGATCTCTGTGGTTTGACCCCGGACCCGAAACACGAAGGCACGACACTCGAGCCACTCTTGTCAGACCCAAAGCAAGATTGGAACCGGCCCGCCTTGACTTTTTTCGGAGCGGGAAATGTCAGCGTGCGCTCGAACGACTGGCGCTATATTCGCTATGTCGACGGGTCCGTAGAGCTTTATGACCACCGAACAGATCCACACGAATGGCACAATCTCGCTGCCGACGCGAAGTATCAAAAAATAGAAAAGAAACATGAAGACTGGGTCCCGAATAGCTTCCACCCCATCCTCGGCGAAGGCTCAACCGGGCACGAAGCTTACAAAGCAGCGTTTGCGATAGCGCGGGAAAAGCATCCCAGGTGAGGCCGAGGGGAGAGCTTAGCAGCCCGTTGAAAAAGTCACGTTCTACGACAACCGGCCATTTTCGCCCAGCTCTGCGTCGCAAATACTCGACGGTATTCCCGATATCGCCTCCGTTTTGCTCCTTGATCTGAACGAAAATGTCTCGGTTGTCGCTACGAAGAACTTTTTCAACGGACTGTTAGGGGCTGTTTCACAACCCCATCCTGGCTTCGGCCGGCAAGACAATCTCGTTGACGCTGCGAGTAGACACCATGGGCGACAGCGCTTACGACTGGTCCTGCTGGGTACGATCCCAGATACAAACGGTCTGTGAGAGTGCCTTTGAGTAGGCGCGCCTACCTGTAAGAAAATCAATTGCTGCACCCGCTGGGTCGGTGTAGAGTGGAGGCGGTTATTCTCGGGTCAGCGGGTTGTCTTCAAGCTGGTTGGCAGCGCTAACAGGCGGGGGCCGACTTGAGGGTCTTTCGCTGTCCTGGCTGCGTGCTCATCTCCGGAGTCAAGGAGTCCGGCGTCATGAAAAAGTCTCTCTGTTTCTCCCTGTTTTTGGGCGCCGCCGTGGCGCTGGGGTGGTTTTTCGTGCTGGCCTTCGAGGTAGGACCGACGCACGCTGACGGTGCGGTTATACGCGAGCAGGGCCAGGGGGGCGGCGTTGTCGTTGTCTCCGGAAACGGGGACGTCAACGGCGATAACGGCCTCGATCTCTCCGACGCCATCTACCTGTTGGGCTTTCTCTTCCAGGGCGGCGACCCGCCGGAGCCCTGTCCGGGCGCCGTCGCCGCCGCCGGCGACGCGGGCGGCGGCGGAGGCCCGGTCGGCAACCTGTTGCCTCCCACGGGCCAGACGAAATGCTACCATGAGGATGGCACAGAGGACCCGGAGTGCAACGACCCCGAGGTCACCGGCGACTGCCCGGGCCAGGACGGATTCTACGCATCTGGAATGGACCCTGTAGGCTGCTCAGAAAACCCCCGCTTTGTCCCGGACGACAGCGGAACACCTGGTGACCCGTCCGACGACACGGTGACCGACAAGTGCACGGGGCTCATGTGGCAACAGGACACGGCAGACACAAGCGGCGACGGGGTGATTACTCGTTCTGAATGTACCGATGGCGCCATGCCACCGAC
>Ga0315336_1005649_pt1 | contig 13469 bp, 10 predicted proteins | sample ASW5metaG_FD_204512 | JGI IMG/M metagenome (GOLD analysis project Ga0315336, IMG submission 204512) | Ammonia-oxidizing marine archaeal communities from Monterey Bay, California, United States - ASW #5 | ecosystem: Environmental > Aquatic > Marine > Intertidal zone | place: USA: California...
GCTGCTGTAACGGGCGCTGGGACCCTTTTCGAGGCACTTATTCGCGATGAACTCGAGCTCCATGGGGACGCCCGCGCGAACGCCAGTTAGGGGCTCGGGCTCCTCGTTGACGATTTCGTAGGCCAACGCTTGTTGGTACTCGCCGCGAAAGGCCCGCGCTCCGGCGACCATCTCGTAGAGCACGCAACCCAATGCCCAGATGTCGGTGCGGTGGTCGGTTTCGGCTCCTTGCAACTGCTCGGGAGACATGTAGGGCACGGTGCCGAGGGTCTGGCCGGTCTTGGTCAACCGTGACGCCTCGGTCAGCCGAGCCAAGCCGAAGTCCATGACCGTGGCCCGGCCTTTCGAGTCGAGCATGATGTTGGCCGGCTTGATATCTCGATGGCTGACGCCCTTCTCGTGGGCGGCTTCGAGACCGTCGGCCACTTGTCGGCTGATGTCGAGGGCCTCGCTCAGCGGCAGCGGACCCTTGGCGATGCGGGCTTCGAGGCTCTCGCCCTCGATCAATGCCATCACGAGGAAGGTCTTTCCTTCAGCCTCGCCGACTTCGTAGACCGTGCAGACGTTGGAGTGGTCGAGCCCGGCAGCGGCTTTGGCCTCGCGCAAGAAGCGGACTTTGGCTTCGTCGTCGTCAAGCAAATGGGGCGCGAGGAATTTCAGCGCAACCGTCCGGTCAAGGCGCGTGTCTTGGGCCTTGTAGACGACGCCCATGCCGCCTTCGCCGAGCTTGTCGATGACGTCGTAGTGGCTGATGGTCTGGCCGATCAACGTGGTTCAATTCTAGCGCGCAGGGCTGGCTTCGGATTGCGCTGCCGGCAGGAATATTGCCGCTCGAGACCTGGAGGTCTGGGGCAACGTCTTGGCTTGTTACGGTTAGCTAACGTTGGTTTTACTTACGCCCGGCTGGGATCGATGGCATTGTTGCAGAGTCGTTGGGAGAACAAGCCATGCCGATCAATTCAATCGTTTTCGTGTTTCTGTTGCTGGGGTTTGTCGTCGGTGCGAGTCTCGCCGATACCGAATCGGGTGAGCTGATTTGCGCACCTGGTACGCATGACATTGATGAATCGTTCGAACCGCCCGCCGCTTCGGAGCTTGACCATCAGATGGATATTGCTCGAATATGGCTGCAACGCCTCCAAGCCGGCGCCGGATATGGAAGTGTCTATCGATTGATGGGCGTCAGCTGATCGAGCTGGAGTCGGTTCGTGGTAGGCCCTTCAAAGTCTACCCAGGAGATTGAACGGTTCCCGTACGAGGGGGACGACGCGGGTTGATTACATCCGGGCGCGGGTGCTGGAGTATTTCTTTCCGCCGTCGGTGAGCTGGAGCTGTTTGCCGGTAGCGCGTTCCAAGCGCCAGATCTCCCACTGGCCGCTGCGGTCGGATTCGAAGACGATCCATTTGCCGTCGCGCGAGAACCAAGGGTGCCCGTCGTTGCCTTTGGCTTTGGTCAAGTTGCGGGGGTTGGAGCCATCGATGTCGGCGAGGTAGATTTCGTCGCCGTCGCCTTCGAGGTTGGTTTGCCAGGCGAATTGCTTGCCGTCGGGAGTGACGGCGGCGCGGCGGTGGAGGCTTTGCTCGTCGGTGAGGGCTTCGGCCCGGGAGGCTGTGCCGGCGCCCCAGATGCGCAGCAGGCTGACCTGGCGGGACTTAAGGCCGCGATTCTTCTCGTGCATGACGATGATCGAGTCGCCGAGCACGACGCCGTTGGTGCCTTCCAACTGCACTTCGTACATTTTGTCGCCGAAGCCGACGCGTTGTGAACGGTGTGGTCCGCAGTTGCGGTGATAAGCGGGGGTATCCCCGACGGGTGAGAGCGAGGCGTGGTGAAGGGCGCAGCCGTCCTCATGAAGAACGGTCTCGCGCTTGCCGGTGTAGATGTTTTGCTTGATTAGGACAGCGCCGGAGTCGTGGTCGTAAGCGTTGGCGTTGAATTGCGAGAAGAGCACGTGCTGCTGGTCGGAGTAGACCGAAGCGTGTTCGTCATAGGTCATGCCGTCGGTGATGCGGCGCTGGCGTGAGCCGTCTTCTTCCATGATCCAGATCTTGCCGGCCCGGATGGGCTTGCCGGTGTTTTCGTCGAGCTCTGCGCGTTGGAAGACGATTGGGTTGCGGTAGGGGTCTTCGGCAAGAGTGGGGGCCGTGAGGGTGAAGGCGAGGATGGCTGCGATGAAGAAACGGGTCGGCATGGTTTTGTTCGCTGGCGATAACTTTATCACTTGGCGCACCTCTTCGTTCGAGTTTCGGACAACGTGAGTTGATGGAGCAGCAGAGGCGTAGACGGGAGTCCAGGCGTGGGGGCGCCGGCTTTGCTCAAGAACGCGTGGACTTCCGTCCACGCCTCGGTAGCCCGCGGGACAAGGTTTAGACGGTTTCGCCTTCTACTACGATCTGGCGCCAGATCTCGAACGTGATCAGCATCCAGAGGAGTAGGCCGTGGCGGCTGTCGCGCTCTTCGGCTTCGTAGCGCAAGAGTTGACGCACACGTTCGGGGTTGAACAATCCCGCTCGCCGGATGTTCTTCTCGGAAAGCAATGACTTTGCGTAGCGCTTCAACTCACCCTGGAACCAGAAATGCACCGGGACGCGCATGCCGCTTTTTGGACGGTCAACGATCTCATTCGGCAGGTCGTCTCTGTAGGCTTGCTTCAAGACCCACTTCTCGACGCCCCGCGACAGCTTGAGCTGGGGTGGCATCTCGAAGCTAAGGCGGACCAGGTTTTCGTCAAACAGTGGCGAGAGAGGCTGTAGGCCCCAGCCGCCCAATAGGCGCTCGACCTTGGGCAAGATGAGCTGCGCCCCCTTGAGCCGAACGTTGATCGCCATGAGTTTGTTGAGGAAGCTCGCTGGGCGGCTGGCTTCGAAAAATGGTGTTAGAACCGCTTCAAGGTCTTCTTGTGGGTCGATCAGCCGCTGCCAATCTGGAGTGAGTAGGCGATTGAACTCGTGGTATCCGCGGCGGTAGGACTCCAGATAGAGTCGTTCGCGAAAGCCCCGTTCGTTGCGGGCGCCGCCGTACCAGTGCTGCAGCAGCATGGGCAGGTTCTTAGGGCCGCCATAGCAGGGATCGCCACCTTCGCCGTTCAAGACGGCGTTGGCACTGCCGGAGACCGTCTTCGCTAGTTCGAAATTGCCGATCGTGACGGGGTCGCCAATCGGGTCGTCGAGTTGCCAAACCATCTGACGCAGCCGCGGCAAGAACGACTTGGGTCGGACCAACACTTCTTCGTGGGTTGTGCCGCAGCGATCTGCCACCATGCGGGCAAACTCGAGCTCATCCGGGTAATCCTCGCCGAAATGCAGTGCAAATGTCCGCAACTCGCTTCCGAGTCGCGCCGCCGCCTCGTGGACGACGATGCTTGAATCGATGCCACCGGAAAGAAAGGCGATGACGTCCCGGCGGCCGTCGATGCGCTTCTCGACTGCGGTTCCGAGAGCTTGTCTGAATTTACCCACCCAGTGATCGGGGTTGGGGTCGGGACGGGCCGATTCCGCTTCTTCGAAGCGGAAGGTGCGCGTGAACCGTGGGGAGCTGCCACGCGACAGGGTAGCGACGTGGCCCGCGGGTGTCTGCCACAGGTCTTCAAGCAGTGTTTCCGTTGTTGGCTGAAAGCTGAACGAGAAGTACCGTGCTATTCCGGCGGGGCGAATGCGCTTCGAGAAGCCGGGTAGGGTCCATAGCCCTTTGGGTTCGACCGAAAAGAAGAACCTTCCCTCGTGCTTGGCGAAGTAAACTGACCGGGCGCCGGCCCCGTCACGGCAGAGATGGAGCTGCTCGCCGTCTAAGATTGCGCAAACGAAATCGCCTTGCAACGCCTCGATGAAACCGAGTCCGAGAAGGCGGTACTGCTCGGCTAGCAGCGCCGCAATTTCAGTTGCGCCGTCGGTCGCGGTCCGCACTCGGCCGGCGAAGGCCAGAGTTACGCCGTTCGATTCGGCAAGGCCGCCTTGGCATTGCTCTGCGCAGGGCGGTGGGCGGTAGGCGAGAGTTCCCCCGGTTGTTTCGATGTAGCGAAAGGGCCCGCCGGTCCGATGTTCGATGGCATTCGACATCGTCGCCAGTAGCCGGTCGTCGTGCTGGCCGAGGTACCCGAAGATCGCGCTCATCGGGGGGCCACGCGGCTAGCCATACCCCGTGTACGCTCCGCTCGCAAATGCACTGGTCTTCGCTTGATCTAGCAGCGCCTCTGACAGAAGCACCCCGGTCAGCACGGCAGCTCCCGTCGCCGCGGCGAGGGCGCCATAAGGGAGTAGATCGACGGGAACGTGATCCTGGCCAGACGCGGTGCGTAAGCCCTGGAATTGTTGCGCATCCTCGGGCTTGAGTCCCAGGTCTCGGATCTCACGATCACCCAGCCCGAAGTTCGCCCGTATGCCTTCGGACAAGGCGGCAACGTCTGAGGTGGCGTCGTGCATCAGATAGACCGGCATCTCAGGATTCGCGGAGAGTAGGTCTGAAACGCGAGGTTTGAGATAGGAGGGGTAGCCGTCTGCGGAGATGACGAGCGCGTTGTTCTCGGCGTGCCAGCCGTTTTTTACAAAAAGATCAACGAGGATCTCACGTTCGACGAACAAGACGCGTTCGACGCCGTAGTCGTAGATGTCCGTCTCGGGCCAATCTGGGGGAGGTTGTCCTAGCGTCGGCTTGTCGACGAGCTTGTCGAACTTGCCTGTCATTGCGTCCATGGCCCGGTGGAGCGTCGACTGGAAGTCCGCAAAGCTCTGCACGTCGGGGCTTTTGCGGCGGCGATAGACGGTTACTAGGGCAACAAGCGATCCGAGCGCTATGAATCCGAAGAAGCCAAGGTCCGTAATCAGCAAGGCCACAATTGCAACCAGTGCGATCGCGCCGCACACCACCATCGCTCGAGGCCCGGGCCTTTTCAATTTGTAGATCGCCGCATACAGCTGGCTGACGGTAAAGTACTGGGTGTCTGACGAGCTGGCTTTGCGAACGCCGGCTAGCAACAAACTATCGCTGAGCCCGTCGTCCTTCGGCCTGAGCACGAACTTGTACCCGCAGCCAATGCATAGCGCCGTGGTGCTTTTCTTTTGGTTCCTACCGCATTCAGGACATTTCATGGCGTTGGACGGTTGTGGTTTGCTACCAAAGTTCGATTGATCATCGGGTGATCTTGGTCGGTTGGGCCAAAGTCGCTGTCTGGGTGGAAGGCAACGATTAGTAGATGGTCTTTGCCGGTGTGAAAGCTGTGCCGCAGACCGGCGGGAATGAGAAAGACTGAACCTGGGCGAAGAAGCTGCGTACCCGTTTCGGCTTCGCATCGGCCTTCACCGCTCACGATCAGGCCGATTCTACCTGAAGGATGGGTATGCGCTGTCTGCGACACGTTAGGCGGCACGTGGAGAAGGTTCAAACAGGGGTCGCCTCGCCGCACTGGCGGAATCAACAAAGAGTCGGTGCAACCGTCGATGTAGCGGAGACGGCCCCGCGACTCGATCGGCCCTCCCAGGTGGAAAAAGCCGTCGAATCCGTCCTGGGAGAAGATCAGGCCCTGTCCGCCCCGAATGCGGGCCTGGCCTTCGAAGCAGAAGTACATCCCCGCCGCGAGAGGGAATTCGCCGCAAGCCGTTTCGAGCGAGGCGTGCCCCGAAGGCGTAAAGCCGAAGTATGTCCGACCGGGATCGCACTGGAGCTCCTCGTCGTTCCAGCAAGTCACGGTGATCAGCCCCGTTGGTTCAAGTAGCTCGAAGTGCAGGCCTGCGGTGAGCTGGGCGACGCGCAAGTCGGTCGTTGCTAAGGGCATTGGGCGAAGGGCAGACTTGGGCTGCCCTTGGTCAAGTATCCAGCCCAGGCGTCTTATTTGCAACTTCTTGGAGTGGCGGCGAGAGGGGTGAGAAGCAGGTTTGATTTTAGGCTACCGCGGCGTGGACGGAAGTCCACGCGTGAGCTGCGAGGCGAGCATCCCACGTCCACGCCTCGGTAGCCCCCGCCGGAGGGGAAGGCCTACGACTCGAGGATGACGGGGACAATGAGGGGACGGCTCTGGCGGGAGGTCTTCCGCGCGAGGTAGCGGCGCAGGTCGGCGCGGACCTTTTCTTCCATCACGCCCAGGTCGGCGATTTCTTCGAGTGACGAGGTTTGGACGGTCTGCAGGACGATGCCGCGGGCCTCTTCAAGAAGCTCGGCGCCGCCTTCGGAGACGATATAGCCGCGGGATACGATTTCGGGCTTTTGTTCGACTTTACCGGTTTGGCGGTCGATCGAGACGATTGGAACGATGACGCCGAATTCGGAGATGCGTCGGCGGTCGCGGACGACCATCTCTTCGATGATTTCGTCTCCGGTGCCGGCATCGATCAGGACGCGGCCGACAGGGACTTGGTCGCCGCGGCGGGCGCCGTATTCGTCGAAGACGAGCGATTCGCCGCTTTGGAGGATGAACGTCTCTTCTAGATTTGGGTCGTTAATCTGCGACGCCAGGCGGGCGTGGGCGGAAAGCTGGCGGTATTCGCCGTGAACTGGGGCGAAGTAGCGCGGCCGGACGAGGCTGAGCAGGAGTTTTAACTCCTCTTGGCTGGCGTGGCCGGAAACATGTAGGCCCCGGTTGTGATCACCGTAGTAGACTTCAGCGCCGCGGCGGCAGATGTGGTCGATCATGCGGTAGATCGGGCGCTCGTTGCCGGGAATGATGCGCGAACTCATGATGACGACGTCGTCTTCTTCGATGACGGCGTGTTTGTGATTGCCGACCGAAGCTCGGGCGAGTGACGAGAGCGGTTCGCCTTGGCTGCCGGAGATCAGGACCGTGCGCTCGTCGCGTGGGATCTTGTAGAGCTCTTGCGGACGGACCAGTGTGCCGTTGGGGATGCGGAGGCGCCCCAGCTCATGCGCGAGCTCGGAAGAACTGGCGAGGCTCCGGCCGACGAGGGCGACCTTGCGGCCGTGCTCGACCGAGAGGTCGATGACCTGTTGGACCCGGTGGGTCGACGACGAAAAACACGACAGGAAGATGCTTTCTTCAGCGCGGCTGAAGACGTCGTCGAGCGCGGGGCCGACGGTGCGTTCGGACGGCGTGAAGCCCGGGCGGTCGGCGTTGGTCGAGTCCGACAGCATCAGCAGGACGCCCTTCTTGCCGTATTCGGCGAAGGTGTGGAAGTCGAACGATGGGCCCGCGATGGGGGTCTGGTCGATCTTGAAATCGGCGCTGTGGATGATCGTCCCGAGAGGAGTCTCGATGGCGAGCGCTACACAGTCGATGGTGCTGTGGGTGACGTGGATGAAGTGGACTTCAAAGCAGCCGAGCTTGACTTTATCCCCGGCGGCGACGCGGTTGAAGTCGGGAGGTTCCGGGAGACTGTGCTCTTCCAAGCGGCGGCGGACCAGGGCCTCGGTGAACCCGGTGCAATATACGGGCGGGTTGAGCTGAGAGAGGACGTAGGGCGTGGCGCCGATGTGGTCTTCGTGGCCGTGTGTGAGGACGAGGCCGCGCAGTTCGTGGCGATGATCGGCAAGGAAGGCCAGATCGGGCACGATGACGTCGACGCCGAGATGCTCGGAGCCGGGGAAGAGGATTCCAGCGTCAATGACGATGAGGTCACCCGCGCAGCGTAGCGCGAACATGTTCATTCCGAATTCGCCGAGTCCGCCGAGCGGGATGAACTCTAGGGTGTTGTTGGACATCGATGCGTGCGGGAACGGCGCGACGTGTCGCGCCGCTATGTCAGTCGGACTTGGCAGCCGGCTTGGGCTTGGACTCAGACTTCGACTCGGACTTGGATTCAGACTTCGACTCTGACTTTGACTTGTTCTCGCCTTTTGAGTCTTTCGATTCTTTTGGCTTGGGTGAGTCGCCGTCCCTTGGCGGGAGCTTGCCGCCTTTGCCGTAGTCGTTTACGTACCAGCCCGCGCCTTTGAACTTGATGGCAGGGGCCGAGAGAATCTTGCGGACTTTGCTATCGCAGTCGGCGTCGGGGCAATCCGTCAGGATCGGGTCGGAGAACTTTTGGATTTTCTCGAAGCGCTTTCCGGTCTTGAGACACTCGTACTCGTACAAGGGCATAGGGATTGTTCTGGAAAAGCCCACCGGGCAGCCCTTAGACGGGCGCGCTGGTGGCGACTCTTCTTCAACTATAGCAACAACTTACAAGAGGGGGCGGCGTGTTATCATGTCGTTCTTGTTGCCCTGCGAGGCGGTCTCTGAGCCGCTGGCGTAAGAGAGCGGTATCTCCGTTGAGGCGAGGCAAGACACCCCGCTTACCTAGGGTGCTCGGATTGCTGGCATGAATCAGTTGGAAATCGAAGCGCTCGTCGAGCGCGTTGGCGACGAGTTGCTGAGCCAGTTAGGTTTGGCTTCGCGCCCCTCCGTGTCGCCGTCGAGTGAGATTGGATGCGCCTGCGTCCACGACAAGTCGGCGGCGACGGCTCTGCCTGGGAATTCGCTCAAGCGTGTCGAACTCTCGGTGTTGGCTCCTGAGACGGACGTTGCGGCGATCGATGCAGCCTGCGCTCGCGCCGTGGCGAAGGGTCTGTATGGGGTCTGCGTTCCGATGGGGCTTGTGCCGCGCGCGGCGCGCATGCTCGAGGGCAAGACACAGCGAGTTTGCGGGGCAGTGGATATACCGCACGGGGCGTCGGTCGCTGGGGTAAAGCTTGCCGGCGTTGAGGCGACTTTCATGTTGGGCGCGGACGAAGCGGAGCTGATGATCCACGCGGGGTCGCTGCGGGACGGGCGGCTTGACGAGATTTTCGCTGAGATTAGCGGGGCGGCAAAGCTAGCTGCCGCGGCTGGGCGATCGTTGTTGATTGCGATCGACCCTGGGCTGTTGACCGAAGAGCATCTCGTGAGGGCCGCGGCAATGGCGGCGGTCGCCGGGGCTCAGGGCTTGTCCGCAAGCTCGGGCTTGAATACGCACACGGCTGTGGTCGAACAGCACGTCAAGCTGCTGAGGCAGGCCGCGGGCGATCGGCTTGAGATCAAGGCTGCTGGGAATGCCGCGAGCGCGCAGAGCCTAATGGCGGCAGGCGCTGATCGCGTGTCGACCGCGGACCATGTCTGACATCCGCAATTCGGCCGGTGCGAATACGCCCGACCCGCTGCGCATCCTGCTCGAAGCTTCGCAGGTGGCGGCGGAGTATTCGCTCGACCTCGACGATCTGCTTGAAGCGCTCGGGTCGCTGATTCGCAAGGTCGTTGACTATCAACTCTTCGCGATTCTGCTGGTGGACGACAAAGAAGAGTTAGAGATCCGCTACTCGATTGGATATCGCCCAGAGCTGGTACGGACGTTACGGGTCGAGTTGGGCCAGGGTATCACGGGTCACGCCGCAGCGCATCGCAAGACGATCGTGGTGAACGATGTGCGCAACGACGAGCGGTATCTAATGGCGCTCGATGCGGTGCGGTCGGAGATGTCGGTTCCGTTGGTGGCCCGCGGGAAGCTCGTCGGAGTCATCGACCTGCAGTCGGCTCAGCTGGACGCCTTTGGAGATCGTGAGCGAGAGATTGTTGAGCTGATTGGATCGCGGTTTTCACTCGCGATCGATGCTGCGCTGCTGTACCAGGGCACCGTCCGCACGAACCAGACGCTGCGGGTGCTGCACGAGGTGTCGAGAGATTTCTCGAACATTCTCGAGCTCGAAGAATTGCTCGAGAGTGTGGCGGGTGTCGTACGGCGGCTGATGCCGTATGACGCGTTCAGTATTTATCTACTGGAGGAGGACTCGCAGACGCTTAAGCATTACTTCGGCGCCCGGTTCGACGAGCGGGTCCAGTGGAGCAGCGCGGACCTGGGACAAGGGCTGGTGGGGCATGCCGCGAAGGAGCGCCGGTCGGTGTTGGTTCGTGATACCGATGACGATGAGCGCTATATCTCGGCGGTCGAGGGAATTCGGTCGGAGGTCGCGGTACCGCTGATCCTCAAGGATCGCGTGATCGGCGTTGTGGATTTGGAGTCGGTGCGGGTCGCTTCGTTTTCACGGGATCACGAACAGACGCTGGGGCTATTGGCGCCGCAGATTGCGTCGGCGATTGAAAATGCTCGGCTCTATGAGCGGGTCGCCGACAGCGAGCGTCGGATGCTGGACGACCTTGCGGCGGCGCGGCACTTGCAGAAGCATCTCCTGCCCGAGCGCTGCCCCACAGTTGAGGGGCTCGAGATTGCGGCGAGGAATTATCCGGCGACCGCGGTGTCGGGTGACCTGTATGACTTCTACGAGTTCCGCGAAGGCAGTGTTGCGATCTTCAATGGCGATGTGAGCGGGAAGGGGGCGGCGGCGGCGCTGTATGCGGCTTTGGCCAGCGGCCTGCTTCGGAATGCTGCGCGCAAGCATCGCGAGCCGACTGAGTTCTTGCAAGCGGCGAATCGGGCGCTAATGGCAAACCACATCGAGTCGCGCTATTTGGCGGCGATGTTCGCCGTGTGGAATCCAGCGCGTCGGGAGATCGTCGTAGCGAGTGCGGGGGAGCCTCCGCCGGTGGTTCGCCGAGCCGGGGTGATTGAGGCGTTGCACATTGGGGGAATGCCGCTGGGGCTGTTTGTGAGCCCCCAATTTGAGCAGCAGACGATTAGACTCGAGCCTGGGGATGTTTTTGTGATGGCTTCGGATGGGCTGCACGAGACCGAGAACGAGGCTGGTGAGCAGTACGGGGACTCAGCGCTAGGCGAGACAATCGGGCGGCTCGCGGACGCAACGGCGGAGCAGTTACTGGAGGCGATATTGGAAGACGCGACGGCGTTCGGAGGCGGCGGCGAGTTGGTGGACGACCGGACGGTAATCGTGCTGCGGGCGCAGCCTGTAGGGGCGTAGTGTACTATGCCCTCGGGTCGAGCTCGCTCGACCCCTACAGCACAAATTACTTACAAGAGCCAGGGTTGGACTTGACGTAGTAGTCCTTGTAGGAGGACGAGTCGGAGTCCATGCAGCCTTCGAGGTTGAGCAGCTCGACTTTGCGGAACTGGACGGGGTGGCTTTCGCTTTGTAGCGAGATGTAGCCGCCTTCCATGAGCTGTCCGTCGGGTTTGTCAGCGGGGTTGTGGCCGCTGACGTTGCGGCCCCCGAATTGGGGCATTAGGTATTCGAGAACGGTTTCGCCTTCGACCAAATGTTCGATGAAGGAGGACCCGAGGACCAAGACTTCAGAGCGGACCCAGACGTCGCCGTCGTAAGTCTTTGAGGTGGACGTTGTGCAATGGCGGGTGACGAGTTTTCCGTCCATGACGACGTTGGTTCCCGGGGTGCAGAGGTTTGCAGTGCTGCGGGGGCCTTCGCCGAGGCCGCCTAGCAGCTGGACTTCGATGGAGATGGGGAAGTCTTGGTCTTTGCCCATGGTTTCAGGGGCGGGGGAGTGCAGCATGATGCCGCTGTTGCGGGTCGCCCAGCCGGGGCCGTTGAGAGCCTGGTCGCCGATGAAGCGGTATTCGACGACGATTCGGTAGTAGGAGAACGGCTTTTCGTAGAAGATGTGGCCGAAGCGCTCGTCGAAGTCTCCGTAGGCTTCGTAGCCAGTGGTCATGTAGCCGTCTTGGACGCGGAATGTTTTGCCGAAGTTGTCGTTGAGGGCGTGGCCGCGGATTTTGGGCTGCCAGCCGTCGAGGTTCTTGCCGTTGAAGAGTTGGATCCAGTCGGAGTGCTGTTGGGCGGCGAGAGGAAGGGTGAGGAGGGCCAGGCAGATTAAGCGCACATCTTGATTCTAGCTCCGGCTCGCAACTGGAGGGCGTCGCGCCGACGCTTGGCCCAAGATCGGCAGGACCGGCATGCACAGTGGTGCTAAGATTCCAAAACAACGATGTTGACTCGCAGCAGCATTGCGGCCTGGCTCCTAGCGTCATTTGCGGCCCCGGCGGGCGCCCAGCTCACGAGCACCTATTCGTGGGGCTACGGGTTCGTCGACGGATTCATCAACCTGCCTTCCAGGCCCGCGCCGCGGTTGTTCCTAGAGGAGGGGGAAGTCCTCGCAAACAAGATCGTCAAGACGGGCCAAAAGCGAGTCGTCACCAGCTCAGTCTCACTGGACGGTTACCTTTCCATCCTAAGGAACGGCGAGTATCGGTTCTTTGTTTCGGGCGGGATGCTTGTGATCGGAACGGAGCGAATCGATGAATCGCCAATCCGCCTAGAGGCAGGCAAGCACGAGTTCAATTTTCTGCTGGACGACGAGACCAGCCCACAACGCTTCGCGGTTGAATGGGAGGGCCCAGGGTTCGCTCGCGAGCCCATTCCCGCGCGATTGTTTGAGGACAAAGCAGAAGTGGCGAGGCTCGACGGCCGTCAGCTGTTCGAAGATCTGGGCTGCGCGAATTGCCACCGCAGCGACTCGCCGTCGATTCAGCGCCGGCCCGGCCCCGTCCTGACCGGCCAGGGCGCCCGAACCAAAACCGCTTGGATCAAGCACTGGCTCGATGAGCCTACGTCATTCAGAACCTGGGCGACGATGCCCGTCATGCTCACCGAGGCGGGACGGACGGATGTGGCCGCCTATCTGTCTTCGCTCGACGGCGAAGTTCCGTCAGACCGAAAGCCGAAAGGCGAGGATGAAGAGCGCGGCCGCACAACCTTCCAGATCTTCGGCTGCGTCGCTTGCCACGGACCCAAGGACCTGCCGCTATCCGGTCTTGGTTCGAAAACTACGCTTGGCCAACTTCAGCGCTATCTTCTTGCCCCGCTGGATTACACGCCGGACGGGAGGATGCCTTCGTTCCACTTGACCGAACAAGAGTCGTTCGAGTTGGCAGCCGAGCTAATTCTGTCTCGGAACGAGTCGTTCGAAGAATCGGTCGCAGAGGGAGATGCCGACCGTGGACGCGAGTTGGTCGCTTCATCCGGTTGCCTGTCGTGCCACGAGCTCGAAGGACTGGAGTCCGCGTCGCAGGCTCCGCGGCTCGAAGAGCTCGACTCCCAGGATGGTTGTTTAGCCGAACAGGTCGACGAGGGCTTGCCGCACTACCGACTAAACGAGGACCAGCGCGGCGCACTGCAGTCTTTCGTCGCACAGTACCCAAACGCGCCTGAAACCGCTCCGGCGCCGCTCTTCGACCTGGGCCGTCGCATGAATCAGCTACGGTGTCGCGCCTGTCATGAGATCAATGGCAGCGCCCCCACCGGATCGTTGGCCGAAAGCGCGCCGTCATTGACCGATGTGGGTGACAAGCTGAGAGTGGATTGGCTCGAAACGGTGATTGGCTCGAAGACGCAGAATCTTGATTGGCAAGAGCTGCGAATGCCGAGTTTCGGACCTTCTCATGCGAAATGGCTGGCGGCGGCGCTGGCGAAGGCGAGTGGCGTCGATCCGATGGAGGATCCAGGCGGTCCGGCGGGTGCGCCAGAGGCCGGCCATGGGATGCTTGGGGTCGATGGGCCCCTGGGCGGCATGGGCTGCGTTGGTTGCCATGGCTGGGATGAATACCCGGCGTTGGGAGAGAACGGGCCGAACGTCTATACGGTCGGGCAGCGGATGCGCTACGACTGGTTCCGTCGTTGGATGCGTGATCCGTCGCGAATCTTGACC
>Ga0315336_1005650_pt1 | contig 13466 bp, 15 predicted proteins | sample ASW5metaG_FD_204512 | JGI IMG/M metagenome (GOLD analysis project Ga0315336, IMG submission 204512) | Ammonia-oxidizing marine archaeal communities from Monterey Bay, California, United States - ASW #5 | ecosystem: Environmental > Aquatic > Marine > Intertidal zone | place: USA: California...
GCCTATAACAAAGCCATAAAAACTGAAGAAGTGTACAAAGAGATAACACAAAGATTAACAGAAGAGCTCGATTACGAACGCGAAAGAAAACTTACACAAATATTTGGTAAAATATTTTCAAAGTCATCTTTTGTTCATATTCCTGGAACAATTGATAAGTTGTCAACAAAAAGATTATTAACAATGAGCTGGCTAGAGGGTAAACCCATATTGGATTTTAAAAATGCAAAGAAAGAAGTTCGGAATACAATTGCAAAACATATGTTTTATACTTGGTATAAGCCATTTTATGAATATGGAATTATTCATGGTGATCCGCATTTAGGAAATTATACTATCCAACCAAACCACACTATTAATCTTTTTGATTTTGGGTGTATGAGAATATTTAAAGGAAAATTTATTCAAGGTGTTATAGATCTTTATTTTGCTCTTCAGAACAATGATGATGAAAAAGCAGTCCACGCATATACGCAATGGGGTTTTACAGATATGACTAAAAAAAAACTTGAAGTACTCAATAAATGGGCAGGATTTATTTACTCTCCTTTAATGGAAGATAAAATTCAAAAAATACAACAAAGTGACAGTGGTATTTATGGTGCAAAAGTTGCAGCTGAGGTTCATAAAGAGCTTAAAAAGTTAGGAGGAGTCAAACCACCTAAGGAATTTGTATTTATGGATAGAGCAGCTGTTGGTTTAGGGTCTGTTTTTATGCATTTAAAAGCTGAAGTTAACTGGTATAAAATTTTTCATAGTTTAATAGAAAATTTTGAAACAAAAAAAATGAATGCTAGACAACAAAAAATTTTGAAATTAGTAAAGCTTTAAAATATAAATCTATATGCAAATTTCTATTATTAAAGAAATAAGTTCACATGAGCAACGCGTAGCAGCTTCCCCTGAATCTGTTAAACTTTTACTTAGATTAGGAGTTGATGTTTTGATTGAAAAAGGAGCAGGAGAATTATCTGGATTTGTCGATGAATATTTTCAGTCTGTTGGTGCTAAAATAGTAAATCGTACAGAATGCTTAAAGGCTAATATTTGTCTTTGTGTGCAGATGCCTCACACAAAAGATATTGATCAAATGAATAATAACACAATCTTAGTTGGTCTACTAAATCCCTTTGAAAATAAACATAATTTTAATGATTTAATTAATAATAAAATAACTGCTTGTTGCATGGAATTAATTCCAAGGATTAGCAGAGCACAGAGTATGGACGCTTTATCCTCTCAGGCAAATCTGTCGGGTTATAGATCAGTTATCGATGCCGCAGAACAGTTTGGAAAAGCATTTCCAATGATGATGACAGCTGCTGGAAGAATTAACCCAGCTAAGGTTATGGTTCTTGGAGTAGGGGTAGCAGGTTTGCAGGCAATAGCTACTGCGAAAAGATTGGGCGCAGTTGTTTCTGCTACTGATGTAAGAATTGCTACTAAAGAACAAGTAGAAAGTTTAGGGGCTAAATTTATAATGGTGGAAGATGAAGAAACACGAAGTGCTGAGACCAGTGGTGGATACGCAAAAGAAATGAGTGAACAATATAAAAAAAAACAATTTGCATTAATTGCTGAAACAATATCAAAACAAGATATTGTAATTTGTACAGCCCTTATACCAGGAAAGCCAGCTCCGTTGTTGGTAACTGAGGAAATGATAAGTACAATGGCACCTGGATCTATCATAGTAGATCTTGCTGTGGAGGCAGGAGGCAATTGCGCACTAAGTAAATTAGGTGAAATTGTAGTTCATAATAGTATAAAAATAATTGGTCATGCAAATGTTCCTGGACGTGTTGCAAAAGATGCATCTGCTTTATATGCAAAAAATATTGTAAATTTTCTTTCATTATTCATAAAAAAAGATGAGAAAAAAATTAATATTGATTGGAATGATGAAATTATTTGTGCGGTTGTTTTAACTCATAATGGAGAACTAAAATTAGAAGAATTTAAATAAGATGGACAGTATAGTAAATCATAGTTCAGAGGTTTTTGTAATTGGACTGACAGTTTTTTTTCTTGCTTGTGTAATTGGCTATTATGTCGTTTGGTCAGTAACACCAGCACTTCACAGTCCTTTAATGAGTGTAACAAATGCTATTTCAAGTGTGATTATCGTTGGCGCAATACTAGCTGCAGGTCCAGAAGGCTTTGGAGTTTCTAAAATATTTGGAATAACAGGTGTTATTTTAGCTTCTGTAAATATTTTTGGAGGGTTTATTGTAACCTATAGGATGCTTTCAATGTTTAAAAAAAAATCTAAAGCAAAAAAAGAGCAATAATGTCATCAAATTTAGTATCAATATTATATCTAATTTCAGCATTTCTTTTTATACTTTCTCTTAGGGGTTTATCACATCCTGAGTCGTCACGAGTTGGAAATATTTTAGGTATCATAGGTATGATCATAGCAATAGTTACAACGCTTATGTTTAAAAATGTTTTAAGTTATACCGAAATTGGTATTGCTATTTTAGTTGGTGGTTTTATTGGAACAATAATTGCTCTAAAGATTGAAATGACAGCCTTACCTCAGCTAATTGCTGCATTTCATAGTTTGGTTGGTTTAGCAGCTGTGTTTGTCGCTGCTTCAGCTCTTTATGATCCATTAACATTTAATATTGGGGAAATTGGTAAAATTTCTAAAAGTAGTCTTGTTGAAATGAGTATTGGTACATTTATAGGCGCTGTAACTTTTTCTGGCTCTGTTCTTGCTTTTGGGAAATTACAAGGAACAATATCAGGAAATCCAATAATATTTAAATTTCAACATTTAATTAATGCTCTGATATTTTTATTTATTATTGTACTGATTGTTTATTTTGTTTTAACACAATCAACTTCTATTTTTTGGATAATAGTTATCGCCTCGATATTATTAGGTTTTTTAGTTGTCATTCCAATTGGTGGCGCCGATATGCCTGTTGTTATTTCTATGTTAAACTCCTACTCAGGATGGGCAGCTTGTGGCATTGGTTTTACTCTTAGCAATAATCTTTTAATTATTACTGGAGCACTTGTTGGATCTTCAGGTGCAATCTTAAGTTATATTATGAGTAAAGGAATGAATCGATCTATTCTTAGTATTGTTCTAGGAGGATTTGGAGGAGAACAACCCAATCAAAATAATACCGACAATTCTGATAAAATTGTTAAACAAGGAAATGCTGAAGATGCAGCATATATTTTAAAAAATGCTGACTCAATAATAATTATTCCAGGTTACGGTATGGCAGTAGCCCAAGCACAGCACGCCTTAAGAGAAATGGTTGATCTTCTTAAAAAAGAAGGCATTAAAGTACGCTACGCAATTCATCCTGTTGCCGGTAGGATGCCTGGACATATGAACGTTTTACTTGCTGAAGCTAATGTTCCTTATGAAGAAGTTTTAGAACTTGAAGAAATTAATCATGATTTTCCAATGACAGAAGTCTCGTTTGTAATTGGAGCCAATGATGTTACAAATCCGGCTGCAAAAACAGATGAAACTTCGCCAATTTATGGGATGCCAATATTAGATGTAGAAAAATCAGAGACAATATTATTTGTAAAAAGATCTATGGCTACTGGATATTCTGGAGTAGATAATGAATTATTCTATAGAAATAACACAACAATGCTATTTGGGGATGCAAAAAAAATGTGTGAAAATATAGTTAAATCTTTATGATGGTTTAGTCGTGATTGCGTCTATTGGATTTTCTTACTCGTCTTATCGACTCCTCTTTTTCCCGAGCTTTTCTTAAACAAGGTTTTTCGTAATGTTTACGGAGCTTCATTTCTTTATACAAACCTTCGCGCTGCATCTTTTTCTTCAAACTTCTAAGAGCTTGCTCAATGTTATTATCTTTTACATTTACAAATAATGTCATTAATATCCTTAAAAAGAATGCTGCAGATAGCATAATGATTAAATATTTGCAAATATTCTAAATTATTTATTTAATTTAAATTTATGATTTTATATAAGAGGTAATGTCTATTCTTAAAATTGCCCGTTTAGGACACCCTGTTTTATTTCAAAAAGCTAAATTGGTTGAAAATATTACTAGTAATAATATAAAAAAGATTGTCCATGATATGACAGAAACAATGTTAGATGCCCAAGGTATTGGTTTAGCAGCTCCACAAATTCATATAAATAAACAAATATTAATATTTGTAGAACCCGAAATCGAAGAAGGGAAGGAATCACCAGTTAATATCACAGCATTGATCAATCCAAAATTATCAAAAATTTCTGACAAAACAGATATTCAATGGGAAGGTTGTTTATCTATTCCCGGTATGTTGGGTTTAGTAAAAAGATATTTTAGAATAAAGTACGAGGGATACGATATGAATGGAAATATAATTCAAAAAGAAGCTGAAGGGTTACATGCAAGAATTGTGCAACATGAATATGATCATCTAAGTGGAATATTATATACTAGCCGTTTAGCTGATAATAAAGCATTTGGTTATTCAGAAGAGATTGAAAACTATTGGAAAAAAAATACAAATAATGAGTAGACATAGTCTTAATTTATTAAGAGCCAATATTTTACAAATGGCTAAAAAATATATTTCTAATGATGGTTGGAGCGAAGATATTTTTAATACATTGGCTACAAATTCAAATTTGAAATATGCCGAGATGATAACATTGTTTCCTAATGGTTATCGTTCATTAATCTATTTATATTTAGAAGAAATAAATGATAAAATGACTGAAGAATCTAATAAAATAAATCTTATTCGTTTAAAAACACATCAACGTATAAGAGAAATTATATTACTAAGATTAAAAATTATGTTGAAGGAAAAGATATTAATACAAAAAACCTATTTTCATTTATTATTACCTCAAAACTTCAAAATTTCTTTAAAATCTGTTTATAAATCAGTTGATCAAATTTGGTTTTTGGCGGGAGATAATTCTACTGACTTCAATTTTTATTCGAAAAGGGTGATATTGGCTAAAATTTATTCTATGGTGATTTTTCATTTTGTTAATAATGATAGCTTAGATGAGACAACAAAAGTATTAGATAAGCAGTTAAATATGACATCTAAAATTCCTAAGATAAAAAATAGGTTAAAAGATGTCGCTGAAGGACTACCTCAACTCGTAAAAATTATTGGTAATATATCTTCAATTAGGCGATAATGTCCGGCTCAATTTTATTCTTAAGAATGATAATTTTATCCTTTAGAATGAGTTTTCTTTTTTTTAAACGCTTAATCTGTAAAAAATCTATTGTTTTCTTATCTTGTAATTGAATTAACACTTCATCTAAATCACGATGTTCTTGTTCAAATTCTCTGAGTTGTTTAATCAATGAATCTTTATTGCTCATTTTTATGAGATCTATTTAAGATAGAATATAATCTTTTTTCTAATAAAGGATTAGTATACAAGTCCTTCGTGATAAAAAAAATAGGTATTTTAACAAGTGGAGGTGATTGCGGAGGTTTAAATTCAGTTATACGAGCAGTCACACTTAGAGCTGTAAATCAGTATAATTTACAAGTTTTTGGTATTAAAGACGGGACACAAGGATTGATGACTGATCCACTTAATGTTTTAGAATTAAAACCTTCAATTTTTGATGGAAACTTAATGAGAATGGGAGGAACCTTTTTAGGGACTAGCAATAAAGGCAATCCATTTAAAACTTACATAAATGGAGTTAAAGTTGATGTATCCGATAGAATTATTAATGGCTATAATCTGTTGGACCTGGATGCTTTAATAGGCGTAGGTGGAGATGGAAGTATGAAGATACTTCAAGCTTTATCTAAAAAAGGGGGAATGAATTTTGTTGGAATTCCCAAAACAATAGATAATGATGTTAAAGATAATGAACTATCAATTGGTTACGATACAGCGGTTGATGTTGCGACTAATGCTTTGGATATGCTTCAACCCACTGCTGCAAGTCATCACCGCGCAATGATACTTGAAGTTATGGGAAGAGATGCTGGCCATATTGCTCTAAACTCTGGAATAGCTGGTGGTGCAGATGTTATTTTGATACCCGAAATCCCGTATTCTTTGGAGTCTATATCAAATCACATAGAAAAGATTCGTTCAAGTGGAAGAAATCATGCTTTAATAGTGGTAGCCGAAGCAGTTAAAAAAGAAGATGGCACAAGAGCCACGGTCAAATTTGTAGATGGAGAAGTGCGTCTAGGAGGCATAGGTTCCTATTTGGGTGATGCAATATACAAATTGACGAATGCCGAAACAAGAGTCACAGTTTTAGGACATGTGCAAAGAGGGGCACAACCAACACATAGAGATAGATTAATTGCTAGTGCATTTGGAGTTCATGCTGTTGACTTAGTAATGCAAAAAAAATTTAACCGTATAGTTGTATGGCAAAACAGAGCTGTTACTGATGTTAATTTGGATTCAATCGCAGGGCAATCGAAAACAATAAGTAAAAATGATCCACTCATAAAAGTAGCTAATGGGTTGGGTATATATGTTGGTGATGTTAACTAAAACTTACCTAATTTTTTCTAAATATAAAAGTAAACTTTATATAGTTTTCAATTACTGCCTAAATCGTTACGTATTACTAGTACCTTCTTTTTATCTTTTGGATTTCTGAACCAAAACTTAACGAGCTCATCTTCATTTGAATACCAAAGAGTATATTCTGGAAAGGGACCTTTGTCTTTTGGATTATCAGAGGCATTAAAAGAAAATTTCTTTGTATCTATTTTATTATTATTGATTTTTATAGTTTCACTACCCAAATCTCTTACTTGAATCTTTCGAACAACTCCTTTTTGGGTGTCAAATATCTCTTGTTCCGATAATATATTAATGTTCCAAAAATTTGAAGGAAGTATATCTTTATCTAATGTGAGTTTCCCATCCATACCCTCTGCAATAAAATTACCACCAATATCGTTTCCCTTTATAAAATATTCTCTATTATCCTCAAAATCCGAAAAGCCTTCAACCTTAATAAATTCATTGTCTTTCCATGTTTCAACTGATTGATGTAAAAATTTGTATGCTGTGATGAATAAAATTTTGACTTCAATGTTTATGTTAGTGCTTAATAGTAGTTCATTCTCATTTTTTTTAAAAATTATTTCATGACTACCTATGATCTTATTCTTTCTTATAACATCAAAAGATATTTTACCGTCTTTAGGCACAGGGAATGATAAAAGATTAAAACTAATGATTAAAGTAAAGAAAAATGGAACTAATTTCATAAAGTTATTAAGTTTTTATTTATAGATTCTAAACTATCAAGTACAATAGTTTTTTTACCACACATTTTTATATTTATCTGTATTTATAGGAGTGATAAGCAAACAGCACTGATCCTAAAAGAAGAACTGAATTAGTTTGGTGCATACTTGCAAGAGTCAACTCAGTATTTGTTAAAAGTGTTAATATACCTAAAAGAAACTGTAGTGTCATAAATATCAATACTGTTATTAACGACCTGTAATTTTTCATATGATTAGAAAAAAATATTAGAAATACAATAAAAGAAAAAATAAATACAAATGTGAAGCTTGCTAACCAGCGATGATTGAAATTAATCGTAACTGTATTTTCAAAGAAATTTCGAATTCCTAATTCTTTTATAAAATAATCATCAGGTATTAGAGAACCGTTCATTAGGGGATAGGTATTAAATGATTTTCCTGCATGTGTTCCAGCCATGAAGGCGCCTGAAATAATTGTTATGAAAAGAAAAATTATTCCGGTTATAAAAAATAATTCAATTAATTTAATATTATTATTATTTAAATTATTTTTGTTAAATAATGAAATGGTTGACCACAAGAGAATTGAAAAGATAATTAAGGCATTAAATAAATGAAATGCAAGTCTATAGGAACTTACATAAGGATTATCATTTAATCCACTTTTAACCATCCACCATCCAACAATAGCTTGAAAAAAACCAAAAATAAAAATGACAACCATAATTACAAATAATTTTTTAGAAATTCTTTTCTGATATAAAAAGAATAAAAGAGGAAATATAAAAATCAGACCGATTAACCTTGCAAAGAATCTATGAAACCATTCCCACCAAAAAATATATTTAAATTCTTCAAGACTCATAAATTTATTAACAATTTGAAATTCTGGAGAACCTTTGTAATTATCAAAAATTTTTAACCAGCTTTCATATTTCAGGGGAGGAATGATCCCCATAATTGGTCGCCAATCTACAATTGAGAGGCCTGATTCCGTAAGTCTTGTTAGGCCACCAATAACAATAATCATTAAAGTCATAAAAGTGAGTGTTAGCATCCATATATTTACAGTTAAATCGGGGCTAAAATTCTTTTTAAAAACAACCATAGACAATATATAATCTCTAGAAATTATAAAAAAAGTTGTTATTTAGCATATTATTATAATGTCTCATAAAACTGATGTTGTTATTATTGGTGCAGGCCCTGTTGGTCTTTTTGCTATATTTGAACTTGGGTTACTTAATCTTAACACTCATGTGATAGACAATCTAGACAAAATTGGTGGACAGTGCGCTGAACTTTATCCTGAAAAACCAATATATGATATTCCTTCACGGTCAAGAGTTAATGGTCAAGAATTAGCTGATGAATTAATGTTGCAAGCAAAGCCATTTAATCCTGTTTTTCATCTTAATCAACAAGCTGATAGTATTATTAAATTAGATGATTATTGGAGAGTAAAAACTTCTTCCAATGAAACTATATTAGCAAAATGTATTGTTATTGCAGCAGGAGCAGGAAGTTTTGTTCCAAGAAAGCCTCCTTTAGAGAATATTAAAGAATATGAAAATAAAAGCATATTTTATTCTGTTCGAAATAAGTCGATATTTAAAAATAAAAATATTTTAATTACAGGAGGGGGTGACTCTGCACTTGATTGGACAATTGATTTGGCTTCAATAGCAAACGTAACACTAATGCATAGAAGAAGAGAATTTCGGGCTGCACCTGATTCTGTATCAAAAATACTAGATTTAGAAAAAAGTAATAAAATTAAATTTGTCATTGGGCAGGTTAGTCAACTCAAAGGTAGTAATGGGATGCTAGAAAAAGTAGAATACAAGTTTGAAGAAAAATTCTCATCATTGGAAATAGATTATTTACTTCCTTTTTTTGGACTTAAAATGGAACTAGGACCAATCTCTGAATGGGGACTAAATCTAAACGAAAATTTGATAAAAGTTGATACAGAAAAATTTGAAACTTCTGTTCCCAGTATTTTTGCTATTGGTGATATTAATTCTTATCCAGGAAAATTAAAATTAATACTTTCTGGATTTCATGAAGCTGCATTAATGGCACAAAAATGTTTTAGCTATTGCTATCCAGATAAAAAAAATGTTTTTAGATACACCACATCTTCAAAAGAATTACACAAAAAATTAGGAGTTTAGTGGGAGCGATAATTGTTAAGGATAGGGAAGATAAAATCCATACTTTAATTGCGGAACCTGGTTCAAATATAATGGAAGTTATTAGGGATGCAGGTTTGGACATCGAGGCAGCCTGTGGAGGGTGCTGCGCTTGTGCTACCTGCCATGTCTATATAAGCAATAGTTGGATAGACAAATTGACTGATATAGACGATGATGAAGAGTCAATGTTAGATCAGGCTTTTAATGTTACAAGATACTCTAGATTGTCCTGTCAGATAGAATATGATGAAAATTTAAGTGGTTTAGAGCTAACATTAGCTCCAGAATAGTATGGACATTTTTATATATTTGGTATACAAATAATTTGTATACAAAGTAAATGGCAGACACTTCTTTAGATGAGAATAAAATTGGATTGTTAATTTGGAAAGTATCAAATTATTGGCAATCAAAATTACGTAAAATTCTTAAACCATTTAATTTATCCTTAAATGAATTTTTAATTTTAGAGTCAATATATGAATTAAGTTTATCAAACTCAGGTTTATCACAAAATGAAATTTCTAAATATAATAGTATTGATGTAACTGTTGCCAGTGTTACATTTAAATTGCTAGAAAATAAAAGATTAATTTCTCGACTTATAAAAAATGACAATAGAAAAAAAATTATAGTAATGTTAAAAGCAGGAGAGAGTCTATTTAATAAAATTTATCCTCTTATACAAAAAGAACAAGAATTAATCTTTAACAAATTGCAAAATGAAACTTTTAACTTCACTAATTCTTTGAAATTATTACTAGGCAAAAAAATTAGAATTAAGGCTGATAAAATTATATGAATCTGATAGAACAAAAAAATCATGATTTACTTAAATCATGGCCTTTTCAAGAAGCTTTAAAAGTAATTAATAATCTTGGAGGTTTTACAAATTTTAAATTACCCAAAAAAAATTATGTTTTATTTGAAACAGGATACGGACCATCAGGGTTACCTCATATAGGAACATTTGGAGAAGTTGTAAGAACAACTATGGTTAAAAATGCATTTGAATCTCTTATTGAAAGCAAAACTAAACTTTTTACTTTTTCTGATGATATGGATGGTTTAAGAAAAGTCCCAGAAAATGTTCCTAATAAAGAAATGCTTAACAAATATTTGGGCAAGCCATTAACATCTATTCCAGATCCTTTTGAAAAATATGAAAGTTTTGGTCATTATAATAATGCTAAACTACGATCATTTTTGGATCAATTTGAATTTGAATACGAATTTATAAGTTCAACAGAAAAATATAAAAATGGTGAATTTGACGAAACCCTTATAAATATATTGCAAAATTATGAATCTATTTTATCCATTATTTTGCCAACACTAAGAGCAGAAAGAAAAAAAACTTATAGTCCCTTTTTGCCAATTAGCTCTGTAAACGGAGAGGTTTTGCAAGTAAAAATTGAGGAGTATAATACTAGTTCAAATTCTCTGGTTTATATAGATCCTGCAAATAATAAAAGAATTGAAACACTTGTTACGGGTGGAAAATGTAAACTTCAATGGAAAGTGGATTGGGCTATGCGTTGGATGGCTCTTGATGTTAATTACGAAATGTGTGGGAAGGATTTAACCGAAAGTGTTGAATTAGCTTCAAAAATTTGCAGATCAATGAATTTAAAACCACCAAAAAATCTAATATATGAAATGTTTTTAGATGAAGGGGGTGAAAAAATTTCGAAATCTGTTGGTAATGGTATTAGCGTTGACGAATGGCTCAGGTACGCATCTCCTGAAAGTTTATCACTCTATATGTTTCAAAAACCAAGGTCAGCAAAAAAATTATTTTTTGATGTTATTCCAAAAAGTATTGATGAATATTTTTCACATTTAAAAAATTTTCACCAAAACACAACAATAGAAAGTTTTAATAATCCAGTTTGGCATATTCATAATGGAAACCCTCCAAAATATAAAAAAGAAATTGCTTTTAATTCTTTAATTAATCTTGTTAGTGTGTGCAATTCTACAGATTCAGATGTTATATGGTCATTTATACAAGAGTATGATCCTTCCATAAGTCGCAACAAGAATCCAGAAATTGAAAAATTAATACAATATGCTATCAATTATTACACTGATTTTGTATTGCCAAATAAAATATATGCTCCTGTTAATGATACAAATAAAATAGTATTTGAAGACATATTAACTCTTCTTAAAAGTATTGATAACAATTTTTCATCAGAAGAAATTCAAACAAAAATTTATGAAATTGGAAAAATACATAATTTTTCTAACTTAAGGGATTTTTTTAAACTAGTTTACCGGGTATTATTAGGTCAAGAAGAAGGGCCACGGCTAGGATCTTTTATCAAGTTATATGGTATAAAAAAAACAACTCAACTAATTGAAAATATTTTACATGAGCATAACAAAAAATAATATAGTAATTTAAAGTGCATAACCTTCTTTTAAAATTTATTCACTTACTACCTCCTGAAACTGCACATTCCTTAACTCTTAAACTTCTCAAAATTAGTTTTCAAAGTCCAAATTTAACTGATGATACAATTTTATATCAACATCTATTTGGACTAGATTTTAGAAATCCTCTTGGAATTGCTGCTGGCTTCGACAAAAATATTGAAGTAGTTAATCCTTTGCTTAGTTTAGGGTTTGGATTTGTTGAAACAGGTACAATTACTCCACTCGCTCAATATGGTAATCAAAAACCAAGAGTATTTAGATTAGCTGAAGATTCAGCTATTATTAATCATTTGGGTTTTAATAATAAAGGTTTAGATCATGCAAAAGAAAAACTAAACAAATTAAACTTAAATATTTTATCTAAAGGAATTGTTGGAATTAATATCGGTATAAATAAAGAAACTACCAATAACATAGATGATTATTGTTATTGTCTCGAAAAATTAGGACCTTTAGCACATTATGTAACCATCAACATCTCATCACCTAATACACCAGGATTAAGAGATTTACAGAATAGAGGACAAATAGAAACTTTAGTTAAAGCACTTGAAGAAAAAAAAAATATGTTTTCATCATTACAATCTACTCCTATTTTTTTTAAAATTTCTCCAGATCTGAATGAAGAACAACTAAGAGACATAGCTCTTATGAGTTTAGCAAATAATGTTGATGGTCTAGTTATTAGCAACTCAACTACTGAAAGATCTTCAAATTTGAAATCATCACATAAAGATGAAATAGGTGGACTAAGTGGGAAACCCTTATTTTTTAAATCTACCTTAATGTTAAAAAAAATTTATACACTTACAAACGGCCAAATTCCTTTAATTGGTGTTGGGGGAATTAGCAATGGTTTAGAATGTTATGAAAAAATAAAATCCGGAGCGTCATTAGTGCAATTCTATACAGCGTTGATTTACCAAGGACCTCAAATTGTTTCAAGAATTAAAAATGAATTAAAAATTTCTTTAAAAATAGATGGATATAAAAACGTTAAGGACGCAGTGGGTAAGGAAGTATGAAAAATATCAAGACCATCAAAGGGATAAATGAGATTGTTGAAAGCTATGATATATTTATTTTGGATCAATGGGGTGTAATGCATGATGGTAAGCAAGGGTATAAGTATGCAATTGATTGTATTGAAAAATTATACCAAAAAAACAAAAAACTTATTATTTTATCTAATTCATCTCAAAGGAATAATATAACTACTAGCAGACTAAGTGATCTTGGTTTTAATCCCAATTATTTTTTGGAAATAATAACTAGTGGTGAAATGATATGGCAAAGTTTGGTGAATTTAAACTATGATTTTACAAAAAAATTACAAAACAATTGTTTTCACATTTATGATGAGAGTAATGAAAATGGAAAAAATTATATTGCGGGTCTTGATAAGTATAATTTTGTTGAAAAGATAGAAGATGCTGATTTTATATTGGGTTGTGCACCTTCTCAAGGCCTAAAGACAATTGATTATATTCCGCTGCTTACAAAAGCCATTCAAAATAATTTACCATTCGTGTGCGCCAATCCCGATTTTGAGACTGTCGAAAGCAGTTATAATAATCCTTTGATTTGTATGGGAAC
>Ga0315336_1005651_pt1 | contig 13465 bp, 7 predicted proteins | sample ASW5metaG_FD_204512 | JGI IMG/M metagenome (GOLD analysis project Ga0315336, IMG submission 204512) | Ammonia-oxidizing marine archaeal communities from Monterey Bay, California, United States - ASW #5 | ecosystem: Environmental > Aquatic > Marine > Intertidal zone | place: USA: California...
AAATCCTGTTGGAAAGTGAGTTTGGCAAGGGGAGTACCTTCCGCGTCCGCATCCCCATGCGGATTCCCGTCGATGCGCCGGCCGGGAACTTTCCCATCAGTCTGCAGCGGACGCCCGGACAGGATGCGTTCGGCGGCCCACCGCTGATGCAACGCCCACTCCAGGCTGAAAGCACGCCCACGGCCGGCGCGACCGCAGACGTGACACCGCATGCCGAGCCCCCGCAAGACCCGTCATGACGCCGGCTCCGCTTGTCGCTTGAACGGAACCGCGCCCCGGCAGCGTTACGACCCGGCCACCAGCCCAACCCGGATCCGCGCGGGACATCCGCCGCGTGCGCCGGTCTCCAGCCTTACGGCTGCTGCTGACGCAGGGTCGTCATGTATTCAACCACATTGACCAGGTCATCCACCGATAGCAGCTTGTGCAAATCACCGGGCATCAACGAAATGCTCTGTTTAACCATTTCGTCGATGTCCGCCGTGTTGAAATTCCGCACGATGGCGTCGATGCCTTTGAGTGACACTTTTCCCTTTTCCTGACTGATGATGATGCCGTTCACCGTCGTTCCGTTGGCTAGCAACAGCACATGATTCTCGTAGTTGTGACTGATGCCGGCACTGGGGAAGATCACGGATTCAAAGAACGCCTGACGGCTGAGCTTGGAGCCGATACCCGACAGATCGGGTCCCACTTGCTTGCCTTGCTTGTTGACCACATGGCATTTGGCGCAGGTGCCGACGGTTTGAAACACGAGGCGGCCTTTGGCAACGTCTCCCCGCTTCTTCAGCAACTGACTGATCGGAGGCAGCGGCTGGTTGTTCTTGGTGGGCGGCAGCGGAAACAGCTTGCGTGCTCTTTGCTGGATCGACTTGACGTTGGACGCATGCAGGGCCGCCGCTACCGCATCTTTCAACTTGGGATCGAGGCGTCCGGTCTCGGCGCGTTCCAGCAGCATCCGAACGACATCCGGCGCCGCGGCCGCGCCGCGAACCGCCGCTCGGCGGAGGTCGTCCGATCGACTGTCATCATCCAGCAGCGGACGCAGCAGCGTGCTGACCCGTGGATCGGCTGCATGGCCCAGCACCCGCGCCGTGGCTTCAGCAACGGTTGGTTTGCTGTTGATGAGCCCCTGGCGAATCAAGGCGAGCTGGCCCTTGGCCAACAACATCCGAATCGCCTCGACACCCAGTTGCCCCTCGGGATGCTGTTGTGCAATCTCCAGGACCTCGCCGTAACGCACCTTGTCGTTGAACTTGTCCACCAGCTTGATGAACTCCGTCGTGCCTCGATGCGCGTCGAGCACACCGTCGAGCGTCTTGCGGTAACGGGGCTGCGACGTATCCAGATTCTTGATGCGTTGCAGCACTTCCCGGCTGACCAGATTCCGCCGGTCGGCAGCCGGCAGGGTGGCAGCGGCCAACTGCAGTAAGGCCACATCTTTGGACTCCCCTGCCAGAAAATCGAACGCCCGCAAATAGCGTGTCAGCTCGCCGGAAGGAGTCTGGGGATCCAGCAGGATCCGCGCAAGGTACTGCGGCGTTTCGGTGGCCCGCGACCGCCACAGAATATCCCGGCCGGCGGCCGTGTTCCATTGGTCGCCCACCGCTGCCAGCCAGGCCGCCAGGCAGCGGTCCCATTGACCGTCCGCTCCGATGCCCAGTGCTTCCAAATACCAGCGGTCGCGTCCGTCGTGCTGTTGCGCCAGTTGAGCCCACAGGGCGGGCATCCGCTGGGATGCGTTGTTTCGGAGCGCCAGAGCGCATGCGCGGCGAACTTCCGGCCGGGCATCCCGCACCCGAGCGGCGACCAACGGGATGACGTCGCGGCGCAGATGACGTGCCAACCGGATTCCCGTGATGCGGATGTCCGCGTTCTTATCGTTCAATGCCGCGTCAATGCGTTGTGCGGACTGGCCTTCGACCTTGCCCAACAACCACAAAGCGCGGGCCCGCATCCGTGGATTCTCGTCGGCGTACATCGTTTCCAGAACCGGAACCGCACGCTCTCCCATGCTGTTCAGAGCGGTCCAACCCAGATAGCGGCTGGCCAGATTGGGACTCCGCAAAGCGGCCACAGCTCCGGCAGGCGTTCCCGTGTCGAAATCCGGTATGCGATAAGGCGTCTTGGGGGGAGCCACGCGGAAGATGCGGCCCCGATCAATGTCTCCCATGCGGTGACCGCCCACTCCCGGATCGTACCAGTCGGCCACAATCAACGAACCGTCGGGAGCGACGCACACGTCCGAGGGCCGAAACCACTTGTCGCGTTCGCCCTTCAAGATGTCGACCACCCGGGCCGCATATCCCGCGCCTTGACGCGTCACCGGATAGGCACGGACGACGTTGGGACCGGCATCGCAGTGCACAACCTGATCCCAGAACACCTTGGGCAGCAAACGCCCTTCATAGACACAGAGTCCCGTCGGCGACCCCTGTCCGGTCTGCAACAAATTGGGCACCACTCCCGGATCGCGCAAATGCCAGTGTCTCAGCGGAATGTCCTGATGCATGCCCGTCCGAGCCGTTTTCCAGCCCGCTCCGGTCATCTCATCGCGGTAACCATAATTGCCATACTCCATCACGTAATTGATGCGGACACCGCGGTTGCCGTCATCATCGTTGTCCGACTGCCAGATCGTGCCGAACGAATCGACGGCCACCTCGTAGTTGTTGCGAAAATTGTGCGCCAACACCTCGAAGTCGCTGCCGTCCAGATTGCAGCGAAATGGCATTCCACCGAAATATGGCCGCCCATTGTCCACGACGGGATGACCGTTGCGATCCACAATCGGTTTCCCCTGCTTGTCGTGTACGGCCCGTCCCGTGTTGCCGAAATTCCAGTACAGTTTTCCTTCGGGACCAAAGGTGAATGCGTGGGTCGAATGGTCGTGCTGGGGCTGACCGACCTTGGTGAACAAATACTCCTTCTTGTCCGCCTGGCCATCGCCGTCAACGTCGGTAAACACAAACACGTTGGGGGCCACCGAGACAATCACTTTGTTACCCAGGACGCAAATGCCCAGAGCGGTATCGATGTCCCGTCCCTGGTAAAACACCGTCCGCTTGTCGGCTCGACCATCGCCATCCGTATCTTCCAGAATCAAAATCCGATCGCCGGCCTTGCGGGCACCATTCCGGTGTCGGTAATTGACCACTTCACAAACCCAGACGCGTCCGCGGTGGTCGACATCCAGATTGGTGGGACTCAGCAACATCGGTTCCGAGGCAAACAGGGTGGCTTCCAGCCCGGGCGCGACGTCCAGACTCGCAGTCGCTTCCGCTGCCGGTCGTCCGCTGGGAGCGGGCTGGCGATCCGCGGCGACACCGGCGGGAATCCGGTCCAGGTACACCAGAAAACGCACGCTGGACTTCAACCGCGGCCCCTGATCGGTGCCCCCGTTGTCCAGACCACCGCGCGCCAAAAACGTGGTGTAACCCTGCGGCAAATCGAATTCAATGACGGAGTTGGCGTGTGTTCCGATCCCATAAGCCACCCCCTTGCCGGCAATTCGCAACGGCCGACCGACTGCGTTGTGGTTTTTCAGCACTTTCCCCCAGCCGGTGCGGGCGGATTTCCAGGCCCGCTGGGTCAGTTTCAGCTCGCCGCCGGGCCCCACCAGACGCGGTTCAGCCCAGTCAGCCCAGTCAGCGGCGAATCCATCGCCGCCATCAGTCACCACCAGAAACAGCTTCTTGGCCTGGCGAATATCAACCTTGACCTGGATTGCATGCCCGGGTGTTTGCGAGGTGACCAGTCCGCTCTTGAAGGCCGGCTCGGCAGCCGACAAGTCCATACCACAGATCAACAATCCGCACAGGCACAGTCCATTTCGCAATCGCAACATACCTTGGCTCCGGCAAGCAGTGATTCGTCTCCAGGCCGGTCCGGGATGCACCGGCCGTGGGGATGTGTCAATCCCGCTGAGGATCGACACATGCGGTCATAACCGCTCCATCAAACCTGGACCGCGGCCCGCGATCAAGGCTGCCGCGCGATATTCGCAGGCATGATCGCTGTGCCCGGACCGCAGACAATCGATACGTCCGTCCCACTCCGCCCCCGATGTTGGCAGTCACTCGGCCGGAGACGCATCCCGTTTGATGGTGGCCTTGAGCCTCAGCCGAGCAACCAGTTGCTTCCACACCTGATCACTCAATCGCTTGAAAACGACCGACCGCACATCTTCCAGGCTGAGTGTTCCCGGCTTGCGATCCGTCACGCGACACAGGTGCACTCCAAACGTCGACGCGAATGGTTGGCTCATCTGGCCGACTTTCAGTGGAAATGCGTGTCGAGTGAACGATTGGGGCATCTTGCCTCGAAAGCTGAAGTAACCGATGTCGCCCTGCTCGTCGCGGCTGGGGGCCTGAGAATAAAGGGCCACCGCCCGTTCAAATGTCAACGGCCCATCCTGAACCTGGGCACGAATATCGGCCAGCTGCTTCAATGCCGCGGCCCGCTGTTCCGCGGTTTTGGCCGGGATCAGAATCTGCGCAGCGCGGACACGCGTTCCATCGAATTCGGAACGGTGCTGAGCAAAATAATCCCGCAGTTGTTCGGACGTGATCGTCGCCCGCATGTGCGTTTGCCAGGCCAGCGGCAGTGACAGAGTTCGGTTCAAACCGGCTTCGTCCAGACCAAGCGTTTTGAGGACTTGGGTGGCATCACCGTCACGCCGCCGAATCAAGTCCTTGATCCGAACCACCTGCCGCTCAACCAGTCGCGGATCGACCTTGGTTCCATACCGCTTCAGGTACACCCGGACCAGTTGTTGGTCGATCAGTTGTTCGATCACTGCCCGTCGATAGCGGCCGCGATCCTGTGCTGGAGTCTGTCGCATCATCCACTGCAGCTCCAGTTCGGCCTGCTGTATCGGTGTTCCATCAACGGTAACCAGCACAGACGAGGCGGGTTCCGGCGAGGCGGGTTCCGGCTGTGCCGCAACCCGTTCCGAAGAGCTCAGCCAATGCGTCCCCACCAGGATCAGCATGATCAGGCCCACGCGGAAACTCACTTGACTCATGCGACACCGCCTCCCGTGTTTGCTTGCAAGCCACGTTTCTCCCGCACATCGCCGGCCGCGTGTTGCCCTGATCGACCGACAGCGGATCCTTCAAGCGATCATCGCCGATTGCTGCGGGGTCATCGCCGTCGCGCAGTATAGCTCGGGACGGCTTCTGGTGGGAGACGTGTTCCGCAACGGCCGCACTGCAGACCGCATCACCCAGCGTGGAGTGGAAATCGACACGCCCGGCAGGCCGCCGTCTCCGAGGCCGCAACACGCGCTCAGGAGTCACGGCCCGATGGGTTTCACCTGTTGCAATTCGCTTCTGCAGACGAGGATGATATCCTATGGCGAACCCGCGGTTCAGCTGAAGCGGAAAGCGACGCCAGACCGGCAGCAGCCGGACCGATCCCGGCCAGTGTAGCCACCGACCACCACGGCCCCACACCTCGACACGAGTGACCGTTTGAATCCCAAACAACCACAGGCCACAGCAGACCGGGAGCCCGGGCCAGCATCGCAACCGGGTCACTGGCTGGGGTTCGATCTCGGTGGAACCAAAATGCAGGCCACCATTTTTGACGCCGACCTGCGGATCTGTGCCAGCAAACGACGTCGAACTCAGGGTGGAGAAGGTATCAAGCACGGTGTGGACCGCATCGTCCGCACGATGGAAACGGTGCTGTCGGCGGCCGACCTCACACCCGACGATCTGCGTGGCATCGGCATCGGCTGCCCCGGCCCGCTCGACCTCGATCGCGGCATCGTTCTGGAAGCCCCAAACCTCGGCTGGGAGAACATGCCCGTGGCCGAATCGGTACGGCAGTCACTGGGCTGCCCGGTGGTGCTGCTCAACGACGTCGACGCCGGCGTGTACGCGGAATATCGCCGCGGATCCGCCACGTCATCGCGGTGTACGCTGGGCGTGTTTCCCGGCACGGGAATCGGTGGCGGCTGTGTGTACGAAGGGAAGATCCTGCGCGGAGCGTTGAGTTCCTGCATGGAGATCGGCCATTTGCAGATATTGCCCGACGGCCCGCTGTGTGGTTGTGGCCAGTTCGGCTGCCTGGAAGCCCTGGCCAGCCGGCTCGCCATTTCCGCAGCGGCCGCCCAGGCGTCTTACCGGGGCCAGGCTCCCAACTTGCGTCGCCTCGCCGGTACCAAGTTGTCGAACATTCGCAGTGGCGTGCTCGCCAAGGCGATTCGCAGTGGCGACACTGTGATCGAAGACATCGTACGCTCGGCAGCCACATACCTGGGTGCCGCGGTGGCCATGCTCGTGAATCTGATCAGTCCCGACACCATCGTACTGGGAGGTGGACTCGTGGAAGCGATGCCCGAGCTGTATCTGGAAAGCGTGAGCACAAGCGCCCGAGCCCGCGTGCTCCCGTCCTATCGCGACTCTTTTCGCGTCGTGGCCGCTGCGTTGGGAGACGACGCGACGTCCACAGGAGCCGCCGCCTGGGCTCAGGAAGCACTGGAGAATGCTGAGGTGGAGCTTCCAAAGGCCGGAAAATCGCCTTGAATCTGCCGTTTCCGAGCGTCCACCGCCTGAGACTTGGATCACGGGGACCGATCGACCAAAATGGATATCCAACAACATCTGACAAGAATCGCATGATGCGGTCCCGCAGGGCCCAGATCGGATCTGTGCGACCCCGGTTTGGGACCGTGTCCACTCTGATGACTCAACCCCCGGCAATCAATCGAACCCCGGCAAATGGTGACCCGTTGGCCAACACACTGGACAGCGACTGCGAATCCGCCGTCCGATCGGTGGCTGTGATTGACGTTGGCACCTCCGCGGTGCGGATGACAATCGCTGAAATCACGAGCAAGAAACAGGTGCGAATCCTGGAGCGCCTCTCGCAGGCCGTCAGCCTGGGAAAGGACGCGTTCACCAAAGGGCTGATTCAGCACCAGACGGTTGAAGACTGTGTGCGTGTGCTCAAGGGCTATCGCCACATCCTGGATGAAAACCAGATCACGCACCCTGAGCAACTGCGCGTCGTGGCCACCAGCGCCGTACGGGAAGCGCAGAACCGTCTGGCGTTTCTGGACCGAGTGTATAGCGCTACGGGCTTCCAGATCGAGACCATCGACGAAGCGGAAATCAATCGAGCGACGTATCTGGGCATGCTGCCCTTCTTGAACAGTGACAAGGAGTTTCAACACTCAACCAATATCATCACCGAGGTGGGTGGCGGCAGCACCGATCTGCTGGTGCTGCAACAGGAGAATGTAACCTACGCCCATTCCTATCGGCTGGGTTCCCTGAGGTTGCGGGAAATCCTGGAGGCCTATCGCGCACCGCGGACGCGGATGCGTCAGATCATGGAAAGTCAAATTGACCGCACGATCGAGGCGATCCGCTCCCACCTGCCGCCGGAAGGCCCCTTTGAGTTGATCGCTGCCGGCGGTGACGTTCGATTTGCTGCGTCACAACTGGTCGACGCCTGGCAAACGCAAGAACTGGGAATCATCAGTGTCAGCGATCTGGAGTCGTTTACCGACCAGATCCTGGCGACGACCGATGACGAATTGATGCACCGCTATCGGCTGACGTTTGCCGACGCCGAAATGCTGGGGCCGGCCTTGCTGACCTATGCCCGGCTGGCCCGTAGTCTGGAACTGAGCTATCTGCGGGTCAGCAATTTCAATCTGCGGGACGCTTTACTGAACGCCATGGCGACCCAGGGCAGCTGGACCCGCGAATTCATCAACCAGATCGAGCAATCCGCTCTCAGCCTGGGCCGCAAATTCCAATTCGATGAGCAGCACGGACGTCATGTTTCCGATTTGTGCCGATCGCTGTTTCGCGAGTTGCAGGACGAACACCGCCTGGCGCCACACTATGAGACCCTGCTGATCCTGGCCGCCCTGCTGCACGAGATCGGTGCCTTCGTCAACAACCGCGGCCACCATAAGCACTCGATGTACTTGATCTCAAACAGCGAATTGTTCGGGTTGGGCCAAAGCGATCTGCAGCTGGTGGCGCTGGTCGCCCGCTATCACCGCCGCGCAATGCCCAAGGCCATGCATCAAGGGTACGCAAATCTCCAACGGGATCAGCGGATCGCCGTGGCCAAAATGGCGGCCATGCTCAGAGTGGCCGACAGCCTGGATGCATCGCGCAGCCAGCGCGTGCGCAATATCCAGTGCACAAAAGAGAAAACTCAGTTCGTGATTTCGATCCAAGATGTCGACGACCTGTCGCTGGAACAACTTGTCCTGAAACAAAAAGGGAAACTGTTCGAAGGAACTTTCGGAATGCCCGTGCACCTCAGACCAATTGGCTGAAGGACGGGGGACTGATGGGAATCAACGGGAATGACCACAACGCTTGACGAGACACGATCCGCCGACGACGCAGCGCAACCGTTTTTCAACCGGGAATTGAGCTGGCTTGAATTCAACCAGCGCGTGCTGGACGAAGCCTGTGATGACGACATCCCGCTGCTGGAACGGCTCAAGTTCCTGAGCATTACTGCCGCCAACCTGGACGAGTTCTTCATGGTGCGGGTCGGCGGATTGAAGCTGTTGCATCAAAAAAATCCCAACACATGCGACGCGGCCGGCATGCAGGCCGAGACGCAATTGCGATTGATCGGGCGTCGCACACAAGAAATGACGGCCACGCAATGCCGCTGCTTTGTTGAGGAATTGGAACCCAAGCTCGCCGGTCACGGCATCCGCCGCCTGTCTCCCGGTTCGCTGACCGATCGCCAGGCGCGTTTTCTGTACGAAGTTTTTCGGGAAGAAGTCCAATCGGTGCTGTCACCGATGGCCGTTGATGATCGCGTGTTTCCCTTGTTGCCCGGCCGCGGACTGAATATCTGCGTACAAATCGGCGGCAACGCTTCCGCGCGCGATCCGCAGCCGCGATTCGCCGTGATTCCCTGCGGACAGAGCATTTCGCGATTCGTGACTCTGCCGTCCGAAGGTGGCTATGAATATACGCTGCTGGAAGATGTCATCCATCTGCACATCGAGCACTTCTTCCCCGGCGAGTCGATTGTCGAATGCGTGCCATTCCGCATCTTGAGAGATGCCGATATGTCCGTCACGGACGATCTGGCCACCGACCTGCTCAGCGAAATCCAGGATGTGCTGGACGCCCGCAAACACAGCGCCTGCATCCGGCTCGAAATCTCCGAATTTGTCACCGACGCCATGCTGGACTACCTGCAGCGCTCCCTGAGTGTCTCCATCGCCGACGTATACCCCACCCCCGGCCCGCTGGATCTCTCCGCCTTTATGCAACTCGCCGAACTCAGCGGGTACGACTTTTTGAGATATCCCGCTTGGGATCCGGCCACCCCGACGCACTACGATCCGTCCCAGAGCATTTTTGAGCTCATCGCTCAGCAGGACCGGGTTTTGTGCCACCCCTACGAATCATTCGACCCCGTGATCCGTTTGCTGGAGGAGGCCGCAGACGATCCTGATGTCCTGGCCATCAAACAAACACTGTATCGCACAAGCCGCAACAGCCCGATTGTCGCCGCCCTGAAACGAGCCGCCGAGTCGGGCAAGTACGTGACCACGATCATCGAACTCAAAGCGCGTTTCGACGAGGCGCGGAACATGGCCTGGGCTAAAGACCTGGAACGGGCCGGAGTCCAAGTCATTTACGGTGTCAAAGGCCTGAAGACACACGCGAAAATCTGTATCGTTGTTCGTCGCGAACCACAAGGACTGCAACGCTATCTGCACTTTGGCACAGGCAACTACAACGAGGTGACCGCCCGGTCTTATACCGATGTCAGCCTGATGACCTGCAATCCGGAACTGGGGGCCGACGCCAGCAGTTTCTTCAACGGCGTCACAGGCTACTCGCAACCTCAACAGTTCCTGTGTCTGGCGGCAGCCCCCATCAACCTCCGCGACCGCCTGCTGGAGATGATTCAGGTCGAGACCGAATGTTGTCGCAACGGGCACCAGGGGCGGATTAAGGCCAAGCTCAATGCACTGGTCGATCCCGCCTTGATTTCGGCCCTGTATGAAGCCTCGCAGGCCGGTGTGAACATCGAACTGAATGTCCGCGGCATCTGCTGCCTCAGACCCGGTGTGGCCGGTCTCAGCGAGACCATTCGCGTCGTCAGCATCATCGATCGATTCCTGGAACACAGCCGCTTGATCTACTTCTATCACGGCGGCGACGAACGCGTGTTTCTGTCCAGCGCCGATTGGATGCCACGCAACCTGGACCGGCGCGTCGAATTGCTGGTGCCTGTCGAAGATCCCGACTGCCGCAACCGCTTGATCGACCATCTGGAAACCTGCCTGCAGGACAACGTGAAAGGCCGAGAACTGCTTGCGGACGGCCGTTACCGCACGCTGAGTCCCGGCAGTCAGCCAGCCGTCCACAGCCAGCAGACCCTCTACACTCAGGCCCAACTGGCCCACCAACAAGCCGCCCAACGGCGACGCACCGTGTTCGAACCTCACCGAGCTCCGGGATCCCCCACGGATACCTGATCCTGCGGCTGGCTGCGTGCGGGCCCCGAGCATGGCAGCGTGTGTGGCCCGGTTGATTCCAGTGTGTGCGCCCGTCCCTTGGCACCTCACCCCGTTTTTGCTGGCTGTACACTGGGCGCCACTGTCATCGCAATGATAACCTGGACAGCGACGGCGCGACGCGCACTCATTTCGACCACAGCTATCCAATTCAAATGGATTCGATCTTCAGCCGAGCGGCACCGGGAGCGCCAAGCCGAATCGCGGTCAGCCCCGGCGGTTGGGAACCAGAATGCGAGGGACTCTTTGTCAATTCAGTGGATCTCCTGGAAAGAACTGGCTTGGTTTTCACAACCGGACTCCGGCAGCACGATGGTCCGGCTATGCCAGCGTCTGCTGGACACGGCCGTGCAAACGGACAGCACCACCGCGGCGCTGACGGTTCAATTGCCCGACATTGCCAGCGAGTTCGGTGCCCAATGGACCGCCTTCCTGCAGCGGACTCCCCAGTGGCACACGGTATCCAAGTTCGGCCACCGGACTCCGCATGCTCTGCCCCACACGATGTTTGACGAAGCGTTGGACCGCGAGGCCTGTGGCCTGCTTTCCGAATCCGAGACGTCGATGATGGTCCTGCCGGTGTCCGCTGAACTGACCGGTTGTGTCTTGGTCATGTCGGGAACGCACCTCTCGCAGGATCTCAAGTCCGCGGCCGCGATCAGTCAGGCTCTGGAAATGAGTTTGCGATTCAGCCGACAGAAGCAACGGGCGATGGCCGAAGCAGCACGACTCGAGGCCGCACTCAACATGGCAACGATCTTCACCGAGGCCGAGGAAACCGAAGTCCTGCTCGAATTGATCGCCGAAAAAACAAAGAAATACCTCGACTGCGACCGGACCACGATTTTCCTCTGGGAACGCCAACAAAAACAACTTGTCGGCTGTCCGGCCCTGGGCCTCGACGAAACCGGTCTGCGCATCCCGGACAACGAAGGCATTGCGGGCCAGACGGTACAGACCGGCGAAATCATCCGCGTAGACGACGCATACGCGGATCCGCGATTTCACCAAGACATCGACAAACAAAGCGGCTATCAAACCACGAGTCTTTTGTGTGTCCCGCTACGGGATGGAAAACAGAAGATGATTGGAGCATTCGAAGCGATTAACAAACGGAATCGACCGTTCGACGAGTACGACGAACAGAGCCTGACTCTGTTCGCCGCGCAAGCCGCTACCGCTCTGACCAAACTGCGGCAGCATCAACAACTGATTCGCACCCAAAAACAACTCCAGGACCAGGTGACGCAGGGAGTACAGATTGTCGGCAACAGTCCCGCCATCACCGCTCTCAGATCGACGATCAATCGCCTGGCGGCAACCGACCTGCCGGTCCTGGTTTTGGGTGAGAGCGGAACAGGCAAGGAAATCGCCGCCCAATCTCTGCATCACCAGGGCCCGCGCGCGAACCACCCCTTCGTGGCCGTCAATTGTGCCGCGTTGACGGAGTCGTGATTGGAAAGCGAGCTATTCGGACACGAAGCTGGAGCGTTCACCGATGCCCGGGAAAGCCGTTCCGGTAAGTTCGAGCTGGCCGAAGGAGGCACCCTGTTTCTCGACGAAATCGCCGACATGAGTCCCGGAGGACAAGCCAAACTGCTGAGAGTGCTCGAGGAAAGAGTGATCACACGGGTGGGAGGCTCCCAGTCGCGCACAATCAATGTCCGCATCATTGCCGCTACCAACGCACAACTCGCCCAGGCAGTTCGAGAGAAGCGGTTTCGCGAAGATCTGTACTATCGTCTCAGCGTGGTCACGCTTGAGCTGCCTCCCTTGCGCGAACACCCGGAAGACATCCTGACGATGGCCGAGTTCTTTCTGAACCAGTTTGCGGCCGAGGCCCACCGACCGACACTCAGAATGTCAGCGGAAGCGCGGCGGAGACTGCAGTCACACCACTGGCCAGGCAACGTGCGGGAACTCCGCAATATGATGGAACGCGTCGCGTTTCTCTGTCCCGGTGAGCGTGTCGAAAGCGACGACTTGGCCTTTATCATGAGTCCGGCGCAAGAGCCGGCCAGCTATCTGTCACCCGATCTGGGACTCGACAAGGCCACGCGCCAGTTTCAAACCGAGTTCATTCGACGCGCCATTAAGCTGTCGGGAGGCAACATGAGCGAAGCCGCCCGCAGAATCGGCGTCCATCGTTCCAACCTGTACCGCAAAATGCGGCAGCTCGACATGAAAGAAGGTGCGGGCAGCCAATGATATCGCGGACGGCCGATGGCATCGCACAGCAACGACCGCGAACCCCGGACCAGGCGCCGCTCGGACCAAGCGCCGCTCACCGCGCGATCCAGCTTCGCAAAGATGAGCGGGGCAAAGTGCCGCGGAAGTTGGAACGGAATCGCGGCCCACGGGCCGGGTTTGGCAGCGGCAGCAACGTCGAACGACGCACAGCTCCCGGAATCCTCTGATACCTCGTGTAGCCCGGTGTGTGCTGCCCGTACAGGCTCAGGGATTGGTAATGGGAATTCCAGGGTGTCGAAACCACGTAGCCGTAACCGTACGTTCGAGCTCTGCGGTCCGGGAACACATCGGCCAGAGACTCCGATCCCCAGCCAGCCCAGACGGCTGCCGTAACCCATCCTGCAACCCACGCGCCGTGTTGTGTCCTGCAACGCATCTTCAGTCCCCCCAAGTGCCGGCTTGCCATATTTTGGCGAACCCAACGGGGCCGCCCGGCCGAATCCCCCGCAATGGGAGTGCCGAATCCGGTCGCCAATGGTGTGCCAAAGCAATCGCACTCAGCTCGACCCAGGACCGCCCCCGCAATCTCTCCCGATCTGACGGAGTCCCCGGAGCGCGCGGGAGACGCTGCCGGTGACCGCCGGCCTGTGCCAACGCCGGCTGTGCGACCCCATTCCGCGTACGTGACGCTGGGCACCGAGCGGCTGGCACCGGTGTGTCGCCGATGCCAGGCTGCGAGACTTCGCC
>Ga0315336_1005652_pt1 | contig 13462 bp, 9 predicted proteins | sample ASW5metaG_FD_204512 | JGI IMG/M metagenome (GOLD analysis project Ga0315336, IMG submission 204512) | Ammonia-oxidizing marine archaeal communities from Monterey Bay, California, United States - ASW #5 | ecosystem: Environmental > Aquatic > Marine > Intertidal zone | place: USA: California...
ACAATAACCGGCGTCGCCCAGCGAATTCCAACCGCAGCGTCACTGCGCTACTTTCTATCGAGAAGCCGGGGAAGTCAGCTCGGAGCTTGGACATCTGACCAGAGCAGTGTGATCTCTTCCCGGACTGCGCTGGAAACTACCCTGGCCAGAATGAAACAGAAGTTCAGTGCCGGAGACGTCCCGCTGCCTGATTTTTGGGGAGGGTTCCGCGTCACCCCAGAAACCATTGAATTCTGGCAGAGCCAGCCAGATCGTCTGCATGACCGATTTGTCTACGTGCTTGACGACGCTGACAACTGGTCGATCGAACGGCTGGCACCTTGAAAAACAACCAGTCGTCGCCAGATTAGCCGCTCATAGATTCAAGCGGCAGCTTGACGGGAAATCGCTCACGAATCTGACTGTCTATATCATCAGGTATATGTTGGGGTTTGGGTGCGGACAGAAGTTGCTTTACCCGGCACCTGGCCTGCTCGAGGAGATCTGGTCGACCGGCCTCGTTCCAGTCTTTAGGACTATTTCGATCACCTAAGTCCGGGTACACATAATCCCGCTGCATCAGCGCCCTAGTCTGATCGTGCCCCAGAAAATGACTGGGCCCATCCAGACACACATCACGCATTGCCTCTAGAGATAAGGTGTCTTCGTTGACCTCGATACCTCGTATCGTTCTGTTGATTGCACCCAGCATATCGTTATCGATGACATAGCTTTCCAGACAGCAACCCAGAAGACTGGCGTGCATACCAGCTGATTCGTAGATCAGATTCGCGCCACTGTGTCCGGCTAGGACATTTGTGTAAGCCTTCTCATAGCCTGACTGTGCATCCGGCAGCTTGGAGTCGGCCATACCGGCGGCAATACCGGTTGGTAAGTCGTAGTACCGTCCCATCTGGCCACAGGCCGCCATGAGAACCGCTTGTTCGCCACTGCCACCGCTCATAGCCCCGGTTCTAAGATCAGAAACAAATGGCCAGGTACCGAAGATCGCCGGGTGACCAGGAGATAATAAATTTACGTAGACCAGACCGGCCAGCACCTCAGCCGTCTCCTGAACCACAGAACCGGCAAGCGCCGCCGGACTGGTCGCACCAGCCTGACCCGCGGCCAACAACAAAATAGGCATCCCGCGGCTGACACAGACCTCCAATACCCGACAGGCGTCTTCGGCAAATCGAAGTGGCGGTACAACATGACAGCACGAGCAGCTTACAAACGGCCTTTCCCGCCACTTTTTCTCACCACCGGCCACTATCTCCAGCATATCGATGGCCTCGTGCGCATGGTCAGGGGCCACAAAACTGGTGCCCACATGCTTTGTGGTTCCAGCAATCGACGCGTAGCAGGTATTGAAATCCATTTCCCGTGGATCTTCAATATCTCGTGGCACCATCGAGCGCTGAAAAAAATGAATATGCTCCATGGCGTCCACGATGCGTGCGGCATCATAAAGATCCTGCAGCATCGATTCTCGATATTCGCGTTTTTTGGTGTCCACAATATGGACAGCCGCACCCGCAGTACCGAAATATGTCCTGTTGCCGGTGAGGTGCATATCGTAACGAGGGTCTTGGCCAGGAAGGACGATATCCCGTGCTGCCGAAGCGACGATATCCTCAACCAGTGATCGAGGAAACAGAAGGCGCCCCTCTTCGGTCATCGAGCCGCCTGCTCCGGTCACCAGTTCCTGACAGGATGGTATGGCGTTTGCAATACCGATCTGCTCCAACGTTTCCAGTGCTGCCTGGTGAATACGCAACACTTCAGATTCTGTGAGCGGCTGATATCGTCCTGATGCCTGACCAGGCTGAACAGCGCGTTCATCCTCAGGTATCGGCGCGGCGCGCAGCGCTTTCCTTGCGGCCCGCCCCCCCATTCGCCCGGATGTAGCGGAGCGCTGCCTATTGTCCGCCATCGCGATTACCTTTAAGCATTAGTAATTGCCGATCAGTTGGTACCAAACACTGGAACATGGTACAGGATTGTAGTCCGCCCCATAAGCGGGGGGAACCCACGCGCTTGTGCCATTTATATCGAGTTCTCATCCTCGCAACCAACCATGTTAACGCCTAACTCTGCTCAATGATTCTGCTGATTTCAACATAAACAGCTGTGAACGCTCCCGCGCTCCCAGACAACCACCGCCCTCATCACTCAATTGATCTAACAGACTGAGAACCACGACTGACGTGCCAGCTGTGGCCCAGGCCGCACCGAGCTTTAAACTTTCAAAAATGCTACTGCCTTCGGGATCTTGTGCCACAACAGGACGCCGTAGCGTCCCCCCGATTTTATAATAGGGTGGATACAGCAGCGATAAACCAGACTGCTCGAGAAGGCTGTCTAGCGATATGCCCTCACGGCGCGGCTTGGAGCGAACGGACAGCTCCAGCATTTCCTCCGAAAGCTCGAGATTACCAAAGGCCAATAATTCAAACTCCCCGACTTTCAAGGCGATGGTGTGATCCGGAGGTGCCGGACTATGTGCCACACCTTTGGTAATCTGCATACCGATAACACCACACTTGACATCGTAATACTTCTTTCGTTTTGCCCATGGACTGACGCCACGCAGAATCTGTTCCGTGATGTTGAGCGGGCCCGTGGTCAGGAGCTCTTCACGACCGCGGGGAAACTTTATACCTTCAAGGAGCTCGGTAAAAAGATAACCATTGCCACTTTGTGCAATCTCGTGAAGCGAATTCCCCCATCCCGATATATAGCCCCGTGTACTCAAAGCACCTGATATCTGCCGACCACCCTTCAGCACGGTGGGCAACCGATCAAGATCCAGGTGTTTCCAGTCATAGGTATAGTTCGCCGGATGTGGGTCCACCTGAGTATCCAGGTCGAGCTGCACTTCCAGGTCACCGCCGGCTGAAATTCCCTGCAGTCGGATGTTGACCTGGCCGTCCAGCGAGGTCAGCAGTGCTGTAGCATCCGTAATTTCGTAGTTACGGCGGAGCAGATGCCCCGCAGAATATTCCAGATCAACGTCATAGCGATCCGCCCATGTCAGCGGTATGAGTTCTTCTCCAAACAGATACTTCTTTTCTTTCTTCGGAAAAATATCGTTCAGATTGAAATATTCCGATGCCAGTCTCCCGTCAATTTTCTGTCGATGATTATCAGTCCCATTCAACGGATAGGATATTTCTCCACTGATATCGTTGCGGCCCGCCGTCATCCTAAGTTCTGTCACCTGAAGCGTCTCTCCATCCGTGCGGACGATCGCCTGTGCCTGTAAGGGCACGTCTCCCTGCAATAAAATTTCAAGCAGGGCTGATGCCTTGGACAAGCGATCCACCTCGTACTTCAGCTCAAGCTGAGAACCTGACTTCCACTGCTCCCCCAAAACCCCTTCTGCCATCAACTGACCGAGTTTCTCGGACTGAAGGTTGACTAATCCTTTAGTTGACTCGTGCGAATCCGTTTCGCGAAGGACCTGACCAGTCGCCCGCAACCGGCCCGTGGGCGGTAAGCCAACACCTGTGATCTGACGAAGTTCGTGAGGACCTTCCGCGGTCACCACAAAACTGGCGCTGAATCCGGCGTTGACGGCAAATGTTTCTAGCTCACCAGCCAGCTGGGCAGCCAGAGAATTAGTCAGTATCTCGCCCTGAAACATCAGCGGCAACGCTTCGTTATTCGAGGGACGTACCTGTAATTTAATTTGGGCAGATTCGTGATAATCCCCTGGACCGCCATAGAATTCAATCAGCCGGCCCAGTTCAGTCACATCGAGATTCAGATCCCACGTCGGCCGCGGATCATGCAGTAAATTGATCAGACTGCCGGTAAACCGACCGCTAAGTCCATCACCGGAAATCTGACCCACGAGGCCAGATAGTCGAGTGTCATTACCGTCTATATCAAGCCAGCCCGTCACACTGGTTCCCAGATGGGGAGGCACCGACCATTGTCTATCCCAGGCTTGGACAAGCGCAGCAATGTCCTCGGTATTACCTTTGAATTTCAGGGCCAGTTGAGGCTGCTCATCTAAACTGTCAACCCGCCCAGCGGCGCTGATTTCCAGTAGTGGGGAGTTGATCGCCACATTCTCGATCTCTACGCTACAGCGGTTATTAGCGCAGGTGAGCATACCCCTTCCAATAGCAGTGGCATCGATGGGAAGCTGTCTGCCGAACGTGTCTGCCAGGCTTTGGATGCTGCCAGTTCTTGCGGTGAACTCGAATTGCCCTTCCAGACTATTTTGCAACAGATCGAACTGACCTGTGCCGTCGAGCATCAGATCTGTAGATTCAAAAGAAGCGGAAAGATCACTTAACCGGTAACCTTTGTCGCTGCCTCGTAAAGCGCCCGTCACCTGCGCGCTACCGTTTAAGTGCATCTCAAGTTTGAATTGCCTCAACAGTTCTGTCAGCTTGTCCGAGGTTGCGTCAATATTGAGCGCAAGATCCGGGCCGTCGGCTGAGCCCAATTGACTCACATTGCCTGTTAACTGGATACCCAGATGTGGGCTCTCTCCGATCAACATAATCTGGTCCAAACGGAAATTGCCCGGCTGCCCAGACAATATACCCTGGCCCGAGACACGGACATCTGTCGGTACATCAAGGCTCATGAGCGCCGTGAAATTCTGAAGCCTCTGATGCTTCACCTGTAGACGCAGCTCGCCCATTGAACGGTTTAGTCTGACGCTGGCTGGCACCAGATCGAGATCACCCTGCACTGTAAAATTAAACGGCTGTGCTGTTGTGGACAACCGGACTGATTCCAGTCGAAGGTCGCTTCCTGGGTTTCCGACGAGGTGACCGGCTGCACTGACCGTACCACTGAAAATCGCATCGTGCCGCCATGGCAAGCCGGGCAATAGATCAGTCAGATTTCTTTCCAGGCGTCCTGTCGTGACCTCCAGATGCAAATCAGCGTTAGGCGCTTTTCGCAGATTACTGACCACGCCAGAGACGATGCCACTAACAACGTTACCCTTGAACGCCAGATTGACTGGTGCCAGTTGATCCGAATCCAGACCGTTAAGAGACCCCAGTGCGCCACTCACTTCAATAGCGTCTCCGGCATAGCTCAGTTGCCCGTTGATCTGACCTTGTTGATTTTGACCCTCACGTGGAAAAACATAGACCAGCGTATCGGCCCGGATTTCCCACCGATCTGACTTAACGCCAGATCCAAAAGTGAGGGTGCCGTCTACCACCGAAACTCGACTGACAGGAAGTGGTAGAACCGGCACTGTTAGTCCCCGATCAGACTCCCAATTAGGACGACCGTTGGGGCCGACTTCCAACAGCAGGGTCGGCCGCTCCAGAGAAATCTCGCGAATAAGCAATTTCCCTTCTGCAAGAGCCCCCATATCCAGTTCAAATTGAACGTTCTCTACTGTCAGGAAATGTTCCTCATAATTGCCAACTGGATTACCCACAGCCAGCCCCCTGACCTCTAGCCGAACTGAGGGGAAAAGACGAACTGACAAGCCCTGCTCAATCGACACTGGTCGATCGATTGCTTTGCTTATCTGCTGTGCCGCAGCATCGCGATAGCGACTCCAATCAACCCACTGAATAATGGACGCCAGAAACAGAATGAGGCCACAGAAACAGACAACCACCCAGCTGATTACTTTAGCGAGCCGCAAGAATTCTGTTCCCTGTGTATGATTCGCCTTTCGGAGAACGCATTGCGCGACCCTAACACAAAGCGCACTATTGTGGGTTCGGAAAGAACATCTGACAGATATATCCGGTTACAACATGACAATGACAACTTTACACCCCAGCCAGACATCACGGAAACTTGAAAAACGACTTCGTCGCGAGGTCGGACGAGCCATACAGGACTACAACATGATCGAAGAAGGCGATCGCGTTATGGTCTGTATTTCCGGTGGTAAGGATTCTTTCTCACTGCTGGATATTCTGTGTCGATTGAAAATCAGAGCACCGATCGACTTCCAGTTAACCGCCGTCAATGTTGACCAGAACCAGCCTGGATTTCCAACCGAACGACTTGAAGCTTACCTGCAGGGGCTCGGGGTCGATTACCGAATTATCGATCAGGATACCTATAGTGTCGTCAAGAATATCATCCCCGAGGGCAAAACAATGTGTGGCCTTTGTTCACGACTTCGTCGGGGAATACTGTACAGCTTTGCAAAAAGAGAGAAGATGACAAAAATCGCTTTAGGCCATCATCGAGACGATATTGTTGAAACACTTTTCCTCAACATGTTTTTTGGTGGTCGACTCAAAGCAATGCCACCCAAACTGTTGAGCGATGACGGAAACAATGTAGTCATACGCCCACTATCCTATTGCATTGAAAAAGATATCGCGCAATACGCCCAGCTGAAAAAGTTTCCGATTATTCCGTGCAATCTTTGTGGCTCACAGCCGAACCTCCAGCGCCAAACTGTCAAACGAATGCTCGCTGACTGGGAACAGCAGTACCCTGGTCGGTCAGCGACCATATTCCGAAGCGTCACGAGCATCTCACCCAGCCAACTCGCCGACACAAGTCTTTTCGACTTTGCCAGTCTCGGGGCTCGTCACGAGCCCGCAACATGGCTACCCGAAGGGAACACCATTGACACAGAGAATACCAGGCTATGAATGAATCAGATTTCAATAACGGGCTACTAGAGTTTCTAGCTGACTCACCGACTCCTTTTCATGCAGTGAAACAACTAAAGCAGCTGTTGACAGCGGAAGGGTTTGAACAACTTGCAGAACACAACAGCTGGTCGCTTAAACCTGGAGGACGTTACTTTGTCGTTCGCAATGGCTCGTCAATCGCAGCAATCAGAACAGGCTCTGTTCATCCAACTGATGGGGGGCTGAGGCTGATCGGCACCCACACCGACAGCCCTTGTCTCAAGATCAAACCCGCACCCGAGATCAGGCGTCAGGGCTTTTTGCAGCTGGGTGTAGAAATTTACGGTGGAGTTTTGCTCTCACCCTGGTTTGACCGAGACCTTTCTCTGGCCGGCAAAGTCACTTGCCGTATGGAAAACGGAGAGATAAACAGTGTGCTCATCGACTTTCGACGCCCTGTGGCGACAGTGCCCAGTCTCGCAATTCATTTAAATCGAGATGTGCATAAAAACAGGACCATCAATCCACAAAAAGAAGTGGTTTTACTAGTGAGTTCAGGTGATGGCGACCGCAAAAGTTTCCGACAACTGCTTCTTGGCCAAATCCAGCATGAGCACGCCAACCTACCTGTTGCCGAGGTCCTGGACTACGAAATCAGCTGTTACGACGTGCAACCACCTGCAGTTATCGGGCTAAATGATGACTTCATCGCTGCCTCAAGGCTGGACAACCTTTTGAGTTGTTATACCGCTTGTCGAAGCATAATCGACACCTCTGGAGATACCTCTGCTGTGATGGTCTGTAATGATCACGAGGAGGTTGGCAGCCTGTCGGCCAGCGGTGCCCAAGGACCATTTCTACGTTCTACACTCGAACGTCTATGTGGGACTGGAGAAACGATGGACAGGGCCATGGACTCGTCCGTGTTGCTTTCCGTTGATAATGCGCATGCGCTGCATCCTAATTACGAAGACAAGCATGACCCACAGCACCGGCCTTGCCTCAACGGTGGTCCGGTCATCAAATACAACGCTAACCAGAGATACGCAACAAACAGTGAAACTGCGGCGCTGTTTCGCAATTTATGCCAATCCCTTGATATACCCGTTCAACAGATTGCCATGCGAAATGATATGGCGTGTGGCAGCACCATCGGACCAATAACAGCGGCCGAACTGGGCGTCGCAACAGTAGATATTGGATCCCCGCAGCTGGCAATGCACTCCGTGCGTGAGCTCACCGGGCGCAACGATCCAACACTACTCTACCGCGCGCTCAAGGGCTTCCTTGATCAAACGTCTCTGTGGCGCTGATGTAGATCAGCTCAACAATTTACTGGGACTGACTCACCATGTAGTCGATCGCCGCTTTGACGTCATCGTCACTCAGATGAACGAAACCGCCCTTGGCAGGCATCATGCCGGTCTGGCCTTGAAATCCCTGAATTGCATTCTCATACATCACCTCTATACCCTGTGCGATACGGGCGGCCCAAGCTTCTTTGTCGCCCAGTTTAGGCGCGCCGGCTACACCGGGCATATGACAAGCCATACAGCCACTGTTGTAGACAGCCTCTCCATCGGCGCTAACACTTGTCCATACAACTGAGCCCATCATCACTGAGGCCAGCACCAGTACTTTGGTAAATCTCATCTAAACTCTCCAGGGGTTTATCTCTCACAGGGAAGTGTATCGCGAATGCTGCAAGGGTCGTAACCCAAGATAGCGTCGGCACTTTGATTTCGATCAGGTTTCTCTGATCCGAAACCGTCAGATTCTGGCCACGACACTGACATCCGGTTGCCCTGATGCCCGGCATCAGCGGTATTAATCAACGGTACAGTGACTAAGGCGGACAGATATTCAACCGTCGCGACCATTTCATTGGAATGATTGAACAAAATTTAAACTTTAATTAGTTATTAGTTTATTAAATAATTATATTATTATAATTCTTTGGTATTCTTGAACTGAACATCCGGCCAGCGCTCCATGGCCAAACTTAAATTAGCCAGATTCGGCGCGATATAGGTTAGATCTCCGCCCGCATCGAGTGCCAGATTCTGTCTAGCTTTTCTCTGAAATGCTTCAAAATCAGACTTTTTATCGCAGACAACCCAGCGAGCAGTCGCTACCTGCACCGATTCAAAGCTGCAGTCCACACCATATTCATGCTGCAGGCGGTGTACGACCACGTCAAACTGCAGTATTCCGATCGCACCCAGGATCACATCATTCGACATCAGTGGCCTGAACACCTGGGTCGCACCTTCTTCGCTCAACTGATCTAGCCCTTTGTGCAGCGCCTTTGCCCGCAACGGGTCATCGAGGCGTACCCGTCGAAAAAGCTCCGGGGCAAAATTGGGCACACCTGCAAACTTTAGATTCTCGCCCTCGGTAAATGTATCTCCAATCTGGATAGTACCGTGATTGTGCAAACCGATGATGTCACCCGCGTAGGCAGACGCCACCGACTCGCGTTTTGAGGCCAGAAAGGTGATGGCCCTGTGAATCGGCGTGGTCCGATCTGCTCGGACTTGATGAAGCTTGATACCCGGCCGATAAACACCGGAATTAATGCGTAGAAATGCCACCCGATCATGATGTGAGGGGTCCATGTTGGCTTGAATCTTGAAGACAAACCCCGTAAATTTTTTCTCACCGCTATCGACTTTCCTGGAGCCGGCATCCCGAGGCCCCGGACAGGGCGCGTAGTCTACAAAACAGTCAATCAACTCGTCAGTACCTTCACTGGCAAGTGCTGAACCGAAAAAAACAGGCGTTAACTGCGCCTGCAGATAGGCCTGCAAATCAAAAGTGTAACTGGCTCCAGTCAGCAGCTCGATCTCCTCCCGCAGCCGATCAGCATCCGCACCAATCGCGTCGTCCAGATCATGATTTGAAAGACCGCAGATTGTCCTTTCACCCGACACCGAATTTCCTGATTTTCTTTCAAACAGGTGAATGCTGTCATCGTAAAGTCGGTAGACCCCACAAAAATGGCGCCCAGTCCCCACAGGCCATGTCATGGGTGCGCACCGAATTCCCAACACCGACTCCACCTCGTCCAGCAGTTCTACCGGATCGCGGCCTTCCCGATCAAGCTTATTGATGAACGTCATAATCGGTGTATCGCGCAGCCTGCACACCTCCATCAGCTTAATGGTTCTGTCTTCTACGCCCTTTGCTGCATCGATTACCATCAGTGCGGAATCTACCGCTGTCAAAGTACGATAGGTATCCTCCGAGAAATCGGCATGCCCCGGCGTATCTAACAGATTGATAACATGTTCACGATATTCAAACTGCATGACTGAAGACGTTACGGATATCCCCCTTTCCTTCTCCATCTTCATCCAATCTGAAGTCGCATAACGTCCTGTCTTACGGGCTCGCACCGTGCCCGCCGCCTGGATCGCGCCACCATAGTGAAGAAATTTCTCCGTCAGGGTCGTCTTCCCCGCATCGGGATGCGAGATGATGGCGAAAGTCCGCCGACGATTAACTTGGTTCACGTGTTCATCCATAACTCAAGCCAGCTAGCGTGTGAAAAAAGCGCGAATTATAGCGAACAACGAGCCGTCGGAGTCCCCCATGGTGATTCTAGCCAGCGCTTTAATGCGAGTCCTTCAGGAACTTACGGCGGTCCATTAGCTACTATCAGACTTTTTGGGCATACAGATCATGGTTGTCGCTTCCGGTAATACGGACATCAACAAACTGCCCCGGTTCAATATCAACACCATCGTGAACGATGACAACACCGTCGATCTCGGGTGATTCTCCAGTGCTGCGGGCGAGCACACCTGACTCGGTGTGAGCATCGACTAGAACCGCACATGTTTGGCCAATTCTACGCCGCAATCTTTGAGCAGAGACTTCTTCCTGTACAGCCATGAAACGGGCCAAACGTTCTTCCCTGACTTCCTCAGGAACCGGATTATCCAACTCATTAGCAGCAGCTCCCTGTATCGGTGAATAGGCAAAACAGCCCACTCTGTCGAGTTGTGCCTCGGTCAAAAAATCAAGCAACAATTTAAATTCATCCTCCGTCTCGCCAGGAAACCCAACTATGAAAGTACTGCGGATAGTGAGTTCTGGACAAATACTTCGCCACATACGAATACGCGCCAGATTATTTTCAGCATTGGCTGGACGTTTCATACGCTTGAGAACACGCGGTACACAGTGTTGGAACGGCACATCCAGATATGGCACGACAAACCCTTCACTCATAAGCGGTATCAATTCGTCGATATGGGGATAAGGATACACATAGTGAAGTCGCACCCAGATGCCCAGTTCACCGAGCACCCGGGTCAGGTCATTGATATGCGAACGCATCGGACGCCCACGGGTCAGTTCCGTACGGTACTTCACGTCCGCACCATACGCAGCAGTGTCTTGAGAGACCACCAACAACTCCTTGACACCTGCATCGACCAATGCGCTGGCTTCATCAATAATGTCGTGGATGGATCGACTGACCAGACGGCCACGCATTCCTGGAATCACGCAGAATGTACAGGAGTTATTACACCCTTCAGCGATCTTAAGATACGCGTAATGGCGCGGCGTTAGTTTTATTCCCCCGGGTGGCAACAAATCATGAAATGGGGAATGACCAGGGGGCAACTCCGCTCGAACTGCCTCCATAACGGACTCTGCAGAATCGGGTCCAGTTACAGCAACCAGTTCAGGGAAGCGTCTCAGCATCTCCTGATTTCGAGTCCCCAAACATCCAGTAACAATGACTCTCCCGTTCTCATCGAGTGCTTCGGTTATTGCCTCCAGGGATTCTTCAACGGCAGCCTGGATAAAGCCACACGTATTAACCACCACTATGCTCGCATCGGAATAGTTGTCCGAAATTACATAGCCTTCAGCACGCAGCTGGGTCAGTATCCGCTCAGAATCAACCAGGGCCTTGGGGCAACCAAGACTGACAAATCCGACTCGGGGGCTCTTCATTTATTTAACACTCGTTTGAGGAGAGGCTTAGCCGAGCAGTTCGCGTCGAATCTTCATCTTCTGAAGAATAGTCGTGCCTATTTCTTCTATCGACATTTGAGTCGTATCCGCAAATGAAATCGAGTGGCGCCGAAAAGTAGCCTGGCCTTGGGCCAACTCATATTCGCACTGTTGTCGGGATGAATATCGGCTGTCTGGTCTGCGCTCCGTACGAATTTGGCAGAGTCGCTCAGACTCTATGGTCAGGCCAAACAGGCGAGCGCGAAACGGCTGCAAAATCGCTGGCAGTGCACCGTCATTAAAATCTTCTTCCGTCAGTGGATAATTCGCGCAAAACAGGCCGAAATGAATGGCCAGATACAAACAGACCGGGGTTTTACCAGTCCTCGACACGCCCAAGATGATGAGATCTGCCTTATTATAGTCATCGATACTGACACCATCGTCACAGTCCATCGCATAGTGGACTGCACTGATACGTGAAGTGTAGCGATCTCGGTCGACCACACCATGACTATGGCCGATTTGGTGGCTCGACGCCGACTGTAGTTCCGCCTCTAACGGCTTCAGAAACGTTCCGAATAAATCGACGAAAAAACCGCGGGCTTGCCGAATACCTTCAAAAAGCTGTGGACTGACGAAAGTGGCGAAGATCAAGGGCCTTGCGTTGTCATTATCAGCCGCTTCGTTGATCTCGCGAACAACGTGTACCATCTTTTCAGGGGTGTCGATAAATGGCAGGGCTCTTGTGTGAAATTTTACGTCCGGGAACTGAGTCAACAGGCTGTGACTGAGGACCTCTGCAGTGATCCCGGTTCGATCGGACACAACAAATACGGTTCTTTTTGACAATTTGGTCTAGCCTCGCAATGGGTCTGTCGAGCAAAATAGGCCCTGGCCGTCAAGTTATCGGTTCTGTTCCAGACAACCGGAGCATAAGATGGCAACGGTCCGGCCACATAATATTGTCTAACAAATGGTGGGTAAGTGAAAGAATATATTGCCTGGTTTGATCAGATAAGCTTGGATGATGTAAGCCGCGTTGGCGGCAAAAACGCATCATTGGGCGAGATGATTTCGAGCTTTTCCTCTGCTGGAATTCAAGTTCCCGGAGGATTTGCGACCACTGTCCATGCCTACCGGGATCATCTGGTGGCCTCCGGATTGAAGGATCGGATTGAAGCTGTCCTGGCTCAACTGGACGTCAGCGATGTGAAACAGCTGGCCGAGGTGGGAGCTACAATCAGAGAGTGGCTTGTCAACGCGCCACTGACCAGCAATCTGGAAGATGCGATTGAAGCTGCGTACCTGAAACTAGGGAATTCAGCTGACACACCTGTCGCAGTGCGGTCATCTGCCACCGCCGAGGATCTCCCCGATGCATCTTTTGCTGGCCAGCAGGAAACTTTTCTCAATGTGCGAGGCATAGCCCCCGTACTGATAGCCGTCCGCGAAGTATTTGCATCGCTTTTTAATGACCGGGCAATTTCTTATCGAGCCCACCAGGGCTACGATCATAGTGAAGTGGCTTTATCAGTTGGTATACAGCAAATGGTTCGCAGTGATCTTGGATCAAGTGGTGTGATGTTTACACTTGATACTGAATCTGGTTACGACGATGTCGTGTTTATCACAGCTTCGTGGGGGCTTGGCGAAACCATCGTGCAAGGCGCTGTGAACCCGGATGAGTTCTATGTGCACAAACCCACACTGCGTGCCCAGAGACCAGCTATCCTTCGCCGCAAAATTGGCAGCAAAGCCAGCAAGATGATCTATGCGGACGATTCCGCAACCGAAACCACACGGGTCATCGAAACAACCGCAGCCGAACGACAGCACTTTTCGCTGTCTGATGCGCAGATCGAAGAACTGGCACAGCAGGCGATCCGAATAGAACAGCACTATGGCCGCCCGATGGACAT
>Ga0315336_1005653_pt1 | contig 13460 bp, 9 predicted proteins | sample ASW5metaG_FD_204512 | JGI IMG/M metagenome (GOLD analysis project Ga0315336, IMG submission 204512) | Ammonia-oxidizing marine archaeal communities from Monterey Bay, California, United States - ASW #5 | ecosystem: Environmental > Aquatic > Marine > Intertidal zone | place: USA: California...
CATGATCGTGCTCCGCCTGCACATGCAGCAGCAGCGCAATGTAGGAGATCCCGCCGATGATCCCGGACAGTCGGGACAGGAGTGGATCCAGGTGGAGCGTCGAGAGGATCGTAAGCAGGAAGTAGAGGAGGATGAACGGGCTCAGCAGCATCAGGTATGGAGAGAGCACGGAGAAATCGATGATGATCAGCAGGATCGCGGCTGGAAGCACGCTCTCGACGACAACGGTGATGATCCAGAGGGCACGCGAGATCACCTTGCCATGTCGAACGGCACGGCGAACCTGGTGCAGCATGACCGCTTCGAAGATCGCCATGAAGAAGAGCACGATCAGGGCCAGTTGCGGCGCCTCCCCCTGCCAGGGATTGGGGATGGCCCAGCGGAGGATGGCAACGATGCACAGCAGCAGGAACAGTCCGAGCAGGCCGGTGATCCGAAGCGTTTCGCTGCGAAGCCGTGCATCGTTGAGTGAACTCGACCGTGCTGTCAGGATTCCGGTCATCGACATCGTTGGACAGCCTACCCGTTCAGAGTTCGGCGAGTCGAACCGTCGAATCTCCGAAACGGTCCACCGGCATGTGCATGCGATCCAGGAGGGATGCGTAGAGGTTGCACAACGGCGTTCCCGGCTCGCAGGAGAGATGCCGACCCGGCCGTGGTAGGCTTGCAATCCTTGCTGAAAGGACGACAGATGCAGCTCTTGCTTGGAAGTGGTGGATTTCGAACCGAGGAACGACGCGCGATCTACGTCGAGCAGATGCAGGCCCACTTCGGAAACATCGAGCGGGTCCTCTTCGTTCCCTGGGCACTGGATGACCACGACCGCTACGTCGCACTCATGCAGGAAAAGGGGCTGGATGCCGGGTACGAACTCGAGGGCATCCACACGGTTCCGGATCCGGCCGCAGCGGTGGAGCAGTGCGACGGGATCTACATCGGCGGCGGCAACACCTTCCGACTCACGGCGAAGCTGCACCAAGCGGGAATCATCGACCTGGTTCGGCAGCGCGTCGCGGATGGCCTTCCCTACATGGGCGTCAGCGCCGGAACGAACGTCGCCTGTCCGACCATGCAGACCACCAACGACATGCCGATCACGATGCCCGCGTCATTCGAAACACTCGGGCTCGTCCCCTTCCAGGTCAACGCCCACTACTACGATGGACAGATTCATGTGAAATCGGGTTCCGACTTCGTGGAGCACTTCGGCGAGACCCGTGACGATCGCATCCGCGAATTTCACGAGATGAACAGCACGCCCGTGGTCGGGCTCTGGGAAGGCGGGTTCCTTCAGGTCCGGGGCGATTCGATCCAGCTGGTGGGATCCAATGCCCGGCTCTTCACCAGGGGGGCCGAACCGCGTGACCTCACGGACGGAGCCGATCTCTCCATGCTGATGATTTCATCATCCTGAGGCGACAGGCCGTCCCCCCCGTCGTCGAAGGCGACGAGCACGCCGACACCGAGGACCGCCAGCATGGCTCCGAGCACCGCACGGGGACCGATGTACTCATGCTCGATGATGCGTGCGACGGGCAGGATGAAGACCGGCGACAGGCTCATGAGGGTGGCGGCGATTCCCGCGTCGATGCGTTCAATGGAAACAAGGCTCAGCCAGACCCCGAGCACCGGTCCGAAGATCGCGCCCAGCAGGATCAGCAGCGCAACCGTCGATAATCGACCTCGACCCGCCTCGGACGACCGCGTACCGCGATCGATGGTTCGTGTTCCAACGAGGCCAACCAGCAGCAGGCTGGCGGACACCGTTCCGAAGAGCATCCGGACCAGGGTCGCCGACCAGGGGTCGACGATGGTGCCTTCGGCACCGCTGCCCATGCCGAGCTTGGCGAAGATGAGGCCGACGGCCTGGCCGACACCACCGAGCAGTCCCAGCACGACACCGCGGGTCGGGTGGGGATACGTTCGACCCGGGGCATCGGCCCGTCGCTCGCAGATCACCCAGGCGATGCCACTGAGCGTGAGGATCATGCCCAGTACCGCGAACCAGCCCAGTGGCTGATCGAGCACCGGCCAGGCGATGATCGCCGTCAATGCAGGTGAGACCGTCATCATCAGGGTGCTGATGCGAGGACCGGCGTCCACGAGCGCCCGGAAGAGAAACTGGTCACCCAGGGCCAAGCCGATCACGCCGGAGATGCCCAGGTACCACCAGCCTTCCGACGGCAGCGACGGCCACCAGGATCCGAACAGCACGACGTGCACCAGCAGCAGGATCACCAGCGCCGCCCAGAGACGGGTCACGTTGACCACCGTGGCGCCGACGCGTCGCCCGGCCTCGGTGAAGGCCATCGCCGTCAGTACCCAGCAGGAAGCCGCTCCCAGGGCGGCAAGTTCACCGATGAATCCACCCATCGTCTACCTGTCGTCCGTGGGGACACCGAGGCGATCGAGCAGGAACGCGTATTCGTAGGCGATCTCCCGCAACCGTGCGTATCGCCCGCTCGCCCCTCCGTGGCCGGCGCCCATGTTCGTCTTCAGCAGGAGCATGGAATCACCGGTCCACTGGTCTCGCAGTCGAGCTGTCCACTTGGCCGGCTCCCAGTAATGCACACGCGGGTCGTTGAGTCCGGCCGTCACCAGCAGATCGGGGTAGTCCTGGGCGACGACGTTGTCGTATGGTGAGTACGACTTCATGTACTCGTAGTAGATCGGGTCATTCGGATTGCCCCACTCCTCGTACTCGATGACCGTCAACGGAATGGTCGGGTCGAGCATGGTGTTCATGACATCGACGAACGGCACGTCGGCATGGGCGGCGCAGAAGAGTTCCGGACGCATGTTGATGGTGGCGCCGATCAGGAGTCCCCCGGCCGAAGCCCCCTGGATGGCGATGCGGTCCGGATCTGCCCACCCGCTGTCACGCATCGCTTCGGCGCAGGCGATGAAGTCTTCGAAGGTATGGCGCTTGTTGAGGAACTTGCCGTCCTCGTACCAGCGGCGACCCATCTCGCTGCCGCCCCGGATGTGTCCGACCGCAAAGACAACCCCGCGATCCAGCAGCGACACGCGTGTCGAGGAGAACCGTGGATCCATCGAGGCGCCGTAGGAACCGTACCCGTAGAGCAGGACCGGATTCGTTCCATCGGGTTCGAGATCATTCCGGTGGACGACCGAGATCGGCACGGCAGTGCCATCGGCGGAGGTCGCCATGATGCGCCGCGTCACGTACCGGCTGGGATCGTACCCACCGAGCACTTCATCCTGCTTGAGCAATGTACGCGTCCCGCCGTCGAGGTCCTCCTCGTAGATCGACGAAGGCGTGGTCATGGAGGTGTACCCGAACCGGTAGACATTCGTATCGAACTCCCTGTTCACATCGGGACGAACCGTCGAAACCTCCTCGGGCAGTTCAAGCACCCGTGACGATCCGTCTCGAAGATCCAGCACCTTGAGTTGCCGATAGCCTCCGCTGCGCTGCGAGATCACCAGGTGATCGCGGAACGCATCGACGCCGAGGATGTAGGTGCTGTCGTCGTGGACCACGAGCTCCGTCCAGTGCTCGGAGCCGGGATTCGACGTGGGTACCTGCACGACCTTGAAGTTCATCGCCTCGTCGTTGGTGAGGATGTAGAAGTGCTCCCCCCGATGATCGACGGAGTACTCGATGCCCTGCCGCCGTGGCGACAGGACGGTGAAGTCTCCCCAGGGGTCGTCCGCATCGAGGGCGTGGTACTCGCTGGTGATCTGTGATCCGAGTTCAATCAGGAGCCACCGGCCACTCCGGGTCCGATCGATGCCTACGAAGAAACGTCCATCGGGTTCATGCAGCACGAGCTCATCCGAGTTCGGGTCCGTTCCCAGGCGGTGCCGGTAGACACGGTCGGGCCGGTTTGTCTCGTCCTGCCTGGTGTAGAAGAGGGTCTCGTTGTCGTTTCCCCAGGCCAGGGACCATGGGCCGAGTTCATGCAGGGACTCCTCGATGATCTCCCCGTTGCGGAGATCCTTGACGAAGAGATCGCATTGCTCGTAGCCGCTTCGATCCTCCAACCAGGCGAGCCGGGTGCCGTCGGGACTGACGGACGGAGCCGTCACCCTGATGTAATCACCCTTCCCGGCCCGCTCGTTGACATCGAGCATGACCTCCTCGGGGGCATCCATGGACCCCTTGCGGCGGCAGAGGATCCGGTACGGGCGACCTTCCTCGGTCCGGTCGTAGTACAGGTACCCGTTCTTCGGCCAGGGCACGTCTGTGTCGTCCTGCTTGATCCGACCGAGCATCTCCTCGTACAGCATCTCCTGGAACGCCTCGGTGTGGGACATCCGATTGAGAGCGTACGTGTTCTCCTGTTCGAGGTAGTCGATGACCTCGGGGTTCTCCTTCTCCCGGAGCCACGCGTACTCGTCAATACGGACATCACCGTGCGTCGTGACCTCTACGGGTCGCTCTGGTGCATCGGGCGGAGCCTGGGTGGACATGGATCGGCATCCTGTCAGAAGAACAAGAAGTGTCGGCAACAGGACGCGGGCGTGCATGGAAGATCTCCAGATGAATCCGATCCACCATTCTCATCGTCCTCGGGGTCCACTGCAACCCTGCTACAGTGCCGCCGCATGCGAATCCTCACCTGGAACGTCAACGGCCTTCGGGCCGCGATCCGCAAGGGCTACGAATCCCACGTCGAACGCCTTGAGCCGGATGCCTGCCTGCTGCAGGAGATCAGGGTGCTGCCCGAGCAGTTGCCGGCCGCCTGGAATCCGCCGGAAGGATGGAACGTCCACTGGCACCCGGCCCGGCGCAAGGGCTATTCCGGCACCGCCACCCTGGCCAGGGCACCGCTGGAACACATCGGGACCGGCATCGACGGCGCCGAGGACCCAGAGGGCCGGGTGCTCGTGACCCGGATGGAGGATGTCGAACTGGTGAACATCTACCTTCCCGCCGGCGCTTCCAGTCCCGAAGCGCAGGACCGGAAGGATCGATGGATCGAGCAGTTCAAGCCCTGGGCGACCGCACTTCGAAAGCGGAAGACTCCAGTACTGATTGCCGGCGATTTCAACATCGCCCGCAGTGAGCTCGACATCTACCACTGGAAATCGAATCGCAAGACATCTGGATTCCTTCCCCATGAACGCGACTGGATGAACCAGTTGGTGGATTCGGGCTGGAGCGACGTCGTCCGCGAAGAGGCTGGCGACGTGGATGGGCCGTATACATGGTGGTCCAACCGCGGCCAGGCGCGTATCCTTGATCGAGGGTGGCGCATCGACTACGTTCTGCTGAACGCCGCGGCGAAACAGCGGCTACGCAGCGTGCATGTCGACCGTGAAGCTGCCCTGGAAGTCTCGGACCACGGCCCGGTCCTCGTCGAGTTGGAGTGATCCGATGCAGAAACTCGTGCTCATCCGGCATGGCCAGAGTCTCTGGAACAAGGCGAACCGATTCACCGGCTGGGTGGACGTCGACCTCAGCGAGCGGGGCATCGAAGAGGCTCGCTCGGCCGGTCACCTCCTGGCCGAACACGAGTTCGACTTCGACGTCGTGCACACCTCGCTCCTGAAGCGGGCGATCCGGACGATGTGGATCACCCTGGATGCACTCGACCGCATGTGGCTCCCCGTCCAGCGAAGCTGGCGACTCAACGAACGTCACTATGGCGCGCTCCAGGGACTGAACAAGGCTGAGACCGTCGAAAAGCACGGCGCCGAACAGGTTCTGGTCTGGCGACGAAGCTACGACACGCCGCCGCCGCCGATGGATCGAAGTGACCCGCACTGGCCGGGAAACGACCGGCGCTACGCCGACGTGCCCGTGGATGAACTGCCCTGTTCCGAAGCGCTCGCCAACACCGTCGACCGCGCGCTCCCCTACTGGAACGACGTGATCCAACCGCAGGTCGCCGACGGCAAGCGGGTCCTCGTGGTCGCCCATGGCAACTCGCTTCGAGCCCTGATCAAGCATTTCGACGGGATCTCCGATGAGGAGATCGTCGGCCTGAATCTCCCCACCGGGGTTCCGATCGTCTACGACATCGACGAGAGCGACCAGCCGGTCAACCGGCGGTTCCTGGGTGACCAGGACGCCATCGCCGCCGCCATGGAAGCGGTCAAGAACCAGGGCAGGGACTGATGGGACTTGTCCTCGGCAACCACATGAGCACCTTCGCCGGCGGCGACACGGGCTGGGTCCTGACCTGTGCCGCCCTCGTCCTGATGATGACCCCAGGCGTGGCGTTCTTCTACGGTGGACTCGTCCATCGCAAGAACGCGCTCTCCATTCTCATCCAGTGTTTTCTTGCCGTCTGCATCGTCACGGTGGTCTGGATCATGCTCGGATACACGATCGCCTTCGGACCCTCGACACTCGGAGGCTTCATCGGGGACCTCCACTACATGCTGCTCGACAACATGGATCATGTCGACCAGGTACCAGATGACATACACAATGTGACCCGGTCGCCGTTGTTCATGATCTTCATGATGATGTACGCAATCCTCGCCCCGGCGATCATCGTGGGTGGCTTCGCAGAGCGAATGAAGCTGCTCGCCTTCGCGGTCTTCCTTCCACTCTGGACGCTGGTCGTGTTCTGTCCCGTGACGAAGTGGCTCTGGGGCAACGACCCGGGCGCCAGTGGTTTCTTCGATCTCGGCAACGCAGGATCACTGGACTTCGCCGGTGGAACCGTCATTCATTTCAACGCCGGGATCGCGGCGCTCGTGGCGGCACTGGTCATTGGACGGCGCAACTCCTTCGGCGAACACGGGAACCGGCCGCACAGCATCCCATTCTGCATGCTTGGCGGTGCGCTGCTCTGGTTCGGCTGGTTCGGGTTCAATGCCGGAAGCGCCGGTGCACCGGATCGCCTTGCCGTGCTTGCCTTCGTGAATACGCAGGTCGCCGCGGCCGCCGGGGGCCTGAGCTGGCTCATCCTCGAGTGGCTCCTCCGTGGCCGCCCCACGTCGGTCGGCCTCGTCACGGGAGCCGTGGCTGGTCTCGTCAGCATCACCCCGGCATGCGGATACGTCGATACGAGATGGGCCCTGGTCATCGGCTGTGGAGCAACTGCAGCCTCGTTCTTCGCCGTGAACCGGATCAAGAAGTGGCTCACGTACGACGACTCCCTGGACGCCTTCGGCATTCACGGCATCGCGGGGCTCTGGGGGGCCATTGCAACAGGCCTGTTCGCCTCCCTCGAGATCAACCCGGATGGTCGAAACGGCCTCTTCTATGGCAACCCCGTGCAGCTGTGGCTGCAGATCAAGCCGGTGATCTACGTGACCATCTGGTCGGGCGGTTGCACCTGGATCCTGCTGCTGCTGCTGAAGCACACGATCGGCATCCGGGCCACCGCGGAGGATGAGCGAATCGGTCTCGATGTCGCCGAGCAGTCCCTGCTCGCCTACGACACGTTTGATGGCCTGGGCGTTCCTGATCAGGACAGGCCGGCGAACAGCAACTCCGTGTAGGACGGCAACGGCCAGAGATCGGTCGGTACCAGTCCCTCGAGCTTGTCACAGGCCGTCCGGGCACGCTCCATGGACGGAATCAGCGTGTCGCGAATCGCGAACGACCGTTCCTTGGCGCACTCCCACTCCGCGGATGCGTGCATCTCGACATCGTGGCAGGCGGCGTAGAGCTCCGACGTCAGGGCGACGACCTCCTCCAGTCGCAACTTGAGAGCCTCGGACTGCACACCGGCCGCAGCGGCGGAAGCAACCGACTCGGCGAGTTCGGACTGGCACCTGGCAACGGCGGGCAGCACCATGGTGTTGAGCATCATCACCTGGGTCCTGGCCTCGATTTCGCAGACCGTCACGTATCCCTCGTAGAGCACCTCGATACGGGCGTCCAGTTCGCTGGTGGAAAGTACGTTGTAGGCGTCGAAGAGCGCCCTGGCCTTGTCGGTATCCAGCGCGGGAAGCGCGTCTGGCGTCGTACGCAGGTTGGGAAGACCTCGCCGATGGGCTTCCTCCTTCCACTCGTCGGAATAGTTGTCGCCGTTGAAGACAACCCTGCTGTGGTCCTTCATGATTCCCTGCAGGACCGGCATCATGGCCGCATCACGATCCGAGGCGTTCATGCCTTCATCCAGGACCGCTTCGATCTTCGTTGCGATGTGGTCAAGCGACTCGGCGATGATCGTGTTCAATACCGTGTTCGGCCAGGCGACGGATGCCTGGGAACCGACGGCTCGGAACTCGAAGCGATTTCCGGTAAATGCGAACGGGCTGGTGCGGTTGCGGTCGCCGGCGTGGCGTACCAGCTTGGGAAGGGACTCGGAGCCGAGTTCCATGACCGAACCCTCGGCCTTCTGGATCGTCTTGCCCTCGATGAGTTCGTCGATCATGAACTGCAGGAGGTGACCGGCGAAGATCGAGAGGATCGCCGGGGGCGCCTCGTTCGCGCCGAGCCGGAGGTCGTTGGCCGCATTGGCGACCGTGGCCCGCAGCATGTCAGCATGCAGGTCGATGGCCCGGACGACCGCCGTGACGAACGCGAGGAACTGGAGATTGGAGTGGTTCTCCGATTTCGGCGAAAGCAGGTTGTGCCCCGTGTCCGTCGAAAGCGACCAGTTGTTGTGCTTGCCGGATCCGTTGACGCCGGCAAACGGCTTCTCGTGGATCAGGCAGACCATTCCATGTTCGCGGGCGACCTTCTTGAGGACGCTCATGGTGAGCATCTGGTGATCGCAGGCCAGGTTCGTGAACTCGAACAGCGGCGCCAGCTCGAACTGGCCGGGAGCCACCTCGTTGTGTCGCGTCTTGGCTGGAATGCCGAGCCGGTAGAGCCGCTCCTCGGTATCGGCCATGAAGGACTGCACACGATGGGGAATCGAACCGAAGTAGTGGTCGTCGAGCTGGTGGCCCTTGGGGGAATCGGCCCCGAGCAGGGTCCGTCCACAGAGCATCAGGTCGGGACGTCCCGACCAGGCGTCCTCATCGACGAGGAAGTACTCCTGCTCGCAACCGAGCGTCGATGTCACTCGGTGCACGCCGTCGGCGGAGCCGAAGACCCCGAGGATGCGCATCGCGTGGGTGTTGAGCGCCTCGATTGATCGAAGCAACGGGGTCTTCTGGTCCAGCGACTCGCCGGTCCAGGACACGAACACCGTGGGAATGCAGAGCGTGGCTTCGCCGCCATTGATGGTGATGAAGGCCGGGCTGGTGGGATCCCACGCGGTGTAGCCGCGGGCCTCGAAGGTATCACGGATGTTGCCGGTTGGAAACGAACTCGCATCGGGTTCGCCGCGGATCAGGCTCTCGCCCGTGAACTCGGCGATTACACCGCCATGCCCGTCAAAGTTCAGGAAGGAATCATGCTTCTCGGCCGTCGCGCCCGTCAGCGGCTGGAACCAGTGGCAGTAGTGCGTGCAGCCGTTCTCGATCGCCCAGTCCTTCATCGCAGCGGCGACTTCGTCGGCGATCTCCGAATCGAGTTTCGTTCCGAAGCGAATGGTGCGCTCGAGCTTGTCCAGCACATGGGGGGAGAGGCGGCGGCGGATCACGCTGCCTGCGAAGATCCTCGAGGCATAGTCCTCGCCGAACTCGCGGGAAACGTCCCGCGGCGTATACGCAGCATTGCTTCCATTCATCGCCCGGTACCTTCCAAAGTTGTCTAAATCTAATTCGAGTGTCTGGTGAGATCGGGTGGTAGTGCTCATGGAGACACATGATACCGGCTGAATCCCCGTCTGGACCCTCCAGTCAGACTTGAAACTGGTCTCCGGATGCGGAGAACCAGGGGTTCTCGCCCAGTGGAAACCCCGAACACGGTAGGCTACGGAGTCCCCTGCAGAGCCACTGGAGGCATCTTGATGACCACCCGACCATTCAACCACGTCCACCTGCTCATCGCAGGACTGCTTGCCACGCTGCTGGCCGCCACCACGGTCCGAGGCCAGGGAACCAATGGCGTCTTCCCGGAGCCGATGGACTGGCAGGCCTTCCAGAAACTCGCCCAGCCTCTCGACCTGACCAGCGAACAGTTGTCGGCGATCGAGGCGGTCCATGGCCAGTACCTCCAGGAGATGATGACACTGCGTAATGGGTCGATTGCCGTGTTCATGGAAGATGAACGGTCCATCCATGTTCCCGGTCCCGGCGCAGAGCAGGAAGAGGTTCGTGATCGGGTTTCCGACTACAAGGCGATCCATCGCCGGATCGATTCCACCGAGAGCAACTTCTTCGATGCCCTCGTCCCCGCCCTCGGCCCCAGCCAGCAGGAACGACTGCACGTCGCCCGTGACTGGCGTGAGCGGCAGCGCCGTCTCGAATCGACCTGGCCCTGGATCCAGTTCGCCCCATCCATGCGCCGCGTCCAGCTGGAGATTCGCCCCATGGTCTCCTGGAGCCGATTGAGCCCGCAGGACTCCATCGAAGTCGAAGCCCACCTGGCGAACTGGGAAGCCACCCGGACACGCCTGGTCCGGGACCTGTTCAAGCAGCGACTTGAAGGCTGGGCCCGGGAGCGGGCTCTTGACGCCGAGCGTGGCCCCGTTGCGCTGGGAAACCTGGGAGATGACCCTGAGGCCGGATGGGCAGCCTACAGGCAGGAACAACTCGACCGACACCGCATTGCGTACGAGGATGCATTGAAGACGGTCAATAAACTTCGGATTCACACCTCCCGGGGAATCCAGGCCATCGCGACGCTGCTGCCGGATCGATCGGGTCGGGATCTCACGTGGCGATACTGGACCCGGGGCTACGGAATCACCAGTGGACCCGGTATCCGGAACCTGATCGTGAAAACGATCAGGAACCCACCGTCGGAAGACATTGATGTCCAGGCCGTTGAGGCCCTGCTGCTCGATCACGACCAGTCGATCAGGCCGCACGCTCGGAAGATCATCACGTTGATCGACGAGGATGACGATACCCGCGGCGCAACGTTCTTCTACTCGGTCGACGAGTCCGAGGAATCTCCCCTGGGCATCGAGATGGCTGCAATCAGAAAACGAGGCCTCGCTGACGCACGTCGCCTGCAGGCCCTGCTCGGTGGACACACCCCTGAAATGTTTTCCAAGTGGCTGGCCGAGGTGGATGAACTGGAAGGAACTCCGTCCGAGGCGGTCCCATCCGGCGAAAGCAGTGTGAGCATCAGCATCGTCGTAGCTGAACCGGGGGACGAAGAGGATCTTGAAGGTGGTGGTGGCTTCTTCGGGACAACCGGCGCGGAGTCGGAGGCCATGGAGATGTTCGGCAAGGCACCGCAACCGCTCACGCCCGATGAGATCGAACTGCTGGTCTCCGACCTCGGCATCGATGAGGATGGTCGTGACATCGTCGACGTGCTCTACGAAACCTATTCGAAGAACACCACGGAGGTGAAGCGATCGTTTGATTCCTCCCAGCGGAACGCCATGATCAAGATGGCGGCTCAAGCGGGTGCCGCGGGAGGCGGAGACCATGAAGTCTTCATTGAAATGGAGGCCACCATGGACCGGATCCAGAAGAAGGCCCGGTCGGACATGGAGCAACTGGATGGCCGGTTGTTCGAGGATCTCGTCCTGGCCGTGGAGCGTGCCGAGGACCAGGTCATCCTCCGGTGGCATCGCCAAGCCCGGCAACGGAGTTTCGCCCTCGGGTCCGGAGGCATGATGAACAGCGTCATGGACATGATGGGCGGCGCACCCAACAGGGGATGGAGGGTGGACCTCATGCTTGAACTGGGCCGGGCCAACCTGGAGCCCGACGCACGCCGAACCGGACTGGAGGCACTCCGTTCCTGGCACGAGCCCTCCACCGAGGCGATCATCCGCCATGCCGAGGTCGAGCAGCAGGTATCGGAGTTGATGAACGGGATGATCGCGTTGCAGATGGGCGACAGGGATTCCGACGAATTCGTCGAAAACACCCGCCAGTACATGGCGCGCATGACGGAGCTCCAGGAGGAACAGCTGCGGCTGAAGGACGAACAATTGCAGCGGAACATGACCACGATTGACGTCGTGACAAGTGCCCTGCCAGTCGCGGATGCCCAGCGGCTGCGAACCACATACCGGGTTGCGTCATATCCCGTGGTCTACGAGGACCCGCACGCAATGACCGATCACCTGCTGGCCTCCAGCCGATTGGAAGACCTTGACGAGGCGACCCGTGGGTCGATCCATGAACTCCAGACCGAGTACGACCAGCAGTACAACCAGTACTGCCTCCAGCTGGTCGAGGTCTTCGAGAACATGCCTTCATTCCGTGGCGTCGGCTTCTCGATGGACCATGTCGAGGAGCATGAAAAGAAGAAGCGGGAAGCCGATCGAATCCGCTTCCAGCGGGACGACTACTCCGACAAGGTCCGGGACAAGCTGCGAAACCTGCTCACCGAGGAGCAGGTAGCCGCCATCGGGGGCCTGAAACCGGCTACAACGACCACGATGCACTGGCCGCAATTCTGACTCGGCCTGGCGCGGTAGAATCCAGCGCTGCAATGAATGAACTCCCCTTCGAATCCAAACCGGTTCCCCCCAGTGGGCATGGCACGACCCTGCAGACCATTCGCAGGTTCATGCGCCGTGACGAGTCGTTCGCCTGCCTGACCTGCTACGACGCGACGACCGCCCGCTGGCTCCAGCGAGCAGGCATTCCCCTGCTGCTGGTGGGTGACACCGCAGCGGAGATGATCCTCGGAGAGCCGGGCACCATTCACGCACCACTGGACTTCATGTTGACACTGACCGCTGCGGTCAAGCGTGGGGCGCCCAATACCTTCGTAATGGGCGACATGCCCTTCGGTTCCTACCAGTGCGACGATGCGGAGGCCGTTCGCAACGCCGGTCGATTCCTCACCGAGGGACGAGCCGACGCCGTGAAACTCGAGGTCGATGGTCGATTCCTCGACCTGGTCAGGAAACTCGCTCGCGCCGGAGTGCCGGTCGTCGCCCACCTCGGTTCCCGTCCCCAGGCTGCCAAGCAGGAGGGTGGATACCGGGCCGCCGGTCGCACGCAGGACGCCCTGCAGCAGATCGTCCGCGACGCCATCGCCATGGAAGAAGCCGGGGCCGTGATGCTGCTGCTGGAGGCGGTCCCCAACGAGGTCGCCAAGGCCGTGGTCGATTCCACGTCGATCCCGGTCATCGGGTGCGGCGCCGGAATCGCGTGCCATGGCCAGATCGTGGTCACCCAGGACCTCCTGGGACTCACCGACTGGCAGCCGGCATTTGCACGACCGATCTGTGAACTCGGCGACACCCTCATGGATGCCGCCCGGGAATGGATGCGACGGGTCGCCGAGGATGAACTCGGCGAGCACCCCTACCGGATGAAGGATGGGGAATCTGCCCCGCAACCTCCCGCGACCCCGGATCCGGACGTCCGGGAATCGACTCCCTCCTGATCCAGCCCCCTCCGCCCACTTCTCCACCGCGAACGATCCCGAAAAACCCGCTCGAGCGGTCCGTTCCTGCGTATGCTCAGGGTGGAGAACCGCTCATGCCCAGAGGTACTCGCTTCCTGATCGCGACGATCGCCCCCGCCCTGGTGGTGCTTGCGATCGCCATTCCGAC
>Ga0315336_1005656_pt1 | contig 13455 bp, 11 predicted proteins | sample ASW5metaG_FD_204512 | JGI IMG/M metagenome (GOLD analysis project Ga0315336, IMG submission 204512) | Ammonia-oxidizing marine archaeal communities from Monterey Bay, California, United States - ASW #5 | ecosystem: Environmental > Aquatic > Marine > Intertidal zone | place: USA: California...
TTCTGTTTCTTGTGCTGGTGCCCTGGTTGGGAGTGACTGTGGGAGAAATCCCACTCGTGAGTCCAATTGCGAATGTGCTCGTGGTCCCGGTAATGTCGCTGGTGACCATACCGTTGGGCATGGTGGGAGCAATGACGGTGAAGACGGCATTTGCGCAATCCTTTGGGCACCTGTGTTTGCTGGGTGCTGACTTTTCGCTGGAACTGGTCCTGACCCTGTTAGAAAAACTTCGTGGATCCTTGCCCGGTTTCGGATATTTCGACTGGTCGAGCATGCTGTTGGCGTGCTTCGGGGCCCTCATTCTGTTAATGCCGGTTGCCCGCAGGGTGCGAATGCTCGCGACATTCGGCTGGCTTGCATTGTTGGTCCCGGCCTCATCGGGTTTACCCGAGGGGCAATTTCGTGTGCTGGCACTCGACGTAGGCCAAGGCAGCAGCGCCATTGTCGATACGCGGCGATATCGTCTGTTAGTGGACGCGGGACCGGCTTTACCAAGTGGTTTCAATACCGGGGAGGCGGTGGTGATTCCGGCCTTGCGCACCACCGGCAAAGACGTTGTCGATCGGATCCTGATCAGTCATGGCGACAATGACCATGCCGGAGGCATCGATGCGGTGCGCCAACGTTATCCTGGCGCCAGGGTAGTCGGTCTGGGCGACGATTGCGTGGATGGCGCGCAATGGCAGTGGGACGGCGTGAACTTTCGCGTCTTGCGCGATGCCAGTGGCGCGTCGTCGAACGATCGGTCCTGCACGTTGCTGATCGATAATGGCACCAGCAGCGCATACTTGAGTGGCGATGTGAGCCGTGTGGTGGAGAGGAATCTGCTACATCGTCTGCCACGTGGGATTGATCTGCTGTTGGCGCCCCATCACGGTAGCGCCAGCTCATCATCATGGAAATTCGTGCGGCGACTGTGCCCCGGTTTTGTGGTCTACAGCGCGGGCCGCGCGAATCGCTACGGGCATCCCAGAGCAGACGTGCAGGCGCGGTATCGGAATGTGGGATCGGTTGGGTTGATCACCGGTCACGCAGGCGCGGTTTGGTGGCGCAGTGATACCCCTGGTATCGCCATGGGTCAGCGTGGAAAAGTGCGCCGCGCACGGTCGGTGGAAGGGCGCTGTTAGCCCAACAATCGATTGCGCAATTTGCGCGGCCTCACGACGCCTCTTGTTCACTTGAGGAGATGTGCTCAAGCAGACGTTCTACCTCCAGGCGATGGAGCGGAGAAGCGAAGGTGACCTCTGCGAGGTCCTTTGCCTTGGCGAGCCAGCGCCAATCCTTGAAGTCGGAATCCTTGCGCAATTTTACTTCCAGCGTGTCTATCTCAGTCGTGAATATCACGCTGTACGTCGCCGCTTCCGAAACGGAGATATCCGGCGCGCTATCCGCGGCAAAGGGCGTGACCGGGTTTGTCAGCGACAGCCCCATCTGCTTGTCAATGAAATCTCTTAGTTTGCTCAACGCATTTTCGCCAACCATGAGGTAGTGCCCAGGCAACAGCCATTTACCATGCTGCTGCACCAACAGCACACCTTTATCCCTTCTGGTCGCCGCCAGACTCTGATATATCTGAAAGTAATCCCGACCGATTTCCAACTCGTCGCGAAGTCGCTGTACGCTGGTCCACAGGTGTTCCGCGGTTCGATTGATGAACGCTAATCCCAGGCCTTCATCCGTTACGCGTTTGACTTCCATCTCGACGGTGGGGGTCGGTTGCGTGTCTGTAGGCAGAACGGTCATCAGCCTTAGCTTCAGTTTTCCGCCGGGGCTGATTTTCGAGTCAGGCATCCTAACAAAGAGGCCGCCCGCGGAGATATCCCTTGCGATGGTCTGAATCGTCCCCACTGTTGGGTGGGACAGCTCGACCAGCAACGGTATCTGTATGCGGGGATGCTCGCGTTGTTCCATAGGGATTGGGAGTTAATCTACTGTTGAAAAAGCGTCAAACGCCCACATTGTAGCAGCAGAGTAATGAAATTGACCAAGCCAAGGCTTGGTAAGGCGACGAGTGTGAGACAGGAAAAATTTACCAATCGTGCCCAGGCCTCACTGGCCGACGCGCAATCGATGGCATTAGGCCAAGACCATACCCAGGTGGAGCCAGCGCATCTTCTGGCAGTACTGTTGGATGCCGATGACAAGCTCGCGGTGGGATTGCTCGGACGCGCCGGCGGCGAAGCGCAAGCGTTGCGCACGGACCTTGCGTCTTTCCTGGAGGGCAGGCCAAAAATAGGCTCGGCTACGGGCGACGTGAACATCTCGCAGGATCTGATGCGGGTGCTTGGACGAGCGGATGCGTGTGCGCAGAAGGCGGGCGATAAGTTTATTTCCGTAGACCGTTTGCTGTTGGCATTGGTCGAAGATCGGACCCTGACCGAGTATTTTGAACGCGCGGGCATAACGCCGTCAGCATTGCTGGCTGCAGTCGACGCGCAGCGCGATGGAGGAACTGTGGAAGAAGCAAATGCAGAAGACGTGCAAGAGGCGTTGGCTAAATATACCTTAGATCTAACCGAACGTGCCGCACAGGGCAAACTCGACCCGGTCATCGGTCGCGACGAGGAAATCCGCCGCACGGTGCAGGTATTGCAACGCCGGACCAAGAACAATCCGGTGCTGATCGGAGAGCCCGGTGTGGGTAAAACCGCGATAGTCGAAGGCTTGGCTCAGCGTATTGTCAACGGCGAGGTTGCCGACAGCTTAAAGAACAAAAAAGTGCTGGCGTTGGATATGGGCGCCTTGATCGCTGGTGCCAAGTACCGTGGCGAATTCGAAGAGCGCCTGAAGGCAGTGCTGAACGAGCTGTCGAAACAGGAAGGCAACGTGATCCTGTTTGTGGATGAGCTGCATACCATGGTCGGTGCGGGCAAAGCCGAAGGTTCGATGGACGCCGGCAATATGCTCAAGCCGGCGCTAGCGCGCGGGGAGCTACATTGCGTGGGAGCCACCACGTTAGACGAATACCGCACCGATATAGAAAAAGATGCGGCTCTAGAAAGACGGTTTCAGAAGGTCCTGGTGGACGAGCCGAGCCTTGAGGATACCGTAGCCATTCTGCGTGGCCTGAAAGAACGTTACGAAGTTCACCACGGCGTAGACATCACCGATCCCGCCATCGTGGCGGCAGCCCGACTGTCGCATCGTTATATCACTGACAGGCAGTTGCCGGACAAAGCCATCGACCTGGTGGACGAAGCCGCCAGCCGTATCCGCATGGAGATGGATTCCAAGCCGGAAAGTATGGACATGCTCGAGCGCCGTCTGATTCAGCAGAAGATGGAAATAGAAGCGCTTAAGAAAGAGCAGGACGAAGCAAGCCAGAAACGCCTGAATGACCTGCAGAGCTCCGTGGATGACCTGCAGCGCGAATACGAATCGTTGGACGAGATATGGCAGGCGGAGAAGAGCGCGCTCAAGGGTTCCCAGGGGGTGAAGGAAGAGTTGGAAGCTGCGCGTATTGAGTTCGATGCCGCTAAGCGCGCCGGTGACTTGACACGTATGTCTGAACTTCAATACGGCGTTATCCCCGATCTGGAGGGAAGACTGGCTGAGCCGGTAGAAGACACGCCGCACAAGTTGTTGCGCAATAAGGTGACTGAAAGTGAGGTCGCGGAAGTCGTCGCCAAGTGGACTGGCATTCCGGTGACCAAGCTGATGGAAGGCGAGCGTGACAAACTGCTGCAGTTAGAAGATCTGCTCCACGAACGTGTGGTCGGTCAACATGACGCGATCAAAGCCGTGAGTCAGTCCGTGCGCCGCTCGCGCGCTGGCTTGTCGGATCCGAATCGGCCGAATGGCTCGTTCATGTTTCTCGGGCCAACCGGCGTGGGTAAGACGGAACTCTGTAAGGCGCTTGCGGAAGTATTGTTTGACAGCGAGGAGGCGCTTCTGCGTATCGACATGTCGGAGTTCATGGAGAAGCATTCTGTGGCCCGCTTGATCGGAGCACCGCCAGGCTATGTCGGATATGAAGAAGGCGGATACCTGACCGAGGCAGTTCGCCGCCGGCCGTATGCCTTGATCCTGCTTGACGAGATTGAAAAAGCGCATGCAGATGTGTTTAACATTTTGTTGCAAGTGTTGGACGACGGACGGCTCACAGACGGCCACGGCCGCACCGTGGACTTTCGAAATGCTGTGTTAGTAATGACTTCGAACCTCGGTTCCGAGGCGATTCAGACCTTGACGCAGGAAGGTGAAACCGACCGCATCAAAGACACCGTTATGGGTATTGTGTCGCAACACTTCCGACCTGAGTTCATAAATCGGGTGGACGATCTGATTGTCTTCGAACCGCTCTCAGTCGAGCAGATCGCGGAGATCGCCAAGCTCCAGTTACAGGCATTGAATCTACGTCTGCAGGAGCAGGAACTGGAATTGGAGCTCGACGAAACCGCGATGCAGCATGTGGTGGCACAGGGCTACGACCCGGTGTACGGCGCGCGACCTCTTAAGCGCGCATTTCAACGCCTGGTTGAGAATCCGCTGGCCAACGCATTGCTCGAGACGGGCTTCGAGCGGGGCAGCGTGGTGCGGGGCACCTGGCAGGATGATGGTCTCGTGCTGACATAGGGTATTGTATATATATACAGTAGTGGTATGATTTGCAGCTATGGAATCGCCAATTTCGCAAGGTAACGAGATCCGAGAGCGTAACGAGATGCGAGAGCGTAGCGAGATGCGAGAGGTTAAAGAGATCGGAGAGACACTGCCTCTGTTTGAGACGCCAGTTGCGGGCCGCACCAGGCGGTCTGTAAGGCGTCGGCGCACCAGGCTGTCAAACGGACCCCAAGACAGGCATATGCGGGCTGCATGGCGCTTATCTAAGGAACTGAAGGCGGCAAAGTCCGGACACAAAGCAGGCCGGAAGCTCGCGAAGCTGTCGCCTGGCCAGCGCCATCTGGTAGGTACCGCAATCTGCGAGCACTTGCTGGCGTCCCTGCGTCAACAAGTCGAGTCAGATAACCAGCAATCCAATCCCTGAGTCCAGACCCGACTTCGCCGGACACGCCATCACTACAAGATAGAGACAAAACTGTGGCTTTTACCCAGGCTGGCGGGTTGAAGTCTTAGTACAATGGTCGTTTTGAATGTCTAGCCAGGTCTCATGATCAAAAAATGTCTATTCCCAGTGGCGGGCTATGGCACGCGATTTCTGCCAGCGACCAAGGCCATGCCGAAGGAGATGCTGCCGATCGTTGATAAACCTTTGGTGCAGTACGCCGTTGAAGAAGCAGCCCAAGCCGGATTGACGGACATAGGTTTCGTTACCGGGCGTGGCAAGCGTGCGATTGAAGACCACTTCGACATCAGCTATGAGTTGGAGCACCAGATCGAGGGCACCGGCAAGGAGCAGGCCCTGCAGGGCATCCGTACACTGATCGATAGTTGTACCTTTTCGTACACCCGTCAGACCAGCATGCAGGGGCTTGGTGATGCAATATTGAAAGGTCAGGCGATCATCGGAGATGAACCCTTCGCCGTGGTATTGGCAGACGATCTATGTATGGGTGAAGACGGTGGTGTGTTAGCGCAAATGGTCGCACTCTACAATCAATACCGTTGCTCGATAGTCGCGATTGAGGAGGTACCAGAGAGTCAGACGGGCAGTTACGGTGTGATTGGTGGCGAAATCATCAGCGATTCCCTTGTGCGCGTTACCGACATGGTTGAAAAACCGGCGCCGCAGGATGCACCGAGCAACCTTGCCATCATCGGCCGCTACATCCTCACGCCAGACATTTTCGATATCATCCGCGCTACTGAGCCCGGCAAGAATGGCGAGGTACAGATCACCGATGCGCTGCTTACTCAGGCCAAGTCGGGTTGTGTCATGGCATACAAATTCAAAGGACGACGTTTTGATTGTGGTTCGGTGGCAGGTTTTGTTGAGGCCACGAACTATTATTACGAAAACATCTACGACTGTGGCGGTTAACTACGTAAACTAGACGCATGTCGTTGCCCATAGTTTTAGAGGCGGTTCGTAGCCGCTCCCATGCTCCCCTGGAGCTTGATCAACCGCTGCCGCTGGAGGCGTTGCCGACGCCTGCCCTGGTGCTCAAGCGCAGTGCGCTGCACCGCAACATCGCGACCATGGCCAGTTTCCTTGCGAGCCATGGCAAAGGCGTCCGCCCGCACGCAAAAACGCACAAGTGTCCGCTGATCTGCCGCGAGCAAATTGCGGCCGGAGCGGTGGGTGTATGTGTGGCAAAAGTTGGCGAAGCGGTCGCGCAAATCGCCGGCGGTGTGCAAAACGTTCTGATCACCTCGCCGGTTACCACGGTAAGCAAAGCGCAGGTTGTAGGGGAACTGGCGCTACTGGCTACCGATTTGAACATCGTTGTTGACAGCGAGCTTGGTCTGCAGACGCTGCTCAGTGTGTTACCTGCCGACGCGCGAATGGGCATATTGATCGATATAGATGTTGCCATGGGCCGCACCGGCACGCGCGACGCAGAAACTGCGGCGTCGTTGATCGACAAGGTGCAGGCAGATCCCCGGCTTAAATTTTTGGGAATTCAGCACTATGCCGGCCATTTAATGCATGTACCCGAGTTTGCCAAACGTCGCGAAAAGTCGCTGGGATTGTGGGACAAGGTTGCGCAGATCCTGGAATTTCTGGACGCCAGGGGAATCACCTGTGAAGTGGTGACAGGAGCCGGCACCGGCACCTATAACATCGATGTGGCGGTTGCGGAACTGACAGATCTGCAAGTGGGCAGCTACATTTTTATGGATGAGGAATACCGCCGTGTGGCTTCCGAGCATAGTGGACGCTTCGATGATTTCGAAGTCTCACTTACCGTCGCTTGCACTACTATCAGCCAGCCACGTCAGGGCACGATGACTGTCGACGGCGGCTACAAGGCTTTTGCTTCGGATACGGTTGCGCCGGTGAGTGATGACCTCGCCGGAGTCGATTTTCACTTCGCGGGTGACGAACACGGGGTATTGGTGCTGCCCGAAGGCGAGCAGGCATTGCGGTTGGGGCAGGTGGTGCAATTTGTTACGCCGCATTGCGATCCAACGGTAAATTTGCATGATTACTACTGGGTACAGGAAGACGATGAGCTGATACACAGCTGCTGGCCCATAACCGCCCGAGGGTGTGCCTGGTAGGTGTGCCTGGATGGGGCTGCGCCGCAGATTGGGAATTTCGACAATGGATAGCGAGGTTTAACGGGTGTTAGAGATCATTCAAGCGGGCGGCTGGCTGATGGTGCCAATCCTATTGTGCAGCGTAGTCGCCGCAGCAATATGCGTTGAACGCCTATGGACGCTGCAACGTGGTCGGGTGCTGCCGAAAAATCTACTAGCGCAAACCTGGAATGGTTTAAAACAGGAAGAATACGATCAGCAGAAAACCCGTGATCTGCGTGCCGGTTCACCTCTTGGGCACGTGTTCGCCTCGGGGATCAGCAATGCCAAGCGCGGCCGCGAAATCATGAAAGAGGCAATGGAGGAAGCCACCAACCAGATCAATCAGGATCTGGAACGCTACCTTACGGCGCTGGGCATCATCGCAAGCATTGCTCCTTTGTTAGGATTGCTGGGAACCGTCGTCGGCATGATCGATGTGTTCGATAACCTGATGCGCGAAGGTTCAGGCAATGCCAATCTGTTGGCCGGGGGTATCTCCACCGCGTTGATCACCACAGCTTCCGGCTTGTCTGTAGCGATACCAGCACTGATGTTCCATCGCTTCTTTCTGCGACGTGTCGATGAACTTGTCGTAGAGGTTGAGCACGAGAGCAGTAAGTTGGTGGACATGGTGCACGGCCATCACGTCGAGACGGTGGCCTAGCTCGCATGGCTAAACGCAGGCGCGGTCGGCATGAGGCCAACGTTGAGCTCACGCCGTTGATCGACGTAGTTTTTCTGTTGCTTATCTTTTTTATGGTGTCGACGACGTTCATACGTGAAACGCAATTGAAAATTAATCTGCCGGAGTCCAGCGGCGAGTTGCAGGAGGTTGAGAAGGGCACCATCGAGATCGTTGTCGATCGCCTTGGCGATTATGCGGTGAACGATCGACTGCTGGTTAATTCCGAGAAAGCCACGCTAGTTCGCGCGCTGCGTGAAGTGCAAGACCCGGATCGACCGTCACCTCTGGTGGTCATTACAGCTGATGCCATGGCCGCTCATCAGGCGGTGGTGCGCGCTATGGATGCGGCCGGCACTGTCGGGCTGACGCGGGTGAGCATCACCACCCAACAACCGGCAGAAGAAGAGTAGAGCCGGCCCGGCGTTCGCCAATATGTCCGCTGCAACCAAACAGGGTGATTGGACGACGTACAAGCGCTTGTTGGGCTATGTGGCTCCCTATTGGTACGTCATGGTCCTGTCGGTTGCGTTCTTTCTGGTTGCCGCTGGTGCTGAGGCGTACTTCGCGCGTCTGTTTGGAGACCTGATTGATTCGTGGGACGACGCTCAAGTGAGAGCGGCGGCGGGAATTCCAATCATCATGTTTGCTACCGGCGTGGTGCGTGCGTTCGGAACTGTAGGCGGCGAAACGCTGATCTCAAGAGTTTCTTTCAATGTGGTGTACAACTTGCGACAAGCGCTGTTCGGGCAGTTGTTACAGTTACCCAGTCGCTATTTCGACCAGAACGCTCAAGGGCACATCGTTTCTCGACTGACCTTTACCGTTGCGCAATTGCGCGATACGGGTACCGATGCGTTGCGTGCGCTGATACAGGATGGATTGAAAGTCGTCGTCTATCTGGGGGCAATGATCTACATCGATTGGCATTTGACCCTACTGTTTATCGGCATGGCCCCGGTGCTGGCGCTGGTCGTAATTTTTGCCAGCAATCGTTTTCGGCGCATCAGCCGCCGTATTCAGAATTCCATGGGGGACGTGACGCATGTTGTCTCCGAAGCCGTATCCGGCTACCGCGTAGTCCGCACGTTCGGAGGCCGTGAATACGAAAGTGGACGGTTTGAACGATCCAGCCGGGTCAATCGTCAGCAGAATCTGAAAATGGCGATCACCAAAGTGGTGAGCGCACAGATAAACGAAACTATTGTTGCGCTTGCTCTGTGTATCCTGATCCTGCTGCTCTACGACAGTGCTTCGACAATGACAAGCGGCCAGGCTGTTACCTTCCTTGGCTTAGCCGGTATGCTAGGCCGACCTATCCGCAAGTTGTCGGAAGTCAATGCGAAGCTTCAGCGGGGTCTCGCTGCGGCTGAAGATGTATTTGCCCAACTCGATCAGAGTGTGGAGAACGACCAGGGCCCCGAGCGACTAGAGCGAGCTGTAGGGTCGCTGGTGTTTGAGGACGTCTCGTTTCAATACGGTGCCGATCTACCTGTACTGCGGCACGTAAGTGTCAGCATCGAAGCCGGCCAGACTGTCGCGCTCGTGGGCCGCTCTGGAAGCGGCAAGACGACGCTGGCAAGCTTGATACCGCGATTCTACGAACTTGAATCCGGCCGTATCCTGCTCGATGGCCAGGATATCTGCGATTACGATCTGGAATCATTGCGTCGACAGATTGCGTTGGTCTCCCAGCAGGTCACATTGTTCAATGATACGTTGCGCAACAACATTGCTTACGGTGACCTGTTAGCCAGCAGTGACGAAGACATAGCAATGGCTGTGGACCGGGCGCATGCAGGTGAGTTCATTCAGACGCTTCCCGAAGGCATCGACACCATCGTAGGAGACGACGGCGTGTTGTTGTCCGGTGGCCAGCGTCAGCGGGTTGCGATCGCAAGAGCGTTGTTAAAGGACGCGCCGATACTGATCCTCGATGAGGCGACATCGGCATTGGACAACGAGTCTGAGCGGCACATCCAGGCTGCCCTTGATGCGGTGATGCAGGGGCGTACCACGCTGGTGATCGCACACCGTCTGTCCACTGTTGAGTCAGCCGACATGATTGTGGTGCTCGACGATGGCCGCATCATCGAAACCGGCACGCATAAGTCGCTGCTCGGGCAGGGTGGGCTTTATGCGGAGCTGCACCAGGCTCAATTTCAGGATGACGCCGTGCCGATCAAAAAGGGACGTGCGGGGAGGCGACCTGCTGTGAGTGCGTCAAGCATGCCGCGCAGCGATTACCTGGAACGCTCTGCGTTGGGTCTGTCGCAAGCGTGGTACCGCGGTGCGTGGTGGTTACACCTGCTGAGACCGTTGGCGATGGTCTACGACTGGGGCCGAAAATGGCGCCACAAGCCGTATTTAACGGGTAAGGTTTCGCCCGCGCGAACCAGCCTGCCCGTCATAGTGGTTGGCAACATCACCGCAGGCGGTACCGGCAAGACGCCGTTGGTCGGATGGTTGGTGGACGTGTTGCGCGAGCAGGGCTTCTCTCCCGGGGTCGTGCTGCGTGGCTATCGTGGCCGCTTGAGTAAGCAGGGCACCCTGGTTCCCAGCGGTGCTGATCCGGAGCGCTATAGCGATGAAGGGGTGCAACTGCGAGAGCGGTTGGGTTGCCCGGTTGCCATTTCAGCCAATCGAATCAAAGGTCTGCGACTGTTGGAGACCCAGTCCTGTGACATCGCCATCTCCGACGACGGCTTGCAGCATCACGCCATGGCCCGTGACCTGGAAATCGCCGTTATAGACGGCGCCCGCGGCCTGGGAAACGGATTGATGATACCAGCCGGCCCGTTGCGTGAGCCTGCTCGCCGTTTGCGGCATGTGGACTGGGTGGTTTCGAATGGTGAACCCAGTAACGTGGTGGACAACGAACTGGTGATGCGTATGCAAGCCGATGGCTTTTTCAATGTGTCCAGCTCCGAGCGGCTCGAATGCGAAGAATTTGCAGCGCGATTTTCCCAGGTACACGCCGTCTGCGGAATTGGCAATCCGAACCGCTTCTATCAGACGATGCAGGAGCTGGGAATCAGCACGGTTAAGCACACCTACGCAGACCACTACAACTTTTCGGGCACAGAAGTTCGCTTTGGCGACGCTATGCAGGTGGTATGCACGGAAAAAGATGCGGCCAAACTGAAACATATTGAAGACGCCGATTTCAGCCATGTCTGGTTCTTGCGGGTATCGGTGCAAATGCCTGACGACGCACGTGGTCGATTGGCCGAATTACTTGGCCAACACGCCATCACGCCCCAGCTCCTCGACCCAGAGCTGGAGGAGGTGGTTTGAAGGTTCACGTTGTTATACCTGCGCGTCTGGCATCGACACGATTGCCAAACAAACCGTTGGCTGATATAGCAGGCGTGCCGATGATTGTGCGGGTGGTGTCGCAGGCGAGTCGATCGCAAGCAGACACGGTAGTGGTTGCTGTGGATGACGAACGTGTGGCGCAGGTGGTGGTCGCCGCTGGGTATGATGCTATGTTGACTGCAGTAGACCATGCTTCAGGGTCGGACCGGGTAATGGAAGTGGTGCGCAAGCGCGGCTGGCAGGATGACGACATCGTGATAAATGTGCAGGGAGATGAACCCCTGCTACCGCCTGCCCTGATTGATGACCTTGCCAAAGCGATGCAAGACAATCCGGGTGTGGAGATTGCCACTCTGGCGGAGCCCATCTCAAGCGCCCAGGATTTCTTGGATCCGAATGTGGTGAAGGTTGTTACCGACCGCGATGACGTCGCCCTTTACTTCTCCAGGGCGCCGATACCGTTTCCTCGCGATAATGCTCAGCAACAAACCGTTACCGACGCCGCGGTACAGGCCAATCACGTTCGTCGCCATGTTGGTGTGTACGGGTTTCGGGTGCACGCGCTGACTCGGTTCATTAGCCTGACCGAATCGCCTTTGGAAAACATTGAACGTCTCGAACAGCTCAGATGGCTGGAAGCAGGTGGAAGAATCAGCGTGCTGCACTGTTCCGAGGCTGTGCCAGGTGGGGTCGATACGCCTGATGATCTGGTGCGGGTGCAGCGTCTGATTCGCCAGGCGGAGCGTTAGCAGGCTGTGCGCTACACGGCTGACTTTCTGCCTGGCAGGCAAGCAACGCGACTCTTGGATTGGACATTGGACGAGACCAGCATTGCCTGGCAGCGGGAACGTTTCTCAATCTTCGGCAAGCCGTGTGATGCGCCGAGAAGGCTGGCCTGGTGCGGCGACGCTGGCGTCAACTATCGCTATACCGGACTGGATCATCTAGCCACGGGGTGGTTTGCACCACTGGTTGCTTTGCGTGAAAAAGTAGAACGCGTGTACGGCCTGCATTTCAATTTCTTGCTGCTGAACAGATATGACATCGGGCAGGACCACATGGGTTGGCATCGAGACGACGAACACGGCGCGGCTCCGACGATCGCCTCGGTAAGTCTGGGACAAACGCGGCGCTTTCGTCATCGGCCACGGGCGGGGGTTCCATCAGCGGGACTGGACCTGGAGCATGGCTCGTTGCTGGTGTTCAATGGTGGCACGCAGCATATGTTGGCACGAACCAGTCGCAACGTAGGCACCAGGATCAACCTTACTTTCCGCAACATAGCACCTGGCGATTGAGGCCATCGTGGACATCGAAGAGCATATGGTGGTCCCCAACACGTTTGGCGTGGGTGCGGTTGCGCAATACGGGTGCCACGCTGTAAGCATCCAGGAAATCAAACAGGCAATCGGCTATGCGTCGACAGCAGAGCTGGACTTCATAGCGCTAGGGCAGGGTTCCAACATCGTCCCGCGTTCGCGGGTCAACGGTTTCGTGTGTCTGGTGCGGTCCCGGGGAGTCGAGGTGATTACTGAAGATGCCCATCACTTGCTCGTCAGAGTCGCGGCGGGAGAGAATTGGCACGATCTGGTCATGTCCACCCTCGCTGTGGGATGGTACGGATTGGAGAATCTTGCTCTGATTCCAGGGTCCGTGGGCGCAGCGCCAGTACAGAACATTGGTGCTTATGGGGTAGAACTAGCGCCGTTTATCGAAGCTGTGGAAGCCGTTGACGGTTCCGGGCAGGAGCGAACGCTTACGGCGACGGACTGTGAGTTCAGATATCGCCACAGCGTGTTCAAAGGGTCGCGTGAATTGACGATCTGCGCCGTGGTGCTGCGATTGAGCAAAATTCCGGCGATTGTCACCCACTATCCTGAATTGCGTGCCGAGTTAGTTGCTCGAGAAATTGAAGCGCCCACACCCGCAGAGGTAGCGGATGCGGTGATTACGATTCGCCGGCGCAAGTTACCGGACCCGGCCAGTGTGCCGAATGTTGGCAGTTTTTTTAAGAATCCAGTGGTTGGTACCGACTTGGCTCAACGATTGCGCAGTGGGCACCCGCACTTTAGCGCCTTTGCTGTGGATGGTGGTTTAAAGCTGTCTGCCGCGCAACTCATCGACGCCGCAGGCTGGAAGAAAAGGCCTGCGCCAAGGGTTGCCTGCTGGCACCAGCAGCCGCTGGTTCTGGTGAATACCAGGCAGGCATCGAGTGAGGATGTCCTCGCGTTCGCCGAGGCGATTCGCAAAGACATCCATGCTCGTTTCGGTGTTCAGCTTGAGCTGGAGCCCTCGCTGCTGTCTTGAGC
>Ga0315336_1005658_pt1 | contig 13449 bp, 12 predicted proteins | sample ASW5metaG_FD_204512 | JGI IMG/M metagenome (GOLD analysis project Ga0315336, IMG submission 204512) | Ammonia-oxidizing marine archaeal communities from Monterey Bay, California, United States - ASW #5 | ecosystem: Environmental > Aquatic > Marine > Intertidal zone | place: USA: California...
CGCGATTCCGGCCGAGCTGCGGTCGGGGTCTTCGCCCTGCTGGCGGTTTGGTGGCCGGCGGCGACCGCGTGGCTCGCGCCTCGAGGTGGGGGAGTGCGGCGCCTCACCCTCGTCGGAGCGGTCGCCGGCATCGTCAACCCGACCCTGGGGGCAACCGGACCTCTGCTGGCTCCGGCCTTTCGGACGGTGACCGACGGCCATGTGGCGTTCGTGGCGACATTCTCGATGGTGCAGGTGATCAACCACAGCGTGAAGGTGGCCGTGTTCGGCATCGCCGGCTTCATGTGGGCTGACCATCTCCCCATGATTCTGGTCGCCAGCGTCGGCGTGATCGTGGGGACGCGCCTCGGGGCGCGCCATATCCGGCGTTTCGATCCCGCCGTGCTCGGCCGTGTCTTTCAGGTGGCGGCCACCGTGGGCGCCATCCGCCTGTTGGTCGGACTGCTCTAGCGACCAGGGGAAGCCGGTTTGGCCTTGTGGGCAACGACGACACGATTGCCGCCCTGGGTCTTCGCGTGATTGAGCGCGCCAGCGGCGCGGTGAAGGATCTCTTCGATCGTTCCACCCGAGCCTGACCCGATCACGCCGACCGACAGGGAGAAGGAGGGGTCAGACGATTCGGTCTGCGCCAGCACCAACTCTTCGCGGAGTCGTTCGAATGCACGAGTCGCGTCTTCGGGGTTCGTGCGAGGAAGCACGAAGAGGAATTCGTCGCCGCCGATCCGGCCGATTGCGTCGCCGGGGCGAACGGCCTTGCGAGCGACGCGGGCGAGCAGCTGGAGCGCTCGGTCACCGGCCTCGCGTCCGTGGGCCTCGTTGAGCAATCCGAAGTTGTCGATGTCGACGACGGCGACGGTGAACGGCAATCGGTCGCGGAGCAACCCGAGCACTCGACTCTGCATTGCTCCGCGGTCCGGCAGCCCCGTGAGTTTGTCGATGTCGTCAGCGCTCTCGGCCGAAAGTGTCGAGGCACGCAGGATGGCGAGTCGCGCGCCGATCATGCGGGCGATGTCCTCGAGGAACTTGACGTCACCGGTGCCGGGCTGTTGTCCCTCGGGCCCGAGGCCATAGAGCACGCCGAGTAGGCGTCCCATTACGTTGACGGGTACGGCGACGGCCGACATCGGTGCGTGGAGTCGCGTGCGGAGGTGGCCGCAGATGTCGAGCCGATCGGTGGTGTCGTAGACGAGCGTTGTGTTGGTGCGGGCGGCGAGTGAGTCCCACGGAGAAGTGCGCGCGCCCTCGATGGTCGGATGGTCGCCGGTGGCTATGACGAGCTCGAGAACGGGATCCACCGCGTCGATCAGGTGCAGCTCCATCGGCTGCATCGACAGGTGCTTCGTGAACGCCTCTCTGATCACGTCGATCGCCGCTTGTTCGTTTGGCGCGATGTCGATGGCGGCATCGATCTCGCGGAGGACATCGCGCTCCACCTTTTCGTCGTGGAGTTCGCGCTTCGTGGCCGACAAACGTCGATTGCTGACGCGCTCTCGGTCCCGGTGCCGCCGAATCAGAAGCGCGTGGGCGGCCAGAGCGGTGGCGAACGCGGCGACCACGCCGGGCACGGCGATGGCGATCATTCCGTCAGTGGTGCCGGTGTCGCCCACGAGGATCGTGGTGGCCGCTGCGGCGGCAGCGACGGGAAGCGCGACGAACGCGGCAACCAGTGCCGTGTGGTCGCTCCATCGGGTTTCGTCTCGTCGTCGGGATTTCACGTGCGTTCCTATCGATCGAACGCGGCGAAATGTGAGGGCTGTGTACCAAAAACGGTCCCTATCTCCGCCCCTATCCCAGAATCGGTCAGAGGGGTTGCCAGAATTGATCCTGATCCGTACTCTCAAGTAGTTACCGATGAGTAACCATCACGGTTCTCGATCCGGTGTTCTCAACCATCTGCTCCCGTTCTCAGGAGGCCCCCATGGCCGATTTCTCCCTTGATCTCAACGAAGATCAGCTCCAACTCCAGAAATGGATCCACGAGTTCGGCGTCGACGTCATCCGTCCCGCCGCCGAAGAGTGGGACGAGCGCGAGGAGTTCCCCTATCCCATCGTCGAGCAGGCCGCCGAGATCGGCCTCTATGGCTGGGAGTTCATGGCCGAAGGCATGATGGGCGACCCCACCGGTCTCACCATGCCGGTCGCCATCGAAGAGCTTTTCTGGGCCGACGCCGGCATCGGCATGGCCATCATGGGCTCCGGCCTCGCGGCTGCCGGCATTGCTGCCTCAGGCACATCCGAGCAGGTCATGGAATGGGTGCCCCAGTGCTACGGCACGCCCGACAAGATCGCCCTCGGCGCCTTCGCGGCTTCTGAGCCCGACGCCGGTTCCGATGTCAACGGCTACCGCCTCCGCGCCGTCTACAACGAGGCGAAGGACGAGTGGACGCTCAACGGCACCAAGGCCTGGATCACCAACGGCGGTATCGCCGACATCCACGTCGTCGTTGCCGTGATCGACCCCGAGCTCGGCTCGAAGGGTCACGCCAGCTTCATCGTTCCGCCCAACACTCCGGGCCTCTCGCAGGGTCAGAAGTACAAGAAGCACGGCATCCGCGCCTCGCACACCGCCGAGGTCGTCCTCGACGACGTGGTGGTCCCCGGTTCGTGCCTCCTCGGAGGCAAGGAGAAGCTCGACGAGCGTCTCGCCCGCGTCCGCCGCGGCGAGAAGGGCAACTCGCAGGCTGCGATGCAGACCTTCGAGGCCACCCGCCCCGCCGTCGGCGCCCAGGCGCTCGGCGTTGCCCGAGCCGCCTACGAGTACTCGCTCGAATACGCCAAGGAGCGTCACGCTTTCGGGCGAGCGATCATCATGAACCAGTCGATCGCCTTCATGCTCGCCGACATGGCGACCGAGATCGACGCCACCCGCCTCCTCATCCACCGCGCGGCCTGGCTCGGCAAGAACGGCAAGTTCCAGAACGCCGAAGGCTCGATGGCCAAGATGAAGGCCGGCCGTGTGTCGGTGTGGGTGACCGAACGAGCGATCCAGATCCTCGGCGGCTACGGCTACACCCGTGAGTACCCCGTCGAGCGTTGGCACCGCGATGCGAAGATCCACGACATCTTCGAAGGCACCGAGCAGATCCAGCAGCTGGTGATCAGCCGGGCCATCTCGGGTCTGCGGATCGAGTAGCTACTCGCTGGCTCTCAGCGACCGTGTTGGAGCGGCTCTATCGACTGGAGAGCGCTCCGGCCGCAGCGTTCACCACCTCAAGGAGGGCGTCCGCGCGGCGCTGCTCCGGAGTGCGGGCTCGCTTGCTTGCTCGGATCGGATGCATCGGCGTCCTCGAGCAAGAGTTCCGATTCTGCGCGCATCAGCGCGCGCAAGATCGGTCCAGCCTCATGAATGGCGCAGTGTTGGTTAGCGCTTGTCTAGGTCGAGCGAGAGAATCTCGACGGTCTCGTCGGAGCGAACCCGGACGTAGATCACAGCAAAGCTCACGGTCATCCCAGCGGTGACCAGCACCCGTGTGTCGGTGCCCGGCTCCGGCATCGTCGCGCCCTCGTAGTCGTCGGCCAGCGTGTCGGATGATCGCCGTCAGGTCATGTAGCGCGAAATCTGCGGTCGACGGACCTCCCGAGTCGATTCGTTCTGCGGGGAGAAGCTCGTCGAGTCGATCGAAGAACTCAGCGAGGACGACGACGACCTGGCACAGCGTCACCTACCTTTGCCGCGGAGTAGGGATGCCCAGCGGTAGCCGAGCGTCAGGCAGCAATACGGCCGCTGTCGAAGCGGGCCGACACGCGGGCCGCGTGCCGCTCCATCGCCGAGCTGAGCTTCTTCTGCGTCTCCATGAGCTCGACGCCTTCGGGATAGCGAAGCATTGCCTCGTTGACCGCGAAGAGTTCCGCAGACATCTCGTCGCGTTCGGCTTGGTAGGCGGCCAGTGCCTTCGACTCGTCGATCGTTCCCTTCCACGCGCGGTCGAGCCAGTCGGCGAGCAGCGCCGCGTCGCGGAAGGCGTCGCTGATCCCGTGACCCGTGATCGCGTCACGGTGGTAGCCGGCGTCGCCAACGAGCGCCCAACCCGACCCGTGCGCCTGGCGGAACTGATTCGGGAGATTCATCACTCCGCGGATCGGGCCGCTGGGCGGTGTGCCGCCGACTCGATCCCGGATGTCACCCTGTAGGCCAGCGAGCATTCGGTCGAAGGCCTCGTCGAGGGTGTCGCTGTCCCTACGGACTTCGACCGCGTCGGATGCCGGGGTACTCACCCACACGCAGGCCTCTCCGTCGTTGGTCGGGAAGATCCCTCCGAACGAACGGTGGCCCGGGAAGTACTCGAGTGGTCCCCAGTCTCCCTCGAAGTAGCCGTAGTGCAGCGCGCCGGTGGCGGGCCTCGACCGGATGATCGGGGAACCGACGGAGCGAGCGATGCGTGACTTCAGTCCGTCGGCGCCGATCACGATGCGGGCGTCGACCGCAAGGTCATCGTGGTCCCGCAAGGTCACGCCCGTCACTCGTCCCGCGTCGTCCCTCGTCACGCCGGTCGCGGTCACTCCCGTGACCACCTCGACGCCCGAGCGTCGGGCCTCGTCGAGCAGCATTGCGTCGAGCACGGTGCGGCGGGGCGCCACGATGGCGTCGACGCCGTGTCGCATCTTGACCTCCATCTCGATCGAGCCGTTGTCGCCATGGAACGCGACGCTGCGCAACGGCGGCGTGCCGGCGTCGAGGAGACGGTCCAGGAGGCCCCACGTGTGGAGCTGGACGACTCCGCTGCGGGCGATGGCGTGAGTGGAGAGGGTGTCGCTCGGGAAGGTCGCCCGGTCGACGAGGAGGACGTCGTAGCCGCGCTGCGCGAGCAGCATCGCTGTTGCGGAGCCGGCGCATCGGCCGCCGACGACGACCGCATCGCGGCGGCGGGCGCCAGAGAAGTTCTGGGTGGGCATGGGAGTTCCTCTTCTGCTGGGTCAGGTGGTGTGATCTCAGCGTGCGGCAAGCAGGGGCGAAGGTCCTGGAGAAGGTATGGAGAACTCGTGGCCATGGTCGGTTTGCGCTTGCTGGCGCTGATTGCGGGGTCTGCCATACTCGTGCGAGTGATCTTCACGTTCGACGAGTTCGAGCTCGACGCCGGCGCATTCGAGCTTCGGAAGGACGGCGAGGTCCTTCCGCTGGAACCGCAAGTGCTCGATGTTCTCGCACTGCTGGTGGAGCAGAGAGACCAGCTGGTCACCAAGGAGCAGCTGCTCGACCAGGTCTGGGGCGACCGGTTCGTCAGCGAATCGGCGCTGACGTCGCGCATCAAGGACGCCCGCCGGGCCCTGGGCGATGACGGTCGCACTCAGCGCTACATCAAGACAGTGCACGGACGGGGCTACCGGTTCCACTTCGGCGACGTCGAGGCCGGCGAAGTGCAGACGATCGACGTGTCGGGTGGGCAATCGCGCGGTCTGCCCTCGGAGCGGACATCTCTGATCGGACGTGATGCGGATGTCGAGGAGCTGGCCGAGATCGTCGTGGCGAACCGGTTGGTGACTCTCTTCGGTATCGGTGGCATCGGCAAGACCCGAGTGGCGGTCGCCGCGGCGAGGACGCTGGCGCAGCAGTTTCCCGACGGTGTGTGTTTCGTCGATCTGGTGCCCGTGACCGACCTCGAGAGTCTTGTCGGAGCCCTCGCCGGTGCGTGTGGTGTGGGGTCGGCTGACCGGATGGAATTGGCACGGGTGCTCCATCAGCGGCGCACTCTCATCGTCATGGACAACTGTGAACACGTCGCCGCCGACGCGGCGAGCGTGATCGACACCCTGCTCGACGAGACCGAATCGGCCCATTTCCTGTGTACCTCGCGCGGGCCGCTCGAAGTCCACGGCGAGCAGCGACGACTGCTCGAGCCGCTCTCGACCGAGTGGCCCGGACCGGCGGTCGATCTTTTCTCCGCTGCGGCTGACCGGTTCGGCGCTCGGCTCCGGCCCGAGGACGGCGAGTCGGTGGCGCGGATCTGCAAGCGTCTCGACGGGCTCCCGCTCGCCCTTGAGTTCGCCGCCGCCCAACTCCGGCATCTCGACCTGGCTCAGTTGGAGGAACGGCTGCAGGACCGACTCGATTTCGTCGTGGATCCTGACCGGCGCGGATCCGGTAGACGGGCGAGCCTTCACGTAGTCCTCGAGGACACGTGGTCGATGGTCACCGACACGGATCGTCGCCTGATGCGCCAGCTCAGTGCGTTTCGGGGAAGCTTCGACGTGGTTGACGTGGAGGAGGTCTGTCTCCACATGGAACCCGCCGACATCCAACGGTCGTTGGCGAGCGTGATCGACCACAACATGGTCATACGGGAGCCGGGTGGGGTGCCGACATTTCGGCTGCTCGAGACCGTTCGGACGTTCGTTCGCGGTCGTGCCGACGAAGCGACTCGAGTCGAGCAGGAAGACCGTCACGCGGCTTGGTGTCTGGAGCGGGTCGGCGGTGCCGTCGAACAGCACCTGGACCCGGCGATCGCCGACTGGTGCGGTCGTCATCGAGGCGACTTGCGCAGCGCCGTCGCCCACCTGCTCGATCAGGATCGTGCGCTCGACGCCGCTCGTATCGATGCCGGGGCGGCATTGGGCGCGCACGGCGACGAGGGGCCGTGGGCGGGCGAGTTGTTGAGCCGCCTCTCCCGCCACCTCGAACAGGATCTTGATCCCGGTCTGACGGCTCGGCTGCATCTGGGCGCGGTGGTGTGTGGGATGGCGACGCGTTCGCCGGAAGTGATGGCTCTCCACGGCGACGCCGCGATCGGCGAGGCTCGCCACGCCGATGAACCCGTCCTGCTCGCGTTCTCGCTGGTCCTGGGCTCATGGATGATCGCGTTTCGTGATCCGGCCTCGGCACTACTCATGATCGACGAGGCGCAGCGATTGGGCCGCTCGATCGATCACGTGCAGGTCGTCGAGTTCGCCGACGCCTACGGTGCGTTCTACCTCGCAGTCACCGATGGTTTCGACGAGGCACGGGCTCTGGTTGAACCGATCGTCGACTCCCATGGCGACGACCCAGGCGCCGACTTCGCCTCGCTGAGCGCGCTTGTCGCCCTTGCCTCGCTCACCACCCTCGACGATCCAGGTCGAGCTCGTGGTTGGTCTGATGAACTTCTCGGCCGTTCGACCGGACGCCAGTGGTGGGGCAGCGCCGTCTTGGTCGCAGCCATCGAGGCAGCATCAGGTGATGCGGCGGCGTGTGCGGCAACGCTCGACGGTGTTCGCGGCCGCCTCGACCGTTCGGGGTGGGACACACAACCCGATGTGCTCGTGCCGATCGCGGTACTCGCATGGCAGCGGGGCGATCACGACCGGGCAGCCGGAGTCCTCGCCGCGGTTCGTGATGACGGTCGTCCGACGCAGAGCTTCCAGGTCACCACCCTCTACCGACAACTGCGGCAGCGAGTGCACCCGGTGAACACCCAGCCCGCCATCAAGGTGGAGGATGCCTTTGCCTGGCTTGCCGCTGAGGCGGGCGACACTTCACTGCTTTCGGCTGAGCTCCACGCTCGGACCGTCGAATGAGAAGTACCCCGGGAGTCTGGTGGCTTCCTCCAAGGGCGCGGGGTAGCTCCAGGCGACGTCGTGTGAGTCGGTTTCGAGATGGTGCCAGTAGACGGTGTCGCCCTTGTGGGGGCAGTGGGTCGTCGTTTCCGATCGGGTGAACTGTTCGGTGCGGACGTCAGCCGGTGGGATGTAGATGCGGTTGTCGCCGCCGGTTTCGGAGATGACGAACGCGTCGGTGGTGTCGGCGACGAGATGGCCGTCGATGTGGACCTGGTAGTGGCGGCTGGTGGGACGTGCGTCGACGCGGTGATAGGGGTCGCGAATGTGGCCGAAGATCTCGTCGTCTTCGTCGTACCACTGGTCCATGCGGCCCCATTCGATGGCCACGTAGCCCCGCAGCCATGAGGCACCTTCTATTGGGGTCTCATAGCCCCAGACGGCGTTGTCGGCAACGGTGTCGCCGACCGAGACCGTCCAGTACGAGGCGTCGCCCTTGAATGGGCAGTGGGTGCTGTGGTCGGTCCGCTCCAGCAGCTCTGCGGCGAGGTCGTCGATGGGGAAGTAGACGACAGGGAAGATGTTGCTCTCGTGGAGCAGCATGGCGTGCTCGGAGTCGACGACTGTCTGGCCGCCCAGAGCGGCTCGGATGCGACGGGGGAACTCGGTGAACAGCAGCTTGTGTTGTGGCCCGTCGAGGTTGTAGTTCGCGGCGTCTGGGGCTCCGGCGGCCAGGGGGCCGGTGCCGAGGGTGAGGGTCATCGGGTCGGGTCCTTTGCGGGAAGCGGGTCAGCTGGCGTTGATCGCCACGAGGTAGAGCACGGCGGCCGTTGTCACCACGATGGCGGGGATGTTCTCGAAGCGGTCGCCGGCGCGAAGGTGGTAGCCCACCGCGCCGATCATCATGAAGATGACCCCGACCGCGGCGGCTGCGCCGAGCCATTCGAGGTCGGTGACTGCCGCGCCGAGGAGTACTCCGGCGCCTGCGAGGACCTCGGCGACCCCGATCGGGATCCGGATCTTGTCGTAGCCGAGTCGAACAGCCTGTTCGATCCCGGTCTCGTTGCCCACGAGCTTCATGCCGCCGATGCCGCCCATTGCGAGCACGAGCAGCCCCGTTGTGATCCACTCAAGTACTTCCATGCAAACTCCATCGCGAGGTCGAGCGCCCGGCCGGGCACCGACGTTGATCTGATCATCATGCCAGCCAATAGTTGAGTACCACAACCATATTGGTCATCTATGATCTAGAACCTCAAGGTGATTTGGTACGCAGCTAACATGGGATCGCGATGACGAACGAACAAACCGACGGGGCTGCTACAGCGGATCTTGTCGACTTGTTGTTCACCGTCATGCCGATGGTGGCTGACCACGTCAACGACCGGCTCGAGAGCCAAGGCATGACCACCACCGACTACTGGGCGCTGCGCAGCGTCGACGGGCCGATGCCGATGAAGGATCTCGCGACCTGCATGGACATCGATCCCTCCTACGTCACCTTGGTGGCCGATCGTCTCGAGGAGCTCGGGCTCATCGAGCGTCAGCCCCATCCCACCGACCGCCGAGTGAAGAACCTCGTGCTGACGGCGAAGGGGCGTAGGTTCAAGAAGACGGTCCCCGACAAGCTGTGGAGCGGGCAGACGATGTTCTCCGCCCTGACCAACGAGGACCGAAGCCACCTCACCGACATCCTCGCGAAGGTGGCCGCCAGCAGAGTGGCGACGGGGTCTCAGCTGTAGCTCGCGAAGACTTCGGCGTAGTTGTCCGGGTCAACGGTGTTGCCGGTCTCGATGTAGTACTTCATGCCGAAGACGTGTTTGGCAACGTTCTTCGTCATCTGGCCCCGCATCAGGTACTTCATGAATCCCGGCTTGAACGAGTTGGACGAGACCATTCGGAGCTCGGTCGTCTCATCGTCGGTCGACGACAGCTCGTAGGTGGCCGACATCTCCTTCACGAACGGGAGATTGTGGTTGACGACCTCGACTCGAAGGCTCTTGTACTCGTCCACGTCGGCGATCCGCTCGTCGAGGAACAGCTTCTTGCCGAACTCGCAGTGCCGAACCACATCCGAGGCTCCTTCGGACGCCCCGTGCATGTAGCTGGACGCCGTCATGGTCGGGTTGTGGATCTGAATGTCGCCGTACTGCGAGAACAGGACGTCCCAGACCTTCTCGGTGGAGGCATTGATCGTTTCGTTGAGTTCAGATTGGTTCACGTTGCTCCTCGTGGTTTGTGGGGAACGGGGTGGTCGATGCCAGTGATCTCGGCGGTCGCGCGCCACAGGGCTCGTTGGGCGGCCGGGTTGTCGAAGTGCTCCATTTCGATCAGGTGGAGTGGTCCGGTGCCCTTCTTCGGCTTCGAGGCGTAGAACTGGCCAGTGCGCTCGGGCCCGAAGGTGGCCGCTTCCAGGTAGCGGCCGGCGCCGTCGCTCACGCTGTGGGACATGCCGGGCATGAGCTTGATGATGGGCAGCATCACCCGTCTCATCAGGAACGGAGCGTCGCGGGCGCCGTCGGTTCCCGGCGTGCTCCCGGGTGACACGGCGTTGACCGTCATCCCCTTCGGCAGCTTCGTGGCGAGCTCGGCTGCCCACCACACAGCGAACATCTTGACGGTCGCATATTGAGTGTTGGGGCGGTATTTGATGGATGGTTCCATCCGCATGACCGCCTGGATTGCCGCGTCCAGGTCGCCGTCGAACGTGTCGGTCGCGAGTTCGTCGATGTCCATGGGATTGAGCGTGGGGAAGTCGCCCCGGGCTGCTTCGGAGCCGGCGATGATGATGTGGGCGTCGTCGGCCATCAGCTTCGCGGCGAGCAGCCGCATGGTGAAGGCGTGATGGCCGGTGAGCGTGGCCGCGGCGGTGGCCTCGATGCCGTCGTCGGTTCGTCTGACGTCGCTGGTTGGCGCCATGCCGGCGTTGAGAAGCAGCACATCGAGCTGCCCGCCCCGCTCCGCGAGAACTGCCGCGGCACGGTCCACCGAGGAGAGGTCATCGAGGTCGAGCGTCAGCGGCTCGAAGACGTCGACCGCGTGCGCGGCGCGGAGGTGACTGTGAGCAGCCTCGACCTTGTCGTCGGTTCGGCCGGTAATGATGACCGTGCCGTAGCCGGCACTCGCGAGTTGGGCAGCGGCCTCGCGCCCAAGCCCGGAGCTGGCACCGGTGACCAGCGCCGTCTGGTTTGTGTGATCAGGCATGTTGCTCCCGTTGAACGTGTCCTTGGACTTCTATCTAGATGTCTGTCTAACACGTATCTGGACAACTGTCTAGACGATTGTCTGGAGACGTGTTAGGTTGCCACCGTGAAGAAGGTGCCCGAGGACCTCGCGACGAAGCTGTATCGCAGCGGCGACCAGCTGCTCGCCCAGGGTGACGACGTGCGGATGGAGCAGGTGGCCGAGGATCTCGGTGTCGCCAGAGCCACGCTCTACTACTACTTCTCGGGCAAAGACGACCTCATCACATTCCTGATGCAGGAGAAGATGGAGCGCCTCGCCACCGAGGTGCAAAAGGCCAGGGCCGGAGAGGGCACCGCCCTCGAGCGGTTCGAAGCCGCGATGCGCGCCGCCGTCTACGAGCTGGCCAGCAATCCGGCCCTGTGTCTCAACATGATCCGCGCGACCGGGCGGATGGAGGCCATGGCCGAGATCCTGGCATCATCCGAACGGGCCATCATGGCTCCGTTGCGCGAGTTGCTCATCGAAGCGCGTGCCGTCGGCGATGTCGACGTCGCCGATATCGACCTCACCATCGCTTCTCTGATGGGCGGGACCAACATGGCGGTGTTGTCCCGATGGGCGCTCACCGGCGAGGTTGATCCCGACGACATGTCCCAAAGCGCCGTGACCCTCTTTCTCAACGGCGTGAGAACCCGCATCTGACCGGTCGCGTCTCGGCGCACCACCCAAACCACCACCAACAGAAGGGAAGCCTGATGAGGAACGTCACCGTCGAGGGCAGCGTCGCTTCACCCCGATCACATGTCTGGGCCGTGCTGGCCGACTACCCAAACATCGTCGACTGGAACGAAGCCGTGAAGGAGAGCTACGCCATCGGCGATGCCATTGAGGGCGTCGGCGCCCAACGCCAGGTCAATGTCGGCGCAAGAGGATCGATCAAGAACAGAGAGACCGTGACCGAGTGGACGCCTGACGAGCGCATGGTGATCGCTGTCGACCAGATCGAGAAGCAACCCATCAAGCAGGCCACGATGACCTTCACGCTTTCAGAGGAGGGTGAGACCACTCCGTTCACGATGAGCTACGACTACGAACCCAAGGGCGGGCCGCTCTCCCGCATCTACGGGCCGATTCTCGATCGGCTCCTCCACAAAGGCTTCAGCGCCTTCATCGCCGACCTGGGACCGGCCGCAGAGGCTCGAAGCGCCGCCTGACATAGATGCGGCGGTTGGGCAGCGAGCTCGACCGTGCGACCCGAGCGACCTGTCTGGCTCGCCACCGCGGGCCGGCGACAGGCCTATCCTTTTGGGCATGGGGGGCACAACGGTCGATGGGGCCGCGAACACCGAGCGGGCCTCACCGGGGCGCGTCGCACGGCTCGTGGCGGTCGCCGGTATCGCAGCGACTACTCAGATCGCACTGACGATCGCCAAAACGTCGCTCGTGTTCCGCGACGAGCTCGCCGTCGACCTCGGGCTCGGGCTGGCGGCCATGTTCTGCGGGTTGTTGATCACCGGGGTCGTCGCAGCACTTCGGAGCGGGTTGGCCGGGCATGTCGTCGCCCCCCAGGACAGTGGCTTGGTGGTGCTGTCGGTGCTCATGCCGGCGATCATCGCCGCGACGAGCGCGGAAGCGACCGCCGAGACCGCCATCGCGCTGATGGGACTCAGCTCGATCGCCGTCGGCATTGTGATGACGGTGCTCGGCCGGTTCGGCCTGGGTCGGATGGTTCGCTATCTGCCGTATCCCGTGCTTGCCGGCTTTCTCGCGGGAACCGGTCTGGTGATGGCCGAGGCAACGATCGAGCTGGCCGCATCAGGGATCACCGGTGAGGCCGGCGGTGGTGGCGAGCGTGTCGGTCGTCTCGCCCTCGCGATCGGTCTCGCGGTCGCGGTGGCCGTGGTCTCGCGGAGTCGGCTCTCGACTGAGCGGCTCGTGCCGGTTGTCGTGGTTGGATCGATCGCGGGGTTCCACCTCGTGCGCCTGCTCGTCGGCATGACTCGCGCTGATGGAGCGGCGCGAGGCTGGTTGTTGCCTGAGCTCCCCGCTGGTGCGCTCCTTGGAGGTGACTCGTTTCGGATCGTCGAGCGCGCCGACTGGGGAACGGTCGTCGAACAGCTGCCGGCGATGTCACCGATCCTGCTCCTCGCGCCGCTCACGATGCTGCTCTATCTCGGTGCGCTCGAGTCGATGCTCGACGTCGAACTCGACGTCGACCGGGAGTTCCAGACCGTCGGTGTGGTCAACGTCATCGCCGGCGGGTTCGGGAGCGCTCCGAGCTACACCCAGTTCGCGAACACGATGCTCGTGCAGCGAATGGGCGGTCGTAGACGGTCCATCCCGGTCGCAGTCGCGGTGTCAGCGCTCGCCGTGCTCGTGTTCGGCGACGCGCTCGTCGCGCTGGTTCCTCAGCCCGTGGTCGCCGGGATGCTCGGTTTCATCGCGGTCTCTTTTCTTCTCGACTGGATCTGGGATCTCCGTCGGCGTGTGGGCCGCGTCGAGCTCGCGATGGCGATCCTGATCGCGCTGTCGATCCTGCTCTTCGACTTCCTCGCCGGTATCGGCATCGGGCTCGTGCTCGCGGCCGGCTGGTTCGTGGTCCAGTACAGCGCGACCAGTGGCGTGCGCGGCGTGCGCGACGCCGTCGCGCTCCGCAGCAATGTGAGCAGGCCCGCCGCCGATGATCGGCGCCTCGGCGATTCCGGCGCCGAGGTGGTCGTCGTGGAGCTCGAGGGATTCCTGTTCTTCGGGACCGGCGATTCCGTGCTGAGGGCGGTCGAGGCGCAACCCGCTGTC
>Ga0315336_1005659_pt1 | contig 13447 bp, 6 predicted proteins | sample ASW5metaG_FD_204512 | JGI IMG/M metagenome (GOLD analysis project Ga0315336, IMG submission 204512) | Ammonia-oxidizing marine archaeal communities from Monterey Bay, California, United States - ASW #5 | ecosystem: Environmental > Aquatic > Marine > Intertidal zone | place: USA: California...
TGACGTGCACTCGCCTGTCAATTTATTCTTGCTCAGCGCGAAAGCGGTCTTCGCATGTTCGAGGGCAGAGCGCGGGTCGTAGAGTTGAGGGTTCGACCTATTCACTTTTATGAAGGCCACCATGCCATGGATATCTGGAAGATTGGCATCCAGGGCCAATGTCCGTTCGAAATGAATGAGCGCTCGGTCAAACTCTCCCATCTTGAAGTAGATGTGCCCTAGCCGTGTATGGGCTCGACTGGAATCGGTATTCAAGGACAATGCGTCGTTGTAACTCACCATCGCTTTGGGTAGATCGTTGGTTTCTTCGTAGGCTCTTCCAAGCGTAATCAGCGTTTCGAGATCTTGGGGAAACACATCTCGCTTTCGCTGGAGAGACGCGATGACGTTGTCGAAGTCTTTTCGCTCCGAATAAATATCGACGAGCATGTCGTAGGCCAACATGTCGTCTTGTCTCACGGCAAGAAACTCGTTCAACGCGGATAAGGCTAGGGGATATTCATCGCGGCGAATGTGAACATCGGCTTTGTATCGTAGAGCCATTCCGTCATCGGGGAAACGGGATTGCATTGTGTCGATGACCGCCAGCGCTTCGTCCAGATTATCCTGGCCCATGTGAATCGAAAAGAGTTGCCTGTACACTTGAGATACATCCGGGTATTGCTGCACGATGTCGTTGCAAATGGCTATGGCTTCATCCGCTTGGCCGGACTCTGCGACGTCCATGGCTTCATGGACGCGGTTCGCCACGGCTATCATGTCTTTGGCGTCTTCCTCGCCTGCCTCGAAGGAGTAATCGACGGTGGTTTCGCCGGAGAGGTAACCGAGGCCTTCCAATTGTTCCAGGGCCTCCGCGTCGAGTGTGCTCGACCCATCGGCAGCCAAGTGTTTCGTCCCCGCTAACATTTGCTGGAGTTGATCCTTCATCTGTTGCGCTTGTGCGGGGTGATCGGTCAGCAAATTGTTGAGTTCACCGGGGTCTTTGATGCGGTCGTAGAGCTCTGGTCGAGTGCTTTGGATGTAATGCCAACGTCCCTGGATTAAGCCCAGAAGGCTACTGCAATCGAAACTTGTAGGGGTCATTGATTCAGCATAAATCGCGCGGTCTGCTGCCGAGAAATTAGGACTCAGGTACGCGGATAAATCGATGCCCTGCATGACTTCTGGTGCCTGCACGCCTGCAATCGACAACATCGTCGGCGCGACATCGATTAGAGAACAGAGTTCATTGGACCGTTTCGGTGCGACGTTTCCCGGGAGCTTGTACATCATCGGGACTCTGAGCACGTTTTGGTAGATGAAGAAGGAGTGATAGTCCTCGCCGTGTTCGCCCAGTAATTCTCCGTGGTCACCGACGACGGCTATGAGTGCGTTTTCGTAGAGATTGAGTGCCTTTAGGCGGTCGATGATTCGTCCGACACAATGATCTGTGAACGCGATCTCGCCGTCGTAGGGGTGCTCAAAGCGCGCATCGTATGGCGCGGGCGGCGTGTAATGCGCGTGCGGATCGAAGTAGTGAACAAACATGAATTTCTTCTCGTTCGCATTGTCATCGAGCCATTTTAGGGCGCGGTCCGTCGTTTCTTTTCCGTTTCGCATGGCGAATGGGTGGGCGCTGAGCGGTATGTCTTTCGTGCCGCTGGCGATCGCATCGTCGTAGGTATCGAACCCTTGATTCAGTCCACGGGTCGAGTCGATTACGACGGCGCTTACGTTGCCATAGGTGGTGTAACCGTTTGCTTGCAGGAGTTCCGGTAGCGTGACCACCGATTCCGGAAGACTGTATTCCGTATTTACGTGCACGCTGTGGGCGGGTGGGATGAGACCGCTGAACATGCTGCTGTGAGATGGCAGCGTCATCGGAACGGGGGAGAACGCTTGTTCGAAGAAAAGGCTTTCTTTTGCTAGTGCATCAATATTGGGCGTGGTTTCGTGTTCATAGCCGTAACAACTGAAGTGGTCGGCACGCACGGTATCAAGGGAAATGAGCACAATGGTCTCAGGAATCGCCACAGGATCTACCGCTGACGCCGAAGGCGGTACGAGAAACTGGAAGACTATGGCTAAAACGCCAAGCGCTTGCGTATTCTTCAGAGTTCTCAATCGATGCATATTTTGTTTGCCCGGATTTTCAGCTTGCGGAACGGAGATACGTCCTTTGCTCATCCGCAGATTACGCGAGGTCAGTTTGTGTACCCCAGCGCTTCGAGTGCCTTGCGTGTTTCATCATCCAGCAACTCCTCCGCGGTTGATTCAGCCGGGGCGCTTTCCAGCCACTCATTGATGTGGCTGTGCATCACCTTCGAGATCGAGGCATGACGGTCCACCACGTTCGTCAACTCGTTCGGGTCCGCTTGCAAGTTGTAGAGTTCCGTTGTGCCTTCTTTGGGCGAGACGATGTATTTCCAGACGTCCAAACGTGCCCCGTACTGTGCGCCGTGAACCGGTATACGAGGTGGTGGCTGACCGTCGTCCATTACGCCAGACCAACCCGAAGCAATGGTTGTCTTCGGATACTGAGGCCGCATGAACAAAATTGGGCGATCAGTAGGGACTGGGTTTCCGCCTCGCAGGGCCAGGGCGAGGTCGCGGCCTTCAACGTTCGGGGTATCTTCATTGCTTTCGATGAGGCCAAGCAGCGTCGGCGTGATGTCTGCAATGGTTACCGGTTCTTCAACCTTGCGCCCCGCTGGGATGTGACCGGGCCAGCGAATAATTAGAGGTACGCGGACCTCTTCCTCGTGTACGGATATGCCGTGCAGAAGATATCCGCGTTGCATCAGGCCTTCGCCGTGATCCGAGGTAATCACGATGATCGTATTGTCGGAGAGGTCGCGCGAGTCCAACTGGAAAAGCAGTTTCTCAACAATTATGTCGGCAAAACGAACTTCACCGTCGTAGAGCAGTTTCGAGATTTCGAGAGGATCCCTAGGCTGATCGTGCTTCGCAATATCTTGAAGCACGACACGCGGCGGTTTGTATGGTGTGTGGGGATCGAATATGTGGAAAAATAGAAAGAACGGCTTATCATTCTCGGCTCGACGTTTAAGCCATTCCGCAGCCTTAACCAGCGTGTAGTCGCCCCGCCGATCAAAGGCATTGGTCAATACTTGCCCTTCCCATTGTTGGAGTTCCATGGATTGCTGACCCAGCGGAAACACGTCGTTGTACATGTCGAATCCGCGATTCAATCCGAAACGTCGGTCCAAGGGAAAAGCGCTCACAAACGCTGCGGTGTCATACCCCTTCGCCTTCAAACGCTCCGCCAGTGTCGAATGGTCGTCGGGCAATACCCGGCCATTCTTAATTAGTCCGTGGCTCGTCGGGTACAGTCCCGTAAATAACGTAGCGTGGCTCGGCCCGGTCTGGCCCATCGGCGCGTATGCCTGCTGAAATAGAGCCCCTTCTGATGCCAACTTCTTCAGCGTTGGCGTGGTGTCGCGCTGATAGCCGTATACCGAACAATGATCTGCCCTAAGCGTATCGATGGAAACGATCACGATGTTGGGCAGTGGCGGCGTTTGGGCATGGGACGCGAAACCAGCGAATAACATCGCCGCGATGGGGATACCTGCAACTGAACGGAACGTGATCATGGGTGCGAACGATTGTATCAGACCGGCCACAACGTCTGGCGACTACCAAAAATGTGGGTCCTAATCGTAAGTGCATACTGTCGTTACGTCAATTGGTGGGCCCGCGAGGACTCGAAACTGAGACAAAGTGCTTGGGAGTCGGATGCACACTTATCGCCTGAGACGGAGAAGCTGAAGGCGTAGGGTGATTGGAGAGGTTCTTAGGTCCTTAGATCAGTACGAGTGAGGATATTCCGCCCAACGCCGGTCTCTGTGGACATTCAGCTTGGCCAGAAGTCATTGTAGGCCCCAGTTGCAAGTTGATGGTGCAGATACGGGACGATCCTTGTGATAAAAGCTCAACGATTCGCCGAATTTCTTGCCCTTGCTACTCGTTGAGGCGGAAACCCAGATTTCGCGGGTTCGAATCCGCCCCGCTAGGGCATCTTTTCGACTGATTTGCTGTTAAAATTTAGTTTATTCGAAGGATTCGGTTAAGAATCCTGCTTCTCAGTTAGAATCCTGTTTTTTTGATTGACAACTAGGATCACTGTTGATACGCTCGATCAAATGGGCTATTGCCTGTCGCAATAGTTCGCTGTTGTTCAGATGTAGAATTGGTAAAGCGCTTCAATAGGAATCGGCACTTATTCTAACCGAGTTCCAGGGAAGAAAGGAGTTCTACAAATGGAAAGATTGAGAAGGAAGAGAGGGTTTACGCTCATCGAGTTGCTGGTGGTTATCGCCATCATCGGCATCTTGGCGGCAATCCTGCTGCCAGCTCTTGCACGAGCACGGGAAGCAGCCCGTCGGGCAAGCTGTCAGAACAATCTGAAGCAGTGGGGTTTGGTCCTCAAGATGTACGCGAATGAGTCGCCGGGCGAACAATTTCCCCAAAGCCCAAGTTATTTGCCAACGTGGTCGTGGGGACAGGCCGGCGTAGATTCGGTGCAGATATACCCCGAGTATCTTACGGATTGGCACATCTTGATTTGTCCGTCCGACGCTCGGGTCGCGTCAACCGATTTGTACAATCGTCAACACGAAGATGGCATCAAAGATGCTGTTCTGCGGGATAATAACATTCCGGATAACAAAGCCATCTTGCATTATCTATTGTCGTCTTCGATATCCTACATCTACTGCCCCTATTCGGTGCGAACCGGATCACAGCTTGTAACTGCACTGGAAGTTCAGGCCAATCATGCTTATACGTTGTCTGGCTTGACCTACTTCTATGACGTTGCAACCATTGACACCGGCTTCAGTACCGCATACTACCCAGCCTATCCGATTGTCCACGTTGAGCGGCCATCCAGCATTGATATGGGTGACGAGTTCATAAACATCGGTGGTGTTGAGAATATTATTGGCTGGGTCCTCAGTGCGGAATCTGGGCCTGGAGCTTATACTCCATTAACGAGCACCGTCACTACTTGGACGGACGATGATGGAAGCTCCTTGGCGGCAGCGATGGAAGAAGTCAGAACTTTGCGTGAAGGCATTGAGCGCTTCTTCATCACGGACATTAACAATCCTGCTGCAAGTGCGATAGGTCAATCCGAATTGATCGTCATGTATGATGCCTATGGACAGACGAGCCGAGATCCGGTGTTGTTCGCTGGAGCGACCGCGAATCACGTTCCCGGCGGTTCGAATATCCTGTACATGGACGGACACGTGGATTTCGTACGAGTGAACGGCGGCACGGCGCCCTTGCAATACGAGTTCGGACCGATCACTTCGAGCTATCCTGCGGCTGCCTGGTTACCGTATAACGTTGGCTGCAACATGAGCTCTGGTTGATCAGCAATGCCTACGCGCTACTTTGGATCTATAGTAGCGTTTAGACATTAAGATACGAAAGTAGACGGAATAGCAGAGGCCGGTATTATGGCCTCTGCTATTTTTATGTCCATTTTCGGGTGCGGACATGCCTGTGCGATGCATCAATCTTCCGTGCCACCGGGGCGCGGTGTTTCCGCCAATCGATTGTGTTCATACTGGGATAAGCCAATCAAGCCCTTGCCGTCTGAATGGCAGTAGGTAAAGATATTTGGAGAATGTGGGAGAATGCACGGTTGGATAGCGTCAGAAAAAGGGCACCCCTTTCGTATTCCGATGAAGATGAGTGCTCCTTTTTGGGAATCTGGAATAATGCGGAATTGATTTTTTGACACGACGATTGCTTCACAAGGAATAAACTCGTTGATCGGAAGGAAACGCCCATTTCGAAATGGGCGCATCTGGCGGCAGATAAATGCACTCTCAAAATAGTGGCAGGCATTCCGGCTTTGCCTGTAAACGCTATTCGAAAGGAACAAGCTGATGAGTAAAATTACCAGAAGAGATTTTATCAATGGCACGTTAGTGGCCGCCGGAACCTCCATGCTTGCGGCAGGTACATCGAACCAAGCCGTAATGGCTGCATTGGACCCATCGTATTATCCTCCTGCGCGTCACGGGCTCAGAGGAAGTCATCCGGGATCGAACGATCACGCACATAGTCGAGCGTGGAATCAGCGTTCGAATTGGGGGCGGAATACTGAACTGGACGAAACCTACGATTTGGTTGTCGTGGGCGGAGGAATCAGTGGCCTCGCGGCTGCATATTTCTATCAGCAGAAACACGGAACCGATAAGAAAGTACTTATCCTCGACAACCACGACGATTTTGGGGGCCACGCAAAAAGGAATGAGCACACCATTGATGGTAATACCCGAATTGGCTATGGCGGATCGCAGACGCTGGATGGCGCGCCCCGGGGCATCGTCGCCGACCTACTAAAAGATGTCGGCGTGGACATGGAACGATTTGAGTCCGCCTACGATGACGACTTTTTTAATCGACACAATTTAGGGGCGTGTTGTTACTTCGACAAGAAAACCTTTGGCGAAGACAAAGTAGTCAAGCACCCTTTTTCCAATCATTACAATTACGTGTACGGAGTCCCAGGCGCGAAGATATCCGACGAAGAGGCAGTAGAACAAACCCCTTTGAGTGCGAAGGGCAAGGAACAGTTGCTTCGAGTACTGAAGGGAGGCATGCATGCGATAGACATGCCCAGGGAAGAAATGCGCGAATACACCTACTTCGATTATTTGAAGAAGATCTTGGGCGTTGATGATCCCGGCGTGTTGAAAATGGCAAGACATTCCGCGGTCGATTGGTCAAGCGGTGGTTCGGAAGATATGAGCATACGTGGGGCCAAGGGGGCAGGGGCAATGGGCTTCACCCCCGTAGCAGAATATGATCCAGACCGTCCTTACATTCATCATTTTCCCGATGGCAATGCCGGCGTTGCGCGTGCAATGGTGAAAAAGATGATTCCCGATGTAGGACCGGGAAACAATGCTGAAGAACTTGTTCTATCGAAATTCGACTATTCTGAGTTGGACAAGTCCAGCAACGCGGTCCGCATCAGACTCAACAGCACGGCCGTAAACGTACACCATATCGGCGATCCCGAAAGTGCGAGCGAAGTCGCTGTGCAGTATATCAACGACAATAAGTCGTACCAGGTAAAGGGCAAAAACGTCGTTATGGCCTGCTACAACGTGATGATTGGCCACATCGTTTCAGACCTTCCTGAAGAGCAAGAAGCGGCACTAAAGCTTCAAACAAAGTCCCCATTGCAATACACGTCGGTGGGACTTAGAAACTGGAACGGCATGAAAGATGCCGGAATCGGGTTTGTCATGTCACCGGGAAGAATGCACCAGAGCGTGATGATGGACTTTCCGGTGAGTATGGGCGGCTACGAGTACACCAAGACGCCAGACGATCCTTGCATCATTCAAATGTTCAGTTGTCCGGCGGGCGAGACTGTTGGAGCGCCAGAGCTTGAACAATATCGTGAAGTGCGAATCAAAATGTTAGCGCTTCAGTTCCAAGATTACGAAGATGAAATCAGAGAGCATTTGGGTGGGATGCTATCCAAGGACTTGTTCAATTTCGACCGGGACGTCGAAAGCATTTCCGTCAATCGTTGGGCCCATGGTTATGCTAATGGCGGCCCCGGAAATTCCACGGAAATAGGACGGCAACCACACAACCGAATTACCATCGCCAATTCCGATTCCGCCCCTGGTGCCGACGCGCAGGTGGCGATGAGAATGGCTCATCGAGCCGTAAACGAATTGGGTTAAATGAACAACCCGCTTGGCTCCTGCTCCGCAAGGGCCAAGCGGGTTTTGCTTTTGCTTGGATTAGTAAGGCATAGGTAATCGAACGCGCGCAGCTCCTATTTCATTCTGAATCGACGGGCGGCTCAAGCGTTAACACCCCCTCGGCCGACTTACACAACTGTACGATGCAGATCCTCCCCGACTCGGTTCCAGTTAGAGAGCATTGGGTGCTCGCATGATCAGTATTTGCTCCGACTATTGTCATGGCGACTGTGCGCGCGATGGACATTTAGTGGTCACGTGGATTGCCACATCGTTGTTAAAATGCCAACGTATATGGCTCGCTCGATTCTCCCGATAGAGTCGAAATTTTGAAGTTTCAGCCCCCTATCAAGAGAACGTCCGTCTCTGGGCAAAATTGGCATTCTGATCCAATCGATTTTTTCTCCATGTAGGTGTTCGAATGAATGGGATTTCCACTCTGAACGTTCCAATAGATGAGTAGAGTTTCGCTCGAGAGACGGTCAAAATATCATCCATTTTAGGGCACCGAAATCGAGGCCGCAGTCCCAAATCCGAGTAGTCTCAATTTGTTTGTACATCCCTGATGTATATGGTGTTACAATATGAGCCCCGCCTGGGTTGAGGCGGTTTGGGACCTTCTTCAACGAGAGAATTGGCTGGGTAAATTTCGGCCACGCATACAGTTGTTTTTGCTAGTTGCGGCGTATCCAATTTACGGTGCGTTAGGCTGCAAATTGGGTGAGTTGTAATTGTATCTTGAACTGAATGAAGTGGAGTGACGAAGGCGCACATTTTAACGGCGTGTATTGCCGTCAAACGTTTGGCGTAGTTAACGTAAACCTTGCAAATTCCGACGTCGACTAGAGCGCTCGAACCAATAGGGCGCAACGGGTCAGGCGTATCGCGCAATTGCACAAATGACAGATTTTCCAATCGCGAAAGGCTACCATGACAACACCATTTCCAACGCAAAAACAAGTCGTGATCATCGGCGGAGGCATCGTCGGATGCAGTGTCGCATATCACCTGACCAAACTGGGTTGGAAGGACGTCGTCCTTCTTGAACGCAAGACTTTGACGTGTGGAACGACTTGGCATGCGGCTGGTCTGGTCGGCCAATTGAGAGCGACCGCGAATATCACCAAGCTTGCGCAATACACATCCAAACTTTATGCAGGTCTTGAAGAAGAGACTGGCCAATCAACAGGTTTCAAACAGTCCGGCTCCATTGCCATCGCTACCAACGAGGAACGCTTCGAAGAGTTAAAGCGAGGCGCCTCCATGGCTCGCGTATTTAACCTCGAAGTCGAGATGATGTCCACAAAGGAAATGGAGCAGTATTGGCCCGCGGCGAACCTCGACGATGTGATCGGCGGCGTGTTCCTTCCAGGAGACGGCCAGACCAATCCGATTGACACAACCATGGCGCTTGCAAAAGGCGCGAGAATGGGCGGCGCCGAGATTTTCGAAGAGACCAAAGTGACTGGGATTCTTCAGAAAGACGGCGTGGTAACTGGCGTCTCCACGGAAAAAGGCGATATCCAAGCAGAATTCGTCGTGAACTGCGGGGGCATGTGGGGGAGAGAACTGGGCAAGATGGCCGGTGTGAACGTGCCGCTTCATGCTTCGGAACATTTCTATTTTGTGACCGAACACATGGCGGATTTAGTCCCGCATGCGCCCACCCTTCGCGATATGGGGGGATTCACCTACTATAAAGAAGATGCTGGGAAATTATTGGTCGGTGCATTCGAACCCGTCGCGAAACCTTGGGGGATGGATGGTATCCCTGAAGATTTCAGTTTTGGTGAGCTTCCCGATGATGAAGAACATTTGTTACCGGTCTTCGAGAAAGCCATCCATCGCATCCCCAAGTTGGAAGAATCGGGGATTCACTTGTTTCTGAACGGGCCAGAGAGCTTCACACCCGATGATCGCTACTTATTGGGAGAAGCCCCAGAGCTTAGAAACTTCTTTGTTCTCGCCGGATTTAATTCGATCGGAATTCAGTCTGCCGGTGGCGCAGGCAAAGTGATATCGGAATGGATCGCCAATGGGCATGCGCCCATGGATCTTTGGGATGTCGATATACGCCGGATGGGGCCGTTTCAGGGAAATCCGAAGTACCTTCATGACCGTACTGTAGAGGGGCTGGGACTTCTTTACGCCATGCATTGGCCCTTCCGCCAATTCGATACAAGCCGTCTCGTTCGCACATCACCCATTCATGATCGTTTGACTAAACAAGGCGCGTGCTTCGGTGAAATGGCGGGGTGGGAACGCGCCAATTGGTTCGCACCTGAAGGCGTCGAGCCCAAGTATGAATACTCGTACGGACGTCAAAATTGGTTCGATTACTCAGGGGAAGAATGTAAGGCAACTCGCGAAAACGTCGCGATATTCGATCAGACTTCGTTTGCTAAGTTCATGTTGCAAGGACGTGATGCAGAGGCCGTTCTCAACCAAGTTTGCGCAAACGATGTAGCTGTCCCCGTCGGAAAAATGGTCTATACCCAATGGCTCAACGAGCGCGGCGGAATCGAAGCTGACCTCACCATCACCAGAGTTGGACCAGAAAGCTTTTTCGTTGTGACGGCTGCGGCTACGGAATATCGCGATTTCCATTGGCTTGAATCGCACATCCCCGAAGACGCCCACGCGATACTGACCAACGTGACCTCCGGGTACGCCGTATTGAGCATCATGGGCCCTCGTTCCCGAGATCTCATGTCGACATTGACCGACACCGATATGTCGCACGAAGCGTTTCCGTTTGCAACTTCTCAGGAAATTTATATGGGGTATGCGAAAGTGCGGGCATCGCGGATCACATTCGTTGGTGAGTTAGGTTGGGAACTCTATATTCCAACCGAATTTGCCCAGTCGGTATACGACTTGATTGTCGAAAAGGGCAAAGCCTTCGACCTCAAGCACGCGGGTTACCATGCGATGAACTCCCTCCGCACGGAAAAAGGATACCGGCATTGGAGTCATGACATTACGATTGACGATACCCCGCTGGAGGCTGGCCTCGGTTTTGCCGTTTCCTTCAAGAAAGAATGTGGGTTTATCGGAAAGGATGCACTGCTCAAGCAGAAGGAAGAAGGCGTCAAAAAACGGATGGTGCAATTCATTCTGGACGATCCGGAACCGCTCGTCTATCACAACGAACCGATCTGGCGCGATGACGTCATTGTGGGTTACATCACTTCAGGCATGTTCGGATACACCATTGGCCGTTCAATCGGTATGGGCTATGTAAATAACGAGGATGGGGCCACTCCCGATTGGGCGAAGTCGGGGAAATATGAAATCGAAATCGCCTGCAAAAAATACTCAGCAAGCGCCTCACTTCGGCCTTCATATGATCCGAAGAGTGAACGAATCAAAATCTAGATACATTGAATTAGTCTGTTTTACGCGCCATAAAAAGTACATCCCGAGTGGAAACTAGGAAGTTTTTGAAATTGAGCGTGCTGAAATCGAAACACCTCAACAATTGGCGGCTGTTCTTCCTGATCTTCGGGATCAACAGCCTAGCGATGATCGGGTACATGCCGACGCAGGATCTCTCTACCCCGGGGGGCATCTCTGAGATGATTCAGGCCTCCGTACGTGTATGCGTGCCGTTGCTGTTTCTAGCCTTCGCCTGCTCCGCAATCGCTGCCCACTCACCGAAACCAATCCGGCAATGGCTGACGCGTAATCGACGCAGTTTCGGTCTCGGATTTGCCGCGGGCATGGGATGGCAAATGTTTTTCATCCTATGGATACTATTTTTTCACACGGAATACTACGTTGATGAAGTGTATGGCGGCGTCAGGAGTTTCCTCGTCTATCGCCTGGGGCCTTACGCGTTCCTAACCGCGATGACCATTACATCATTCCATCCCGTGCGTAGAAAAATGAACGCTAAAGTCTGGCACCTGATCCATTGGTTTGGAATCTACTACCTGTGGTGGGACGTTACGTATACCTATTTCGATGAATTCATGGTCTATAACGATATCCAGATCGTTGATTACATCTACTTCGCGCTCGGCATGCTCGGATATTTCGCCCGCGTCGGAGAGAGAACCCGACTTATATTCCGGACGCTGCGAAAACCTGTTCGTCTTGATACGGTGCCTACTTGATCGAACGTCCGCGCCAAACGAGGTTGGGACGCTGATTCAATTGCGAAACATTATGACCATGAACGATTTGAGAGCAACGTAGCCGCCGCCAAGGCAAGAATCGCTGGTGATTTTTTCCTTATGATCTCCCTGACTGGGTAGCAGGAGTAAACAATACTATTATGATCTCAATGTGGATGCTTTTTTCCTTTGGCGCCATGTTTGGTTGGGGCTTGGGCCAAGGATTTACGAAGAAGTTTATTCAAGATGTCTCAGGCACAAAGTTCTGCCTCTATTTTGTGTTCGCCGTAAGTTTTGTGAATATCATCATATGGACATCATCTGGTGCACCCAATCCTTTTTTTACCGAAGGCGGTGAGTTCGAAACCGGTTTCGTGTTTTTTGGTACTTCGGCCTATATATTGGACGGAATCGCTTGGGCGGCCTACTTCATTTGCATCAAGTATGCACCCATTACCATCGTAGGTACCGTGTCAGCAGCATATCCCGCTATCGTGATGGCCGTATTGTCGATTTGGATTGGACAGGATGCATCCCCAGTCATGTGGGCGGGCGGCCTCCTCGTTGTGACCGGGTGTGTGTTCTTGGGGTATACACCAAAATCGGCAGTGGATGAAACCATTGATAATTCCCATGTCGTACCCAAGATATGGATTCCACTTGCCATTGTTGCAGCGCTTGGGTGGGGATTCGCGTTCTCATTTCTCGGGTATGTGATGAGCGGACCGAACAATTATGAAGGCGCACAGGGAGCAGACATTTATCCGCTAATGGCGCTTGGAGACGCGCTGATTATGGTGCCATTTGCGTTGTTCGCGGGTCGAAAAACCGACACGCATAATTTCGCAGGCCTCAAATTGGCCGTGATTCCCATGACGCTCTTCGCGTTGGGAAATGCGGCGATGCCTCTTGCAAACGCATTTGATGAAGAGGGGACGCACGGCGGTTTCATCGCTGCGATCAGTGCAGCCTATCCAATGGTGACCTTAGGATTCGCCTACATATTCTTGAAAGAACGAATCATAAAGTTTCACTGGTTCTCAGTGGCCGTGGTGATGTCAGGGATTATGCTCTGCACCGGTTCGGTTGAAACCATAATATCTATATTTACGGACTGAGGATTCGCGTTTCAGGAAGCTTCGGCAATGAAGTTTCAATTGGAATGTTACCGGGCAGGGGTTCTGTCCGGTAACATTTCAATCCGATGACCATCGATGCTCGTCGACGTCACCACGATTCCGCCATGTGAGTTGGCGATTGGTCTGTGAAATCTGTTCTGCCGATAGACGCAGGCTACTCGACTGAGATTGTCACATCGGATTGGCATGACGACTTATCACAACGGATGACATCGTGTCATTGTGAGGCCAAGCCGCTGTATGTGACACAAAATCCCTTGACACCGTGCGTGATTATTAACACACTGCAGATCTCGCTTTGAGGTGTGCGGATCTGCCAATTCTGGGGGAAATCTAAACTTATGTTTCGGAATTTAACTAGTGTCTTTTTGTCCGTGATCATCGTTGCGTGCGGGCCAGTGCAATTGGCGTTCGCCCATGGCAGCGGTGGTGAGGCGCCTCCGGG
>Ga0315336_1005660_pt1 | contig 13446 bp, 11 predicted proteins | sample ASW5metaG_FD_204512 | JGI IMG/M metagenome (GOLD analysis project Ga0315336, IMG submission 204512) | Ammonia-oxidizing marine archaeal communities from Monterey Bay, California, United States - ASW #5 | ecosystem: Environmental > Aquatic > Marine > Intertidal zone | place: USA: California...
TGAGCTTGTTCGGGACGAGCAGCCTCGATAAATCCTGGACGTCGACCCTTACGAGTCGTCGCATACAACGTGAACTGGCTGACTAACAGCAGGCCACCAGCGATGTCTTGCACAGATTGATCGAATCCTGAATCGCCAGATTCTTCAGGGAAGATTCGCATGTTCAGGGTCTTGTCGACGATGTACTTGAGATCGTCTTCGGTGTCGTCGTGAGTGATGCCGACTAGGAGACAAAGACCGCGTTCGATTGAACCGGTGGTTTCGCCTGAAACGGTGACCGAAGCACTATTAACTCGTTGGATTATTGCGCGCAATGTTGGCTCGCTAATCTACCGAGAACTAGTGGGTGTGGCTGCCAGCGCCGTGAGAGTGACTCGCTCCGCCGTGGGAGTGAGAATCGCCGCCGCTTGAGTCAGATGTTTTCGATTCAGACGACGTAGAGGACGAAGTGCTCGATGAATCTGAATCCGACGAACTGCTGGAACTGCTCGAAGATGAGCTTCCGTTCGACTTGGTACCCGGAGCTGATCCGGAGCCGTAGTCAGTGGTGTAGAAACCAGAACCCTTGTAGATGACTGTTGGCGCTGAAATTTGGCGCTTCGAAGAACTGCCACATGTTGGGCAGTCGGCACCCGGCTCATCGCTGAACTTCTGAATGATCTCGAAGATGTGAGCGTTATCGGCGCATTTGTAAACGTATGTTGGCATCTTTATTTAGGGTTCGGAACCACACGCAAACGCGAGCGCCGTGGCACTCGCGTGGATTTCTGTAACTGAACTATTCTCTAATTTTATACGAGAGAAGCAAGGATATACCGTGGAGTTAGCTCATCGGCTACATCTTTGAACTCGTCTGGTGTTGATCGCCGGTTTATTCCGGTTGTCACCACGGCCGAATCAATACCTGCGTTATTGGCACCCAGAATATCGGTTTCTAGTTGATCGCCGATCATCACGGCATTACTCGCCCCCGATCGTTCTACGGCAGCGGTAAATATCGGTGCATACGGCTTACCCAACTTGGATGCTATTAGCGCTTCGTGCGATCCGTGCAGCCGTTCTAGCGCCTGTTCGAGCAGGTTTATGAAGGCTGCCGCACCAAAGCCAAACACGCCAGGACCATTCGGGTAGATGAAGTCAGGATTAGGCAGAACAAATCGCATAGGATCGTTCTGCTGAAACCGACGACTAGCGAGGGATAGCAGTTTTTCCAGCGTCGATTCCCAATCGTGAGGTCCGCTATGACCCAGCACAACCACGTCAGGCTCTTCTTCATCGTCGATATCAATCAATCGAGCACCACCAGCAGTCGTGTAGTCCTTGGCGTCTTGAGTGCCAAGAACGAGCGTTGGTGCACCTTGGAGATCGTATTCACTGAAGTACCCAGATATCAACGAACCAGAGTTGACGATTCGTTCAACAGGGATTGAGAAACCCTTTGAAGCGAACGTCTTCACTCTCGATTCGAGCGATACCGAAGCATCGTTGGTTACGACCCAATAATTCACACCGTCAGCGTTCATCCGGTCGACTAGTTCGACGGCGCCAGGAAGTGCGTTGACACCATCGACCAAAACGCCGAATGAGTCAAAGAAGAGCGCGTCGTATCGCTCTATGAGGGACGAGACAGTGGTTTGAGTAGGTAGCGCCAATGGTTAGTCGGCTGTGGCTCGGCTGAAACCGTTCTTCCAAGCATCATCAGCGTCTGCCAATGAGAGCGATATAGATCCGCCGCTGCCGAACGAAAGCGAATCGCCACCGACCGTACCTATAACGGTCATTGGAACGTTACCGTACTCAGCGAGTTCTTCGAGTGCACTGAGATTGTCTGAGGAAGTGCTGAGCAGAATTCGCGATTGAGTTTCGCCGAACATCGAAGCATCCCATCGATCGCCAGGGGCGTCGTTGATAGATGCCCCGATCTCACCAATGACTGCGCTTTCAGCAATTGCTACAGCAAGTCCGCCATCAGATATGTCGTGACCCGAAGCGACTAGGCCATTCTCAATTGCTTCTCGGCAGACGTTCTGGGTGCGAATTTCGAGGTCAAGATCGATCTTGGGTTGACCTTCGACTTTTCCGTGGATCAGATCGAGGTATTCACTACCTGCCAAGCCGTCAATGTCATCCCACGTCGAGTCGGTTCCGAGAAGAACGATCAAATCGCCTTCAGATTTGAATCCAGCGGTCGAGTGTTTCTCAACATCTTCAAGAAGACCAAGCGACCCAATGATCGGTGTCGGGAAGATGTCCGTGCCCGCTGACTGGTTGTACATGCTGGCGTTTCCGCTGACGATTGGGATGCCAAACGCTTCGGCTGCACGGCTCATGCCGGCAATCGATTCGGTCAGTTGGAATTGAACGTCAGGCGTTTCAGGGTTTCCGAAATTGAGACCGTCGGTAAGTGCAACAGGTTCTGCTCCTGTGACGGAGAGATTGCGGCATGCCTCGGCGACAGCGATTGCGGTTCCGACCTCCGGGTCTAGGTAGCAAATACGACCATTACAGTCGGTCGATACTGCGATGCCTCGCTTAGAGCCTTTCAGGCGTAATACTGCGGCATCCCCACCCGGCTCGACTACGGTATTAGTTTGCACGTGGTAGTCGTACTGACGGTAGATTGGGAATCTTGATGCAATGTTTGGAGCGGCAAGCATCTTGAGCAATGTTGCTCCTGGCGATTCTGACGGCATAGGAACGGCCGATAGATCGGCGTTCTGAAGATCGGTTAACCATTGCGGCTTTTCACCCGTGAATTTGTACTCAGGCGCATCTGTGAGAGTGATTACTGGGGTCGAAGTGACTTCGACACCTTCGTCGTAGATGCGTACGTTTTCACCAAGCTCGAAGTTGCCGATAACCGTGGCATCGAGGTCCCACTTTTCGAACAGGTCGAACACTGGACCTTCTTGGCCCGGGGTAACTGCAAGGAGCATTCGTTCCTGCGATTCCGAGAGCATGACTTCGTATGGAGTCATGCCTTCTTCGCGGCGAGGAACTTCGTCGATGAGCAGCTTGAGTCCCATCCCAGAGCGTTCCGCCATTTCGATAGCGGCTGAAGTGATTCCGGCAGCTCCACAGTCTTGAAGTCCTACGACTCCTGGGAGATCGAGAGCTTCTAAGCAAGCTTCGATCAGAACCTTTTCTAGGAAGGGATTACCTACCTGAACCGCAGAACGCATTTCTGCCTGCTCTTCGAATGATCGTGATGCCAAGCCAGAGGCACCGTGAATACCGTCACGACCTGTGTCGGCACCTACCAGTAGCAGTAGGTCGCCCGGCTCTTTAGCCGAAGCGCTCGCCATCTTGCCATCTTCGATCAGGCCAACGCACATGGCGTTCACCAATGGGTTGCCCTTGTAGGTATCTGAGAAAAATATTTCGCCGCCAACATCGGGGATACCGATGCAGTTGCCGTACGAGGAAATTCCGCCGATAACTCCGTTGAGCAAGTATCGGGTGCGAGCGTCGTCTGGCTGACCGAATCGAAGTGAGTTGAGGAGAGCAATTGGTCGGGCACCCATTGCGAAGATGTCTCGAATAATTCCGCCAACACCGGTGGCTGCGCCTTCGAACGGTTCAACAGCTGAAGGGTGGTTGTGAGATTCGATTTTGAAACAGACGGATAGACCATCACCAAGGTCGACAACTCCAGCATTTTCCGCCCCGGGTGCCACCAGCAGTCGTTCAGAAGAGGAGGGGAGGGTGCGCAGGAGTGCTTTGGTGTGCTTGTAACCGCAATGCTCTGACCACAGTGCACCGAACAGTCCGAGTTCGAGTGGTTCTGGCTCTCTGCCGAGTCGATCAACAATCGCTTCGTATTCGTTACGACTCAGAGCGATTTCGTCGAGTGTTTCCTGGCTTACCGTCATGTTGGTATTTGGTTCCGTTTGCTGAGGGAGTTCTAGAGATAAGTAGGTGAGTGGCTACGCCAGCGATTTGGCGAAGTTCTCGATCATCGAACTGAAAATTACGTTTCCGTCATCGCCACCGATTAGCTGTTCGCTGGCCTTTTCCGGGTGAGGCATCATGCCCATCACATTGCCGCGTTCGTTCACGATTCCGGCGATGTTGTTGATTGAACCGTTGGGGTTAACCTCAGGAGATACATTGCCAGCGGCGTCCGCATATCGAAACACAACCTGTCCGTTGCTTTCGAGTCGATCGATAGTCGCTGCATCCGCCTGGTAGTTGCCTTCGCCGTGCGACATTGGGATGTGAAGAGTTTGGCCCTTGGTTGCATTTGAAGTGAACATTGTCGAGTCGTTTTCGACTTTCAGATCGGTCCAGATGCAACGGAACTCAAGGTGATCGTTCCGCATGAGCACACCCGGGAGAAGACCCGATTCGCAGAGGACTTGGAATCCGTTGCAAATGCCAAGAACTGGTCCGCCACGATCGGCAAACGCTATTACCGCTTCCATCACTGGTGAGAATCGAGCGATTGCTCCGCATCTAAGGAAGTCACCGTAAGAGAAGCCACCGGGAAGCACGATTGCATCGTACTGATCGAGTGCTTCATCGCCGTGCCAGATGTATTCAGCATCCTGGCCCAAAACACCATTTACGGCATGATGAGTATCTTTTTCGCTCCAGGTACCGGGGAAGACAACAATCCCGAACTTCAATTTAGGTGCTCCCTATGTCGGAAAGAGACGGCGGATTAGTGCCGAGAAATAGCTCGCTTCGCGAGTAGCGATTCTATTGTTACCTCTCCCGACCACAAAATCACGGAACAGACAGGTCATTTTGTTAACCGGATGTGAAATTAACTGGTGACGAACCGATTACTCAGACGCTGGCCATGTAATTTTTTTTGACAAACAAAAACACCTCGGAACAAATTACCGAGGTGCTATAGCAATCGATCCAGAGATTCGTGATGAACCTCGGGAGGCGATTACATGTTCTTCATCGTTGCCTTGACGCTCTTGCGGCGCTTGGCAGCAGCAGTCTTCTTGCGAGTGATGCTAGGTGGCTCGAAGTGCTGACGTCGTCGGGCCTCGGAAATGATCGATTCCTGCTGTACACGCTTGGTGAAGCGTCGGAGGAAGCCTTCGAAGCTCTCGCCTTCGTTGATTCGTAGTTCTACCAACGGTAATCCTGATTCGTAGTTTGGGGCGTCCAATATAAATGGGCGACCGGTCGAAAAATCATCTGAAATGCAGATGCGCTACCTTCCAGTATAGGTAGTAGCCCAACGGAAGGTCAACGTAAATTTCGTTATTGAACTGCTACTCACCCGAAGTTGGTGCAGCCGAACGCAGAATATCGATGGCTTTACCGATTCGTTCGATACAGCGTTCCTGACCAATTGCAGCCATCGTGTCGAACAGTGGTGGAGCGAACGCTTTGCCCGTAGTTGCGACACGAATAGGCGAGAACAATTGTCCCGGTTTCATCTCGATTTTCTCGGCAAGCGCACGATATTCAGCTTCAAGATGCTCTGGCTCAAACGATGACACTGTCTTGCATAACTCAAGTGCGGCAACCAACGCTCGTTCCGTCATCTCGGCGTCCATCTTTCGACCCGGTAAGTCTTCGGCAGCGGGATTCACATTGTCTGCGAAGAAGAAGTCGAGTGTTTCCGTGCCTTCGGTCAATAGCTTTAGACGCTCGTGAACAAGTGGCAGGAGCCGCTTGAAATAGTCGCGATCGATAGGGCGCACTACCGAATCTGGCAGTCCACCCTCGGACGCAGGACGCTCCATAAACGGTAGAAGCTCTGCCATCAGCTCTTCTTCAGACATATTCCGTATGTAGACACCGTTCATCCATTCGAGCTTTTCAGCGTCGAACGTTGCTGGTGAGTCGTTAATTCGATCAATACTAAATCGGCGGACTATCTCTTCCCGAGCCATCACCTCGGTGTCATCGCCAGGCGACCAACCGAGCAGGCACATGAAGTTGAATACGGCATCTGGCAAGAACCCCAAATCGCGGTATTCGAGAGCCGACGTTGCACCATGGCGCTTGCTGAGCTTCGCTTTGTCCTTGCCGAGAATTAGCGGGACATGCACGTATTCAGGCGGCTCGATGCCGAGTGCCTGATGAATCAGCAAGTGACGAGGCGTACTGGATATCCACTCATCACCACGAATGACATGGGTCACTTCCATCGCATGATCGTCAAGGATGTGAGCAAGATGGTAAGTCGGCATCTGATCCGACTTCAAAATTACGAAATCATCGAGCTCTTTTAGTTCGAACGTGATTTTGCCACGCACCGCATCGACAAACGAAACTGAACCGAACTCAGGTACTTTTAGTCGAATTGTGATCGGCAGTCCTGCTTGTCGAGATTCTTCGATCTCTTCCGGGCTACGGTGCCGACCTCGCCCGTCATACCGTGGTGGCTGTTTGGCAGCGCGCTGACGCTCCCGAAGTGCGTGAAGCTGCTCTGGAGTAGTGTCGTCGAAATAAGCGTGACCCGATTCGACTAGTTTCAGAGCCGCATCGATGTACGTCTGCTGTCGCTCTGATTGAACGTACGGGGCATGAGGGCCGCCTTTGCCGGGGCCTTCGTCCCAAGTGAGACCAAGCCAATCGAGAGAATCGAAAATCGCTTTCTCAGCGTCGGCTTCGTATCGGGTTCGATCAGTGTCTTCGATACGAACGATGAACTTGCCATCGGTCTGCTGGGCAAGAATCCAGCAAAACAGAGCGGTACGGATGTTTCCGATGTGCGGAATGCCGGTGGGGCTAGGCGCGTATCGAACTCGAACGGGAGAAGTTGGATTGGTCATTCAAAAAACTTTAGCAGCGAAGAGCGATGGATGGAAAGGTATGAGATACGAGTCGAGGTTGGGACTGCTCGCAATTGTGAAATTATCTGAGCGTATCTAGAGCACGTTGCAGATCTTCGGGTAGGTCAGATGATACTGAGAGTTGCTTGCCTGATATCGGGTGTTTGAACTCTAGTCTTGAAGCGTGCAGGAACTGACGGGTGAGATTCGGTAAGTTCTTGCGGCGGCCGTAGGTTTGATCGCCGATTATCGGATGCCCAATAGCGTCCATGTGCACCCTGATCTGATGCATACGACCTGTTTCGAGCTTGATCTCTAGGAACGCAAAATCGCCAAGTTCAAAGTCGACTTTATAGTGAGTTCTCGACGGCTTACCTGCGTCGTTGATCGACTGGCGCTTTGGGTAGTGAGGGCTGCGACCAATCGGTGCATCGACAACTCCTTCTCTCGATTTCGGTATCCCGTGGACGAGAGCTGAATAGATTCGAGTTATCTCTCGTGCGTAAATCATCTCTTTGAGACTGTCGTACGCCGGCTGGGTGAGAGCGATGACCATCAGGCCACTCGTATCCCGGTCGAGACGATGCACGATTCCGGGTCGATCGGGTTCACCAACGTCAATAATTTGGGGCCATCGGTGCGCGGCTGCGTTGGCCAGAGTGTCGTCGACGTGACCAGCGGCAGGGTGAACCGTCATACCGACGGGTTTATTGATCACAGCAATGTCAGAATCCTCATACTCGACGTTCAGAGGAATATTCGTTGCGATGAATTTCGATTCAGCAGGATCGTTGTCGAACGAAGCAGTTACGACCATGCCTTCAGTGAGTTTGACCGAAACACGTGAAGCAGGCTTGCCATCGACCGAGACTTCTCCGGCTTTGATGGAGCGTTGTGCGCTAGAACGAGACTCGACATCGTCCCAGTTTTCGGTCAGAAAAACATCAAGACGTTGTCCGGCTTGGTCGCCAGAGACAGTGAACTCCATAAGAAGTTATTCCGCCGAATCGAGCGAACTGGAGGTGCTTGATGCTGCCGACTCTGAAAGATCAGATTGCGCACCGTCCGCGGCAGTCGTCTCATCAGATTTCGAACTGTCGTCCATGAACCAGAAGTAGAAAATCATCAAGCCAATTCCGACGACAATCGAGGAATCAGCAATGTTGAATATCGGCCACAAACCAATGTCGATGAAGTCGGTAACGTGACCAATACGTATTCTGTCGATGATGTTGCCGATAGCTCCACCGAACTGCAGTCCGAACGCAACACGAAGTAACCAAGGCGGATTGTCGAACGAACGATAAATCCATGTAAGTACACCGACTGCCCCAAGAGAGACCCAAGTCAGGATGTCGCCCTGTCCTTGAAATAGTGAGAACGCTGTCCCGGTGTTCCAAGCGTGCGTGAAACGGAAGAAACCCGTTGCTGGCCATGATTCACCAACGGCAAGATTCTCGATGGTCAACCACTTAGTGAGTTGATCGAGAACGAGCGCAGTGACCATGATGCTCCACGGCAGCGGATCAGCAAATTTTGATCGACTTTTGTCGCTTTGAGCGGAAGATGATTCGGTTGAATGGTCAGTGGTCAAAATCGGTGTACTCAGTGGTCTTGGAAGGTTTCTGGGTCGTATCCGCCCGGAAAGTCCTATTTGAGTATACGTTCGGACCGTATGCGTGGAGTCATCTGAAGGATAGAATCTGCGGTCGATAGCGATTATCGAATTCAGTATCTATTCTGCGTTGGAGAACTAACGACATGATCCGAGTCGACCTACGGAGTGACACAGTCACGCACCCAAGCCCTGAAATGCGGAGGGCGATGTACGAGGCCGAACTCGGCGACGATGTTTATGGCGATGACCCAACCGTCAACGAGCTTCAACAAAAGGCTGCTGACATGCTCGGCAAAGAAGCAGGCCTGTTTGTTTCATCAGGGACGCAGGGAAATCTTGTTTCGGTGCTTGCGCAAGCTCAGCGTGGTGACGAAGTGCTTGTCGGGGATCAGTGCCACATCATGAACGCTGAAGCCGGTGGCACGATGGTGCTCGGTAGCGTGGTGCTATTTCCGATCAAGACCAACGAGTTCGGATTCCTTGAGCCCGAGCTGATTCAAGCAGCGGTCAAGCCACGTGACTACCACAAGCCACCTACTCGTTTGCTGACTATCGAGAACACTCACAATGCTTCAAGCGGTCGTGCATTGACTCCGGCTCAGATGAAGTTAATGGCAGATGCCGGGCATGAAAAAGGCTTGAACGTTCACTTGGACGGAGCCCGAATTTTCAATGCCGCGGTTGCGCTAGGTATTCCGGCTTCGGAGATTACCGAGCACGTCGATACCGCTACGTTCTGTCTCTCCAAAGGACTGTCGTGCCCAATCGGCTCAATAGTTGTCGGCTCAAAAGGCTTCATCGAAGAGGCTGATCGGTGGCGCAAAATGCTCGGATCGGGCATGCGTCAGGTTGGAATCGTTGCGGCCGCCGGACTGGTTGCACTCGATTCGATGATCGACAGAATGCAGGAAGACCACGATAGTGCCCGTCACATCGCCTCACGAATGGCTGAAATGAAGGGGATTTCTGTCGACCCAGAACATATCCAGACCAACATCATTAGGTTCGAGGTTCCGGCGCACACCGGAGATCAAATTGCAGCCCGAATGAAAGAAGAGGGCGTGTACATCAACGGTGGTGATTCCGACCTGCGAATTGTGACTCACTACGGTGTATCGAGTGAAGATTATGAATTCACGATCTCTGCTCTCGATCGGGTGATGAAAGAGATCGTCTAGACAGGCTCATGTAGTCGTCTAACTCTGTAGTACACGCTCAGATTAGCCCCTCAAATAATCAATGACATTTGCTCTTGAAATAGAGAACCTAACGAAACGATTCGGCGACAAAACAGTTGTCGACGATATTTCGTTTTCTGTCGAGCAAGGCGACGTTTTTGGCTTTCTGGGTCCTAATGGTTCGGGCAAAACAACCACCATTCGAACGACACTTGGCATATTGCGCCAAGACGCTGGATCTATCCGGCTTCTCAACGGGCTATCTGCTTCAGTGGCGATGCCTAGGGTTGGCTATTTGCCTGAGGAACGTGGACTCCTCCGTAAGGAAAAGGTATCGAGCATTCTTCGATATCTAGGGAGACTTCGGGGACTCGACAAGGCTGAAGCGTTGGATAGAGGACTCGAACTTCTTCATCGAGTCGGGCTGTATGAGCACCGCGATAAAAAGATCGAAGGTTTATCGAGAGGTATGACTCAGCTGGTGCAATTTGTGGCATCTCTGATCCATAGGCCAGAACTGATTATTCTCGACGAACCGTTCTCAGGACTCGACCCGCTAAATGTGCAGCTAATGAAAGAGATTCTTGCATCTGAGCAGGAGCGTGGTGCCACAGTCATTTTCAGTACGCACATCATGTCCGATGTCGAAGAGATGTGTGAGCGTGTGGCACTTATCGCTGACAGTCGGCTTCTATTGTTCGGCGAACTGGCGGAGATCAGGCGTTCAAGAGGCGCCAACGCTGTGAAGGTGGAAGCACCGTCGCACCCTGCAGGGTTACCCGCCGCTCAGAAACATGCCGGTAAAGGTGGAGAGATCGAATATCGACTAAACGATGATCTCAACCCCGAAATGATTCTCAACGCATATTCCAACGACGGTATTGTTCTGACCAGATTTGAGCAGGTGATGCCATCACTCAACGAAATTTTCATTGAGGAGGTGAGCAATGTTCGGCAAAAACTCTGATGCTCGAATCATCTTCGAAGAGGAATTTAGCAGGCAACTACGCCGTTGGGGTTGGCGAATATTCACTGTGGCCATACCGCTGGTAATGCTTTTTGTCGCGTTCGTGGTTCCATTGCTAATTGACGCTTTCTCAAATGACGACAAATCAGATCAAGTCGACAACCTTGGGTATGTCGACAATTCCGACATTACCGACTCGCTGGCGGCCATTCCAGGTCTAACTCGATTGGACGGTCTAGACACCGGTATTCAAGCGCTCGTCGATGACGAGATAAAAGAACTATTTGTGATCCCTGCTGATTATATCGAGACCGGCAGCGTTGATTGGTACCGAAAAAGCTCCGGGCTTGCTGTTGAAAATAATTCCGGCGACGCTTTCCACAACGTCTTGAGAGCTGCTGTGGCTGACGACGGACTTACCGACGCACAAGTTGCCCGGATACTACAACCGGCGACATACGCACTATTCAAAGTCGACGATCAAGGACGGCCTGATTCCTCAGGATCGGTGACCGATGAGATTGCCAAAGCAGCTCCTGCATTCATATTCGCGATGCTGCTCGTATTCTCGATTTTCGTCGGCTCAGGAGCGCTGCTCCAAAGCGTGACAGAGGAGAAAGAGAACCGCATGATCGAGATGCTGGTCACTTCAGCCTCGCCGTTATCGATAATGTTGGGCAAGATTCTTGCGCTGGGTGCCGCTGGACTGTTGCAAATCGCTATTTGGTTAGCAGTAGCTATTTTCTCCATACCGCAAGCTAGTAACCAATTCTCCGAACTGGCATCTCTTTCTCTCGAACCGCAGCTTGCTGTGCTTCTGGTGGCGTTCTATTTCGCCGGATACTTCGTGTTCGCCGCGTTGATGGCTTCAATAGGTGCAGCATCGACAAACGTGCGAGAAGCAAGTCAGATATCCGCAATGGTGATCATCCCGGGAGTCATCCCGATCTACCTCTCGGCAGCGATCATGCCGAATCCCGACGGCACGATCGCACGAATACTCACTTTCATCCCACTCACGTCACCAACCGCATCGATGATCAGGGTTGCCGGAGGGACAGACAAAATGTACGAAATCGTGCTGGGACTTGCCGTGACCGCTCTCGCCGGAATGTTCTTGCTGTGGTTGAGCGCTCGAATATTCCGAGCTGGTCTGCTGCTCTACGGTCAGCGCATGGGACTACGAGCTATATGGGGGGCGTTACGACAGGCAGGTTAATCCTGAGGTTTGTCGTTTGCGTACCGTTCGCCCCACCACTGCATTAAGCGCTCACGAATCGCGTGCTCGCTACCCAAATTACCCGGTTCGTAGAATCTTTCGTGTTTGATCGATTCAGGCAAATTGTCCGACTGCGAGAAGTGTCCCGGTTTGTCGTGAGGGTATTCGTAACCCTCGCCGTAACCGAGTTCTTTCATCAGGCTGGTCGGTGCGTTACGAAGATGCTGCGGGACCGGCTGATCTCGGGTGCTTCGCACGTGCTCAAGTGCTTTATCGATTGCTTTGTAGGCGGAGTTCGACTTTGGTGCGGTCGCTAGATAGATGGTGGCCTCCGCAAGCGGAATACGGCCCTCAGGCATACCCACAAAACTCACTGCTTGTTGAGCCGCCATCGCCACGGCTAGTCCGTTCGGATTCGCCAAGCCAATGTCTTCGGCAGCGGAGATAACTAGCCTTCGGGCGATAAATACCGGGTCTTCGCCAGCGTCGATCATCCTCGCAAGGTAGTACAGAGCTGCGTCGGGATCAGAAGCACGAATAGTCTTGATGAACGCTGAAATCGTGTCGTAGTGCATATCGCCGAGACGGTCGTATCGGGACTGTCGTTGTACCGACTCCTCCATCGTTTCGACTTCGACTGAGATATTTCCCTCTGTATCCCGTTCAGTCGATTCGACCGCTAGTTCGAGCGTATTCAGAGCTGATCTAGCGTCTCCATTGGCGACTCGCAGAAGGAAGTGCATAGCGTCATCTGAAAGCGACACACCTTCGCGTCCTAAACCGTGATCATTGTCAGCGATGGCATGTTCGATGATCTCCGTGATGTCTTCGTCCTTGAGCGGCTCAAGCGTGTAAACACGAGTTCGAGAGAGCAACGGTGAGATCACTTCGAACGACGGGTTTTCGGTCGTCGCGCCCACTAGCGTCACTGTTCCGTCTTCGACGTGGGGCAGCAGCGCATCCTGCTGCGACTTCGAGAAACGATGAATTTCATCGATGAATAGGATTGTTCGTGTTCCGGTCTGGCCCAATCGGTCGCCAGCCAGCGCCATGACCGCTCGGACGTCTTTCACGCCTGATGTCACGGCACTCAACTGCTCGAAGTGCGAGTTCGTTTCACCGGCGATGAGGCGAGCCAGCGTTGTTTTGCCGCTTCCAGGAGGACCCCACAGAATCATCGAAGGAAGGCGGTCTTCGTCGATGGCGCGCCGAAGGACTTTGCCGGGTGTCAGAATGTGTTTCTGGCCGACGTACTCATCAAGGTTTCGGGGCCGCATCCTTGTTGCCAAAGGCGCGATGCGATCTTGGATCTCTTGTTTTCGGCGGTCGAATAACGTCATCGTGATCACAGGTTACGCCACCGAGCTGCCAACTTGGAGGGCGCAATGACGCTGACTACTTACGTGGCAGGGCTTTCGGGACGATCGAATTGTTGGATCGCCTATTGAACGCTTTATGCCCGCCGTAGTTCATTTCGGCAATTGTGACGCCATCACCACCATCACCGTATGAAGCCGGATAGTGACGCAACACTAAGTCGCTTTTAGCGAGGATGTCGCGAGCAAGTTGCTTCAACACTCCAGTGCCGTGACCATGATTGATCTTCGCGATGTGAAGCCGAGCGTTGTGGCAGCGTTGGAGGTGAATTTTGACCATTGTGTCGGCCTCACTGGCTCGCATGCCGTGAAGATCGATTTCAATTTCTACGGCGTCGATGC
>Ga0315336_1005661_pt1 | contig 13434 bp, 8 predicted proteins | sample ASW5metaG_FD_204512 | JGI IMG/M metagenome (GOLD analysis project Ga0315336, IMG submission 204512) | Ammonia-oxidizing marine archaeal communities from Monterey Bay, California, United States - ASW #5 | ecosystem: Environmental > Aquatic > Marine > Intertidal zone | place: USA: California...
GAGCTTCACGTCCAACGTGCTCAGCGTGCGCGCCAACTACAGCTTCTCGGACCGCTGGCTCACCGATGCGCTGGTTCAGCACACCAACGTGTCGAACGATGTTTCGATCTTCGCGCGACTGCGCTACATCTACCACATCGGCGACGACATCTATCTCGTCTACCGTCAGGCAGGCGAGTACGACGGCTTGCGCTTCGGCCGCCATAACCGTTCGCTCACTCTGAAGGTAACGCGTTCGTTCGACTGGTAGACGCCATGGAACGAGCCTCCCGCGTTCGGCGGCAGAGGCTGCTCAGAAGCCTGCGGCACGGAATACTTTCTCGCCATCCACCAGGGTGAGCAACACCCGTACATCCTCGATCTGCGTTGTCGGGATATCGAACAGGTTGCGCTCGAGCACCACGAGGTCGGCCTGCTTGCCTACCATGATCGAGCCAGTGATATCGCCCTGGTGCAACAGAAACGCCGCATCCAGCGTCAGCATGCGGATGGCGTCGTCGAGCCTGCCCAGCGGCTCGGCAAAGCGTGTCAGGGCGCGCTGCATGGTACCCAGCGGCGACAGCGGCCCAGCGTCCCAATCGCTGCTCAGAACGGTCAAGGCTCTGGCATCGAGCAATGATTGCACCGGCAGCAATCCATCGGCCGCATCGTCCCCCACCAGGCGGCTCACGTAATGCCTATAGGCGCGGTTGACCGCGTCGGGCGGCATCTGCAGGTCGGCGATCACACCGAGGTCCAGGAACCGTCCCCGGTCGGCATCGTCCACCAGGTAGAGGTGGGTAACCCGATGCCGCCGAGCCGCCGCCGCGTTGCGTGCCTGTGTCTTCTCAACGGCGTCTAGCGCCAGTCGCACACCACGATTGCCAGTAGCGTGGAACTGGAGCTGAAAGCCGATCGCGTCGAGGGCGCTGACGTACCGCTCGAGCTCATCCTGTTGGAAGTAGACGAACCCCGCCGGCGAGGGGCTCGGGGGGGACGCCGCCTGGAGGTACGGTTCCAGCAGCGCAGAGGTCCCGAGATCGAGGATGCCATCGATGTAGATCTTCGCCTGGTTGAATCGCAGCAGGCGTCCGGGCTCGTTGGTAAACATGCGCTGAAGATCAGCGATCTGGGCATCGAATGGGCGGTCCGGAAACACGTACAGCGCGTTGCTAGCGCGGACGGTGAGCTCGCCGCGCTGCTCGGCACGCTTCCACACCTCGTGGTGACCGCGCGTCCAGTAACCGCCGGCATCGCTGACCGACGTAATCCCATGCATGTTGAGCTCGGCCAGGCTGCCGATCAGCCCTTGATACGTCTCGTCGAGGTGCTGTTCGGTGGGCGGCCAGGCCGCATCGCGCAGCTTCTGCTGGGCGTTCTCGAACACGATTCCCGTCAGGCGTCCGCTCACCGCATCACGATGCAGGATCCCGCCCGGCGGATCCGGACTATCGCGACGGTATCCAGCCGCCTCCATGGCCATGGTGTTGGCCCACGCCCCATGTCCCAGGTCGTCGAGGATCAGTACCGGCCGATCGGGGACGGCGCGATCCAGCATGTCGATGGGTAGCTCGTCCCCCTCCAGTAGCGCCGCCACGAACACCCCTGCTCCGACTACCCAGTCGCGGCTTTGCTGGCGGTTGGCGCAGTTGCGTATCCGCTGCTCGTAGGCGGCCAGCGGACGACGCCAGGGGAACAGGCAGAGGCGCTCGTTGACACCCGCCTCGACCACGTGGACATGCGGGTCATGAAAGCCGGGGAGTACCATGCGCCCGGCCAGGTCGACGATCTCGGTCGTGCGGACGGCCAGACTGAGCACCTCGTCGGCGTTGCCCACCGCGACGATCTTACCCGCCTCGATGGCGATCGCCTCGGCCCAGGGCTGAGCCGGATCGACGGTATAGACATGGCCGCCGTGCAAGACCATCTCTGGGGCAACGCGTCCCGCTGGCGCAACCGACCACGCTTCGGTGCCCGTGACCACGAGCCCTGCGGTCAGGGCAGCTGCGCACACATAGCAGGCCGTGGTGGAAGTGTGGCGGGTCACATTATCTCGACCAGCACGTCGGTTTCCGGCGCCCGGTAGACGATCTCTCCATTGACCAGTGTCAGCTCGCAGCGCATCTCCTTGATCTCGTCCGTGGGCACAGAATAGAGGTCACGATCCCACACCGCGATGTCGGCGTACTTGCCGACCTCGAGGGTGCCGATGCGATCTTCCATGAAGAGCTGACGGGCGTTCCAGGCAGTGTAGGAGCGCAGGGCGGTGTGGATGTCGACGGACTCGTCAGTACCGAAGGGGTTCGGGCCGTGTGTGCCCATCAGCGTCTCGCGGGCCACCGAGGCCCAGAGGCCGTAGCGCGGCGCGAAGGGGGTGACATCGTAGTCGGAACCGCTAGCCCAGCGGATACCCCGGTCGAGGTAGGTCTTCAGCCCCAGCAAACGCTGATTGCGCTGCGGGCCGAAGTTGCCGGCGTAGGTGTCGCCGATCCACCACGTGAAGCCCGGCTGAACCTCTGGATACACGGCATCGTAGTCGGCCTGCAGGCGAGCGATCTTGTCCAATGCCGCGTCGGTCGGGATGTTGGAGTGGATGATGCTGTGTCGCAATCCGTAGGCCGGACTGCGCTCGAGAGCGTCGGCGAAGGCATCGACCACTGTGTCGATGGCACGGTCGCCGATGGAATGCACGCCGAGGTGCAGACCGGCCTCGTGGACGGCGATGATCTGCTCCCGAAGCACCTCGGGCGTGGCTCGCGGCAAGCCGTAGTTGCCGTGATCGATCTCGGTGAGGTTCTTGTTCCACTCGTCGTGCAGCCACGCGGTGCGCGCCCCGCCGCTGCCGTCGGCGTACAGCTTGATACCTCCAGAGATCAACATGTCGTCGCCGGTGGATATCCATGGCTTGGTGAACGGACCCACCTGCTCGATCAGCCGGTGTGTGTCCTCGACGGTCTGCCCGGTGCGCCAGAGAACGAATATTCGCGCCGTGAGCTGTCCCGATGCCAGCGCGGCCTGATACGCCCGCCAGGTACGAAGACGGATCTCCGGGTCCTTGACCGCGGTCATGCCTTCCTTGTGCAGCTCGGGAACGTAGCGCTCGATCGCCTCGCGCAGACGGTCATCGTCGCTGGCCGGAATGCTGCGTCGTACCAGCGAAGTCGCGGTGTCCTTGAACACACCGGTCGGGGTGCCGTCCGGATAGCGATCGATCACCCCGCCCGGCGGATCTGGCGTATCCGCCGTGATGCCCGCCAGCTCCAACGCCAGTGAGTTGCCGACGCTGTAGTGCGCCGTAGTGTGGGTCAGCCAGACCGGGTTGTCGGGCGACACCGCGTCGAGATCAGTTGCATAGATATAGCGCCGTTCCTCGAGCTTGCCCTCGTCCCATCCTCCACCCGTGACCCATTCGCCAGGCTGACGCTCGGCGATCGCGGCGCGTACCGCCTCCACGACATCGGGGATCGACTCGACCGCCGGATACGACACGTCGAGGGTGAAGAGCGCTCCGGCGGCGCCGACCGCGAAGTGGTTGTGGGTATCGATGAGCCCGGGAGTAGCAGTCAGGCCAACAAGATCGATTCGACGCGTTGTGTCTCCGGCGAGCGCTTCGATGTCGCGCGTCGACCCCACCGCAACGATCTTGCCGTCGCGAATCGCCAGCGCCTCGGCGATCGAGTCACGTGGATCGACGGTGATGATCTTGCCGTTGACGAGAATCATGTCCGCAGGCAGCGGCAGGGCCGAGGAGCAGCCGGCGCTGAGCGCAACAGCAGCAGCCAGCACCCCGGCAAAGACCCTCACTGGCGGATGCCGTACAGCGCCTCGGTCCGGGCTTCGATGCTGTTGGCGAGGGCCTCTCCGAGGCGCCAGCCGTTGAGCGCCTCGGTGCCGCTGTAGTAGGTCAGGTACCTGCGAGCGAGCTGTGCCTCACCGGCCTCAAAGAGCTTCAAGGCGGTCTGCTCGACGGTCTCCTGGCGCTCGATCAATCGTGCCTCGAAAGCCTCGAGCGCCTCGGTGACCTCGGGCAGGAACTTCTCCTGGTGCTCCTGGACCAGGTAAAGCAAGCGTTTGTAGGTGCGCAACGCGAAGCGGGTCGACTCGATACCGCGCTCTTCCTCGTCGACCATGTACTGCGTAGCCTCGCCGCCGGTCAGGTATCGATGCCGCTTGAGCTGGGTGGGCACGTCGGTGGTGCCGATGTAGAAGGGGATGAACGGCGCGGTCACGGAAGTCGTCGCGGCGACCCAGAGAACGCCGAGCTCCTTATGCATGCCCTTGCGCAGGTGCGCCACCTGGCCGTACCCGGCGGAATCACGGGTGACCTCGGTGGTACGGACGGCGGCGATCATATCGGTCAGCCCGACCTTGCCGGCGAGCGCCTTCATGCGCTCCTCGATCAGCACGACGGCAGGGTGCCGCATCTGACCGTCGCCGTAGACCTTGTTGACGTTGAACGGTTCGCCGGAGTCCAGGTCGTACCAACCCTGCTCGACCGCGAAGCTGACGAAGTTAGGCGACGCCATGTAATCGGGGTTGTTCTCGAAGTCGATCGGGAAGTCGCCGATATACCCGGGCCGCGACACCCGCACGTCGTCCGGCCCCAGCCGCTCCGCTGCCCAGAGGCCCTGGCCGCCGGCGAAGTTAATGAGCACCCAGCCCTCATCGGCGTCGGCGAACAGGTGGGAGTTGCCACCATAGGTGGAGAAGCCGTGCTCGGCGATCAATGCGCCGATGATCTCGACGGCCTCGCGGGAGGTGTGCGCACGCTCCATGACGAGGCGCGCCAGGTCGCTATAGTTGGGGCCTCCGGTCTGCGGATTGGGCGTCATCTCCTGCAGCTTGCGCCGCGACGGCGACCACACGTCGCGCGCCGCGACGCCATGCTCGTTGAGCCCGCCGTTGGTGAGCGGCGCCGGAAAGCCCGAGTACTCCGAGTAGTTCATGGTGATGTACTTCGCCGTTCGCGCCACCTGCGGGATCTCGCTCAACACGCCGGGGAAGTTGGCGCGCTGGGTGACGCCCACCCAGATCATCGCGCCCGACGGAAACGCGCGCGTCGGCACGATCTCCAGCCAGTGGCTCGACGGCTCATCGCCGTAGCCGCCGAGAAACACGCTGCCGTCTATGGTGAGGTTCTTGCCAACGTACACGCAGTAGCTCGCCCACGCCGGATTGGCCGATGCAACGAGAGCCATCAGTACGAACGGGAGGATGCGGCGCTTTCCGTCCAGCGAGCTCCGGCATCGAGCAACTGAGGTACAGACTGGGGAACGCTGCAGCATCGTCATCGTGATTACTCCTCCTCTCAGGATTGAGACGCCCCGGCACGCCCGGCTCCGCCGTTATTCTCGAACCCCCGTCCGAGCAGCAGGACGGTAATCAACGCCGTGCCTCGATTGCACGCAACAGGTCGTCGTAAAGTCGATTCGCCTCGACAACGCGCTGCCGTATCAGCGGACGCTGAAGCTCCCACAGAGTCTCGATGTCGTCGTCGACTTCCCAGAACTCCAGCTCGTTCACCGGAACGATCGGTCTATCGACGAGTCGGCTCAATCGTGCTCGCATCGTCTCGACGAGCGCCGGCGCACGCTCGGCGCTCCACGAGCCGGGGCCATCGACCTCGACGTAGACCGGCGCCGAGTGGGCGATCGCCTGCGCCTTGCCGTAGGCGCGCACCGCCAACCAGGCTCCTGCTGCCACAGTCAACTGGTGGCGCAGCGTCAGCGTGCCGTCGGAATCGGGCATCGACACGCTGGCGATCACCTCGCCATGAGCTACGAGCTCGAGCCGATCGAGCGTGTCGATGTCAGGGTTGATGCGGGCTGTCGCTTCGACGTTCAAGACGTCACCACGCACGACGCGCACCGTCGAGCCCATCCCCCGACCATTGATACCGAACGTCAACATCGGGCCATTGGTCACGAAGGTGTCGCCGTTCTCCAGCGCCCCATACCAGGCCTCGGCGGTGAACTCACCTTCGATGCGCGCGTAGCTGCGCACGGCGCCCGCCTGGTCGTAGTAGGGAAAGTCGGACCCTGCCGCCGGGGTCAGCTGGTAGCCGAGGTTGAGGAACTCGTACCAGAGCTCGGTGTACAGCGAACCGCCCTGCAGAACCTCGACGAAGTCGATCAGGCCGAACGGAACGTCGAGCGCCAGGCCCCAGGAGCCGTTGAACTCTTCCTGCCCTACGTGCGCGTAGCCGCTCACCCCTCCCTGTCGCACGTATTCCTCGAAGACCTCGTGGTAGAGGAAGTAGCGCTCGGGCCGGTGCAGGGGCTCGACGATATTGAGCGAAATGGTGTGGCCGCGTTGGGCGGTGCGGGGGCCTTCGATTCCCGGAACCACGATGTGATCACCCTCCAGGTAGTGCCCGTCGATCCCCCAAGCGTATTGTTCGAAATGCACCGCGGTCAGGTTGTTCATCTCCAGCGTGTTGGAGACATGAACGTCCTCGGCACTGAGGTAGGCGATGAGGCGATCGTTGGTCGACTCGTCGGGTCGTTCGACGTGGATATGCACATCGCCCGAGTACCACTTCTTGGCGGGCATGTCGTCCCATCGCGGAATCACCACCTCGACTTCGAGCCGGCGCCCGGCCTCGACCTTGAGCTGTCGCTGGACGATCCGATACTCCGGACCTTTGGCAGCCACGAGGCTGTAGGTGCCAGCGGGAATCTCAGCGCGATAGCGGCGGTCTGCGTAAAACACGTGGCGGTTGTCGGCGGGCCACGGCTGCGGGAAGCCGAAGGTGCCGCCACGGAGGAATATCTGCCTGACCTCGTCGTCATAGAAGTTGACTACCAGAGCGTCGTTGCTGGGCAGCGGCATGCGGCCGCTGGCGTCGTATAGTCCGAGCCGCGCCGACGTGGGGTTGCCGCTCGATCCGTCGATCAGGCTCAGCTCGACGTGCCCGAATCCGCCAGACACCGGGGTGGTGTGTGTCCGCCGCAGAGCTACCGAGCACAGGCTCAGCGTGTTGGGCTCGTCGGTCCCACGTCGGCGGTTGGCGCCGACTGCCGACAGGGCGATGTCGGTTCCCCCCATCCCCCGGTTGGCAAACCGGGCGCGATCGAGCGTCATCACGTGGCGGCGCCAGCGGCCTTCGGCGCGCGCCGGGCGCACGATCTCGCTGATCGCCTCACTGCGACCGTTCCGGTCGTAAGAGAGCCTCACCGTGCCGGTGGCCTCACCGTCGAGAACGAGCTCGATCTGTACGGTCTCATCGATATCGAAGGCGAAGGCTTCATCGACATCGAGGGCGATGAAGCTCGCTGCGACGCAGCGGCGTCCATCAGCATCGCTGACTACTGGAAGCTGTCGGCGCGGAAAGGCAAACAGGCCGAGGGAGTCCGGATAGCCGCCGGAAAGCGTACGGCCGATGTTCGGCATCGGCCACTCGACCTCGACAAGCCCGAGGGGGTTAGTATGCGCCAGCGCCTGGCTGGCCGCCCAGGCCAACAGCAGCCCGACTGCACCGGCCGCCCAGAGTGTGGAACGTAACCTCACGGAACCCCTCCTGGTCATCATGGCACTGATAACAAGTCGGCGACGACAGCACCAGGGCCCGTTGGGGGCGATCCTGATCCGACGCTACGGTATCGTACCGGCGCCATGATTTGCCGGAGCCCGTTTCCAGACGTCGATATTCCCGACGATGTGGCGCTCACCGATTTCGTCCTGCGCGGCGCAGCCGAGTACGGCGACAAGCCGGCGCTGATCAACGGCGCGAGCGATGAGGTCATCTCGTTCGCCGAGTTTACTGTTGCCGTGTCGACCGTCGCTGCCGCTCTTGCCAGGCGCGGCTTCAGCAAGGGCGACGTATTCGCCTTCTATGCCGGCAATTCCCCCGAGTATGCCATCGCCTTTCTGGCGGTCGCCAAGCTCGGTGGCACCGTGACCACCGTCAACCCGTTGTACACGGTGGGTGAGCTCGAGCTTCAGCTCGAGGACTCCGGCGCCAGTTTCTTGATCGCCAACGCCGATTGCTTCGACCGGGCCAGCGCCGCGGCACAGGCGGCCGGCATTGCGCAGCTCTACGTCTTCGGCACGGCCGAGGGCGCCACTCCATTTGCCGACCTCATGGTCGCCGAGCCGACAGCTGCAGCAGCGGCGCACGAAGTACCGGCCGCACAGATCGACCCGCGTGCCGATCTGGTGGTGCTGCCGTACTCCAGCGGCACCACTGGCCTCGCCAAGGGAGTGATGCTGACGCACTGCAACCTGATAGCGAACCTGCAACAGATCGCCGGAGTCGCGCCGGGAACAGACTACGCACCGACCGAAGACGACACGCTGATCGGCGTGCTGCCGTTCTTCCACATCTACGGCATGATCATGATGCTCCTCTCGCTGATGCGAGGCTGCACGCTGGTTACCCTGCCGCGCTTCGATCTGGAACACTTTCTGAGCACATTGGAGCGCTACAAGGTCACCTACGCCCATATGGTGCCGCCGATCGTTCTGTTGATGTCGAAGCACCCGACGGTCGATGAGTATTCGCTCTCGCACTTGCGTCAAGTGATTTGCGGCGCTGCGCCGCTCGGCGAGGACGTCGCCACGGCCGCCGCCGAACGCCTCGGGGTACGCATCAATCAAGCATGGGGAATGACCGAGCTCAGCCCGGTCGGACACATGAACCCCGACCCACCCGAGACCATCGATACGTCGTCTGTCGGTCCGTGCGTTCCCAACGCCGAGTCGAAGATCGTCGATGTCGACAGCGGCGAGCTTCTGGGACCGAACGAACGCGGCGAGCTCTGCCAGCGCGGCCCACACGTCATGGTCGGGTACCTCAACGCCCCCGAGGCTACGGCGCACTGCATCGACGCGGAGGGGTGGCTACACACCGGCGATATCGCCTACGCGAACGAGGCCGGCTATGTCTGGGTAGTGGATCGCGCCAAGGAGCTCATCAAGTACAAGAGCTTCCAGGTGGCGCCGGCTGAGCTCGAGGCGCTGATTCTGACCCACGCCTCGGTGGCCGACGTGGCGGTGATCGGTGTCCAGGACCAGGAGGCCGGTGAGCTTCCGAAGGCCTTCGTGGTTACCAAGGACGTCGCCCCCGAGGACGTCAACGACCGACTGGCGGCGGATATCCAGAGCTTCGTCGCCGACCAGGTGGCGCACTACAAGAGGATCCGCACGATCGAGTTCATCGAGGCGATTCCGAAGTCGGCGTCGGGAAAGATCTTGCGGCGTGAGCTCGTCGAGCGTGAGCGCGCCGGGTGAGCGGCCAGACGACCGCCGACCGGGGGCTCGCTGCACAGGCGCGGGCCGAGAAGAGCAAGCTCAAGAAAGTCATGGGGCCCCGCGACCTGGTGCTCTTCTACATCGCCTGCATCGTCACCATGCGCGTCGTGGCACTGTCGACCGAAAACGGCCCGAGCGTGCTGGTGCTCTGGGTGCTGGGGTTCCTCCTGTTCTATGTCCCACAGGCGTTCACCACGGTCGAGCTCACCGCCCGGCACCCCGACGAGGGCGGCATCTACATCTGGGTACAACGAGCCTTCGGCGACTTCCATGGCTTCATCACGGCGTGGTTCTACTGGGCCACCAACCTCGTCTACTTCCCCGCCGTGCTGCTGTTTTCGGCCAGCAACGCGGCGTTCGTCATCCCGCGCTGGTCGTACCTGGCCGAGGATCCAGGGTTCCTGGCGGCGTACTCGATCATCGGAATCACTATCGTCGTGGTGGTCAACGTCCTCGGTCTCGACGTCGCCAAGCGTCTCCACAATGCCAGCGGCTACCTGAACATGTGGGTGCCCGGACTCATCGTCGTGGGGTTGGGCTTCCTCACTTGGGTCAATTACGGCTCGGCAACCGAGTTCTCGCTGCGCACCGTGACCCCCTCCTTCGGTGGGCTCTCTGACGTCATCCTCCTTGCGGCGGTCGCCTACGGGTTCACTGGCCTCGAGGCGGCGTCGGTGATGAGCGAAGAGGTGCAGGACCCCAAGCGTAATGTCCCCCGCGCGCTCGCCATCGCCGGCGTGATGATGCTCGGCATGTTCATCCTGATCTCATGGGCAATTCTGACGGTGCTCCCGGCAGATCAGGTCACCGGGCTGACCGGGCTAACCGACACCGCTCGAGTTGCCGGGGCGAGACTCGTCGGCCCCACCGCGGGCGGGGTGCTGGGCTCGCTGGTGGCCCTCTGCCTGTGCATGGCGGCAATCGGCACAGTGAGCGCCTGGATGGCGACCTGCGCACGGCTGCCGTTCGTCGCCGGCCTCGATCGTTATCTGCCCAAGGCATTCGGAACCCTGCACCCAAAATACGCCACGCCGCATGTGTCGGTGATCACCCTCGGGGTCGCGACCGCGGCGTTGATCATCCTCGGCAGCATGGGCGGAACAGCCCAGCAGATCTACCGCATCTTCATAAGCCTCGAGATCGTCGTCTACTTCATTCCGTTCATGTACATGTTCGCGGCGCTGATCGCCATCCAGCGGCACGCGGCTCCGCAAGGCGTCCAGCTCGCACCGTTCGCGCCCTACGGCGCCTACTTCGCCGGCGGTACGGGCTTTCTGGTGACTGCAGCGTCGCTGGTGTTCGCGCTTATCCCGGGCGACATGGTCTCCGACCCGACGTTCTTCTATCTCACCGTCTTCGGCATGCTGGCGATCCTGACGATCATCGGCATCACGCTGTACGCCAACGGTAGGATGCGGCGGCGGCGGGTGGCCGCAGCTGCGCAGGCCGCGCCGTAGTCGCGGCTACGAGAGCAGCTCGTGGACGGCCCGATGCGCCTGGCCGATCGCTTCTTCCGTCATGGCGTTGGCGCCGGCGTCCGAATTGGCGATGGCGATACGACCAAACGTTCGTCGACCTCGCTCCCAGGTGCGTTTCTTCTTCGGCCACTCCTCAGTGGTCCAGTAGATGTCGCCGCTATCCGGGTCGTAGCCCCAGGCGTAGCCATGCGGCCAGCGATTGACGGTGATCGCCTCGATGTCGCGCGCCGGATCGAACCCACCGCCCGACAGCATGCGGCCGAGCTGATCGCGGATCTCGCGCTCGAAGGTCTCGAAGGACGTGGTCAGTAGATCCCACTGACCTGCCTTCCACTGGTCGGGGATCGGCAGTCCCGGGCTGAGCGGCGTGCGGGTGAGCTGCAGCACCATCGGATCTGCCGGCGTCAGAGGACACTCGTAGGCGCCCATGCTTACCGTTGGCCCGAGGCGTACCCCGGTGTGATAGCCGCCGGGGCAATGGGCGCTGAGCAACTTCAGGTTGGCGAACGATGTCCAGTCGCGCAGCAGTACCCGTGTGTACACCAGCGGAGCCTTGAGAGCGTACGACAGAGCCCTCCGTTGCGGCTTAGGCAGCTCCGGGCACAGGTGCGGGATCACCGCGTTGTAGCAGGCCATGACGCACTGGCGTGCGTGTACGGTCTGGGCAACGTCGTCGCGTACGTAGGTCACGTCGACGGTATCGGCGCTCTTGGCGTCTCCCACGTGTTCGACATGGACGGCGGTGCTGTTGAGGCGGATCCGTACCGCCGCCCCCTCACGATCGAGCATCGAGTAGTCGAAGCGAGCGGTAACGATGCCCTCCATACCGCCGGCTGCCGCCACCTCCGGAATCATCGACCGGACCATCAGCCGGATGATCGATGCATTGCCGTCAGGGAACCGGAAGTACGCGCCGGGACGCTCGTGCGGCGCCAGGCCCAGCGCCTCGAGCCCCGGGTAGCCTGACCAGATTGCCGGCGACATCGGCAGCGATTCGATGCGGACGTTCCAGTAGCTATCGCCACGCGATTGCAGGTACGGAAGCACCCCTTTATCGGCCTTGGCAATGTCGAGCAGGAACTCCTGATAGGTCATTCCCTCCAGACGGGCCCACTTTTCCTCGGGTGACAGGCCCTCCAGGTAATCGATGCCACCTTCGTGCAATCGGATCAGGTCCTTCTTGACCTGCTTGGACAGCGGGGCGCCAGCGAGAAACTCCGGCCATGGCTTCGACCCCTGGCCTACCGCCAGGTGATCGGCACCGAACGTCTCGCGGTCGAAGAACACCCCACGCCGCAACCCGAGCTTGCGGTAGATCTGCTGGTCGGCGTACTCGGAGTAGCGCCCGGGCTCGATTCCGAGCTCACGGATCAACCGCTTCGCGGCCGCCCCATAACTCGAGTAGTCCGAGATCTCAACGGTGCCGCCGTTCATCAGCAGCATGCGGCCATCGGAGGTGAACTCGTTGCGCTTGGCGTGCCCGCCGAAGTCGTCATGGTTGTCGATCACCAAAATCTTGGCGCCCGGGCCGGCCTCCTGGCGGAAGAAGTACGCAGCGGCCAGGCCGCTCATGCCGCCTCCCACCACCACCAGGTCATAGGTCTCGCCACTATCGGTAGCCTGCCAGCTCTTGCCATCGCGCAGCGCGTGGGCGACATCGAATGAGCCCGGATGGCTACCCCGCATGCCGGTGAGGGCGGGCGGGTAGTACTCAGAGGCCTGAACTGAAGCCGCTGCCCCCTCCGAGGGATAAGCGCGCGCCTCAGCCCACGGGAAGAGCAACGATCCGGTAACCGCCACCCCGGCGCCGTCGATAAAATCCCGGCGGCTGATCTTCCGCCCCATTCCCAGCTCACGATCACCACGCTTCATCGGTGGAACAGCTCCCAGATCAGATCGCTGGCCGAGATGTCGCTGGTGGTGTAGACGCTGAGGACAACTGCAGCGAGTAGCAAAGACGCAGAGCGAAACACGCCAGCGACGCCCTTCGGGCTGGTTGACCGAAAGCGAGCTCGGGCCGCACCCGAACGGCGGGAGCGCCGGGCAATTGCGATAGCTCGGCCTTCGCACTCGAACATGTAGCTTCCTCCTGCGTTTGGCATCTCTAACCGGCCGTCATGAAAGTGTGGAGGGCCTGGTTACAGGGGGCAGTTTACTCTGGAGAACTTCGGCAAGCCGTCGTGCTGGGCAGACATGAGCCACGACGAGGCGCGATGCTGCTGAACGGCGTCTACCCGGCCGGAGACACTAGCAGGCCGCCACACCGGCACGCGCCAGGGCCGCATGCAATAGCACGTTGGCACCGGCTTCCAAATCGGCGGGCTCGGCGTGCTCGGCCTCGTTGTGGCTAACCCCATCTTTGCAGGGTACGAAGATCATGCTGGTGGGTGCCACCCGGGCAACGTACACCGCGTCGTGCCCGGCGCCGCTGACGATCTCCATCGCCGCGCAGCCGACGGTCTCGGCAGCCTGCCGCACCGCCTCGATACAACCGGCGTCGAACGTCACCGGAGCGGCTGACCAGATACGGTCGATGGAATGCTCTAGCCGAGCAGCAGCGGCCACCTCAGCGGCCGCCGCGCGGAGACCTGTATCCATTGCCTCGAGCTCGGCCTCCTCGGGGTGTCGGATATCGACGGTGAACCTCACACACGCCGGAACCGTGTTCCGTGACCCTCGGCCGGTGTGCAGCTCGCCGACCGTTGCCCGCCCCGACGGTGCCCGA
>Ga0315336_1005664_pt1 | contig 13432 bp, 14 predicted proteins | sample ASW5metaG_FD_204512 | JGI IMG/M metagenome (GOLD analysis project Ga0315336, IMG submission 204512) | Ammonia-oxidizing marine archaeal communities from Monterey Bay, California, United States - ASW #5 | ecosystem: Environmental > Aquatic > Marine > Intertidal zone | place: USA: California...
TGTCACGACGGCATCTGGTACTCGATGGGCTACTGCGGTTCGGGGGTAGCTTTAGCGAGCTATTTCGGTACCCGACTCGGCCAGCAGGTGCTTGGACGCGAAGAGGGGCGGAGCGTCCTTTCAGACCTACCGTTCCGGACCCGCCCACTTTACTTTGGTAAACCGTGGTTCTTGTCAGCGTCCGTCGGTTGGTACGGCTTTCTGGATCGGCTGGGTATCTAAGACTTCAACCCGATCGGGAGGGGAGTTCACCATGATAATGATGGGGCCCATTCTGCGGCACGACGCCGGTGGTAATAATAGTAGTATCTCTGTGTTCGTGATATCGATCCCGTTTACATGTATCATGGCTTCGAGGTATTGCGATGTTAGGTTGGCTGTTTTCAAGGTGTATGAAAACCGGCCTGCGAAGGAGTGTAATTTCAATTAGGAAATGAGAGGAGAATGAAATGAAGTATCAAATTATTCGGAGGGCATGTAGCGGTATTTTGGCGCTTGGTATTGCGGCTGCGGGCCAATCCGCTTTGGCCGGTGGCGAAGTGACCGTGGCATCCTGGGGCGGCTCCTATCAGGCTGCGCAAAGTAAAGCGCTGTTCCAGCCAGTCGCAGAGGCGATGGGGATCACACTCCGCGAGGAATCCTACAAGGGGATTGGCCAGGTCCGTACTAAGGTTGCTGCTGGTGCAGTTCCTTGGGACATTATTGATACCGGTTCCGGTGGTGGTGCCCGCGGTTGTGTCGAGGATATCCTGATCGATCTTGATTACAACATGATCGATGTCTCTAACTTTGTCACAGATACCTACTTGTCCTGCTGCGTGGGTACGATCGTTTTTGCAACAGTGCCAGCGTGGAATACCGAAACCTACGGTATGAATGGACCCAAGAGCTGGGCAGATTTCTGGGATGTCGACAAGTTTCCTGGAACCCGGTCTATTCGGGGAAAAATGCACGGCATGCTGGAGCCGGCACTTATGGCTGATGGCGTCCCGATGAATGAGGTGTACAACGTTCTCGATAGCGAAGCAGGCATTAACCGGGCGCTTGATAAGATCCGCGAGCTCAAGCCTCATGTAGCAGTGTGGTGGGGTTCGGGTGCGCAGCACGCACAGTTGATGAAAGACGGTGAAGTGGATATGTCGACCGGCTGGAATGGCCGATTTGACGTGGCCAAGGCCGATGGTGCAAATGTGGCTTACACTTATAACGGTGCACTGCAGGACTACGATTGTTTTGCGATCCCTAAAGGGGCGCCCAACGCCGAACTCGCGATGAAGGTCATCGCCGAAATGAGCAAAGCCGAACATCAGGCCAACATCCCTCAGTACATTACCTACGGCCCGACCAACAGCGATGCGTATAAGATCGGAAAAATTGATGAGACGTTGTCGAAAAACCTGCCGTCGCATCCGGATAATGCCAAGAACATGCTTCCGGTAAACCAGGAGTGGTATGCAAAGTGGGAGAAGAAAGCTTCTGAGATGTATCAGGATATGATGACGGAATAAGGCCTTTAATTGTCATTAACCTCTTGAAGGCGGCGTGCGGAAGTACGCCGCCTTCATTATTTGTGCGGACAGTAAGGGATAAAGCAAATGGGGCAAGAAAAAGCACTGCCGATCAAGATTCAGGGCGTTACTAAAACATACGGAAGCATATATGCGCTGAACGATGTCGATCTTGATATTCACAGTGGCGAATTCCTAACACTGCTTGGGCCCTCTGGCTCGGGTAAAACGACCCTGTTGATGGTCCTAGCGGGATTCAATCGACCTGACTGCGGTAGTGTCCGCTTTGGAGAGCGCGAGATCATCCGAATGCCGCCTCATAAGCGGGATGTGGGCATGGTGTTTCAGAACTATGCATTGTTTCCCCATATGGATGTCGCTGCCAATATTGGTTTTCCTCTTAAATTACGGGGATTAGCGAAAGAACAGATTCGACCCAGGGTCGATGAGGCACTCGCCACAGTTCAATTGGAAGGTTATGGAGCGCGAGGTGTCGATCAGTTATCTGGGGGTCAAAAACAACGGGTAGCGCTCGCCCGGGCAATTGTTTTTAATCCGCGCATTCTGTTGATGGATGAACCACTATCTGCTCTGGACAAAAAACTGCGCGAGCGGATGCAGATCGAACTTCGTCACCTGCATGAAAAACTGGGTATGACAACGGTTTATGTAACCCATGATCAACGCGAGGCTTTGACCATGTCTGATCGGATAGCGGTGATTAACGATGGGTGCCTGATGCAACTCGATAAGCCACGCGCGATCTATGATCAACCCGCCAACGCCTTTGTCGCGAACTTCATCGGCGAATCGACCCTGTTGCCGGTAGATCAGAATGGTGGAGCGCCCAGTTTTGGCGGGGTTGCACTGAAACTGGCCCAAGGGAGCGCGGATGGCGAGTTGCTTCTGCTACGTCCGGAACGGCTGATATTTCTTGATGACGATGATCGGGCCGAGTTCAACCGGTTTACAGGTGTGGTGCGCGAAGTGGTTTACCAGGGCGAAAGTTTTCTCGTCTATATAACGCTTGCAGGAGGGTATGAGGTTGCGGTACGCAGCGTCAGCCAAAGACATTCGATCGCGGCTGCGCCGGATGTAGGTGACCAGGTCGTGTTAGGGCTTCACCGCGATGAAACTGTATTGATCGAAGGATCAACTGACGGGGGAATGGATTGAAACCCCAACCGGTGTTGTCAGTCGGAGCGAACGCAAAGGCATTGCGAAAAGATGCGCAGCGGGAACGATTACTCCTTTTTGGGTTGTCATTCCCAGCCTTGCTGATTGTGCTCCTGGTGATTGTTGTTCCCGTTGGCTGGTTATTCTGGCTGTCATTGTTTAATGATGCGGGTGTTCTTTCGACCTATAACTACAGCCGGATGCTTGAGAGCAAATCGTACCTGCGGATATTCAAGACGACCTTTAATGTTAGCTTTTTGACTACGCTGATTTGTGTTCTGATTGGCTACCCCTTGGCGTATTTCCTTTCCCAGATCTCCCGGCGCTGGGCTGCCCTGGGATTAATAGCGGTTCTGTTGCCGTTCTGGACCTCACTACTCGTCCGTACATACGCTTGGCTAGTGGTACTCCAGAGAAAAGGATTAGTTAACCAATGGGGAATCGAGCTTGGTTGGTGGGAGACCCCATTGCGACTGGTACATAACCTCAACGGGACGTTGATTGGCATGGTGCATATCATGCTTCCATTTCTCGTTTTGCCGTTGTATGGATCAATGCGATCGATCGACTTTGACTATATTAAGGCCGCGGCGAATTTGGGTGCCAATCCGACCAAGGCGTTTTGGTATGTGTTTTTCCCTTTGTCGCTCCCGGGTCTGTTGGCGGGAATCACTGTGGTGTTTGTCTTGTGCCTGGGCTTTTTTGTTACACCTGCGGTACTCGGTGGAGGCAAAGTCATCATGGTTTCGATGAAAATTGAAACTCTGATTGACCTCTTTTTTAACTTTGGCACTGCCAGTGCATTAGGGGTTGTGTTGCTAGTGCTGACCCTTGGTGTTCTCTTTATCGCCCACAAGCTAGTAAGCCTTGACAAGGTATTAGGCTCGGGAGACGGAGTATGAACTGGTTTCAACGACCCGCTTCTGAAACCCAGATTACCCATGGGGGCCGCCTTTGGCTCTATGCGGTTGGAGTCCTGGTTCTCGCTTTTTTAATCATTCCTACTCTTATTGTGATTCCGATGTCTTTTTCAGAATCACAATATCTCGAGTTTCCGCCGCGGGTCTGGGCTGTTCGCTGGTATGAGAATTACTTTGGTTCTGTCGAGTGGATGACCGCAACCTGGGTTTCAATTAAGGCTGCATTCTGGACTGTGCTCGTTACGACACCGATCGCGACCATGGCGGCTTATGGCCTGTATGTTTCAAATATTCGAGCCGCCCGATTGGTCTTTGTTTTGTTGATTACACCGATGATGGTGCCAGTGGTGCTGATCGCAATTGGCGTATTTTTTGCGTATACCCGATTGAAGCTGAACAACACCATGCTTGGCCTGGTGCTGGCCCATTCGGTACTGGCGTTGCCGATGGCACTGATCGTGATCAGTGCGGGGCTGCGCAGTTATGACATGAACCAGGAGCGCGTAGCGCGAAGCCTGGGAGCGTCCAGGATGAAAGCATTCTTGGTGGTGACGTTGCCGCAGATTCGGTTTTCAGTTATTACCGGCGCACTTCTGGCGTTTATCGTCTCCTTTGACGAGGTGATCGTAGCGTTATTTATATCAGGGGGTGACATGTCAACGATCACCCGGAGTATGTTCCTTGCTCTGCGAGACCAGATAGACCCGACAATTGCCTCGATATCAACCGTAATGATTCTTATCACCACGACAGTTTTCTTGTTGGCGCAAGTTTTGGGGAAATCCAAGAAGGTAGGCAAATGACCCGTCAGCTGCACGACTGACTCCCGGCGTGTTGATGGTCGGGACGGCCAGAAACATACAGCAGCTCCTCTGGGATTCTGCTAGGAGCCTAGCATCACCTCGACCACAAATCGGGTGCCAAAGTACCCCAGCGCCAACAGAGCAAAACCGGTCCCCGTCCAAAGGATCGCGATCCGCCCGCGCCAGCCAAAAACCAGTCGGCCGGCAATCAGAATAATCAGGCTTACCCAGGCAAGCAGCGCCAGTACCGTGTGATGATTAAACAAAAAGAAATCCCCAAACATCCTCCCGGAGGATAACGCACCGCTTACCAGGGTAATGCTCAGCAGGGCGAAGCCGGCGTATACCAGCTGAAACAGAATTTTCTCCATGGTCTGGATAGGCGGCAGCATCGAGAAGAAGCCCCCAGCGTTTTTTTGCTTGAGACTTTGATCCTGGGCCCGCAACAGCAGTGCTTGTGCGAGTGCCAGGCTAAGCAAGGCATAGGCCAGACCGGCACCCAGTATATGTGCTAGCCCTGTCAGGCCTCGCAACTGTATAGCGTAGGACGCCCCGGGGAAAAGCCAGGCGATGGTGATACCTAGGGTTGCGGCCGGGAATACCAGGACGCCAAGGACTTGAATCGGTTGCAACAAACGTGCCAGGAGGAAGAGGATTACGATCACGAAGCCAATTAGGGATAAAGTGGTGCCCAATGCCAGATTAACCCCTCCGGTGGATAACACCACGGGCGCCAAGCTGAGGCCGTGGGCGATTGCACCGGGGTAAGCCAGAAGAAGATCGAAACCGCGTGGAGCAGTCCGCCCATTCACTGCTGCGCTCTGGCGCAGCAGTGCCACAGTAGCACCCACGTAGAACAGGGCCCCTGTGAAATTGAAGATCTCGGTCATCCGCTGAGACCGTCTTGGCTGTGGATGTCGCTGGTTCGCAAAAGCATATTCGACGCGCAGTGTAAAATAGGTTGTGATAAAAGCAATGCTGAACTGATTTTATCCCAAACAAGCGCGCGTTTATCCCGGCATTCGGCGGGACTGCTAACGGCGAGTTTGCTTATTCCAGAAGGAAACCATGTACTCCCAACTCGGTGACAGATTAAAGACCACGTTCAAGCGCCTGACCGGACGGGGCAGGCTTACCGAGGACAATATTGGCGAAGCGTTACGCGAAGTTCGTATCGCGTTGTTGGAGGCGGACGTGGCTTTACCGGTGGTCCGCAGTTTCCTGGAGCGTGTTCGGGAGAAGGCTGTGGGCGAGGCAGTCTTGGAGAGCCTCAGCCCCGGGCAGGCCGTAATCAAGGTAGTCCATGATGAGCTCGTTGCGCTGATGGGAGCTCAGAACGAAGAGTTAAACCTGGCCACCAGTCCGCCGGCAGTCATCCTGCTTGCTGGGCTTCAGGGCGCCGGTAAGACGACGACCGCGGCAAAGCTTGCCCGCTTTCTTCGAGAGCGTGAGAAGAAGCAAGTTCTGTTGTGCAGCGTAGACGTTTACCGACCCGCGGCAATTGAGCAACTTGCACAACTAGCAGAACAAACCGGGGTGGGCTTCCTATCCGAAGGGGCAGAACCGGTGGCGATCGCGAAGCATGCACTTTCACAGGCGCGGGTGCGTTCAGACGATGTCGTCATCATCGATACCGCGGGCCGGCTCCATGTTGATGATGACATGATGACCGAGCTCAAAGCACTGCATGCGACAGTCGACCCAGTGGAGACACTTTTCGTGGTGGACAGCATGACCGGCCAAGACGCCGTTACTAGTGCGGGTGCGTTCAATGATGCCCTAGGACTGACTGGCGTGATCCTGACAAAAACAGATGGTGATGCCCGGGGCGGTGCGGCGCTTTCGGTAAGGGAGGTGACGGGCAAGCCTATCAAGTTCCTCGGTATCGGAGAAGATTCATCTGCGCTTGAGCCATTTCATCCAGATCGTGTCGCATCCCGGATTCTCGGGATGGGTGATGTGGTGGGGCTCGTCGAAGAGGTCCAGCGCAGTGTAGATCAGGAAAAAGCCCAGAAAATTTCGCAAAAGCTTAAAAAGGGTAAAGGCTTTGATCTCGAGGATTTTCGTGACCAGTTGTTCGAGGTTGAAAAAATGGGAGGCCTCGGCAGTTTGATGGATAAGATTCCGGGCATGTCTGCGGTGCCTCAAGCTGCTCGCGCTCAGATGGGGGGTGGTGAGACCGGCCGGTTGATCGCAATGATTAACTCCATGACGCCTGGTGAGCGCGCGTTCCCAGCTGTCATCAAGGGTTCGCGGAAACGGCGCATTGCAGCGGGCTCAGGAACTCAGGTTCAGGAGGTTAATCGGCTTCTAAAGCAGTTCACACAGATGCAGAAAATGATGAAAAAGATGAAGGGCAAAGGGGGGATGGCGAAGCTGATGGGGCAGCTTAAAGGAGGAGGTTTTCCTGGAGGCGGCCCATCGATGATGCAATAAGGCTGTGGTTGCGCCTGTGAAAGGGATTTTCTATGTTAAAATTGAATGGTTTGGCGAATTATTAGAGGATTGTACAAATGGTGACCATTCGGCTTGCCCGCGGCGGCTCAAAAAAGCGGCCCTTTTATTCAATTGTCGTCTCTGACCGGCATCGGCAACCCCGCGGCAGGTTTATTGAGCGTATTGGGTTTTTTAATCCAATGGCTGCCAAGGGTGAAGAGTCTCTGCGGCTGGATCATGAGCGCGCGCAGTATTGGATCAGTAAGGGGGCTCAGCCCTCTGAGCGGGTAGCATCTTTTCTGAACCCGTGAAACCATAAGGACATCCCGGTCCGATCAAGGGCAGGCGGCATCTGAATTTCACACCCGGATTCGACGTGATGCCAGGCCGTCATGTCTGATCAAGACGGAAAACCTCTGCTCCTCGGCCAAATTAATGGCGTGTTCGGGCTCAATGGATGGGTCAAAGTCTTTGATTACTCGCGGGACCGGGGCGGTATTCTCGACTATCCGCGATGGCTTTTAGACCAGGAGGGTGGCTGGAAAGAAGTAGCAGTACTGACGGGACAGCGGCACAGTAAAGGCGTAATCGCGCATCTTGAAAATTGTACTGGTCGAGATGAGGCGATGGCACTGGTGGGGATGAAGATCGCAGTCTGGTCGACGTGGCTGCCACCTGCCTCAGAAGGTGAATTTTACTGGTACCAGTTGAGAGGACTCACAGTGATTAATCTTGAAGGTGAAGTGCTGGGGAAAGTTGATCACCTCATGGAGACAGGCGCTAACGACGTATTGGTGGTGAAGTCCGACAGGGATCGGCTGATCCCTTATGTGCCAAACACGGTACATGAGGTAGATCTTGAACATCGCCGGATTCTGGTTGACTGGGATACGCAGTTTTGAAAAAGTCTAGGTTATGAGCCATGCGCATAGACATTGTCAGCATTTTTCCAATGCTGGTGAGAACGGTTGGAGATTTTGGCGTAGCAAGGATTGCGCTGGAACGCTCGATTCTGGAGCTAAACTTCTGGAATCCGCGTGATTATTGTGAGGATAACTACCGGCGCGTAGACGACCGGCCCTACGGCGGCGGTCCCGGAATGGTCATGCAGGCACCCCCGCTTGCGGCGGCGATCCGCGATGCGAAATTGGCCGGTCAGGGCAGGGTCATTGGCCTGAGCCCCCAGGGAAGACCCCTGGACCAAGGGACGGTTGAAAGGTTGGCGACCGAACCCGCGCTGGTACTGCTGGCCGGTAGGTACGAGGGAATCGACCAGAGACTCCTCGACGCCGAGGTAGACGAGGAGTTGTCCATTGGAGACTACGTGGTAGCAGGAGGGGAGTTGCCTGCGATGGTTTTGATAGAAGCGTTGGTGAGATTCCTGCCTGGCGTCCTGGGTAACGAGGAGTCGGCTAAAACGGATTCTTTCAGTGTGGGATTGCTGGATTGGCCGCATTACACGCGGCCCGAGAAATTTGAAGGGAGAACGGTGCCTCAAACGCTGCTTGGTGGAAATCACAATGAGATCCGCCGTTGGCGGCTAAGACAGGCTTTAGGACAGACCTGGCTGCGGCGACCTGACTTGCTGGAAAAGAGACAGTTGAGTGAAGAAGAAAGTCTTCTTCTGGATGAATTTAAGGAACAATTGAAAGGACAGGAGAGTTCGTGATGACTAACATTATCGAGCAGCTCGATAGCGAGCAGATTAAAAGTGATATCCCCGATTTTGCGCCTGGGGACACGATTCGCGTGCAGGTCAAAGTAAAGGAGGGTTCCCGGGAGCGGCTTCAGGCTTTTGAGGGCGTCGTCATCGCGCGAAAAAATCGCGGCCTGAATTCATCGTTCACGGTCAGAAAGATCTCCTACGGTGAAGGTGTAGAGCGCGTCTTCCAAACCCACAGCCCACTTGTTGCCGGGATTGAAGTCCGTCGGCGAGGCGCTGTGCGGCGGGCGAAGCTCTACTACCTGCGCGGACGCACAGGGAAGTCAGCCCGAATTCGAGAGAAAATTTCCTGATTCGCGCCCGACTGACTTAAGCCGATGTCTGTGTAACCGGACGCAAATAACGCACCGACTCGGGACTCATTCCCGCAACATTCAGCAACAGCCTTTGTGCGATCCACATGACCGCTTCGCCCCGGGGCAGGCCGAATGAACCCGCAAGGGTGTACGGGCGATACTGGAATTGGGTGTTTGCGACCTCATGGATCCTGCTGCTCGTAGGGGTTACCGCGTCTCGGCCGATTGTTGCTGAGCAACTGCCCGACGCCCCGTCGGCTGCCGCTCAATCTTATCCCGCAACTGTTGGTCAGACATTCTCGCCCGCCCTTGATCTTGACTTTGAGACTCTCGGGACAAGTGAAGGATCTTTGTCGTCCGCGAGCAAAGCGAGGAGCGGTCAAGAACGCACATCTGCCGTCAGCTTTCGGCTGGAGCTCACAGACGAAATCCTCGCCGATCTGAGGGATAGCCGGCTTGATGAGCTCGGACTCTATCTGCTTGACGACCTGCCACTGAGTTCCGCGGTTCCGGCAACCGAACGGCAACGTCAGCGATGGTATTTGCTTGAGCGCCGGAACCAGACAGACCAGCTCGAGGATGAGCTTCAGGGTGTGCTGGCGGTTGCAAAAGATGATCTTCGCCTTGAAATCGGCTTGCGGCTTGGGGATCTTTTGCTTCGAACAGGTCATCCGGCAAGAGCCCGTGCCGTATTCCAACAACTCCTTGTAGAAGAGGTTTCACGCGATGGCGCCGCTCAGCAGCTTCGGCAGCGGATCGTGTTGAGTTACTTCGATGAAGGTCGGTTCTCTGATGCCGCAACTTTCGCCAAACATCTGACAGAGGAGTTTGCACCAGACCAACCTTCCTGGCGGTTGCTGCGTGCACTTATTGCGCTGTCCCTAGATAGGCCGGAGGAAGCGGTTACGTTACTACGTGATGAGACATCAATTGAAGCCGAACTCTGGCGAATTTTCGCCCGCTGGCAGAACAGATCGATGTCCGCGACGGCAACGCTGGTTGAAATCGGTCAGCTAAAGATTCCAGCCGACGGTCACGCGTTACTCGCGCTGCGCTCAGCCGTAATAGCGCAGGTGGCAAAGCTGCCAGAGCATGCCCGCACCCGCGCAATGGCTCTGGAGTCGCTAGCGCAAAGCCAGGTCAAACTGCCAGCCCTACTACGCATCGATGCGAAGACAGAACTCCTAACGACGTATGCCGAGATTGCTCGGTTGGTACTCGCACGCGAAGAGATTTCTCTTGTTGCGCTCGACGTTGTCCGGACCTACCAGCGGAGTTATGGTCCCGAGGATGCCCTGGGGCAGCGCGCACTCGCTGTGGCTTTGCTTTTGCAGGAAAAGGCTATGGGGATCCCCCTCTCGTCCGATAGTTGGTTAATCAGACACCTGATCGAGGCGGGTGTACCCGGACTGATACCAGTTTTCTTCGGCGATAGCGGTATCGCGGCCAATATGGAAGAGGTCAGCGCGGAGTCACTGATGCTGCTGGTAGATGAAGCTTTGGGTCGCGAGGATCTACCCTCTGCGGCACAGCTTCAGGCGCGTATCGAGACGCCGGCTCCAGGGGTCGATCTCGGTGATTGGACGGTGCGCACCGCAAGGATTCATGTTCTGGGTGGTAACGCTGCGTTGGGGGCGAGTCAACTGGGTCACTGGCTCTCTGGCCTTGACGGGATGTCGCCAGCAGGCCTAGACCGGGTGATGCAGATTCTTTTCGACCTGCAGTTCATTGGAGAACATCGATTAGCGTTGGGTTTGTTTGAGGTGATTGCCCCTTTGGTTCGGACCGCGAATCATCGGCGGGAATTGTTTTACTGGTCAGCACAGTCGTGGGTTGGATTAGAAGAATACGCCCGAGGGGCTGCATTTTTTCTCGAATCAGCACGGCTTTCAGGGGATCAGCATCCATTCTGGCAGAAAAGCGCGCTTTACCAGGCAGCAAAAGCACTGGAATCTGCAGCGCTGTATGAAGATGCTGCAACGGTATATAAAGGATTGCTGGGGGGTTCATCAGAGCCCAAGATGCAGGCGAAGCTTCGCTATCGTCTTGCTCAGATTGAACGAAGACGCACAGAAGGAAGTTCACAGTGATGGGCGCAAAGGTGACTGGCTCGGAAATCGCGGAACAGTTTCTGGACTCCCTCTGGTTGGAGTCCGGACTCAGCGGTAACACCTTGAGTGCTTATCGCAGTGATCTGACGGGATTCGAGACTTGGCTCTACAAGAAGGGCCTGGATCTGAAGAATGCCAGCCGGGCCGAGCTGTTGGGTTATCTCGCCGCTAATGTTCGGCAGGGGCTCAGCCCCCGATCATCTGCACGCAGGCTTTCCACATTGCGGCGGTTTTACCGTTATTTGGTACGCGAAGGAATGATTCAGAATGATCCCACAGCAGATATCCGCTCACCAAGTCTCGGTCGGCCGCTGCCGAAAGCCATCACCGAAGCGAGCGTAGAGAAGTTACTGGCGGCCCCTGGGAATACCACGCTGGGACTTCGGGACCGCGCGATGCTGGAGACAATGTATGCCAGCGGCCTCAGGGTATCAGAACTGGTGACCTTGGCATTGAACGAGCTTGACCTTACGACCGGCTTGGTACGTGTGACCGGCAAAGGAGGAAGAGAGCGAATCGTGCCGTTGGGGGACGAAGCGACCAGCCAGTTACGGGACTATCTCGACCGGGCCCGGCCTGAACTTTCAGGCGAACAAAAAAACGGGGCGGTGTTCATCACCCGCCGCGGTACCCCCATGACTCGACAGGCGTTCTGGCAGTTGATTAAGCGGTACACAGCGCTAGCGGGGATCGATACAACACTTTCCCCCCATTCGCTACGACATGCCTTCGCGACCCATCTGCTAAATCATGGCGCCGATTTGCGCAGCGTTCAGATGCTCCTTGGCCATGCCGATCTTTCGACCACACAGATTTATACCCACGTGGCCCGCGCCAGGCTTCAGTCATTGCATAGCAGCCACCATCCGCGGGGCTAGTCAGGACTCTGAGGTTAATACAGGGCCTGCGCCAGTTCACGCCGATACTGGCGAACCCGCTCGTCCTGAGCGCCGAGACTCTCAAAAATCTGAACCAGAGTAGACCGCGCCTGTTGGGCTAACTCGCTCCCACGTCCTTGGCGGATAATTTGTAGGAATTGGATCATGGCCTCCTCTATTTGATCGGGATGTTGCATCATGTGGTGGGCGAGAGCGATTCGCGCCTGAAGATCGCCAGGTGATTGCTCCACTACCTCCCTCAGGTTCTTAACATCCAGCGTGGAATCAACATTCAGTGCCAATTCGACTTTCGCACGAAGTTGTTTAACTTCCGGTTCCTGAAGCGAAGCCAGCGGAATATTCCGCAAGGTTTCGGCCGCTGTTGTAGCTTCACCCGCCGCAAGCTGATGTGTGGCTAGGGCTAGTCGAAGCTTGAGATAGTCCGGGTCGGTCAAGAGTGTGTCAGACAGCAGTGAGATCGCACCTAGAAGATCGTCATTGTCAGCCAGCGATGCCGCGCTGGCGATCTGGTTATCGGCAGGCCGGCAGATGTGACGGTCGATGACTTCCCGTACACCGCTTTCAGGGAGTGCGCCCATGAACTCATCTACCTCGACGCCATCGCGAAAGACCTTCACCGTCGGGAGGCTGCGAACACCATAGGTGGTCGCCAACTCCCGTTCACTCTCGGTATCGACTTTAGCGACCTGAAACTTGCCATCATATTCACGGGCGAGTTTATCGAGAATAGGCATGAGCATTTTGCAGGGTCCGCACCAGTCGGCCCAGAAATCGACCAGGACGGGAGAGGTTTTGGAGGCTTCGATGACTTCGTTTGCAAAGGTGTCCGCTGTCACAGCGTTGACGAAAGGGTTGTCGCTCATTTTGGTTATCCAAAAACAGTATTGAGTTTCAGGTAGCAGTCGTTCCAAGTAATCGCCCGCACGCTAATCCTGTACGAGAGCAAAGGTTGCAATAGACTACGCAGGTCCGTAATTTTATCGAACACACGAGTTTGTCTGCAAAAAGCTCTTCTACTGGAAATCCTGCCAGTCTTTTATTTACCGGCGCACCTGCATTATTCGTGGTGCTGTGGGCCACCGGCTTTATTGGGGCGAAGATGGGGCTTCCCTATGCGGAGCCCGCCACGTTTCTGGCTATACGGTTTTTTGTGGTCATGGCGATTCTCGGCCTTATCGTGTGGGTAAGCAGAGCAGCGTGGCCGGAGAGTTGGCGGATGGTAGGGCACATAATGACGGTCGGATTGCTGGTGCATGGCGTGTATCTTGGCGGAATTTATGTCGGAATAAGTCACGGTGTTACCGCTGGGGACAGCGCTCTGATTGTCGGGATGCAGCCCATTCTTACGGCAATATTAATCGGCCCGATACTGGCGGAGTCTGTGCGTGCACGGCAGTGGGTGGGATTCGTGTTGGGTACGTTAGGAGTCGCGTTAGTGTCTTCACGATATTTTTCAGAGTCGGGTAGCTCGGTGACTGGCGTCCTGTTCTGCGTGGTCGGGGTTCTCGGCATGAGCATTGGGACGCTATATCAGAAGCGTTTCTGCGCTTCGATGGATCT
>Ga0315336_1005665_pt1 | contig 13432 bp, 10 predicted proteins | sample ASW5metaG_FD_204512 | JGI IMG/M metagenome (GOLD analysis project Ga0315336, IMG submission 204512) | Ammonia-oxidizing marine archaeal communities from Monterey Bay, California, United States - ASW #5 | ecosystem: Environmental > Aquatic > Marine > Intertidal zone | place: USA: California...
CGGGCATCGGCGTCACCGGCACGGTACGCACGCAAACGGAATTGGATGCGGCCATATCGGAACTTCTTGAAGGTTCGGGCCCGTCGGTCTTTGTTATCAAAGTCCGGGCAGAGCCTTTACCCTTCGTACTGCCGCCGAAGGATGGCGCTTACCTCAAGGACCGGTTCCGCAAAACCCTGCTCGGGGATGCCGGGATCGTCTAAGACTTTCGAAACAATTCATACCAGGGAGAGACCCATGGCCGAGCTTGAAAAACTGCAAATGCATGTCGATGGCGCACGCTGCGACGCCGCCTCCGGTGAAACGTTCGAGACCTTGAACCCTTATACGGGGGACGCTTGGGCGACGGTGCCGCGTGGCGGCGCCGATGATGCTGAGCGGGCTGTTGCGGCGGCGAAAAAGGCGTTCATCTCGGGTGATTGGCCGGCCATGACGCCGACGCAACGGGGGCATATCCTTCGGAAGTTGGGTGACCTGATCGCCGAGAACGCTGAGCGCCTGGCCGCCATCGAGGTTCAGGACAACGGCAAGCTGATCGCCGAAATGGGCATGCAGCTTCAATACGTTCCGCAGTGGTTCTACTACTACGGTGGTCTCGCCGATAAGATCGAAGGTGCGGTTCTGCCCATCGATAAGCCCGATACCTTCACCTACACCCGCCATGAGCCCTTGGGTGTAATTGCCATGATCACGCCCTGGAATTCACCGATCATGCTGTTTGCCTGGAAACTGGCGCCGGCTTTGGCGGCGGGAAATACGGTGGTTGTCAAACCGTCCGAGTTCACATCCGCCTCGACCCTGGCGTTCATGGACCTGATGGAGCAGGCCGGTATTCCGAAAGGCGTTGTCAACTGTGTTACCGGTTTCGGCGCTGAGGTCGGCGAGGCCCTGGTGACCCATAAGGACGTCGCCAAGATTGCCTTCACCGGCGGTTCGCAAAGCGGCACCCATGTCTATGAGAAGGCCGCCGCCGGGCTTAAAAAGGTTTCTCTTGAATTGGGCGGCAAATCACCGAACATTGTCTTTGATGACTGCGACATGGAGAACGCCGTCAAGGGCGCGATATCGGGCATTTTCGCGGCGACCGGTCAGACCTGTATCGCCGGCTCGCGATTGTTGGTCCAAGAGTCCATTCACGATGAATTCGTCGACAAGTTGGTGGCCTTCGCCAAGACGGCGCGGATGGGTGACCCCATGTCCTTGGATACGCAGGTTGGCCCGGTGACCACGATACCCCAGTATGAGAAAATCCTGAGCTATATGGAAGTCGCCAAGGAGGATGGTGCCGAATGTGTGCTCGGCGGCACCAAAGCCGAACGGCCGGAGTGCGGCGACGGCTGGTTTGTCGAGCCGACGGTTTACACGGGCGTCAACAACCAGATGCGTATCGCCCAGGAAGAGGTCTTCGGCCCGGTTCTCTCCATTATTCCGTTCAAGGACGATGACGAAGCCATCGAAATCGCCAATGACGTTGTTTACGGACTGGCGTCGGGGGTGTGGACGTCGTCGATCCGCCGCGCCATCGAAATCCCGAAGCGCATTCATTCCGGTACGGTCTGGGTCAACACCTACCGCGCCGTCAGCTATGTCGCGCCCTTCGGCGGCTATAAGCGCTCGGGGTTGGGACGCGAAAGCGGCCAGGCCGCCATTCATGAGTATATGCAGACCAAGACAGTATGGATCTCCACGGCGACGGAAACACCGAACCCGTTTGTCATGCGCTAATCGCTTTGCCGAGACAAGGATAGGGCCGCAAAGTCGGGGTTAATGGTTGACTATTATATAACAAAAATAATATGTTATATAATAGTCATATACAAAATAAATGCTAAAATAAAAATTGACAACGCTATCAGATAGTAAAATATAATTCTTTACAGACTCAATCTGAGGAGTGAAGGAAATGCACCGTACGATCACCACCGGCGCACAGAACATTACCCACCTGGACACGTTGTTTCAGTCGGCATCGGCCGAGGAGGTTGTGCGGGCCATGGTCTGTGACTTGTTCCCCGGAGGGGTCGCCGTGGTCTCAGCCTTTGGGCCGGAATCTGCGGTGTTGCTTCATATGATCGCCCTGGCCGACCGCTCGACGCCGGTGATTTTTCTCGATACGGGAAAACACTTTCCGGAGACAATGGCATACAGAGAGCTGTTGTCGGTGCGGTTGCGCTTTACCGATATCCGCCGGGTGCAGCCCGATGCGGCGGCCCTGGCCAAACGCGATCCGAACGGTGACCTCTGGCAGCGGGATGCCGAGGCGTGCTGCGGTTTGCGCCGTGTGCAGCCCTTGCAAAGGGCGCTTCAAGGTTTCGACGCCTGGTTTACCGGACGCAAGCGTTACCAAAGTGGTGGCCGTGCTGATTTACGTGTCTTCGAAGTTAATGATGGCCGTATCAAGATCAATCCGCTTGCCGGTTGGGACCGCGACATGATCGACAAATACATGGATGACCACGGCCTGCCCCGTCATCCGCTGGAGGACCAAGGCTATCTATCCGTCGGTTGCCAACCATGCACCACCCCCGTGGCGTCCGGTGAAAGCCGCCGCACCGGACGTTGGCGCGGCAGCGATAAAACTGAGTGCGGCATTCATCGCGGACTGACCCCGGCTGCCGCATTCGATGCGTTGCCGTTACCGGACAGCGCTGAGGCAGATGAACCCGCGCCGAACCCGAGAGCCACATCCAGCAATGTCTTCGCTGTTGATCATGCGGTGACCCGTATCGACCGGGCCGGCGCCAACGGTCATCGCGGCGGTGTGCTCTGGCTGACCGGGCTCTCCGGGGCCGGCAAGTCGACGGTCGCCATGGCCCTGGAGCGGCAGCTTTTTGACCGTGGTTGGCAGGTCTTTACCCTGGATGGTGATAATCTCAGGCATGGTCTGAATGGTGATCTCGGTTTCAGCCCGGAAGACCGTGACGAAAACATTCGCCGCGCCGCCGAAACAGCCCGGCTGATGGCGGAAACGGGCGTCCTCGTCATCGCCACATTCATCTCGCCGTTGCGTGCGCATCGCCGGATGGCGCGGGATGTCGTCGGTTGGGATTTCCACGAGGTCTTCGTCGATGCCGACCTCAGTGTTTGCGAGGCACGTGATCCAAAGGGGCTCTACGTGCGTGCCCGAGCCGGTGAAATACCTGAATTTACCGGCGTGTCGGCGCCCTATGAAACCCCGGAGACGTCCGAGGTTCGCATCGACACCGCGTCACGGTCCCTGGAAAGCTGCGTCGGACAACTCTCGGATTACGTTGGCCGTGTTCTGCGGCATGGACGCATGCAGGCCAGGCGGGCCGGGTAAGGCGGCCTATTCGCCGGCGGCGGCCAGTTCGACTGGCGTCGCGGGTTCGCTGTAATCCCGGTCGTGCTTGAGCGAAGGGATCCGCCGCCGCGCCTTCGCGACTTGCGCCATATCGATCTCGGCGATGACGATATCCTCGTCCTCGCCATGGCCTTCCGCCAAGACGCGGCCCCAGGGATCGATGATCAGGGAATGGCCGTAGGTGGCGCCGACGCCGTGGGTGCCCGACTGGCAAGGCGCGATGACGAAGGCTGCGTTTTCGATGGCGCGCGAACGCAACAAAATATGCCAGTGCGCCTCGCCGGTGCGCTTGGTGAAGGCGGCCGGCACGGTCAGGATGCCGGCCCCGGCCTGGGCCAGGTCACGGTAGAGATGCGGGAACCGGACGTCATAGCAAATCGTCATGCCCATCAGCCCCCAGGGTGTCAGCGCCAGCGTCGATGACGTGCCTGGCTGGAATTGCGAGGATTCCCGGTAGACCTCATTCTTGTCGAGATCGATATCGAAGAGGTGAATTTTGTTGTAGCGCGCAGCGATGTTGCCCGATGCATCGATCAGGAAGGAACGGTTGAACAGCCGCTCGTCGCCACCTTCGCCTTTGACCGCGATGGAACCCAGCAATATCCACTTATCCAAATCCGCCGCCACCGCCTGGAAGCGCGGCAGCATGGGATGCGCGCTTTCGATATGCGGGTCCGTCTCCAACCCGGAAATCTGGGTATCCAGGCAGCTGAAAAATTCCGGCGCGCAGAGCAAATCGGCGCCTTTCGTGGCCGCTTCGCGCATCATCTCTTCGGCCCTGGCCGCCGTGGCGTCGGGGTCGCTGCTGGCGCAGTTCTGGATGCAGGCGGCGGTGAATGTCTCGGTCATAACGTCATCTCCTATGATGCGCCGCACTATATATCGGCTGGGCGTTGAGGGCGAGGGCTTGTGTGATCGCGCCGCCGCTTTTAACCTCGCCTCCCATGGATACCGACAAGAAATGCGACATTCTGATCCGTGGCGGGCAGGTCTTCGACGGCAGCGGCGCACCGGGCACAATCATGGATATCGCCGTCGCAGATGGCAAAATTGCCGCTGCCGGCGCCCTTGACGAATGGTCGGCGCGCGAGGATATCGACGCCTCGGGCAAAGCCGTGGCGCCCGGCTTCATCGACACCCATACCCACGACGATATGGCCCTGCTGCGCCAACCGTCGCACCCCTCCAAGGTCACCCAGGGTGTTACCACCGTCGTGATCGGCAACTGCGGGGTCAGCCCGGCACCCTTGGGGCCGCGCGATGATCTGGTCGAACCGCCGTTCATTTTCCTGGGCCGAGGCGATGGCCGCAAGTTCGATACCTACGCCGAATATGCCGCCGCCCTGGAAGCGGCATCGCCGGATGTGCACGTGGTCAAACTGGTCGGGCACAGCAATCTCCGCGCCGCCGCCATGACGAATCCGCACGGCCAGCCGACCATCGAGGAAATGAACGCCATGAAGGCGCATTTGGATGAGGCCATGGAAGCCGGTTGTGTCGGGTTTTCCGTCGGCTTGGCCTATCCGACGGGTGCCGTGACGCCGACGGCGGAATTGATCGAATTGGCGGAAGTCACGGCGGCCCATGGCGGCCTTTACGCGACGCATATGCGGAACGAATCCGAGCACGTGGTTGAGTCCGTCGAGGAGAGCATCGAGATCGGCAAGAAAGGCGGCGTCCCCGTCGTCATCTCTCATCACAAATGCGGCGGCAAGCCCAACTGGGGCAAGTCCGTTGACACGCTGGCTTGCATCGACGCGGCTATCGCCGGCGGCCAGTCCGTGCACTTCGACGCCTATCCCTATACGGCCAGTTCCACCGGGCTCATGGTCAATTTCGCCCGCGTCGCCGAACGCACCCTCGTCACCGAGGCCGACGGCGCGCCGGATCAGGCAGGACGCTATCTGGATGAAATCATGGCCGTTTGGGACTGCGACCTGGATGCCGCCGTCGACCGCCTAAGCCCCGCCAAGGCCGTCTATTTCCAAATGTCTGACGAAGATCTCGACCGCATTCTGGCGCATCCGAAGTGCATGGTCGGCTCCGACGGCATGCCTCACGACGCGCACCCGCACCCGCGCCTCTGGGGGACGTTTCCGCGCGTTCTCGGCCACTATGCGCGGGAGCGAAAACTTCTCGACCTATCGCAGGCCATCCGTAAGATCACTCAACTCCCGGCGCAATGCTTCGGTCTCGCCGACCGGGGCTCTATTGAGGCCGGCAAATCCGCCGACCTCGTCCTCTTCGACCCCGATACGGTCATCGACCGCGCCACCTACGAGATGCCGGAACGAGTCTCGGAAGGGATATCGATGGTGATGGTCGGGGGTGAGGTACCCTACAGTTGTTGAGATCAGGATTAACCAATGAATACGATAAACGAAGCGCACATTGACCTGCCACCGTCCATCGGAGGCCCCTCCGCCTGGATCGGTGAGGAGATGCGGGGCCGTGACGACTGGATCGTCAGGCTGACATCGGCACAGGTTGCGGAAGTCGAAGCGGCGGCGGCACCCCTGGTTGCGGCGGAAACGGATATCGCTGCGGTCCGCGAGGGTGATTTTCCGCTCCCGACGCTGACGCCGTTAATAGCCGAGTGGATCGACGAATTGCTCCTTGGCCGCGGCTTTCTGGTGATCCGGGGATTGCCGGCCCACGCCGACGATATCCGCCGGGCGGCGACCATGTACTATGGCATCGGCACACATATGGGCAGCGCCCGCTCGCAAAACGGCAAAGGGCATTTGCTGGGCCATGTCTGCGACTTGGGGCTCAGCACGACCGATCCAAGCGTCCGCATCTACCAGACCACCGAGCGCCAGAACTATCACACGGATTCCTGTGACGTGGTCGGCCTCATGTGCTTGCGCGGCGCCAAGTCGGGCGGCGAGTCTGCCCTCGTCAGTTCCATGGCTATCTATAACGAGATGCGCGAGACGCGGCCGGATTTGTTGGCGGAACTGATGCAGCCCCTGGCCACGGACAGGCGCGGCGAGATCACCGCCGACGGCCGTCCGTTCTACGCGATACCTGTCTATAACTGGCACGAGGGCCACCTTTCCGCCATCTACGCGCCGCATTACATCCGCTCGGCGCCGATGCTGGACGGCGTGCCGCCATTGACGGACGCGCAGACGGAAGCCCTCGATTTGTTCGACGCGCTGGCCGACGACCCCCGCCTCAATATCGAATTCGCGCTGGAGCCGGGCGACCTGCTGTTCGTCCACAACCACACCATCCTGCACGATCGCACGGCCTATGAGGATTGGGGACAGGGCCGGGGGCGGCGGCACTTGCTCAGGCTGTGGCTGGCGATCCCCGGCGCGCGGCCGCTGCCGGAGGTTTACAAGCAGCGTTACGGCACCATCGCCAACGGCGACCGGGGCGGCGTTATTGTGCCTGGCTCGATCCTGAATGCACCGCTAGAACCGGTTTGAAATTCCGGATGGGCGTGACTTGCCGCCGGCCGATCTCTATGGAACCATGAGGCTGGAATCAGGTAATTAAATATAAACCGAGGGAGGATCGCCGTGGCGGGCGACGGCAATATCTTCGAGCACGGTCTGGGGCAAAATCCGGCCAACCATCAACCGTTGACGCCCTTGTCGTTTCTGGCCTGGGCGGAGACGGTCTACGGCGCGCGCACCGCCGTGATCCATGGCGATCTCAAGTATACCTGGGCCGAGTTCGGCCAGCGCTGCCGGCGGCTGGCGTCGGCCTTGAATAGGCGCGGCATCAAGGCCGGCGACACGGTGTCGCTGATGGCGCCTAACGTGCCGGCCATGCTGGAGGCCCATTATGGCGTGCCGATGACCGGTGCGGTACTGAATTCCCTCAACTACCGTCTCGATGCCGAGACCATCGCCTTTATCCTCAACCACGGTGAGGCGAAAATCCTGATCACCGACCGGGAGTTCTCGCCGGTGGTCAAGGAGGCGTTGGCAAAGTTGGGCCGCGAGATCACGGTCATCGACATTGATGATCCGCTCTACGAGGGCGGCGAGCTGCTGGGCGAGATGGACTATGAGGCCTTCATCGCCGAGGGTGATGCGGATTTCGAGATCACGCCGCCGGATGATGAATGGCAGGCCATTTGCCTCAACTACACGTCCGGGACCACGGGCAACCCGAAAGGTGTCGTATATCACCATCGCGGCGCCTATTTGAATGCACTCGGCGGCGTCGCCGTGTCGCAACTAAACAGGCATACGGTCTATCTCTGGACCCTGCCCATGTTCCATTGCAACGGTTGGTGTTTCACCTGGGCGGTGACGGCGGCGGGCGGCACTCATGTTTGCCTGCGCCAGGTCGACCCGGCTTTGATCTTCCCGATGATCGAGGTCCACGGCATCAATTATATGTGCGGCGCGCCGATCGTGCTGAACATGCTGGTGCATGCGCCCGACGAGGTGAAAGTCGATTTCTCGCAGACCGTCGAGGTCCTCACCGGCGGCGCCGCGCCGCCATCGGCGGTGATCGCCGGCATGGAACGCATGGGCTTCAATGTGACGCATGCCTATGGCCTGACCGAAACCTATGGGCCGTCCACCTATTGCGCCTGGCAGGATGGTTGGGAAGGACTGGAATTGGAGCAGCGCTCGGAACTGATGGCCCGCCAGGGTGTCGGCTATCCTACGCTTTTCGAGCAGACCGTCATGGACCCCGAGACCATGCAGCGCGTGCCGAAGGATGGCGAAACCATGGGCGAGGTGATGATCCGCTCCAATACCGCCATGAAAGGGTATCTTAAAAACCCGGATGCGACGAAAGCCGCCTTCGCCGGCGGCTGGTTCCATACGGGTGATTTGGGCGTTATGCACGCCGATAATTACATCGAGATCAAGGACCGCTCGAAAGACATCATCATTACCGGCGGCGAGAATGTTTCGTCGTTGGAGATTGAGGAAACGCTCTATAAGCACCCCGCCGTGATGGAGGCCGCCGTGGTCGCCAAGTCAGATGACAAATGGGGCGAGACGCCTTGTGCTTTCATCACTTTGAAGCCCGATGCCGGAAAAACTGCCGGTGACGACATCATTCAATTCTGCAAGGACCATATGGCGCATTTCAAGGTGCCCCACTTCGTGATCTTCGGTGAGTTGCCGAAGACTTCCACCGGCAAGATCAAGAAATATGAGCTGCGCGAGCAGGCTGAGGAGGTATGACAAGATGACCGATCGCTTTGATTTGACCGGCCGCGTGGCGCTCGTCACCGGTGCTTCCGGCGGCCTGGGCCGGCATTTCGCCATGACCTTGGCCGGTGCCGGCGCCACCGTCGCCGTGGCTGCGCGGCGCGACGACAAGGTTGCGGCCGTGGCTTCCGAGATCGCCGCCGCCGGCGGTAAGGCGGTGCCTGTGGCCATGGACGTCACCAACCGCGAAAGCGTCGCCGATGCCTTCGAGTCGGCCGAACGCGAAGCCGGGCCGGTGACAATTCTGGTCAACAATGCCGGCATCGCCCGGCGGGCGCCGGCCCTGGAGTTCTCCGCTTCGGATTGGAACGACGTCATGGACACCAACCTCGACGGCGTCTGGAACACCGCCCAGGAAGGCGCCAACCGTATGGTCGCCGCTGGTACAGGCGGTTCGATCATCAACATCGCCTCGCTGCTGGCGCTGCGGGTGTCGAAGGAAATCATGGCCTATGCCGTCTCCAAGGCCGCCGTGGCGCAGATGACCAAAGCCTTGGCGGTGGAATGGGCGCGCCACGATATCCGCGTCAACGCCCTGGCGCCGGGTTACTTCGTCACCGACATCAACCGCGACTACCTGGAAAGCGACATGGCCAAAGAGATGATCAGCCGCATTCCGGCCAGACGGGTCGGTCAGGCGGAGGATCTGGACGGGCCATTGCTGTTGCTGGCGTCGGACGCCGGCGCCTACATGAGCGGCGTTGTCCTTAGTGTCGACGGCGGACACGCGGTCAATCCGATCTAACGACAAACCAAAGGGGACCAAGAGAGTGAATACGCAGATCGAGAAGACGACCGGAAACGACGGTGCCGATGCCGTCGCCCCGGATACGAGCGGTTGGAATTTCTTTGAGGCCGATCAAGCCTTGCAGGACATCCTGACCATCTACCTCGATGCGAAGATGTTCGACCATTTGAAACCGCATCTTTCGAAACTCGGTTCCATGGTTGCTAATGAACTGGACGAGGCGGCGCATCTCGCCGACCGGCATCCGCCGATCCTGCACCATCGCGACCGTTTCGGCCGCGATCAGCAGAGTATCGAGTACCACCCCGCCTATCGTCAGTTGGAGGCCGCCGCTTACGGCGAGTTTTCCATTCACGCGCTCAGTCACCGGGCCGGTATCTTCGGCTGGCCGGAACCCTATCCCATCGTCGCCAAGCATGCGTTCACCTATTTGTTCAATCAGGCTGAATTCGGCCTCGGCTGTCCGATCAACGTCACCGATTCCGGTGCCCATGCACTGGACAAGTTCGGCGACGATGAGATCAAGGCGAGGTTCCTTGAAAACATGCTGACGTCCGACATGGGGAAGTTGACCCAATCGGGACAATACATCACCGAGAGGGAAGGCGGCTCTGACGTTGGCCAGATCACCACGGAGGCACGTTTTGAGGATGGCGAGTGGCGGATCTACGGCGAGAAGTGGTTCTGCTCAAATGCCGACGCCGAGGTCACCCTATTGCTGGCCCGCCCCGAGGGCGCGCGCGAGGGCACCAGAGGGCTTGGCCTCTTTATCATGCCGTTCCACCTGGAGGACGGCAGCCAAAACGCTTACCGGATCGTACGATTGAAGGACAAGCTCGGCACCCGGTCCATGGCTTCGGGCGAGGTCGTCTTGGAAGGCGCCATCGCCTATCCCATCGGTGAAATCGACCGCGGCATCTATCACATGATGGAGATGGTCAACTGGTCAAGATTGTCGAACGGGGTTAAGTCGACGGCCTTGATGCGCCGCGCCGTCCATGACGCCACGGCGGTGATGCAGGGCCGCGTTGTTTTCGGCGGTCCGTTGCTGGAGAAACCCCTGGCTCGGCGTCAGATGCTGAAGATCCAACTGCCCGCCGAACAGGCCCTGTCGTTCAGTTTCTTTACCGCCGACGTGCTCGACAAGTCGGAAGGTTACGGTGGGGCCGCCGCGTCCCAGGATGCCGCCGCGGTATTGCGCATGGCGACGCCGGTGTTGAAATTCCGGGCGACCCGTGACGGCCGTGGCGTTTGCGGTGATGCCTTGGAGATGCGCGGCGGTATCGGCTACGTCGAGGATTTCGTCAATCCGCGCCTGCTCCGGGATTCCTATCTCGGCTCCATTTGGGAAGGTGCCGGCAATGTCGTCGCCATTGACGCGCTCAGCCGCGCCGTCCGACGGCATGGTTGCCATGAGCCGTTCCAGGCAACCCTGCACGCCCGCATCGACGACGCAGAGGGATTGCCTGACACCTACGGCGCGCAACTGCATGTCCTTGTCGACAAAGCCACCGACTTCGTCGCCGGCGTGGCCGAGCGGCTTGAGGACGAAGCCGTCTACCGGCAGGCCTCGAGCACGCTCTATCACACGGCGACGGCGGTATTGTTGGCCTGGGAAGGGGCCTTGACCCACGCGTCCAGGGGCGATGCCCGGCGCCTGCTCTGGTCGCGTCTCGTCGTTGATCACCGGCTGACGCCGCGCGATCCTTTTGCCGCCGGCGATACGGCCTGGGAGGACGATATCTCCGAATGTTTGCTCAACGAGGCGCCGGTCTCTATGGATAAAGTGGCTGATTTGTTGAACGGATAATTGGGAGGCCGGCATGGCCTTTGTCGACGCGGATGGTGTGAAGCTTTTTTTTGAGGAAACGGGCACCGGCCATCCGCTCATGTTCCTGCATGAGTTCGGCGGCGACGCGCGTACCTGGGAGGGGCAGGTCCGATACTTCTCGCGGCGCTACCGCTGTATCGTCACGGCGGCCCGGGGCTATCCGCCTTCGGACGTGCCCGACGATGAGAATGCATATGGATGGGAGCGCAACATCGCCGACGCCGTCGCCGTTCTCGATCATCTGGGCATCGATAAGGCCCACGTCGTTGGCTTGAGCATGGGCGCCTATATCGGCCTCATGCTGGCGATGCGGCATAGCGAACGGGTTTCCGCCCTGGTCGCCGCCAGTGGTGGTTCCGGGGCGCACCCGCCGACCCGCGACGCCTTTATCGAGGAAACTCTTTGGGCGTCCGAGCGGACTCTCAAGGAAGGCGGTGTGCCGGCCGACGAGATGGCGCGCGGGCCGAACCGCATTCAGCTTAAATACAAGGATTCACGTGGCTGGGCGGAATTCCGCGATCACCTGGCCGAGCATCCGGGCAAGGGCAGCGGTTATACACTGAAGCGCGTCCAGGCCTTGCGGCCCGGCCTGCATGATTTCGAGGCCGAACTGGCTGCCGTTGAGACTCCGACATTGCTCATGGTCGGCGACGAGGACGAGGGGTGCCTGGACATCAACCTCTGGCTCAAACGGACCATGCCCATGGCCGGGTTGTCCGTCGTTCCCAAGTCCGGCCATCTTCTCAATCTCGAGAACCCGGCCGGGTTTAATGATGTCTCGGCCGAATTTTTCGTCGCCGCCGAAAAGCGCCAATGGCGGAAACGCGACGCGGCGACCATGTCGGGCCGTATGTATGCGCCGGATGACGGTGCCTGAGGACGAAGCCCGTGCTGCCGGCCTGGCGGCGATTGACGACGACCGGTACGCGGACGCCGTCGGCCATCTGACGGAAGCCGTTAGGTATAATCCCAATGACGCCGGCACTCACTACGATCTCGGCCGTGCCTTTTATCTGTTATGGCAATTCGGCGACGCAGAAACGGCGTTTCGCCGGACCTTGGAGATTAACTCCGACTATCTGGATGCCCTGGGATATCTCGGCCGCGCCCTGGATGGGCAAGGGCGGGTGGACGAGGCCATCGACACTTTTCGGGCTGTGCTGGACAAGCGACCGGATCATGCCGCCGTGCATTTGCTTCTCGCCCAGACATTGCTGAGACGCGGTGATTTCGCCGAGGGCTGGGACGCCTATGAGTGGCGTTACGGCGACGACGTCGGCCGGCCCTATCCGGATTTCGGCGTGCCGCAATGGAACGGCGAGGATTTGAGCGGAAAGACCATCTTCGTCTTCGGCGAGCAGGGATACGGCGACACCATCCAGTTCGTTCGATATCTGCCCCTGTTAAAAAAATGCGGCGCTACAGTGGTTTTTGGATGCAGCGCGCCATTGATGCGGTTGTTGAAGGCAACACCGGGGATCGACCGGGTCGTGACGAATTGGCTTAAAGTTGGCGCCATAGACTATTTCTGCCCGCTCTCCAGCTTGCCCCGCGCTTTTAAAACGGCGGTGGACACCGTTCCGGCGGAAACATCCTACCTCGCGCCGAAAGGAGCACACATCCGCCGTTGGGCGCGGCGCTTGGAGGCTGTGCCAAGCCCGCGTGTAGGGATATGCTGGCAGGGCCGGCCGACCCATCCCAACGACCGCTACCGTTCCGTCGGGATGCAGACCTTGATCGATCATTTGCCGCCGCATGCGGGTTACGTCTCCTTGCAGATCGGGGCCGGTGAGATCGCCCCGGGTATCCACGTCTTCGACCGTCAAATTGCCGACTTCGCCGACACGGCCTGCCTCGTCGCCAATCTTGATCTGGTCATCACGGTCGATACTTCCATCGCCCATCTGGCCGGCGCCGTCGGTATCGAGACTTGGGTGGCGCTGCCTTATGTCGCCGACTGGCGGTGGCGCCAGCATGGCGAGGGAAGTGCGTGGTATCCGAGCCTGCGCCTGTTCCGCCAGAGCGATCCGGCGGACTGGCAACCGGTGTTGGCGCGCATGGGTGATGAACTGTTGGCGAAGCTCGCCATCGATTGAACGAGTACGCCATGACTGCTACCTCTCATTCATGACTTTCGCGCAAGGCTACATATTCACCGTGCTCGCCGTTACCCTCGGCCTCTTCATTTGGGGCCGCTGGCGATATGACGTGGTCGCCCTGCTGGCATTGCTGGCCGTGGTCATCGGCGGCCTGGTGCCGGCCCCGGAAGCTTTTGTCGGTTTTGGTCATCCCGCCGTGATCACCGTCGCCGCCGTCTTGGTAATCTCCCGCGCACTTCA
>Ga0315336_1005666_pt1 | contig 13430 bp, 9 predicted proteins | sample ASW5metaG_FD_204512 | JGI IMG/M metagenome (GOLD analysis project Ga0315336, IMG submission 204512) | Ammonia-oxidizing marine archaeal communities from Monterey Bay, California, United States - ASW #5 | ecosystem: Environmental > Aquatic > Marine > Intertidal zone | place: USA: California...
TTTCTGTATTTCAGCGCGTCTCCAAAAAAGAGACTCTCATAACAAATCAAAAGTCCGGCCTGAGCTCCAGCAATTCGAATCTCAGATAAATCAGTGCCGGAAGAATAGGAGGAAACACCACCGGAAGAGACGCTGAAGCGCTTGAAGAAGGGTATCAAATTCGAAAACGGTACTTTTTCCGCGAACGGTACCAGTCGGCGTTTGCGGTAGATGGCATTTTCTGGGTTTGAGGAAACAGACACGTTGTAATAGGTGGCGTCTGCTTCGTTCAGCCCTTCCCTCAAAATTCCTCCAACCAATATTTCCGCTCCAAGCGAGTCTCTAAGAATTTGAGATTGACTCCTCAAACTCTCGTCACTACCGATTGAAAGCGCAGTTTCTGGGAAGACGACTAGGTCAACCTCTCCAGCGTGGATAGTGGATTGCTGGGCGAGCCGTTGCACTTTTTCACTATTCTGCACGTCTGCCCAATCAGAAGCAGGCCAGCCAGGCTGCGCAATCCCAACCACGATCTGGCCTGGTGCATCTTCAGAAGAGCCACTGAAATCGCTTACAGCACCCTGAAGCATCGGAAATAACAGGATTAAAGCAGCGAGGAGCGTGTTTGTTAACGGATACACACGAAGAAGTGCCAAGCTGAGCAAGCCGTTGACATACAGAACTAGAAACGATAGGCCGACAGGTCCGGAAACCTGAACCCAGGACAGAGACCAAGTCGAATCTGCACTTGACAAGCCAATACTGAGCCACGGCATGGGTACCGGACCCCAAAAAAGAAGGAGATCAAAAATGAACCAGGATAAAGCAGCGAAAAGAACCTTCTGAGGCCGATTGTTTTGATTTGCTCGTGCCATGCCCATGGAGATGACGGCAGACAGCAAGGCCATCAGAGAAAACAGGACGATCACGGTTGTTGAGGCGGTGGCTCCTATGGGGTGCTTGCCAATCCAGAAGAAAGCCGTTAGCCAGGATGCCATCGAGAATAGGAATACATTGGGAAATACAGATTCTTTCTCGACACGGCTCACGACTAGAAACAGGATGGCCGGCATGATGAATGAAAAGGGCCAAAAACCGTGCGGCGGCCAGGCGAAGCCGTAGGCGACTCCGGAAATCAAGCAGAGCAGGTTATGTTTTCGGGCTCCATTCATTAACTTCCTTCATTACGGAGACGAACATCGAGTAACTATGATAACGATCACGGTCTGCAATCATAAAGGCGGAACAGGGAAGACCACAACTTCAATCAATCTGTCTGCAGCCCTTGCACTTAGTGGCAAAAAAGTACTCGTGATTGACCTTGATCCGCAGGGGTTTCTGACGAGAATGATGGGGCTTGTGGAACCGCCTCCAGAGCAGTCTTCCATGGTGTTGTTTGACCAAGAGGTGACATCGGCTCCACCCATACAACGTCTAACCGCGTTCGATATGATCCCATCGTCTCCGGCATTGTCTTCGTCTCTCAGGAAATTGACCAGGCCGACAGACGTTTTGTGGGCGAAAGAGTACATCGAAAAGAATGTAACTGGCTACGATGTCTTACTAATTGATACCGCCGCCGCCGTCACGGTTTATAGCCTGAATGCTTTAGTCGCGTCAGATATTGTCATCATTCCAGTTGCCCCAGAATATCAGCCCGTTGTAGGAGCAGAGCAGACCTATCAAACCGTCAAGATGATCAAGAAACGTCTTAACCCGGGCCTCACGGAGAGCAAGTTTTTGTTCACAATGGTAGATGGAAGAAAACGGAATCACCGCGCATATCGAGAGTATATGCGGGACAAATACGGACCTGCAGTGATGAATGGTATCGTGAGAACTTGCACGACGCTGTCTGTTTCGGCCAGAAATGGAACGAGTGTCTATGATGTGAATCCTATCGCGAGGGGAGCCATCGATTATGCCAATATTGCGGATGAGATCCTGCGTATCGTTGATCCACCTGTTCCAGGAGAACCCATTGTTTCGGAAGAGATTGTCAAGGAACACGTGGAAGAAGATCGGGCGCAGCTTCAAAGTTGGGATCGCTAGATGAGGAAAGTCATCAGCCTGATGATTCTGGCTGCTGCCTACGCAGCGCTGTTTTATCCCGTCGGCGGCACGCTCTCAATAGGCCCGTTGCTTGATCCTATTGACGGGGTCTGGGCGACTGCTCGAAATGCTCGACCTCATGAGTCGGGGGAATTGTATCTGGAGACGATGGATTCCCCAGTTGTCGTCCAATTCGATGAGAGAGGTGTTCCGCACATTTATGCTGAGAACGATAAAGACGCAAGCATTGCTTTCGGCTACATAATAGCCCAGGATCGATTGTTCGAGATGGATTTCATCCACCGCCTCGCAACTGGGACTCTGTCAGAAATGATGGGCAGTGGCGCCCTGGGCAACGATCTGTTTTTTATACGAAACGGCATTCGGGATGCTGTATTGAGAAACACGGCGCTGCTCGAATCTCAGCTACCGCGTGAGTTTGAAACGGTCGGCTGGTATGCATCCGGAGTAAACGCCTATCTGAATGACTTGACAATCGCGTCCTATCCGTTTGAGTATCGGATTCTCGGTGCTACCCCTCCGAGTGAGTTCACATCCGAGTTCACCATGGCGCTGTATGCGTACATGGCTTATGACTTGAGTTTCCGTAGAAGCGATATTGGATTGGAGCAGCTGCGGCAACGGATTGGAGCCGAAGCCTTCTCTGAACTGTATCCGCGTTATTCCAATTGGGAAACCACCATAGTTCCTCCTGAACACTCCGTCTGGACTTTCGACGGAAATGCGCGAGAGGATATTGCCGCGGCTACACCGATTCAAGATTCAGCGAGAGGTGTTTTCAGTGCGAATAGCAGTCCTAGCGAACCTGGCGTGGATTTGGCACTCACCTCACCGCTTTTAGCCGAAGGGTTCTTCGAAGGAAAGGGTTCCAATAATTGGGCTGTTGGCGGTTCTCGATCCACGACGGGAAAACCGATTCTAGCTGGGGACATGCACCTGGGACTTTCACTTCCGGCCATCTGGTATGAGGCGCACATCGTGACGCCAACCGTAAATGTCTATGGTGTCACGTTTCCGGCCGTACCCTCAATAGTCGAGGGAATTACACCGGATCTTGCATGGACGTTTACAAATACGGGCGCGGATCAGATAGACTACCTCAGCGTGGAGCTTGATGAGGAGCGCAAAAAGTATCTATTTGATGATGAGTGGCTGGATCTATCCTTTAAAACCGATACCGTCTTTATTCGCAATGCGGATCCAGTAATTGAGACGGTCGCTTACACTCATTATGGGCCTGTACTTGAAAGGGAGGACGGTGATTTTGCCATGAGATGGGTCGGGCATGAGTTCGGCGCGACCTTTTCAGCCGTTTGGGATATGGCTCGCTCGACTAATTACGAGGAGTTCGAGCGCGCAATTCGGCAGTGGGACTATCCGATGCAGAACATCCTGTACGCTGGTGCAGATGATATAGTGGCTATTCGGTCGACGGGATATCTACCTATTCGAGGAGTTGGCAACGCATTTGGTGTACTAGATGGGACGACTTCCGACAGCGAGTGGATCGGTCGTGTCGCATTCGAGGAACTACCACATTCAATTTCTCCGTCGAGAGGGTATCTCACCTCGACGAATCAACGTCCGGCTGGTATTGGATACCCTCATTATTTGGGACAGGATTGGCGCTCAATCTATCGCTCTATGCGAATTGAAGAGCTTCTCAGTGGTCAAGAAGAGCATTCCCCTGGCGACATTGAGCGTTATCAGTCCGACTTGAAGGCCGTTCAAGCAGGTCTGTTTTTGCCGTTTATTAGAGAAATAACTGGGCTCTCGGATGCGGGCCAACGATTGCAGATGGCACTTTCGGAGTTCGACGGTCATATGGACCTCGGTAGAACCGAGCCGCGACTGTTTTCTTGGTTCATGCGGGAGCTCAAAGTCGCTATGTGGGACGAAGCGATTTTCGAAGGAACGTCTTCTCCCAAAGAAATACGAATCTTGGACCTACTGAACTCGAGTCCCGAATCGATTTGGTTCGATATCGAATCGACTCCCGAGAAAGAGGTGGGAGAGGATATCTTCAGGATGGCCGTAGAAAAGGCGGCTTCGAGATGGGAAGAGGATGGTTTTGTGGATCGAAAGTGGGGAGACGTTCAGTCCCTGCAGATTCGTCACCTTACGCGCTCGACTGCTTTGAGGGCCCTCTGGCGCGAAGACTATCCATTCGGAGGATATGCCGAAACGCTCTCTCCTGGTGCATCGAATCCAGTGACGGCAAGTGCTTCTTGGAGGGTGATAGTAGATTTTTCAACAAGCCCTCCAAAAGCAAGGGGTATCTACCCAGGAGGGCAAAGCGGAAGTCCATTCTCTAACAATTACGATGCCCACATTCAGAAATATGTTGACTTCGAGTATTATCAGCTCGACCTCTCGGCTTCGCCCAAATAAGTTTTAATAAATCTTCAATCAGCATCATGTCAGAAAAAGATCAACGGTTTTCGAGCCGAATGGGTCTGCTACTAAGTGTCTTGGGAATCGCGGTTGGAACCGGGAATATCTGGAGATTCCCTCGGATCGCAGCAACGAACAGTGGGGAGGCAGGTGCGGGAGCCTTTCTGTTTGCCTGGCTCATTTTTCTTTTGATCTGGTCTATCCCGCTAATCATCGCCGAGTACGCTCTCGGCCGAAAAGGAAGGATGGGAGTTCTTGGCACGATTGCGAAAGTCGCCGGGAAAAAGTTCTCCTGGATGGGTGGTTTTATAGCTTTTGTCGCCACCGCCATCATGTTCTACTATTCAGTAGTAGCCGGGTGGTGTGTCTATTACTTCTCCCAGATGGTTATCAATCCTCTTCCCATTACTACAGAGTCGTCTATGGCTGTGTGGGAGGGTTTTCAGGGTTCCAGCCTCCCAATAATGTTTCATGCGCTGGCGATGGGTGTGGGTGCCATGATCGTGCTGAAAGGCATTAAATCGATCGAAAGGGCCAATAAAATCCTGATTCCAGCACTATTTACCATCGTTCTTATTTCTGTTGTTCGCGCGATTACGCTGGATGGAGCTGGGGAAGGAATTTCATTTCTGTTCACACCTGATTGGGGTACGCTGCGAAATCCTCGGATCTGGTTGGAGGCACTGACCCAAAATGCTTGGGACACCGGAGCAGGCTGGGGTTTGATCCTCACCTATGGTGCATATATGCATTCGAAGCACGGCGTAGTGAAGAATGCAATGATCACGGGAGTCGGGAATAATATTGTTTCGCTGTTGGCAGCCATCACAATATTTGGAACCGTATTCGCAGTGCTCGGCGCAGAGATGTCCAAGCCAGAGATACTGAATATTATGCGTGAGAGTGGTCCTGCCGCCACAGGTCTGACGTTTATCTGGATGCCTCAGCTTTTCGCCAAAATGGCGCTCGGTGGTCCGCTGGCCATGATGTTTTTTCTCGGTCTTGCATTCGCCGCATTCAGTTCACTCATTTCGATGATTGAGCTGACATGCAGAATTCTGGTCGATCTTGGTCTGACTCGAAGAAATGCTGTGCTTTCTGTCTGTTCGGTCTCTTTTCTGATGGGAATACCCTCGGCGATCAATCTCACATTCTTCGGCAATCAGGATTTTGTTTGGGGGGTTGCGTTGATGATCTCTGGCGCATTCATCGCATTTTCTGTCCGCAAGTACGGAGTATCGGCATTCAGGAAAGAGTGCGTTGACAATGTAGAGGGCGATTGGAAGGCCGGAGAAAAATGGGAGTTTCTTATTCGCTGGGCCGTTCCCCTCCAGGCAATCGTCCTACTGTTGTGGTGGTCCTGGTTATCGATTTCTGAATATGCTCCGGATACCTGGTTTAATCCTCTCGACCCATACAGTATTGCGACAATAACCGTTCAGTGGGCTTTGGTTATGGGCATTTTGTATCTGTCAAATGACTGGTTCGTTCGTCGCACCTTTCCAGCCGACGCGTCATGATTCGGATTCAGTTTGTCTGCCTTGGCAATATTTGCAGGAGCCCGCTCGCGGAAGGAGTCTTCCGACATCTTGTCCGGCAGCGCGGACTCGAGAACGATTATGAAATAGAATCAGCGGGGACGGGCGCCTGGCACGTAGGCCAGGCGCCCGATACTCGAATGCAGCGAACGGCCAGTTCTCACGGAGTAGACATCAGCCGCCAGAGAGCTGATCAGTTTCAGACCAGGGACTTGAACCGGTTCGATCACATCTTTGCCATGGACCAGGCCAATTTGGACGATATCCTGGCGATGGTTGAGCCGCACGACGATGCAGCAAAGGAAAAGGTGGTCCTTTTTCGGGCGAGCGACCCGAAGCCAGATGATTTTCAGGTACCCGATCCGTATTACGGCGGCGAGCGTGGCTTCGAGACCGTTTTTGGTATCGTGAGCCGCACATGCGAGTCGATTTTGGACGAATTGGCCAGCGAGGCGAAGGACTGAGTTCGGCGTTTTATCTCAGCCCGTCAAAGAACTCATACAATGGCCCTGGATCGCTTAAATCTTTCAGTAGAAGATCTGGCTCGCAGGACTCAAGCGTATCGTGGGGGATTCTACCAGTTGAAACCGCTACAGCGTGCACTCCACTTGCTCGAGAGCAGGATATATCGTGTTCTGTATCTCCAATAATGACCGTCTGATGCGGCGAGAAGTCATGGTCGCAAATACTATTTGCCCTAGCAATCGCGACGGGCGGTAGCTCGTTTCGGTCTTCATGGTCACTTCCGAACGCTCCAAAAGAAAAGTACTCTTCTAGTCCACCTGCTCTCAACTTGGCTAGCGCTGTCAGCTCCAAATTTCCAGTTAGCAATCCGAGTCTGATATCAGAGCGATGCGAGAGGTCATGAACGACCTCGCTAATACCCGGAAGAAGCGTGATATCATCAGGGCTAAGGTGCTCGACCAAATGACTGGCATAAGATTCCAGACAGGAAGACATGAGCTCATCAATCTCAGCTTGCGAAAACGCCGCACTTTTCAGCATGTCTCGCACAATGGCTGGGTCTGTGCGACCGGAGAAGGATACTCCTCTAGCGGATATTTCCCTCCCACAAACTCCTCCGAGTGCTTCCGTTATAGAAATACGACCCATTCCATTTGATGTGAGAAGCGTTCCATCAATATCAAACAGAATTAGAAGCATGGGCGCATCAGGTCACATCGTGTATATGGAGCTTTCTTGTTCTTCATGCCGAATTTCGTCGACTTCTTCCTTTTTGTCTTGCCCGGCGTAAAGTTGGTCCGGAAAGTTCAAAACGAAAGCAGGAGCCGCACCCTCATTTCGATACGCGTGTACAACGCCTGGGGGAACGGTCACAACAACTGGATTCTGTGCTCCGACAGATACGGACATGCGCGACCCATAGGACGGCGAATCTTGTCTTGAATCCCACAAAAAGAGTGTGTACTCGCCATGGAAAAAGGCAAACCGATCTGTCTGGGATACGTGCTCGTGTGGTCCACGCGCTATCCCAGCCTTTGTTGACGACAAATAACCCATGGCAGGGTAGTCTTGCGCAGGGAGTTCATCTCGCCGGAAAAGTTCGGCTAGCCAGCCGCGATCATCTGAAAAGACAGAAAATGGCTCTAGTCCAATACCATCTATAGGAGCGTCCTTCCAATTCATCGTGGGACTTCCGTTTGCAGTTCATCATAGATTAGATCGCGCGCAAGATTATTGGCCTGCTCCAATCCATCGAATGTGCCAGCATCACCCCACCAGCTTGTCAGCAATCCATGCGTGAGCGTGCCAGCAGATGCATAAATGTTGCTCACGTCACTGATCTCCAATTCGCCGCGCTGAGAGGGGGAAAGCGTCTTGATGTGCTCAAAAACGGTGGAATCGTAGAAGTAAATCCCAATAACTGAATAATTGGAAGGTGGATCTTCGGGTTTCTCAATCACTCGCAAGATTCGGTCGCCATCGAATTCCGGCACGCCATAGCGTTCGGGGTCAGGGACGTCCTTTAGAAGGACCCGAGCTCCCGGACCAGATTTGATTTGCCGCTTGAAGCTCTCGACCTCAGCTCCGATGTCCTCTCCCAAGATGTTATCACCGAGCACCACGACAAATGGGGAGTCCCCGACGAATGTCCGACTAAGGCCGAGTGCTTGAGCGATGCCGCCAGGTTCATCTTGAACCCTGTAAGTGAGGTCGAGCCCTAGTTTCCTGCCGCTTCCTAGCAAGTTGACAACGTCTCCCATGTGCTCAGGGCTTGTGACAACGACCACTTCCGTAACACCGGCCCTTCTCAGCCGGATGAGCGGATGGTATATCATTGGATAGCGACCGACAGGCAGAAGATGCTTGTTGGTCACTCTCGTGAGGGGGTAAAGTCTACTGCCGGTTCCTCCAGCAAGGACAACTCCTTTCATATTAAGCAGGCTTGTTCATTGGCGGGCCTAGAAAACACTACGAAAGCAAGATACGCACAGTGCTAAGTGCTAAGTGCTAAGTGCTAAGTGAAAAGTGAAAAGTGAAATTGAGTCTTATCTGGATCCGTACTGCTTCGAATAATATTCCTTGTAACTCTCGTCTCGAACACCTGCCAGCCACGCTTTGTTTTCCAGGTACCATTTGACGGTCATCGCGAGTCCTGATTGAATATCGTGGACGGGAGCCCAGCCAAGTTCAGATTCTGTACCGGAGCTATCCAGCGCATATCGAAAATCATGTCCTGGCCGGTCTGCTACAAATCGTATGAGCGATTTACTGGTGCCCGCAGGCCTGCTGGTCTGTAGATCTAGTTCTTCGAGCAGCGCATGAACGAGGTCGAGATTGTTCACTTCCTGACTTCCACCAATCAGATAGGTAGATCCTTCGGTACCACGCCTCAACACCAGGTCGAGAGCTGCACAATGATCCTCTACGTGGATCCAATCGCGGACGTTTTCACCTTTGCCATAGATCGGAATTTCAAGGCCGCGCATCGCATTGCTGATGACCAATGGAATCAGTTTTTCAGGAAATTGAAATGGCCCGTAATTGTTAGTCGTATTGGTCAGGACAAATGGCAGGCCATACGTCTCGCCAAAGGAGCGCACTAGATGATCTGCGGCCGCTTTGGACGCAGCGTAGGGTGAGCGGGGCGAGTACGGAGTATCATGCGTAAACACGCCAGTTTTCCCTAACGATCCAAATACCTCATCCGTCGAGATGTGATGAAATAGGCGGTTTTCAAACGAATCGTTCCAGGCGTGGAGACAAGCTTGAAGTAGGGCAAGCGTCCCAGTCACATTCGTTCTTACGAATGCGCTGGGGTCCAGAATTGAGCGATCTACATGTGATTCGGCAGCAAAATGCACGACGGCGTCGAAGTCATAGCGCCGGAATAATTCGGACACGAATTCACTATCTGCCACATCACCTTTTTCAAACTGGTAATTGTCGGCAGACTCAATAGAACCGAGACTGGCAAGGTTACCGGCGTACGTCAATAGATCGAGATTGACGAAATCGGTCTCTGGGTACTGCGGAACCACTTTCAAGAGGTAGTTGGACCCAATAAACCCGGCACCGCCGGTGACCAGAACACAAGAAGGGGAAAATGACACGCGTAATCTCGATCGTGAATATCTGCGCCTCATGTAAGTTCGAGGCTGCGATGGGTTCCGACTCATGCTTCTCATTCATAGCTTACAGCCGAACCCTGACATGACTGATTGATCTGAATGACTGACCGAGGAAAAACTCTTTACCTGCTCGATGCAATGGCGCTCGCGTACCGCGCGCACTTCATTTTTATAAGCAGACCGCTCATCAATACGAAAGGCTTCAATACGAGTGCGACGTATGGTTTTACCTCGGCTCTTGTGAAATTGATTGAAGACCATAAGATTGATCATGTCGCCGTAGTATTTGACGTGATGACAGAAGGTGGCACCTTTCGAGACGAAATGTACGCTGAGTACAAAGCGCACCGTGATCCACCTCCAGAGGACCTTATAGCTAATCTTCCGCACATTAAGCGGGTAGTGGAGGCGATGGATATTCCTGTCGTGGAAGTGGGCGGCGTTGAAGCGGACGATGTCATTGGTACTCTTGCGAGACAGGCAGAACGTGACAATACCGACGTCGTAATCGTATCACCGGATAAAGATTTCCAACAGCTATTGAGCTCTCACATCAGCATGTTTCGTCCGGCCTACCGAGGCGAGGCATTTGATCCGATAACAGACGACTCGTTCCGAGAGAAATATGGGTTGGAGCCGATTCAGTTTATAGACGTCCTAGCGCTGATGGGAGATGCGGCGGACAATGTACCGGGCGTTCATGGTATAGGAGAGAAAACGGCTGTAAAGCTGATCTCGGAATACGACACGGTCGAGAAACTCATTGAGCACGCCGACGACTTGAAGGGAAAACGTGCACGCGAGGGGATGCAGAACGAATCTGAAATGGCGCTGCTCTCGAAGAAATTGGTGACAATAAAGACGGATGTCGAATTGTCTTTGGGATGGGACGACTTTCTCTGCAAGAATCCAGATTTGGGTAAAATCCGAACACTGTTTGACGATCTGGAGTTCAGCAGGCTGTTCGATCGCGTAAGCAGGGTTCTGGGCCCTAAAACGCACGCTGCACCGGCGAAGCGGGAAGAATCCCCTGTTCGTAGTGCGACAGAAACGAGCGAAGTCAGCGAAGCGACCGAAGAAGAACAGGGATCGTTATTTGGGGAATCGGCAAGCAGGCAATACGATCCGGAAACGACTGAATACAAACTTCTGACTACGATTGAAGCCGTAAAAGAGCTGGCCGAAGAGCTGAAGACCGCGCCACTGTTTTCATTCGACACCGAAACAACGTCGACCGATCCCATGATGGCCTCGCTGGTTGGTATCTCAATCACCGCGAAAACGGGTGCGGCCTCCTACATTCCAACCCCGATGCCAGACGGCACGTCTTCGGAAGCAGTTCTGGACGTGATGCGGCCTCTCTTGGAAGGACAGGCTGAAAAAGTGGGTCAGAATATCAAGTATGACTGGCTCGTGCTTGCCAATCACGGGGTCCACGTTCAAGGACCATTTTTCGATACGATGGTTGCGCACTATCTGATCGCGCCGGAAGAGCCACACGGAATGGATTCGCTCGCAAAGGCCTACCTGGGTTATGAAACCATTCCAATCTCGTCGTTGATTGGTAAGGGAAAGGAGGCCGTCACAATGCGTGATGTGGCTCCCGTTGATATTTCTCCGTACGCCTGCGAAGATGCGGATATCACGCTGCAGCTGGCCGAGCTATTCAGGCCAATGCTTGACGCGAAGGGAGTACACGATCTGGCGTTCGATCTCGAATTTCCCCTGATTGAGGTGCTCGCGCGCATGGAAATGGAGGGAGTAGGATTAGACCGATCTGTTTTGATGGAATTGTCAGAAAGGGCATCGGAAGATCTGAAGGTCCTCGAAGAACAGATCTACGAAATTGCCGATGAGACCTTCAATATTGCCTCGCCTGCTCAGATCGGGAAGATTTTATTCGAAAAAATGGGCCTGACCGTAATCTCGAAGACTTCAACGGGCAAGCCTTCGACGAAAGAGAGCGTACTGCAACAGCTCGCCTCAGAACACGAGTTGCCCGGAATGATTCTGGATTGGCGAGAGCTCGCCAAATTAAAATCGACATATATCGATTCACTGGGAGACCTGGTACATCCTGAGACCGAGAGATTGCACACGTCATACAGCCAGACCACTGCAGCGACAGGCCGCCTGGCCAGCTCTAACCCCAATTTACAGAATATCCCGATCCGGACTGAACGTGGTAGGGAGATAAGAAAAGCATTCGTGCCAAGGCAGGGTAGTGTGCTTTTGTCTGCGGACTATGCGCAAATCGAACTGCGCATTCTCGCCTCACTGGCGTCTGATGAAGTCCTGAAACAGGCGTACCTGGACGGCGCAGATATCCATACGGCTACGGCGGCTCACGTATTCGGACTCGAACAGTCTGAAGTAACACGTGAGCAGCGAAGTAAAGCGAAAGAAGTTAATTACGGCATTCCTTATGGCATATCAGCCTTTGGACTGTCTGCAAGACTTCGATGCTCAATGTCGGAGGCGCAGGAGTTGATAGATAGCTACAAGAAAAGTTATCCGGCAGTCGCACGGTTCATCGTCGAACAGGTCGAAAAGGCTGCTGAGACTGGATATGCCGAAACCATGCTCGGACGCCGCCGCTACATCCCGGACATTCACGCCAGAAATCGAAATGTTCGTTCTTTTGCGGAACGCGTCGCGGTTAATATGCCGATTCAAGGGACGCAGGCGGACATGATTAAGCTCGCTATGATTGCCATCGATCGGAAAATGCGAGAGGCGGCGTTCCAGAGCAAGATGCTATTGCAGGTCCATGACGAACTGGTATTCGAGGTAATACCAGATGAACTGGATGACCTAAAGGTGTTGGTGCGCAAGGAAATGGCGGAAGCGCTTCTGTTAGATATTCCAGTTGAAGTGAGCATGGGCACCGGAAATAATTGGCTGGAGGCCCACTAATGCATCAAGAGTTCGAAGGGTACGAGTTTGTTGAGGAAAGCGGCGGTATTAGATCCTACAGATTGATCAAGAATGATCTGCAGGTGTTGCTGTGTCAGCAGGGGGTAGCCCCCGTTTCTACGTTTATGATCACCTATCGGGTGGGAAGCAGAAACGAGGGCGCAGGTGAAACTGGCGCGACCCATTTTCTGGAGCACATGATGTTCAAGGGAACGAAGAAATTTTCCAAGCAATCTGGTACGACCATTTTCAATGTGCTCCAGTCCAGAGGTGCGCAGGTCAATGCTACAACCTGGAACGACCGAACCAATTATTACGAACTCCTGCCGTCTGAGCACCTGGATCTTGCCATCGAGATCGAGTCGGACAGAATGCGGGGGTTGCTTCTGGATCCTGATGAAGTTGAAAACGAGCGTACAGTTATTCTAAACGAGTTTGATCGTGGTGAAAATGAGCCGCTGCGAAAGCTCTATCACTCTGTTTGGTCGACTGCCTACGAGGCACATCCTTACCATCATCCGACCATTGGGTGGCGTTCCGACATAGAACGCATAACACCGGACGGCCTTCGCAGCTTTTATGATCGATTTTATTGGCCCAACAATGCGACGGTCTCGATTATTGGCTGTTTCGACGAGGAGTCGACCATGGCGGCTATTGCCAATCGTTTCGAGGCTATTCCAAGTGGCCCTGACTCGGCCAGTGTTTTGGTAAGCGAACCCAAACAACTGGGTGAACGGCGCACCACGGTTCGCATGGCTGGCGGTATGCCTGCGGTCATTGTTGCATTCAAAAGTCCAACAGGCCTCGAGGCAGACGTTTTTGTACTCCATCTCATTGGCATGATCCTCAGTAGTGGAAAAACGAGCCGCTTATATCGACGCCTGGTCGATTCGGGTATGGCTACCTCTCAATCTGCAGGAGCGTCGTCCTTTCG